>Ga0209200_1000434_pt1 | contig 47535 bp, 36 predicted proteins | sample AD_UKC033_MetaG_FD_184406 | JGI IMG/M metagenome (GOLD analysis project Ga0209200, IMG submission 184406) | Active sludge microbial communities of municipal wastewater-treating anaerobic digesters from USA - AD_UKC033_MetaG (SPAdes) (version 2) | ecosystem: Engineered > Bioreactor > Anaerobic >... | reverse complement strand
TCAAAACGCCCTCTATCGAAAGGTAGAGCAAACCTATAATAATCGGAATTATACTGCAAAAGGATTGCTTGAGCGCGAAACTTTGGCCGATTCTAAAGGCAATTTATTTAATGAGTCCAAGTTTAGTTACAAGTTTACAAAAAATGGTATTGACAGCACTGGATTGCCTGCTGATGAAAAAAACTGGATCTTCCCTCAATTGACTAAAACCGAATATACCTACTACGAAGGAGGCAAAGACAGTATTAAAAATGTAAATAATTTTATTTACGACCGATACGGCAACGTGGTCAGTTTTACAGATGATGGAGATGCAAATAACTTAACTACACAGATAGAATATAGAGTACCAGGCAATAAATACATAAAATCTATACCTACTTCTGTTCGTGTACTCGCAGGTAATATAACTATGCGTAGAACAGAATCCTTTGTTGATCAGATGGGCAATGTAAAACAAATAACAAAATATAATGGCGGCATTAGATCGGATTTTGATTTTCTATATGACACATATGGCAATCTGGTTAAAATGACCAAGCCTGTAAATCACAAAGGGCAACGAATGACGTATAATTACACTTACGATGATGAAGTAAGAACCTTTACCACGGTTGTAGTAGATGCTCATGGCCTGGAAACCAAATCAAAATACGATTTTAAACATGGGCAGGTACTCGAAACACAAGATTGTAACGACCAGATATTAAATTATGAGCTGGATGATAAGGGCCGGGTGATATTGATCAGGGGACCTTATGAACGTAATTTCAGCACCTACTCTTTGAAGTTTCAATATCACCCAACCGCACCAGTACCTTATGCCATAACTAACCAGTTTGACCCGGAAGATGGGGGCGACCGCATCACCTATACTTTTACAGACGGTGCAAATAGAGTTATTCAGAATAAGACTTCAGGTTATGTTTCGGAAAATGGAGACATCCCCCAAAAGGTATGGATTGTATCAGGAAGGCAAGACTATGATTCATTTGGCAGAATACTCCAGACCTTTTACCCTGTTACCGAATCAACAGGTAATGAATCTACATTTAATTCACTTAAAGATGCAATTGCCCCAACGAGATACCGGTATGATATACTTGATCGCCCAGTTGAAATCACATTACCAGATAATGCTAAAACATCTATTGCTTATGATATAGCCCAGGATTACAACAAAAACCAATATTTTTTTAAAGAAACCATCACAGATGCTGAAAATAGAGAGTCAGAAAAATATACGGATGCAAGAGATCGTGTACGATCAACCAGAAAGATTGGGTCCAACGAGGGCGAAATTTGGACTACTTATTTTTATGATGGGATAGATCAGTTAATAAAAGTGCGTGACGATGAGGGTAATGAAATTATAAATGCTTATGATGAGCTTGGCAGGCTTGTTTCAGTGGTTCATCCAGATGCTGGGACAACGAATTTTACATTTGACCCGGCAGGAAACAAAACCAGTGAGCAAACCGCAGTATTAGCCAGCTGGTCTGCAAACTCTAAGATAAATTATTATTATGACCATGAAAGAATAAGCAATATTAGCTACCCATTATACAAACAAAATGAAGTAAAATATCACTATGGTAACAGTGATGACAAAAACCGAAATGCTAATGGCCGAATAAAGCTCCGGGAGGATGGAAGTGGCGGTATTGAATATTTTTATGGCCGTCTTGGTGAAGTAAATAAAGAGATACGAACTATCTATCTCAATCAGACTACAGTAAGTACTTATATATCAGAGTACCAATATGATACGTGGCAGCGCATGCAATCCATGACCTATCCTGATGGTGAAATAGTTGATTTTGTATACGATCAAGCAGGTAAACTGACTTCCATGTCAGGCAAAAAGGAAAATAAGACGTATCACTATCTAGACTATATTTTTTATGACAAATTTCAACAGAAAGTGCAAATGGCTTATGGCAATGGTGCGGTAACGCGATATAGTTACGAACCCAATAGAAGAAGGCTGGAAAACCTATCAGTGAGCAGTCCAAAGCAAAATAAAATAATGAACCAAAATTATTTCTATGACAAAGTAGATAATATATATTCTATAACCAATGATGTCATGCCGGAAAGACAGTTTATTGGGGGCCAGGTATCACATCAGTTCAAATACGATAATTTCTACAGACTCAGGCAAGCAACTGGTAATGCCAGTTACATAGGATCAGATACTATAATTCGTAATGATGACTACACTCTCATTATGAGTTATGATAAGCTTTACAACATCGATAAGAAAAAACTCACCATCAGTCGAAATGGGACCGTAAGGCCCAACGAATCTTATGAATATTCTTATGAATACACGCAAAAAAATAACAAAAAAACACATACGCCATTAAGAATTGAAAAACGAAGTCACACTTATGACCTAAATGGCAATCACTTGGGATGGGTCAACACAACTAATAAAAACGATAAACGAAATATAACTTGGGATGAAGCCAACCGAATAAGAAATATAGAGGATCAAACCGGTTTTTATCAATTTAGCTATGATGCAAATAGCGAGAGAGTAGTCAAAAGCAAATCAAGAGTATCCAATGCCAGAGGCAATGCAAAAAATATAGGAATAATCGATCATGGCACCAGTTTCATGGCTTATATAAGCCCTTACCTGGTGGTACGCGATAGTAGTTTTATAAAACACTACTTTGTAGAGGGTCAGCGGATTCTCGTTAAAGATGGTGTAGGAAAATTTGTAAACAAATCTGTGCCCGGCCGAAATATAGGACTTACTGCAGGGAGCATTAATTACTATAAAAAAGCAGAGTATATAGAAACAGCTCTAGCTGAATATTACAAAAATCTTGGCTTAGCTCCCGGTCACCCATCTGAGATAGGGATCAATGCTCGCCCTGATATACCGGGTGGACCAGGTATACCTGATTCCATTTTAACCGTAGCCGGATATTATAATCCTCCACGTAATTGGCCACGTGGAGATACTTTACCATCGGCACCAACCGGCTATACCCCCGGACACCCCATATGGATATTACCCGAGATATCGCCGGACTCAGTAAAAGGTGGCTACGGATTTGTAGGTGATAGTATCACCATAGAAAAGGGGCTGTATTATTATCATCCGGACCATTTAGGCTCTTCAAATTATATTACCAATGACTCAGGAAAGGTTATACAGTGGGCGGAGTACATACCATTTGGTGAACTATTCATAGATACACGTCGTAAAGCGCCTTATACAAAACAAGAATACTTATACAATGGAAAGGAGTTAGATGAGTCGGGCTTATATTATTATGGTGCCAGGTATTATGATCCAAAGGCAAGTATATGGGAAAATGTTGATCCCAAAGCACAAAAGTATCCAGGATTGAGTCCTTATAATTATGTATCGTTAAATCCAATGAAATTTATAGATAGAGATGGGAGAGAAAAGCTTGACCCTGAATTAATTGAAAGTACCAGAAGTATTATTGAACCATTAAATATAGACACAGAAAATAACGATTTTGAGAAGATATCTGGCTTAACAGGAGTGTTAACTTCTACTTTTATGTTTATAAATGATTATAGTGATTATGCAAATATAAAGGGTAAGGGTAAATTTATAGCAGATCAATTTGGAAGTTATAAAGCATTTTCAGCCACTTTAAAAGGTTTTAGAAATTTAGGATTATTTAATGATATATTAGGACTTGGTGTAGATATAAAGACAAATTGGGCTTCTTTAAGAGCTGGAGATAATATTACCACGGCAGACATTTCTATAAAGCTAGGTTTATTCTTCGTTGGTCTATTTGCGACTTCATTAGAATCGGCTGCATTTCAATTTGGATTTAGCGTTGGTGGGACTTTGGATACATATTTCGATTTTTCAGGGAAATTAAGTACGGGTGCGTACAATACGTTTAATAATCCGGATGTTAAACAGCAGGCAATAAACTATCAAAAACTTCCTAAAATAATGTTTAAATAATATTATTTATTGGTATATTATTATAATTCATGGTCAAAGAAAACGGAAGGCGAGATTTGGGTGGCTTGTCGGTCAAGGCCCCTTTCCAGTATATTTTTGATCAGCGTATAGTTGACCCGAGAACCCTGCAAGGCTCTTTTGCAAGCAGTTTCCAGGCGGTCTGAACCATATTTTTTTTGAAGCACAATCATGCCGAAGCAGGCTGTTCCAGTAAATCATCATGGTTCCAACCATTAATCAATTACATGCATTGATGATGGGGGGCATATTTTCTCTCAATTGTTTATTCCAGCGAAGCTGACCCCCCATTCCGGCAAGCTGACCCCTCTTTCCAAGAGTAATGCTATTGTCTATTCTGGCATACTGACCCCCTGATTTCAAACAAGGAGCTGGATTGTAATGTCAAAGAACGATTATGAAGATATTTTCTTTTTCTTAAAGATTCTCCGGTAAGTTCTATTCGATGTACATTGGATACGATTCGATCCAGTATGGCGTCTGCAATGGTCGGTTCTGCAATGATTTCATACCAGATACCGATAGGCAATTTGGAGGCAATAATGATCGATTTACGACCATAACGATCCTCCACCATTTCCAAGAGATCCAGCCTTTCAAGCGGGCCAAGCGAAGGGCCTGATACAGCTTTTGGGTGTTGTGGTATGCCACATTCAAGCCCATTTAACAGCATTGATGTCCAATAGCCAATGCGAGATGGCTTTTACCTCCCCCGGTTGGTCCCGTAAACATCAGATTTTCTGCTTTGTTGACCCAATCGCAGGTACTGATTAAAGCAAGCTGTTCTCCGGATAGATTCCGTTTAGAATCGGCTTTAATCTCTTGGAGGGAGGCGCTGTACCGGAAGCGGGCCGAACGCATCAGCCGGTGATTTTCCGGTTGTTACGTTCATCCCATTCCTGTTGAAGCAGCAAGGCCAGCAACTGATCTGCATTTATGCTGCTCAATTTTTTACTTTGAACAAGCCCTAGCATAGCATCGTACATGCCATGCTGTAAATTCCTGTCATGTTGACCCAGGATTCCTGAGTGTTGACCCACCCCCAGATTCGGCAATAAGTGAAAGAACTTGAATTGGTTTTAAAGGTACAATAGGTTTTTAAGCGGGTTTTAACTTTTTTCTTCTTAGCGATTCTCCTTTTAATTCAATACGGTTAGCATTCGCGGTCAATCTATCCATTATGGCATCTGCAAGAGTAGGTTCGTTGATATATTCATACCATTTAGATACCGGAAGCTGTGAGGTAATTATGATGCTTTTCTTGCCGTAACGATCTTCCAGTAATTGCAGGAGGGTAAGGCGGATTTCCTGGGAAAGGGGTTGTAGGCCAAAATCATCAAGGATGATAAGCGTTTGTCTTTCAAGATGATTAAGAAGTTTAATGTAGGATCCATCAAGCTTGGATAAGGTCACTTTTTCTATGAGGCGGTTCATGTTGAGATATGCTGTTTTATATCCAAGCAGACAAGCCTGATGGCCTAAGGCGCAGGCCAGGAAGGATTTTCCACACCCGGTAGCTCCGGTTATCAAGATATTTTCTCCTTGCTGACGGGTTGAAGGTAGCGACCTTCAGCGAAAAGGGCCAGCTGTTGCCGAATTAAATTTGCGGGCAGCGCTGCATTCGATTTGATCCACAGAAGATGGAAGCCGAAGTTTGGCACGTTTCTATTCATGACAAGATCTCTTCCAATCCAATCGAAGCGAACCTGTGATTGCGAAAGTTACGCCGACAAAGTGATGAAATGTATGTAACCTTTATTTTGCTCACGAATCTAAAACTTAAATTCAGAACCCAATTCCAAATTTAATATCAATCTTAGGAAGTAGTCCATTTGATATAATAGCGGGAAGCAATTTCCCTTTATCGCTAAATTTACCGGAATAATCTGCAAAATGATAGCCCCCTCCCAAAGTAAAATCTAAATATAATCTAGATTGAAATACTAATTGATAACCACCTACAACACCTAACAATTTACTATTCCCGCTTAGAAAACTTACATCACCTTCCGGTATCTTCAGTTCTATGTTGTACCTGCTGTATTCCGCAAAAGCTCCGCCATAAATACCACGTAATTTATTCGAGGCATAATATCTGCCCTGAATATCCCCGCTATATCCAAATATGGAAGGGGAAATATTTTCCCAAATAGTAACAGTTCGTTGAGTAACGGAACCACTTATCTGAAAAGAAAAACTACTATTTGGAACAAATTTTTCATATGCAGCATTAAATGTTAAGAAGAACGGCTCGATCAATCCAACTTTAATCAGATTATTATTTTTCTGAGACCAGATGGAACAAATTAAGAATAATTGAAAACATAAAAAGGGCATGACAACTTTGAAATTATGAAGGTTCATTGCATTATAATTTTTGAATTTCTATAAAAAATTGTTTTAAACCCAATGTGATCTTTGTTTTACTACCTGCCTCCGAACCATTTGTATCCCCTACCAATGTAGCTCTTCCAATTGTTGTTTCAATAATGTGATCCTGAGTATTACTATCTATATAATCAATTCCCGATGCAGACCTCAATATATTCGAATAAACTGTTGGATCTTTTATTTTATTTATTCTATAGCTGTTAGGGGCACTATATATTTCAACCCATTGTGAATAGCCGGAAGCTGTAGTCCAATCATGCTTTGTTTCTTGTGCCCATAGATAAATTTGAGCATATACTCTAAAGCCATCGTGCTTGAGGTATACATGAGATTTCATTTTAGGACCATGTCCATCAAATTCTTTATCACCATTTGTATGAGGTGGTATCCAAACTATTGTTTTGAAATTTGTTTTGACCATCTCAGGAACAGAGGGGGATGAAATTACCTTATCAATGCCGATAGAAGAAATTACTTCATTATTATATTTTAACTGTAAATGCGTAAATCCAGAAATAAATACATCTGTATACTTGGTTAATGATAATGTAATATTAGAAATATCAGGAAAACCCAATTCCGTAACTGGAATGCTAAAAACACTATTACCATTTATAAAACATGCTAAAATTGAATCTTTTGAATGAATATAATAACCGGTATAAATAATTTGATTCCTAATATTTCTAGGTGAGTTTAAGTCAATTGTAGAAATCGAAGTTAAGCAGATCGTTGTTTCGGGCAAAGGAGGCAGGACACCTGTAATTAATTCTGCTCTTGCTACCTCAAGGTAATAGATAACTTCATCTTTTACATTTTCTTTTACACAAAGAATGGACGATAAGGCTCTTTGAGTTGCTAAACTGGCTATATAAGGAATATTATATGTTAAAATATCTTGAACCCGGATGTCAATTTTTTCTGACAATTCTTTAAGTACAGATTGCCAATCGGCAGATTCATTTTGAATGGCATTGATGCCATCGTTAAGTGTCAAAACAGATTGTTCCCTCAACTGAGTCAACTCATCAAGAAATTGATCAATTTTAGCGCATGAACATATAGTTATGATGAAAATAATTAAAATTAAGTTAATATATTTATTCATATTCATGAAATTTATAGACATATTAATAATTAGTTCGAAACTAAATAATTTTATATTTTACTTTCTAAATTTTTGATATCTTGCTCCTTTAACATGATAACTTGTTCAATTAGCGTGATAGTTATCTTAAATCGGATATATGAATTGTAGTAAGCGCTGGAAATACCACAACTTATTCAAAGGGAGTATTGAATTGAAGTTTTGTGAATATGTAATAGCCATTATCTGATATGAAAGCCGTCCGTAATTTAATATTCTGTCATTGAATCGAGATAATTTTCCCGATTTTGTCTTCCCAACATATACATCACTTTTCGTTTTATATTTTTAAAAAAACTTTCTGAGCCGGTGCCTGCTGACCGAAGCACAGGCGCCGTCTATGTCGGGCAAACCGGACAGGCTCAATTCTCTTAGATCTTCATAAGCGCCCAGATAGGTGACGGGTACAAACGCCTTATTAAATACTTCCTGGAAAATCTCCCCAATCGTTGTTCTAAGGCGGTCCGCCACTTCAGGGTTAAGGGTTCGAATTTTTCCTATAGATTTAAAATCATGATTTTGAGCGGCTTAAACCTTTATGCCAAGATAGAAAAGAAGATGAAATTTAAAAAAAAGAACACATCGGAACAAAAAAGTGAAGCACGAAATGGGTGTAAAAGACAGAGACATTGTTTTATTCAGGATGAAAGTACTCGACCTTCCTAAAACAAATATTGCGGAAATCCCGGGCACACCTCACCCCCATTCAGGCAGGATGGCCTTAATCGTAAAGAACGGCCTGATTTTTATAACCGTCGATGAAATCCTGTATTTACGTTCGGACGGAAATTACTGCCGGATCTATAGTTCCTCAGGCCGAAACATTTATGTGAACAAAATGAAGAGCGCCTTGGAAAAACAACTCGGGCCTTTTGGATTTGTATGCATCAATCATCAGTATCTCGCTAACTTTCAGCATATCCTTCGATACGAGAAGGGATACGGAGGAGCCCTGGTCCTCACAGACCAAACCATCCTGCCGGTTTCAAGGGAGAGGAAAAGGGTTTTTGGGGTGGGTGGAGAAAATGAGTAGTGTTTCCGCGTAGCAGAGCCTTTTAGCGTCGACGATAATGGGTGCACACGGAGCGCACTGAGAACACGGAGGAAATATTAAATGTAAAAAATATAATCTCCACGCCCTTCTTCTCTCCGGCGCATCATTAAGGGCATCCTACGGTCTTTGGGGCTAAAGCCCGTATTCTACCTGAATTGACTACCCCGGCCTGAAGGCCGAGGTTAGGGAATACGCCGAAATCAATCTCCGTCGTCAGTATGAGATTTTGTTAAGAATACAGATGCCTGTCGGCGACAGCTTCTGACAGAGGGCAGAGGACACGGAGGAAATATTAAATGAAACAATTCGAGAGTATTCAGAAAAGTGTGTCAAAGTTTAAAATGATTAATAACAAATTAAAACAAAACTTTGACCATGAAAAAGAAAACAGATCAATCAGAGGACCAGGAAGTTAAGACTGGTTTTGATTACAAGAATTTTGAAAAGGAAGCCATTCGGGGTTTAAGTGAGGGCAGGGATTTGATCGGAAAGGATGGGGTGCTAACGGGCCTGATTCAGCGAATCGTAAACGCTGCGTTAGAGGGAGAATTGGACGGTCAGTTAGCCAATGATCGCAAAGGGGGGAGGAAAAATCGACGCAATGGACATACCAGCAAGCAGCTTGACACTAGCCTAGGTACGGTAGGTATTAGGCCACCCAGAGACCGGGAAGGTCGATTCAGGCCCCAAATTGTGGGTAAATGGGATCGGCAGCTGGGTACGGGGCTGGACGAACAAATATTGTCGATGTACTCGTTGGGAAACAGTGTCTCGGACATTCAACAGCAACTGCAACAGATTTATGGATTAGAGTATAGTGCAGGGTCCATAAGCATGGTTACCGAACGGGTAATGGAAGAATTGCTCAGTTGGCAACAGAGACCACTGGCGAGTATGTATGTGATTGTGTATTTAGATGCGATACACTTTAAAATAAGAGAAGACGGCCATGTTCAGACCCGAGCCATTTATACGGTATTTGGGGTAGATGTCAATGGCATGCGGGACGTACTGGGGCTGTATTTGGGAGAACATGAGGGAGTTCATCATTGGGGCCGGATACTGGAAGATCTTCAGAAACGCGGGGTGGAAGAGATCATATTTTGCTGTGTGGATGGATTGAAGGGCTTTGGCGATGCGATCCAACAAGTCTATCCCCTGGCCATTGTACAACGATGCATCATCCATATGGTACGGACAAGCGTACGATTTGTAGGATACAACGATCTTAAAAAAGTATGTGCGGACCTTAGAAAAATATACAGTGCTGCTGAAATCAAACAGGCAGAAATGGCCTTGGAAGTGTTTGAACAAACCTGGTCAAAGAAATACAAGGAAATAGCACCGGCCTGGAGGGCAAATTGGACCGAATTAATGATGTTCATGCAATTTGGGAAGGAGATCCGTAGGGCCATCTATACTACCAACGCCGTAGAAGCCTTGCATCGTCAAATGCGAAAAGCAACTAAAACGAAAGGGGCTTGGGTCAATCCAAAAAGCCTGCTAAAACAGCTATATTTGAACTTAAGGTTGAATACGAAAGGGTGGAAAAAAAACGTGTTTAACTGGGCTCCCATCCAGCGTGAACTTATTGAAGTTTTTGGCAACCGGTATACCAAACATCTCCAATGATGGGATCCCAAAAATTGGCCAGGGCGGGCTGCTGAGTCTGAGGCCGTAGGCCGAAGACTCAGCAGCCCGCCCTGAAGTATCTGACACACTTTATTGAATACTCCCAACAATTCAAATCTCCGTGCCCTCCTTCTCTCCGTGCGCCCCTCACCGCATCTCCACATCCATCAAATCCCTTCCTTCCATTTTCCTGTAATGCCCCGCCATATTTGCATCCCCGCCCTTTTCATAAGACTCCGCCATACGGCTTACAATGGTCCTGAAATCCATTCGGGCCCGGGTATAATACATGAGATCCTTAAAAAGGAGGTCATTGACGATGGAGGCGCTGACCTTGTACTGGGCTTTGGCCCTTTTATGATGGAGGCTGGGGGCTTCAAGGTAGGTGATCAGCGCGAGGCGGTAATAACGGGCGGCGGAAAGAGCCGTACTCCTCGACGGGGAAGACACCATTTTTGAATAATAATAATTGCCGAGGGCAAGCGGTGCGAGATAATCTTCTTTCCCCAGGAAAAAAGATTTACGGTAAAGGTCGAGAGCGCGGGACGAATCGGCGCCGTTTTCTGCCAACTGGCCGAGGTAAAAATATGGGCGGTGGGCTGTGGGGATGTTCCGGATCACCTCTTCCAGCATATTTTTAATACCCGCAGAATCCTCCCCCGCCATCAACAAACGGGCAAGGCGGGCAAGAAAAATCATATTATAAGAGGAATCGATTTTTGATCTTAAGGCGGCAACGGCGTCACCGATGAGCAGGGAGTCGGAAGAGGGATTCCGGTGTTTCAGGTCGGAAAAAAACTCCGAATCGATAAGTTCGGGATCCAAGCGTACCGCTTTTTTGTATAAGCGGTCTGCCAGTTCGGCATTGCCGCTGTATTCGGCAAGCATTCCGAATCCGACCATGAATTCAACATTATTGGGTTCACGTTCCAGGGCGCGGATAAAGTGAGAGGCCGGAACACCCGCAAGACTGCCAGACTGTAAAAATTCAAGGACGCCCAGGTTAAAATGAACACCGGCATCGGCGGGATTAATTTGTAAAGCCCGTAAAAAATGAGATTTGGCATTGGACAGGCTGGCACGGTCCACCTGAAGGTTGCCTGCAAAAAGCTTGCGGATGGACAGACTGTCCTGAGCCAAGGCCAGTCCTTGCAGTTCATGATAAGGAAACACAACTGGACTTAGTTTTATGGCATGGCCGATCAGGGTGGCGGCCTTTCCTGCGTTTCCGTTTTTCCATTCCACCAGGGCTTGTTCAACCTTCCTTTCCGAACCACGTCCATTAAGTTGGTGGATAAAAAACCAGGCGGACACCAAGACCAATAAGCCAGCTGCAACAGAATACCCGGAATTCCTGCGCAAGGTAAAAAGCACGGGGCTGCCATCCGCCGCATAAGCGGCAAACAAACTCACCAAGGCAAGCACCTGGCTGCTTTCAAAAAAACTCGAGAAAAAAAGTTCCCGGAACGCATAAGCCGCAAAACCGGCAAAAAGAAAACCATAGGTTAAGCGGTCCTTCTTTTCCGGTGACCGCAGAAGATTTATAAAAAACCGCCAAAGGACCAGGAAAAACAAGGCCCCGTAAATCAGAAAGCCCGGTAGCCCTTTTTCGATCAGGATCTGCAGGTAAAGATTATTGGTGAACACGCTGTATCCGCTGTCTTCCTCTTCCCGGAAACAATCATCGGGAGAAAGGGGATAATTATGTGTTCCGGTGCCGGAAAGCCAGTAAATCTTTGACTTGCACAGACCCGATTCCAGGATATTCAACCGGCCATGGGTGCTGCGCTGCTGCGAAGTGGTTTTGTTCATGGCCAAAGTATTTGATACCGGCCTGTAAAAAAGCAGGAGGATCAGGGTCAGCAGGCCCCCGGTAAAAAGCCCGGGAAGGACCAGTCGTCTGCCGGCATCTTTGGCAATCAACAGTAAGACCCCTGTGCAGAGTATGCCGAAAACAAATAAAGAAAGGTAAGCTCCTCTTGAAAAGCTGATCAGGACTGCCAAAACGCTCATACAAAAAACAAAAAGGGCACCGTAAAAGGCCATGCGGTTGGCCCGGAGATGGATGGCTGCGATCAGGGGAAAGGGTAACAGACAAACTGAAAGCGTGGCCCAATTGTTGAGAAAAAGTTTGAAATAATTCAGAAAACCCTTGAACTCCGAAATATCTGCCCACCCCTGCACCCGCAGGTAACCATCCAGGGACATGTAATTTCCCAGGGCGGTAAGCACCAGCATAAGGGCATAAGCCGAAAGGGCTAGGGCAAACAAAGTCTTCACCAAAGACTTCCGCAATCCGTACCGAAGGAGAAAATACAGGGCAAGCCAGAAGAGTATGTTTTCCAGGCCAAACAGGCTGTTGGGACGGTAAAGGGACACCGCATAAGAATACAACTCATACAAGCCAACTGCAAGAACGGCCAGGTCAACCGCATGAAAAGGGACGGGCTTGTCCTGTGTTCTTAACCGCAAGAGAACAAACAAAAGACCAGCCAGGACAAAAGGCAGGGAGATGCTCACAGACCAGGAACCCGCAATGAAAGCAACGAAGAGGGTCAGGGTGAGGGCCAGGTCATCCCGGTGATGTTTTAATTCGGCAAAATCCATTGGGAATAATCGAATTCAAAAATAGCAAAACCGTTAAAATTGCATGTGCTTTTACCATGAAAGGCAAGATCTGGAATATAGCCAAAGCGATGGGTACGGGTCTTCTGGCCTGCATGCTGGCCGCGGGAATGGTTTCATGTAATGAGCAGCCAACTCCTGCCGGAGATGTATTGGAATTGAGCATGGTTTACGCGGGCGATAACCGTCCCGAACTTGAAAAAGTCATTGATCATTTTTCAAGGATAGCGGCAGACAGCCTGAAAAAAAAGTCGGCCATTTTCCTGATCACCAATATGAAGCATAAGGTGCACTACGGAGGGAGATGGATTGAAAAGCAGGATAGCATTTTTTCCAGGGCAGGTGAAATGGACCGGGAGGGGATCCTGCAATGGCTGGATTCCTTTAGAAGACATACCCCCCCTTCGGTAAAAGCGGACCTCCGGATGAAGCACGACCTTCAACACCTCAGCGCGGATTATCTGATACAAAACATAGAACAGGCCCATGAGGCATGGGAAAACGCGCCCTGGAAGGATTTGGTGTCCTATGACGCCTTTTGCCATTTTATCCTGCCCTATAATTCCCTGACGGAATATCCTGAGTCCTGGAGAGCCTGGTTAAAGGAAAAGTACGGGGACTTTGTGCTCCGCAGGGAGGATCTCAAAACCATGGAAGATTATTGTTGCGCATTTGTGGAAGAAGAAAAAAGCTGGTTCCGGTATTCAGAAGTTTTTTTTGACTATCCTTCCACGCTCCGCATATCCGATATATTCAAAGCCAAACAGGGCGCTTGCGTCGAAATGGCCAATCTTGCCGCTTATTCGGCAAGGGCATGGGGTATTCCGGTTGCCCTGGACTTCACTCCGCAGTGGGCCAATCATACGACAGGCCATACCTGGAATGCGCTCATCACTTCCGACAGCAGTTTCATACCCTTCCTTGGAGCGGAGGGAGCGCCGGGAGATTTTAACGGGGTCAGCACGGGCGAAACCAAAACGGCCAGGATCTATCGATTGATGCAGGCAGAGGTGGAAACGTCTTTCGCCAGGGCTGCAAAAATCAGAGGAATTGAAGCGCTGCCCCCCTACCTGAAAAATCCGAGGATCCTGGACGTCACCGGCTCCTATGTTCCCACGGCCTCGTGCAGCATCGCAGTAAGAGGTAAAGAAGGCACCCCGGTTTACTTATGTATTTTTAAACAAGGCCAATGGAATGCCGTTGCCGGCGGTTTTATTGAAGACGATAAGGTCCTTTTTGTAAATATGGGACGGGACATCGTGTATATGCCCATGTTTTACCAAAATAACGATTACCGCCAGGCGGCTCCTCCCCTGCATGTGGATGAAACCGGGGTATTCCGGCACCTGGTTGCGGACCGAAAAGAACCCACCATCCTTCGGCTCGAAAGAAAATATCCGCTTAAAAAGTTCAGAACCAAATGGACCTATGCCCAGTATCTCATTCATGCCCGGTTTGAAGGATCGGATGAGCCCGAGTTTAAAAATCCCTACCTGATCTATAAGGCGCCAGAACCCTATACCTGGTTTGCGACCAATACTATCGGCGGGAAACCGGCGCGTGACCGCCTTGAATACCATATGTTGTGGGAAGGGACCCGGCTGAATCCCATAAAAAAATATCGTTATGTCCGGATGGTAGCCAATGAAGGAAATGCCTTTAAATTGGGCGAACTCGAATTTTATAGTCCGGACGACAGCCTGCCCCTCAAAGGGAAATCCATCGGTACGGTACCCCATCCGGAACGCGCCTTTGACGGTCTGCCGGGATATAGCATAATTAAAGAAGATGCAGTGGATACCGAACGATGGGTGGGGCTGGACCTCGGAGAAAGCAAGCCCATAGCTCAAATCCGTTATCTGCCGGCCAACGACCAAAACCAGGTACAACCGGGGAAACAATATCAATTGTATTACTGGAAGGAAAAATGGATTTCTTTGGGGATTCAGAAAGCGGAAACACATTGTATTCACTTTAAGGCCCCTCCCGGGGCGGTCTTGTTTTGGTTGCACTGTGCAGACTGCAGTTCTACTGAGGAAAGACCGTTTACTTATGAAAAAAACCGCCAGGTATGGTGGTAATGATTAAACCGTTATTTTGTGCATGTGAACGGTTGGTTTAAATTTCAGCCCGGTCTCATTTTATTTGTTTTTTTCTTCATTGGGTCCTGTCTCCCGGACAAGAAGAAAATAGGGGATGCCCTTGAAACAAACCTGGCCCTGTCGGGGAAAAATCGCCCCGAACTTGAAAAAGTACTTAATCATTACCGCCGGGATCCCGGCGACAGCTTGAAATGGAAGGCAGCCGTATTTCTCCTGAGCAACCTGGAAGACAAGGTTCATTACGACAGCGAATGGCTGAGGACCTATGATTCCATGTTCTCTGAAAAGGCAGCCTGGCTGGATAACGAACAAATACAATCATTCAGCGATTCCATTAAGTCCGTGATTGGAAACCCGGAGAAAAAAGACCTCCGGGAAAAACTGGATTTGCAATACCTGACTTCCGATTACCTGATCCGGAACATCGACCAGGCGTATTCATCCTGGCAAAACGCGCCATGGAAATCCGAGGTCAGCTTTAATGCCTTTTGCAATTATATCCTTCCTTATTTCAACTATAATGAATTTCCTCAGGACGATAAAAGCGTCCTGTACGACAAATACCAGTACCTGCTGAAGGATTCTCTGATCCCCCATACCATGGAAGATCTGGTCTGCGCCCAGATCGACGACCAAATCACCTGGATGAAATACAGTGAAGAACTGGATTACCCGGGGGCTTTGAATATGCAACAGATCCTCAAAATTAAAAAAGGGGACTGCGTCGAAATGGCCAATCTCGGGGCCCAGGCCGCCAGGGCATTTGGCATTCCGGCGACCATCGATTATGTGGACGGCCATCACTGGAATGCCCTGATCCTGTCCGACGAAAATTTTGAAGCCTATTCCGGGGCCGGGGACCGTCCGGGAGACCTAAGCCTTCTCCGGGAGGCGGATTCCAAATTCACAAAAGTGTACCGCAAACAATTGGCCAGGGTCCCCGAAAGTTTTGGAGCGAAAGCCGGCGAGGCCGGAATAAAAAATATCCCCGAATTTTTCAGAAGCCCGCGCATTACGGACGTGACTTCCCAGTATACCCTTGTCACAGATCTTGAGGTGCGCGCTAATGGAAAGGACGGAGACCCGGTTTATTTATGTGTTTACCGCAAACACGGCTTTGAACCGGTAGCCGGTGAATTCATTTCAAACCACCGTGCTATATTCAGGCAGTCCGGACAAAGAGAAGTATATATCCCGATGGTTTTCAAAAAGGGAAAATATGAAGCTGCAGGACCCGCAGTCGTAGTGCCGGTGAAGGGCAGCCCACGGGAACTCGTAGCCCGGGAAGACCAGCTTCAAACCATGGTCCTGACCCGCCGGTACTCTTTTAAAAGATGGATGGAGTGGATCCTGGAGGCCCCGATGATTTCCGCCCGGTTTGAAGGCGGAAGGGATTCCGCTTTTACAAATCCCGTTTTGTTGCATGAAATTAAACGGATTCGAAAAATATACCGGAGCAGCGTTTACAGCAACCTGGACCTGAAGGACCGCTTTGAGTACGATTCCATCTGGAAACAGGTTGTCCCGGCGCGTACCGGCCCGGTTCAATTTATCCGGCTGGTATTTCAAAAGGGGAAACCCCTGAAATTGGGCGAACTGGAATTTTATTCCCAGGGCCCTCAGGCGCTCAAAGGGAAACCGATGGGCAATATACCGGACGCCTCGCTGGCCTTTGACGGAGTGCCCGGGCGGAGCATTAAACAGGAAGACACCTCAAAAAGCTATTGGGTGGGCCTTGACCTTGGCGAAGCAAAGCAGATTGATAAAATCAGGTATATTGCTGCCGGGGACAGTCATGAAGTGGAGGCCGGCAGGATCTATGAATTGTTTTATTGGAAAGACAAATGGAAGTCGGCCGGAAAACAAAAGGCCAGTAGCCCTTCCCTTGTTTTTGATCAGGTCCTAGGGGAAGGTTTATATCTTCTCCGGTGTTACAATTGCGAAAACACGGAGGAGCGTCCGTTCACTTATGAAAACGGAAAACAGGTATGGTGGTGAAGAAAAAATTAAAGGAATTAAAGGGAATTAAGAATTAAGAGAATTAAGAATTAAAGGAATACGGATGAATAAAGTCTTTTAAATTCCCGGGCATGTATTATCACACTATGAAAATTATCCATATCCGGTTTTATGGCGGGCAAAGAATTCTGTCCAGAAACGCGGGACCGGGCCAGCCTGGACTTTTTTCATTGTTTATTTTATTGATGCTGGGCGCATGCACCCGAATGGAACAAGGGAATCAAAACGCGCTGGAGCGGAATCTTGTTTTTTCCGGGAAAAATCGTCCGGAAATGGAAAAGGTGCTTGCCCGGTATGCCCGTCACCCGGAAGACAGCCTGAAATTCAAAGCGGCCGTTTTCCTGATCAGCAATATGGAAGGCCACAAACACCCAAGCGGGAAATGGATTGAACAGTTTGACCCCATCTTTAATCACACGGCGGGTGTGGAAAACGAGGAGATCCAAAGACTTAAAGATTCGATAGAGGAAAAAATCGGCCGCTCGAATGAAGGAGAAGTCGAAATGCTTTATGATTTAAAACATCTCACCGCGGACTACCTGATCCGGAATATTGATGAAGCTTTTGAAGCCTGGCAAAATGCGCCCTGGCGCGCCGAAGTGGGTTTTGAGGCCTTTTGTGATTATATCCTGCCGTACAAGTCGTTCTCAGAACCCCCTGAAAACTGGCGGTCAACGCTTCGAAAAAAATACCAGTATCTCCTGGATGATCCGGAGATTCCGGATGCCATGGAGGACATTTGTTGTGCCCTGGTTAAAGAAGAAGGGGGTTGGTTTGGTTATTCAGAGGTTTTTACAGACTATCCGGCGCCCCTAAGCATTTTCCAGATATTAAACGGGAAAAAGGGCAATTGCGTGGAAATGTCCAACCTGGCCGCCTATTCGGCAAGAGCCTTGGGAATTCCGGTGGCCATTGATTATACCCCTCAATGGGCCAATTTTGCAGGGGCCCATATGTGGAATGCCCTGATTTTGCCCGAAGGCGCATTTTGGCCTTTTATCGGCGTAGAAGGTTTTCCCGGAGATTACCGCAGTATCAGCGAAGGAGAAGGTAAAATTGCAAAAGCGTACAGGCATAAACTTGCCTATGACAGCGCCTCTTTTGCAGCCAGGAGCAGGATGGCGGGGATCAGGGATATTCCTGAAAGGTTAAGTAATCCCAGGATCAGTGATGTGACGCGGTTTTATACCCAAGTGCGGGATATCCGCTTTACTATTGAGGCAAAGGAGAATACCCCGGTCTATCTCTGTGTTTTTGAACCGGGATCCTGGAAAGCGGTTTCGGGCGCATTGGTTCACAACCATTCCCTCTTGTTCACAGACATGGGATTGGAAGCGCTTTATATGCCCATGTATTATGAGAACAGGACGTACAAAGCCGCCGGACCGCCGGTCTTGCACAGAATAAACGCCCCCGTGCAGGAATTGAAAGCCCACTCCCACCAGGGCCAAAACCTGGTATTGTACCGGAAGAATCCCCTGAAAAGAGCCCGTATATATAATTATATGCAGCATCCTTTGTATCATTCGAGGTTGGAAGGAAGTCATACTCCGGAATTTAATGACCCGGTATTGTTGCATGAAATACCGCCCATTGCCGGACGTTATCGCCCCCGTTATCAAAGAGATCTTACCCTTAAGGATCAGTCGTCTTATGATTCTCTATGGAGGGAAGATTTTATCCCGGACCCGGACTCCTTCCGCTTTATACGATTTCTGTTTCCTAAGGACGCCCCCCCGCGTTTGGGCGAATTGGAAGTATATGAATCTGCAACCGGGAATCCCCTCAAAGGGATCCCAATGGGAAATCTTCCGCACCCTGAATTTGCTTTTGACGGGGTCCCGGGACGAAGCATTAAACCGGATAGCCTCCAAATGGATTCAGCCTGGGTGGGATTGGACCTGGGAAGGAGGATTCCGGTGGGCAAACTCAGGTATCTGCCGGCAGATGATCCCAACAGCATTGAACCAGGGAAAAAATATGAATTGTATTATTGGGATGGCCGCTGGAAATCGGCGGGAACGCAAATTGCTACAGGAGTTTCTTTGGAATACGCCGGCATACCCGCAGGAACTATCTACTGGCTTCGCTGCCGGGACTGCGGAAACAGGGAAGAAAGGCCGTTTACGTATGAAAACGGGAAACAGATGTGGTGGTGAAGGTAAATTAAGAATTAAGAATTAAGAATTAAGAATTAAGGAGGGGATATACCAATATTCGTCAACCGGTTATTTTCTTTGTGAGTGAGAAAACTCAATGAGGGATTGACAACTATTTTTCGATCGGGATCCGGAACCATCCAGCTTTTCCGCTGCACCGTATTTTTTTTATTGACGGCCCTATATACCTGTACCTGGAAGCCCGGAAATCAAAATGCCTTGGAGCGTAATCTGAAAATGGCCGGGGCCAACCGCCCAGAACTGGAAAAAGCTATCCTTCATTTTTCCACAAATCCGGCTGACAGCCTCAAAAAGCAGGCGATCCTGTTTTTAATCAGCAATATGGAGGAACTGTACCAATATGAAGGAGAATGGCTGCAACGTTTTGATACCTTGTTTTATCCACAGATTGGGGACTATTCTAATGCCCAAACGGATTCTGTACGGAAAAGCCTGGAACGGCTAATCGGACCCTTGCAGATGAAAAAACTGAGCCGAAAAGGAGACTTGAAACATCTGGCCTCCGAGTTCTTGATCAAAAATACGGAAGCAGCCTTTGCAGCCTGGCAAAACGCTCCCTGGAAAAACCAGGTCAGCTTTGATGCCTTCTGCAATTATATTTTGCCGTATAAATGTTATAGTGAATACGCTGAAGACTGGCGAAGCGGGTTAAGGGCCCGGTATCGGCATATATTGGACGATTCCACCAATGGTCAATCCATGGTAAAGGTCACCTGCGCCCTCGTGAATGAACAGTTGACCTGGTTTGAATTTTCAAGAACGCTGGGCGAATATCCTTCCGCCCTGAGCATCGGGCAGATCCTGCTTGGGAAAAAGGGAGACTGCATTGAAATGGCGAGTTTGGGAGCCTATTCGGCAAGAGCTCTCGGAATACCGGTGGCCATTGATTATGTCCCGCAATACGGAAATGTAAACGATACGCACAAATGGGACGCGCTGATCCTGGGAGACTCGGAGAGCCTGCCCTTTGAAGGGGGAGAAACGGAACCTGGAGAAATGTCTTATCTGCGGGAAGGCGATCACAAATTCGCCAAAGTTTATCGCCGCAGGCTGGGATGGGTGGAATCCAGTTTTGCGGCCAAGGCAAGGACATCAGGCATCAGGAACTTGCCGGAGTTTGTTTCCGATCCAAGAGTCCAGGACGTAACCCAGAGTTATACCCGGGTCGGCGACATCCGGTTGAATATAAAAGGAAGGGACGGCACCCCGGTTTATCTCTGCGTATTTAAACTGAGGGAGTGGGTGGCCATCGCGGGAGCAATGATCCGGAATGACGAAGTTGAATTTTCAAACATGGGAAGGGGACTGGTTTACATGCCCATGTTATATAAAAACCACAGGTATTTGGCGGCGGGATCTCCTGTTTTGCTTCCGGCCAGTGGAGGTCAGCAGCTGATCACGATTGATCCGGAAAAAACCAAAGATCTGATCCTGTACCGGAAGTTTCCGTTTAAGCGGCGATGGAAACAATTCCTGGAATCCACGATGGAGGGGGCCCGTTTCGAAGCCGGCCGGGATTCAATAATTACAAACCCGGTCTTGTTGTACCAGGTGCCCAAAGCGAAAACCGTTTACCTTCCCAGGGTACAAAACGATCTTTCACTTAAAGACAGGGCCGGGTATGAATCGGTATGGAATCAGGTAGACCTGCAATTAAGCGACTCTTTCCGATATGCCAGGATCATTTTTGATAAAAACCTCACGTTCAGGTTGGGGGAAATGGAATGGTATACCCCCGGCCAGTCGGGGCCTTTGTCCGGAAAGCCCATAGGAAACATACCCCGTCCCGAACTTGCCTTTGATGGATTTCCCGGTCGGACCATAAAAATGAAAACGGACAGCACAAAGGCTCACTGGGCCGGCCTGGATTTCGGCAGGCCCATAGTGCTCGAAAAGATCAGATACCTTCCGGCTACGGACGCCAACGCCATCCGGGAAGGGGCAAGCTATGAATTGTTTTACTGGAAGGACAAATGGATATCCGCCGGTACCCAAACCGCAAAGGATTTCGCCCTTGAGTTTAAACAAATACCGGGAAATGGACTGTATTGGTTGAATTGCAGGGGCTGCAACAGCAAGGAGGAAAGAATATTTACCTATGAGGGAGGGCAACAGGTGTGGTGGTGATGGAAAGAATTAAAATAATTAAGAATTAATAATTAAACGAAGGACCCTCTTAATTCCTTAATTTTTAATTCCCTTAATTATTAAATGAGTGCTTCGCTGTAAAAATTTTTTGATTTCAGAAGTTCATCGGGCGAGCCGCTAACGCTGAATTGGCCGTTTTCCAGGATATAGATCCGGTCTGCTATCGAAGCGGTTTTGGGCCGGTGGGTGATGATGATGGTGGAGGTATGGGGACGGATGGCAAGCAATAATTTCAGTATGGTTTGTTCCGTGAATCGGTCCATGGCCGAAGTCGCTTCATCGAGCAGAAGCAATTGCGGCCGGTGGTAAAGGGCCCTGGCCAATGCGACCAGTTGCTGCTGGCCCCCGGAAATATTTATTCCTTCTTCTCCCAACAGAGTGTGGTAACCCCCGGCAAGTTTGGAAAAAGGTTTGTTGAAACCATGTTCTTCAAAAAAGGAGCCAAGGGGAGCCATATCCGCTTCTTCCACGGGACGCAACAGAATGTTTTCCAGCAGTGAAGCATTAAAAAGTTTTACATCCTGGGGAACGACGCCGATGATTTTGCGCCATTCCGGAATGGAGAATTCATGAAGGGGAACGCCGTTTACCAGTAGGGTCCCGCTCTCAGGGAGATAAAAGCGCTGGATAATTTGCAGTAGGGTGCTTTTTCCGGAACCGCTTTCTCCGAGTATGGCGATGATTTCGCCCCGTTTGATATTAAAACTCAGGTGATCCAGCAAAAGGGGGCGACCGGTAAATCTGAAGTCGAGATCGGTGATTTCAAGGGAATCAAAAGAAACCAGAGTTCGTTTTTCCTTTTCTTCCAGGGGATCGTATTCAGGGGGCAGGGCGGTAAATTCCTGCATGCGGTCCAGGGCAACTTTGGCTTCCTGTAAAACAATATTGATCAGGGCTATGGAAGAGGCGGAGGCCATGGCCATCCCGATGAGTTGGATGACCGCCATCACGGTTCCAATGGATATCGAATTGCGAAGCACCAGCAGGGAACTGAATACGATCAGGCCAACAATAAATACGGAACCGGCGATCTGGGAATAGGTTCCGAACCGGTTGACCAGCTGTCCAAGTTCAAAACGTTTTTCCTGAAAAACATGGTAAACGCCCAGGGTTTGTTCGGTAAAACGGGCTTCCGCATTGGCGAGTTTGATCACCCCCACTCCCTGGATGGTATCGATATAGTTGCTCTCGTTCAGGGCATAAGTCGACATGACTTTTTGCTGGCCTTCGATCAGGGGTTTATTGTACCGGTAAACGATCAAGCCAAAAACCGGTAACCACAACAAGGATAAAAGCCCAAGTTGAAGGTGATAAAACATAAGGGCAATGGTAGTGATGAGGATGACCACGGCTTCAATGGTAAAACTGGTGAATACATTGGACACCGTTTGCTGGATCCGTGCGGTGTCGTTCATCCTGGAGATGAGCTCCCCGGTTTTGCGGGTGTCGAAAAAGGGTTTTGGAAGGCTCAGCAGCGAAGAATAAAAAAAGCGGATGATGCGCACATTAAAATCTCGGGTCTGACGAAGGAGAAACAACTGACGGATGTAACCGATTCCGGAGCGAAGCAAAAGGAGGAAAAGAAGAAGGCCGGATCCGACAAAAAGTCGCGTCAGATTTTTTTCCGGGAGGATCTGATCAATGAGCTTCTGGGAAAAAATGGCTACCGATAAGCCCAGCAGGGAAACAAATACGCCAATAAAGAACGAAACCAGGAGAAGGTCAAAATCCGGCCGGGCAAATCCATACAACCACCGCATTTTTTGAATAAAAGAATTATTCCTGGATACTTTTTTGACTTCCGGCGTGGATTTGAGGACCAGCAAGGCCTTGGACTGCCAGAGCGCGTCCAGGTCTTTCGGGCTATAAAATTTTATACCGTATTCGGCGGGATCGCTGATTTCAAACTGGCTGATGTCTGGATACCAGGCATAACAAACCATATAGTGAAGGGTGCCTTCCCGGGTTTGAACATGCAGAATGGCGGGATGTTCAAGAGTCTTGAGGTGTTCGGTGTCCGCTTCAAATCCCTGGGCATCCATACCCAGCTTGAGCGCGGCCTGGTAAAGGCCAAGCATGGTCGTCCCGGTTATCGTGGTCCCACTCCATTCCCTGAGGGTGCTCAGGGGCAGGTTTCCTCCGAACGAACGAAGAACAGAAAGCAGACAGGCCACCCCGCAGTCCGATTGGTCGTGTTGCTGAACGTGAAATTGCTGGTTTTGGCTCAATACTTAAGAATATCTGCGGACAAATGTAAAAATCCCTTACTGGTTTGGAGAAAGGAAGTTGAGTTTCTGAAGCAGGGATTGGATTTGTTCCCGAAGGCCCGGGTGAACAAAACCCGGTAAATAAAAAACCCGGAATATAAATGAAATACTCCGGGTCTTTATTCTGTGAAACGTCCGTTAGGTATGGTCAAAATTGCAACCGCATCCGGTGCAGTAGACATCGATCAGGCGGCTGGCCAATCGTTTAAGGAAGCCAAGGCCATTGGCGCAGGCAAAAGAGTACAGGGCGCAGGCTGAGTAACAGGCCCTGTTTTCAGAGCTGCCTCCGCCTCCTTCCAGGATCGCCATTTTGTTCAAGGAAAGTTGTTTCATAAGCTCGAGTATTAAGATGAATAAATGATGACATTTGGAATAAAGTTCTGGCTGGAAGGAAAGTTGAAGATAATAATAATTGATTTAAAGCGTAAACCAGCTGATTAAAAAATTCATAAGAAAGGGGCTTTAAATAAAAAGCCCGGGATACCCACGCAGGCATCTCGGGTTTTTTGTAAACGGTTGTTTATTATTTTATAGAATCTGTACAACCGCATCCGGTGCAGTAGACGTCGATCAGGCGGCTGGCCAACCTTTTGAGAAAGCCAAGACCATTGGCGCAGGCAAAAGAATACAGGGCACAAGCCGAAAGACAGGCTCTGTTTTCGGTGCCTATACCCCCTTCAATGGAAGCCATTTTGTTTAAGGAAAGTTGTTTCATAAACTCGGGTTTTATGGTTATTAATAAGAATTTAAATCCTGTCGTTTGCAGGGGGAGTTATAAAAGTAATAATTGTTCAATAAAAGAACAAAAAAACCCGGGATAACTAAAGGCATCACCGGGCATTTTTTGATTCGGTTACCAAAATCTAGAAGGCATCCGGGCAATGGCAGCCTTTGCAATAGACATCGATGAGGCGGCTGGCCAGCCTTTTGAGAAAGCCGAGGCCGTTGGCGCAGGCAAAGGAGTACAGAGTGCAGGCTGAAAGACAGGCCCTGTTCTCCGCCGTGGAAGAACCCCCTTCGAGACTTGCCATTTTGTTCAAGGAAAGTTGTTTCATAAACTCGAGTTTTATGGTGATTAATCAAAATTTAAAACCTGGTCTTTGCCGGAGGGGAGTAATAAAAATAAGAATTGTTCAATAATCAGCAAAAAAAACCCGGGATACCTCAAGGGCATCACCGGGCATTTTTTAATTCGGTTACCTTAACTAAACGGTATCCGAGCAATGGCAGCCTTTGCAATAGACATCGATGAGGCGGCTGGCCAGCCTTTTGAGGAAGCCGAGGCCGTTGGCACAGGCAAAGGAGTACAAGGCGCAGGCTGAAAGACAGGCCCTGTTCTCCAACGCAGCACCCCCTTCGATGGAAGCCATTTTGTTCAAGGAAAGTTGTTTCATAAAACTCGAGTATTTATGGTGAATTAAATAAAATTTTGGTCAGGTTACTATTTAAATAAAACCTGAATAATGAAATCACATGGTGGTATCCGGGCAATGGCAGCCTTTGCAATAGACATCGATGAGGCGGCTGGCCAGCCTTTTGAGAAAGCCGAGGCCGTTGGCACAAGCAAAGGAGTACAAGGCGCAGGCCGATAAACAGGCCCTGTTTTCAGCAATAGGAGCGCCCCCGCCCTCGAGGTTTGCCATCATGTTCAAGGAAAGTTGTTTCATAAACACAAGTTTTTTTGTTATGATTGAAGGAATATTTTCAGGTTGACAAAAAATTAAAAATCAGACTTAAAGTAAAAGGGGGCTTGTATCAGGACAAATCTAAAAAAGTTAAATTGAAATACCACAATTTTAGTTAAACAAAAATAAAAAATGTGTTAATTATTGAAAATCAAATACTTGAGCAGGGGAAATACAAATCAAATAGCGGTGGCAAAAGCGGTCAGCACCACGGTAATGGCCAGGCCGGTGCCGTAGGTGAGCAGGATCAGGCCCAGCCATTTGGGTATTCCCCGGGGATCGATCCGATTGAATCCGGCGGCCATCAGCAGGATGAATAGAAACTGATACACATTAATCAACTGCAAAGGGTAGAGGCCCCATTCAGGCAGGTTCTCGGGCCGGAACCAATCCGCAAGGGAAAGATTGGGCATAAAGGAAAGGTCTTCAAATTTTTCGACCTTGCCGGAAAGCAAGGTGATCAACAAGGGGAGCCTGGAAACCGTAAAAACCAGGAAAGAAAGGATGACCACCTTCAAAATCTGACGGAACTGGATATCGTAACGGAAAAGCAGGGTTCCGATGCTGATGCAAACCGAGATCAAAAGGATCTCCCCGATGCGCTGGGCTACTCCAAAGACAACCAGCATCCAGGCGCTGGAGCGCACCGTGGAGGAAAAGGAACTGATATCCTCCAGAGTCATTTTTTCGACCAGAGAATTATAAAGGACTTTTTCGGTAAGCAGGGTGGCCTTGAGGAGAAGATTTACGATCAATTCAACCAGGATGATGATCCCCAGGACGATCCAGTGATTGAATGAGAAATATTTTTTGAGCATGATGCGGATTGCGCCACAATTTAAGAATATCCCGGTTTTTGATCGTTTTTTGACAATTCAAAAAGTCAGTACCCGGCCTTCCCCTGTCATTGACCGTCTTACCGCATTTTCAATTCGTTGACAAAAGGGCAGATCAGGGCGCAAAACCGAATCCGCATATTTGCACATGCAAAGAGATGAACGCGCTATCGTTTTTTTACTCGCCCTGGTCAATTTTACGCATATCCTGGATTTTATGATCATGATGCCCCTGGGGAACTACCTGATGCCTTATTTTGACATCAGTCCGGCCCAGTTCAGCCTGCTGGTCGGGGCCTATACCCTGACGGCAGCCTTCTCCGGTTTTGCCGCGGCTTTTTTTGTGGATAATCATGGACGGAAAAAAATTCTGATCTATGCTTTCGCCGGTTTCCTGGCCGGGACGATTGCCTGCGGGCTTGCTCCCGGTTTTAATCTTCTCATGGCGGCCCGGGTGCTGGCCGGTTTGTTTGGCGGGCTGATCGGGGCCCAGGTCCTTTCCATCATTTCGGATATTTTCGGGTACGAACGAAGGGGATTGGCCATGGGCGCCGTAATGAGTTCTTTTGCCATTGCATCCACCCTGGGCGTGCCCTTTTCCCTTTATTTGGCCAATGCGATCAGCTGGCATGCCCCCTTTTTATTTGTCGGCATCCTCGGCATCGCCATCATTCCCCTATTGAATAAATACATTCCGGAAATGGAAGGTCACGTGAATCAGGAAAATCCGGCGTCCAAATTGAAAATTCTGAACGAGGTCATCCACAATAAGTACCAGCGCAATGCCCTGATGTTTTCCGCCCTGATCATGATGGGCCATTTTATGATCATCCCTTTTGTGAATCCATACCTTGAGTTCAATAAAGGATTCTCCAAGGCCCTCACTCCGACCGTGTACCTGGTGGGTGGTCTTTCGGCTTTTTTTTCTTCCTTCCTCCTGGGCAGACTGGCTGACCACGCGGGCAAAGTCAGGGTGTTTACCTGGTCGGTGGCAGCCTGCATGGTCGTGGTATTCATCATCACTAATCTTCCCGACTGGCCCTTTCCCCTGGTCCTGTTTTTCTTTGGTTTATGGTTTATGGTGGCTACGGGCCGGGGAGTGACCGCCCAGGCCATGCTGAGCAATGTACCATTGCCGGCCCAGCGGGGCAGTTTTATGAGCTTCAACAGCAGTGTCCAACAATTGGGCACTTCGGCCGCTTCCTTTTTATCCGGCGCGATTGTTATCAAGGGATTGAATGGAAAATTACTGCGTTACGATTGGGTAGGTTATGTGTCCATTGCCATCCTCCTCGCCTCTCTTTATATGGGCAGGAAATTGTTTGGAGATATGGATCAAACCAAAAAGCAAATCCAAAATCCATAGATAAATCAACTCCTCAGAAATCGGTGGAATCCAGCAAATTGATCAGATTGATCATCAGGATCCCACCGACAAGGATGTAATAAATTACGTTTTTTAATCCGGAGTGTTTATTCTTTTAATACCTTGAAGATGCGGCGCCCGGAATAACTCAAAACGGAGATCAAGTATATCCCAGAGGGCTGGCCGGAAAGATCCATTATTTGCGGCCCCTGTCCGGCAACATTCATTAATACGCGCCCGGTAAGGTCCCTGACTTCAATCCGGCATCTTTGCTCATCCGGAGGCCTGATATGTAATATCCCGCGGGTAGGGTTGGGAAGGACCCAATTTTCGTTTTTGATCTGGACGCTGCCTATACTGGAATACACGGAACTTCTGCCTTCAGCAACCGCCTTGACCCGGTAATAATTCATACCCGGCGGGGGAGAGTGGCGATAGGTATACGGATGGGATTGGTGCCCGAAGGGCATTTTATCCAGGAGGGAAAACCGCTCGCCGTCCCGGCTGTGTTCAATCATAAAAAGATCGGGCCTCAGGTCACCGGTGGTATTCCATTGAAGCAAGGCCTGGCCCTGCTCCAGGCTGGCTGTAAATGAAATCAGCGATACCGGTAAGGCAATGGAACAGGAAGCAAGGATCTGGTCCCCCGTCTGACAGGATATGGCATTTCCAAAAATAGAATAGGTTTTGTCCGGGTCAAAAAGGTAGAGGCAGACGCTCCGCACATTACATAAATCAAGAAACGGGTTGTTTTCGATGCTCAGGTAGTCCAGGGGATCAGCTTCCACCTGGTCCAGCCCGTTAAGGCTTGACAATAAGCTGTTGTTTCGTATGATCAGGGATTGGCCGATGTGCCTGAGGCTACTAAGGTCGTGTATATGGTTCAGGCTGGCATTGTTGATTAGCTGAAAAGTGCTCCCTATGGATTCCAGGGCCGACAAACCGGACAGGCTGTCCAGGCCCCCGTTATTTTCAATGCGCAAATGACGGCCTATCGTCTTCAGTCCTGACAAGCCGACGGTGGTTTGAAGTCCGGTGTTATTGAGGATTCTGAGATCATTTCCCACGCTTTCCAATTTTTCCAATCCCTGGAAATTCATTACCAGGTTATTGGTTTCAAGCCGGCAATCTAACCCCACGGTTTTAAGCGAACGGAGACCGGAAAAGGAGTTCAGCTGGGGATTGTTCATGACCAGGAGGGTATTTCCGACATATCCGATTGAATCCAGGCCGGATAAACTGGCAAGGGCGGAATTGGATTGAACGGTAAGGTTGAAGGGCACGCCGGAAAGGCGCCCAAGGCCGGCGAGTGAAGTGAGCTTAGCATTGCTTTGAATCCGGAGGGTGCTGCCAATGGACCGGATATTTTGAAGCTGGCTGATGTTAAGAAGCTGGCTGTTGCTCCGGATGTCCAGGCTTCCCCCCACCGAATCCAGGCCAGCCAGGCCATCCAGGTCGGGAACCGAAGTGCTCAGGACGGTGAGGCCGCGGCCGATCTTTTTAAGATTAAATAGGGAATCCAGTCTATTGATGCCTGAGCCGGAAATGGTCACCGCATGGGGGATTACTTCGCAATTTCCGTATAGCCTCCGGAAAGAGTCGACCTGGGCCTGGGAGGTAAAACCCACCCCGTCCCAAAAACAGGTTTTCGAACAGGAGTACCTGACTTCCGATTCCGTGGCGCAGCCTTGCGCATTGCCGATGATTTCAAAAGTCCCGCCACTCAGGGAAAGAAAATCACAGATGGCGCGTACATCACAAACGGCCAAAGAGGGATTATTCCGGATTGACAAATGGCTGATCGTAGTATACAGGATATGGTCAAGGCCATGCAAATTTTCGAGCCCGGTGTTTTCAATGATCAGTTGGCCGCCGATTTGGTAGAGATTGGAGAGGGAATCCAGGTTGACAATGTCCGTTCCGTTTATGATCAGGTCGCCGGGCAGGGCGGCACAATCCCCGTAAGCGCTTCTGAAACCATCCACCTCTGACTGGCTGCTAAGCGTAAGGTTACCCACAGGGCAGTTGGCCAGCCCACAGTTTGTCTTTACCTCAGAAGGGTTGTTGCAACCGGGTTTGTTGTCATTGATATAAGCCAGGCCGGATTTGGTTTCATCGCTCAAAAAGGCGCAAACCACTTCCGCATTGCAGGCCTGCAGCCTGGGGTTAAACTGCAGATAGAGTTCCTGGATCCCCCCATGGTCCACCTGGTACAGGGCATCGATATTGTCCAGTATATTATTGCTGTAAATGCCCAGATAGCCTCCGATGGACCGAAGTCCGGATAAGCCATCCAGGGTCGTCAAAAGCGGATTGAAACTGATGTCCACATACGATCCCACCGAAGTCAGGTTCATAAGACCGGAAATATCATTCAATACGGGGTTACTGAAAATGGTAATATCCTGTCCGATGCTTTTGATTTGCCTCAGCGAATCCAGGTTGGTGATGTCTGACCCTGAAATAAATACATAACCGGCAATGTTCTGGCAGCCTGGATTATTGGCAGGAAAAGCATCGATTTCATCCTGGCTGTAAAACTCAAAAAAGTCCTGCGAACAAGATACGCCACATCCGGGCCTCACCTCATTGAGACTGGAGCATCCGGGTGCATTCTCAGACAAAACGGCAGATTTTCCCGTTGACAGATAAGCGCAAACGGCCGGATTTGAACAGAAACTCAATTGTTCATTGTACCAGATGAAAAGGGCATCCAGTTTGTCCGCATCAAACTGATCCAAACCATCCAGACTGGTCAGCACAGGGTTGTCCCTGATATATAACTGACCTTCGATGAGTTTGAGGGATTTTAAGGGTAAAAGATTTTCCAGGCTGTCCATGGAATAAATCCGGAGATCCGCGCCCACCCCTTGAAGGGAGTCCAAACCCTGAAGGCTTTTGAGCCAGCGGTTCTGATTTATTTCAAGGGTGCCGCCGATCGTTCCGAGTTTAGCGAGGCCGGTGAGGGAAAGGATGGGGTCTTCCTCCTCGGCCGGCCCGATCTGCAGGGAACCCGGCAGGTCAGTGCAATCCGGATAAGCAGCCACCCATTCATCCAGTTGCTGTTGATTGTAAATCGCCTGGTGGCCCGGAGGGCAAATCTCGCCGGGCTGGCATGATTTAATGACCTGAAATGGATTATCACATCCCGGAGCATTGTCCCGGATGACGGCAATACCCCCTTCGATTAGGAAGGAACAGAAACCGGGAAGATTACATTCTGAAAGTTGTGAACATTCGTAAACATATAAATAGTCAAGGCTGTCGGGGTTCAGGTTTTCCAGGCCCTCCAGCCTGAGTAGTGCGTCGTTAAGGTAAATGGCCAGATAATCTCCTATGATCCGGAGAGATTCCAGGCCTTCGAGGCTCTGCAGGCCGGCGTTGGAACCAATACTCAGCGCTTCGCCGACAAACTCCAGGGAGTCCAGGCCGGAAAGGCTGGCAAGCGCCGGATTGTTTTCTATGTAGAAGGAACCCCCAATGCTTTTCAAATGACTGAGCGAGGCCAGGGAGGTGACGGGGCCCTGTTCGGAATTAATAGTCAGGGAACCGGCAATGTGATCGCAATCCGGATAGTTCAGGGTGAAAAAATCCAGGTCTGCCTGGCTCCTGATCTCAATATTCCCCGGAGGGCAGTCCTGGCTGGGATTGCAATTCAGAATAATTTCATTGAGGCTGGTACATCCCGGAGCGTTTCCTTCAATATCGGCTTCACCCCCCTGGTTTACATAATTACAAATGGCCGGAACATGACAAAGCGCCAGCGCCGGGTTGTAGAATATCCGAAGATAAAAATCGGGATTTGTTCCAAGGAGCGAATCGGCCAGGGCACTCAAATCCTGCAGCAACGGATTATTGTCCATGACCAGGCCGACCCCGATCTGACGCAGGGATTCCAGTCCGGCCAGGGAAAGCAAGGCCGGATTAAGCAGAATATAGAAATTCTGACCAATGGATTGAAGACCCGACAATCCATTTAAATGTTCGAGGGAATCGTTGTTGGACAGGTAAAATTGACCGGCGACCGATTTCAAGCCAAATAACGAATCCAGCCTGTTAATATTCCTGCCATCGATGCTGAGGTTTCCGGCCAGGTCTTGGCAGTTGGGATACAGGATATGGAAATCATTCACTTCTTCCTGGGTTCTGAAATACAGGTTTCCCGGAGGACAAAGGCTGTCCGGATAACAATGCTTTTGTATCCGGTGTGAGGTGTTGCAGTCCTGTGCATTTCCATCCAGGTAAGCAAGGCCCCCGCCACTCAGAAATTGGCAGATGGAGGCATGATCGCAGGCCGAAAGCAAGGGGCAGAACTGAAAATATAAGGTATGCAGGCTGTCGGGATCAATCTGCCCAAGCCCTTCGAGGGAGGATAAGGAATCGTTCAACACGAGCTGAAAAGTATTTCCGACCCATTGCAGGGACCCAAGCCCATCCAGGTTTTTCAGCCGGGGGTTGCTGTGAATGGTCAATCCGTTAGCAACGGATAAGAGGGAATCGAGACCTTTTAAATCAGAAAGAAAAGGATTGCTTACGATATTCAGTACATTCCCAATGGTGCGGATACCGGCCAGGGGGAGTAAAGAATAAAAAGTGTCCTCAACGGAAATAAGATTTAAAGAACCCGCGATGTCCTCGCATTCCGGATACAGGCTGATGAAGTCATTTAAATCTTCCTGGCCATGGATCTCGATATTTACCGAAGGACAAAGGGCGCCCGGATCACAGGCTTTGGCGATCTGGAACCTGGAATTACATCCCGGGGCATTGTCGTGGATGACGGCGGAACCTCCCGAGGCCAGGTGGCCGCATACGGCCGGAATGAGGCAGGTTGACAGCCTGGGGCAAAAGGAAATGCGAAGGGGATTATTTTTAAGGTCCAACAAGCCGGATAAGCCAAGGATATCCGACAGGGAATCGTTCTGATAAATGGAAAGTCGTGAACCCAGTTCCTTGAGTGAATCCAGGCCGGAAAAGGAAATCAGATGGAAATTTGAAAAAACGCTTAATTCTCCCCCAACCGAACGCAAACCTTCCAGGCCGGAAAAGTTTTTTAACGAGGTAGCGTAAATAAACAGGCTGCCTCCTATGGCCCTCAGGCCTTTCAGAGAATCGAGATTCGACACCGCCCCGTTAATAAAAACATTCCCTTCTATGCTGTCACATCCCGGATAAAGTCCCGGGAAAGCATCGATTTGCGACTGATTGTTTAAAATGATTCCGTTGGGAAGGCAGGCCTCTTGAGGCCGGGCCTCTTCATTCGGGCCAGTTGAGGTCAGAAGCGCAAGTATAAAAGGTAAAAGATGGAAAAACATAAAGGCTTTTGGGGTTATAGGATTCTGAACGGAGGGGAACTAAAATAAAAATAGGAATTTCCGGAATAAAAAGATAGCCCGCGCCATTCGGGCGCATGACCATCCCGAGACTGTGGGAGGCCTTTTACATTTTATAAATAAAAAAATCCAGCGCTTCATTTAAGGCGCTGGATATCCGCTTCAGGGAAAAAACCGGATCAAATTCTCAGGCAGACCGCCCCGTCGCAATACTTTTCCATTTCCGCGTCTTCCTTCATTTCCACAAATTGCATGGGGAGGATGCCGGCCGTCATATCCAGGTATTTTTCACGGGTAATGGTTTCATAAGGCATCTGGGCGTAAGCGCCCATTTCAAGCTGGGGCAGGAAGCTGATGGATTTCAGTTCATATTTGAAATAATCCAGTACGACGTGGATCATATTGGCTTCTTCCGGCCTGAAGGTCACGGTACAGGAGACCTGGTTGTCCGACCAGTATTTCTGCAGGAAAACGGCGAGGGCTACCTGTTCCCAGATGGAAACCTTTTTGAGGCTTTTGCCCGGGTTGTGTATGGGGAATTCCACCACGTAAGAGGAAGGGTCCACCACATCGTCCTCAATGGGCAAGTGGGCTTCCCGGATGGCAGGAACCAGGGTGGAGTTTTTAGCAACTCTTACGCGGCGGATATAATATTCAAATTCGGGAAAATGGCAACCTGGATTGACGCCGGCCAGCAAGCTGACCGTCCCGCTGGGTTTTACGCTGGTGGTTTTGATGCTCCGGGGCACGCAGAGCCAGGAAGAATAGATCGAATCCCAGCGCTGGATTTCCTGGTATCCGCTGTTTAACCACACCCGCAGGGTCTCCAGGGAATGTTTGTCCAGAAAATTGGTGATCCCTGATACCGAAGTGCCGATCCTGCGGTTGCGTTTTTGGACGCGGTTGGTTTCGTGCCAGGTGGTGCTGACGAGGGTGGCCGTTTTGCCCAGCAGATAGGCAAACTTAAGCGTGCGCATGTAATCTTCATAAGAGTCCGCCCGGGACGGGAAGGTTTCCACCAGGCAGCACAATTCATAGGACTCGAGGGACTGTTCCCCGCAGGGATTGGTGCCTTTGGCTTTTTCATCTTTATAATCCGCAGGGTCACAAAGCCTGGAGTACGCTTTGATATTGTCCATGAAGACATATCCGGGTTCACCGTTGATCGCGGTCTGCGCCGCAATGGGTTTGAAATCGGAATTGCGGTCGACCAGTACGCTGTTGTTGGAGGCCCAGCCCCAGGACGCACGGTGCGCCATACTGCCTTCATATTGCCCGGATTCCGGGTTCCAGCGGTAATCTTTCAGTTTTCGGTATTCTTTGTTTTCAATATCTCCAATGGCGATCTGGGCCGTGCGCCTTACATTGCCGGCGACGACACATTGCCCGATCAGGTTCATGATATCGGTGATCGTGGTCACCGAAAGCAGTTGGCCGTCGGTTTGGTCCAGGATGCTTCGGATCTGTTCGTGCATCCGCATCAGGGGCTCGGGGCCGGAGGAGACTCCGCCAAAGCCTTTTATCGGCAGCCCGGCAGCCCGGATTTCTTCATAATTAAACCGGACGGGATGGGCCCCCCCGTCATCAAAATGTTTTGAAAAATAACTGGTCAGCAGGCGGGAAAGGCTTTCCACCCATCCTTCCCTGGAATCGGGAATCATAAACTCGTCCACGTCTTCGGATTCCGGTTTGTTAACGGTGATCATTCCGCCTCCAGCCACATCAAATCCCACCCCTACGCCGACCATACTCATGTCCATCATGAATAAAAAGGGTTTGACTGCGTCTTCGGTGGACTTGCCGATTTCATCCGTGGAAACAAAAGCGCAGTTGAACAGAGCCTGGCCGATTTTTTTTTCATGAATAATGGGCGTACCCAGGGCCCATAACATGCGTCCCGGGGGCAGGAATTTCATATTGAAAATGCGATCATACATTTCCTGGGCGGAGCGCTGGGCTTTCTTTGGGTTCCAGCCCAGCTCATTGCTGAGAATATGTTGTTTTTGCAGGCTGTAAGCCCCTTCTACTACGCGTCGTACGGTCTCGTACCATTGTTCGTTGTTGCCATCCGGCTTTACCCGGGAGTAGGTGCGGAAATAGGTCAGCAGGCCCAGTCCATTGAAACCAAAACCGGGATCGAGGTGCTTATAGCCCTGCACAAAGTCATCCTCTAACTTGAATATGAGCATAGTTTTCTTATTTACTGTTTGATTGAGGACAGAGTTGTCCTTATTGAACAAAGATATTCAATAGATCTTTCGCTAAAAATAAAATATAATATTTTTTTTTAATGTATCCGGACAGGGATGGAGGCCCCGGTCCGTGCTTTTTGACTATAGGGCTGGGGGCCTTCGCGGTTCAGAACCAGATCATTAACAACCTGGAAAAAAAATGAAACTTTTTTGTGTTAAAATTTTGGTCCCTCACCCAAACGCGGGACCTCACTGAGGGGGGCTTCCGTCTGACTCCGGGTCAGGCGGTCAGTTTTCTTTGAAGGGCAATGGCTTTGGGAAAAAGGACTCTGGACTCGAGCCGGGTATGCTGGATGAGGTCTTCCCGGAAGGCTTGGAGCGCCCCGTACCAGGAACTGAAAACAGGCGAATTTTGTACCGGGACCGTAAAATCACGGCTCAGGTCGCGAATGGCGTCCATACCGGCTTCAAAGAGCCCGTGATCTTCTTCCAGGCCGGCCATAGGCTTGTACAGGGGGCCATCCCTGGTGATATCAATGGTTTTACCTTGTTTTTCAAGGCAGACCAGGGACCGGATGTAAGGAAAAATAAGCTGTTCTTCTTTAAACAAATGCAGTTTCAGGTCTGAAAACAGCATTTCCATTTGTTCCAGGATGGCCAGGGTTTCCACCTGTGTATTGCCATGGAGGACCGTGACCTTTTTACCCATTGCAAGCAGTACAGGCAGGGCTTTTTGAATATAATCGTGATGGATCCTGACCACATAATCACAGAGGAAACCGGGATCCCATAGATAGGGGTCGAGGCTGTGCCGGGAAGGAATGTCCACGGAATGGGGCAAATCGGCCGGGGCATTTTTATGCACATTTTTTGGGAAATGAAATGTCCGTCGGCTTGATTTATTCAGCCTGGGCCCCGGATGATCCGGAGGGCTGTTGAAGTGGTTTATATTGGGATCAGAAACGTAAAATTCTGGGACCCCGTAGTCAAATTTCATACTTACCTATTTTGCCGTTGAACCATCTGGTATAGATGCATTTCCGGACACAAGCCTTGTTTCAATAACTTAAAAACGGGCTGGTTTATTTTCCGGGTTCGTAAAAAACCAGATGGTTTTAAGCGACAAGATCAATAGACTTCCTCCAGTTCAGGCTCGGGGCTGGGTTCCGGGCTGGACTTCATTTCGAATTCTTGTCTTAGGTCCGCGGCTTTCAGATGCCTGGAACGGGTCACCATAAACCAGGCGAATGGAATGACGCCTCCGAAGAAAAACAGGCTGGCCCCAATCCCCCGGAGCCAGGTCAGGGAGATGAACGTTCCGTTTTCAATGAAGTGATGGGAGCGCCCATACCACAAGCCTTTTTCCACCACGGCCTTAAATTGAATGGCTCCCGCGGGAAAGAGGTCGAGGACGACCATCAGCATCAGGCCGATATTGATGGACCAGAAGGACACCAGCAGCAGTTTTTTATTCCACTGCTCCGCTTTGATAAGGAGGCTGGAGGCAAATAAAAGGGCCGCCAGCGAAATGTTTCCATATACCCCCATCAAGGCAGCGTGTGCATGATTGATGGTCAGGTAGGTGCCGTGTTCGAAATAGTTCATGATGGGCAGGTTGACGATGATGCCCAATACCCCGGCCCCGAAAAAATTCCAGAAATTGACCGCTACCAGAAATAAAAAGACCACTGGAAAGCCGAAATCACCCAGGTTTTTATGCTCCACCTCACCCACCGCGATCTTGGGCGTATTTTTAAATCTCCAGGCCTCTACCGTAAGCAGAATGAGGGGCACAAACTGCAAGGTGGAAAATACGCTGCCCAGGGCCATGGTGGCCACGGGTTTGGCGTTCCAGTAGAAATTATGGGATATACCCAATAAACCGGTTCCCAGGAAAAGAAGGGTGGCAAAATAGACCACCCGGATGGCGGCCTGTTTGCTGACCAGGCCCATCAGGACCATGAGGTAACTGATGATGACCGTAATAAAAACTTCAAAAAAGGCTTCCACCCACATGTGCACAACCATCCAGCGCCAAAAGTCTGCGATCACAAAATTGGTTTCGGGTTTGGCTACAAATCCGGAAAGGAAAAGCAGGGGAATCCCGATCACCGAATAGAGGATCCAGTTGGGGAGGTTCCAGTGCTGGCCTTTTACAAAAGCAGGTTTGATGCCCCGGTAAATAATCACCGCCCAAAGGGCAAAAATCACCATGAGCAGGACCTGGTAAATTTTACCAAAGTCCACGAATTCCCAGCCCTGGCTGCCCAGGAGGTGCCAGTAATCCCCCAGCATATTCAGGGGACCAAGCACCATGCCGGCGAGGGAGCCGCCGACCAGGATAAATAATAGGACAAACAATACATTGATCAGACGGAGCTGGCCGCGGACCTCTGTTTTTGCAAGAATGGGCAGGATAAAAATCGAAGAGGCGATCCAGCAGGCGGATATCCAGTACAAAGCCAGCATGAGATGCCAGCTCCTGGGAATGGTGACCGGAAGGCCCTGGGTGATATGAATTCCAATATAACCCAGGAAGTTTACAAAATCGTTTATGGTAATGATGCCGCTGGATACCTGAAGGAAAAACAAAAGGGCAGCAACCAGGAAAAACTTAAAAGTAGCCCTTTGCGTCCTGCTGGGCGTGTAGTTTCTGACCCTTTCCATGGTAAAAAGGTCCTGGGTTGCGGGTTTAAAAAACTTATTGGGAAGCTGGTTGTATTGGCCAATAAAATACAAAACAATGCCGCAGGCCAGTACAAAACCCAACAAGCCCAGTACGCTCCACAGGATCACCGGGGAGGTCGGGGTGTTTCCGGCTTCCGGATCAAAGGGCCAGTTGTGGGTGTAACTAAACGTTTTTCCCGGACGTTCGGTGACACAGACCCAGGCTCCCCAGAAAAAGAAGGAACCGAGGGCGGCCACCTCTTCTTTGTTTTCAATATAATTTTTGGGCAAAAAAGCACGACCTTCCTTGTTTTCAAAAAAGAGGTCCAGGTAATATTCCCTGACCTTTCCTAAAGCGAAAGCCAGGGCCGGAGAAACATAAATAAAATCCTCTTCCTTCCGGTAAGTGTTTTTTTTCAGCTCCTTTTTAATCCGGGCCTCTATATTTATAATGGCCTCTTCACCGGGCGTCACCCCTTTTTCATCCTGGTAGACCCCGGAGTAATATAGTTTCATGTTTTTCGCTACCTGGTTAAGCGCTTCTGCAGTGAAATCAGGCCCCCGCTGGGCCCCGTCGCCGAAAAAACTGCCGTATTCCATAAGGTTGTATTTATGGAAAACCAGTTGACCCTTGGTGATTTCGGCCTTGTCCAGAATGATTTCCCCTTCCTGGTTCTTAAACCCGGACAATGGCGGTGCGTCGTGGTAGGTCTGAAATCCGATCATGCCTACGCCCAGGACGCTGATGATAAAAATGAACAGGAGGGGCCCCCACCAGTTTTGGGTGTTCATGAAATAACTGATGCTTTTGGTAAGGCCGTTGAGGTGATGGTCCGTAGTCTTCATTTGACAAGGAATTAAAGGTTTTAATTAAAAAGTAAGCGGGTCCGGTTTTAATTAAGGATAAAAATATCTTTAATTATCCGATCCTGCGATTTTTTTTTCATCTTTATCCATATGTTTTCCAAATCCACAGAATATGCTTTAAGAGCAATAATTTACCTTGCGCAAAACAGTGATCCGGATCATAAGATCGGACTGGAAGAACTGTCGAAGGCGATCGGGTCGCCCAGGTCCTTTACCGCCAAAATCATGCAGAAACTGACCAAAGACCAGAATTTGGTATCCTCGGTCACCGGACCCGGCGGGGGTTTTTATACGAACCAGGAATCCAAAACCCGGTCCGTGTTCAGCGTTCTTGAACTCATGGGAGAAGAAACCACCATTACCCAATGCGTCCTGGGGCTGGACCAGTGCTCCGATCAGAATCCCTGCCCCCTGCATTCAACCTACAAACAGATCAAACCCCGGCTGCTTGAAATGTTTCAGGGAAAATCGATTCAGCAATTGGCAAAGGAACTGAAAAATGAAAAAACCGTCTTAAACCGGCCCAGGAAGGCCTCTTGAATCCATCACCGGGCCTAAGGCCTCATTATTAAAAGCGCTAAAAGCCGAACCCGATATGAATGCCGCCAACCTGGGTATACCCGCTTGATTTTTCAGGCCCGAACCGCCCCGGAAAAACCAATTCAACAAAAAAGGAACCCGAGGGGCCGATCTTAAACGATTTATTGATCAGCGGGGTGAATCCAAATTGATCCTGACCGGATTCAAACGCCGCCCGCAGGCCCAAAGTAAACCCGGACCCCAAAGGATACAGTACGCCGGGATGATATAATAAATGCACATCATAGGGTTTTCCGGCGTCGTCCGCGTAGGGTTTAATAAAAGGGACCAGTTCAAGGTCAATCAGGAAACGGCCGGAAGTCCGCAACGTGAGGCCAAACGGAAAACCAATCGAATAAAAATCGTATTCGGTCATGTAGCTCGTTTTGTTCTGGTGGATGGCCAGAAGGGGCTGCACTACGCCAATATGATACCCTTTTATGGTTGGCTGATTTAAAGTGTCCTTTTTCACCGGTTGCGCGGAAGCCGGGACCCCCGTCAGAGGGATCAGGAAGGAAAACAAAAGAATTCTGAGAGACATGGGTATTTAATTTTAAGGATGAATAATAAAACACCTTAAAACCGGGACCCGGGGTAAAAATAATAAATGCCTTATAATTTAAGGATAAAATTGTCCACAATTTTTTAACCGGCCAGGGATGGACTGGCCTTTAAATCGGGGGCAGCCGCCTTGAACCGGATATTAAACCGAGGCAGCAGGAAGGGACAATCCCCGAATCACCGGTACAGCCCTATTTTTTTGAGCACTTCTGTATAACGCGGATCTTTTCTCAGGGGGTCAAATTTGGGGTCGGTCTGGATGCTGGTGAGGGACTCCTCGCGGCGGTTTATCCCCTGTTCCAGCCAATGAAAAGCCCTGTCCCGGTCTCCGAGTGCCGTATAAACCAGGGCCAATCCCCGGCAATCATTGTGGCCCAGTTCATTTTCGAATCCTTCCCTTTCCAGGATCTTCCGGGCATCTTCCTCCTGGCCGGTATAAGCCAGGATATAAGCAAGGCCCAATTCTGTTTTCATCCAATTGAGTGATTTTTCACCCCATTGCCGATTTGCTTCCAGGGCCTTTTCGGTATTCCCCAGGGCAAGGTAAGCAAGGGAAAGCAGGCGGTAGGAAGATACAAACTCCGGGTCGAGTTCGAGGGCGGTGAAGGCCATTTCCACGGCCTTTTCGTATTGACGCGTGTAATAATAATACATCCCCAGATCCTTTACAATTACCTGCGAAGACGGTTCCAGCCGGTAGGCCAGGTTAATTTCTTCAAAAGCGGCATCGGGGAAACCGGAATACAATAACCATTCCGCATACCAGTGATGGCCGGTGGCATATTTGGGACTCAATTCAATGCCCAGCTTGAATTCTTTTTCAGCATTGACCCAATCCCAGTCGTTCAGCATCAGGGCGGTCGCTTTGGAAATATGGACCTCGCCCAGCCGGTCATCGATTTCAAGCGCTTTGTTCAGCGCGGTCACCTGTTTTGGGAGCAGCTCCCGGCGGCTGATATTGGTGTATTCGCCCATGAGGCTGTAGGTATCGGCGAGTCCGGCCCAGGCCAGGGCATAATCGGGATCTTTTTCAATGGCCTTTTCAAAGTGCCGGATGGCGGATTTCATGCCCGCGGCGTTTCTTTTCTTGAGGAAAAAACGGCCCTGAAGGTAAAGCTGGTAAGCCTCCGAATCATCGGTGTACCGTTTGCGAAGGTTGTCTTTTTCGTTTTTCGTCAGTCTGATCCGGAGCGCCTCTGCAATACGGGCGGACACGTTTTCCTGAATATCAAAAATATCATCCAGGGTCCCCCGGTAGGTTTCGGTCCACAGGTAGGTATCGCGGTGCGCATCCACAAACTGGGCCGTAATGCGAAGGAGATTGGCTGCTTTCCGAACCGATCCCTCCAAAACATAGGCGGCCCCGGTTTCCCTTCCAATGTTTTTAAGGCTTTCTTTGGAGCCCTTGTATTTCATGGAAGTGGTGCGGGAAATGATCTTTACTTCATGGATTTGGGACAGGCAGGAAATGATTTCTTCGGTAAGGCCGTCGCTGAAATATTCCTGTTCAGGGTCGTTGCTCATATTTACAAAAGGCAGGACCAGCACCTGGTTGGGCTGGATTTTTTCTCCTTTGCCCAGGAGGTTGATTTCGCCGGGAATTTTTATTCCGGGATTGCTGATAGCATAGATTTCCATCTGCTCCAGGACATTTTTCAGGGCAAATTTTCCCAGGGAAACCGATTGTATTTCTTTTTGGTTTTTAATATCATCATATACCTTGCCAGAAATGAAAATACTCCCCGGTACGGCAAAAGATTCTATCCGGGAGGCAATATTCACCCCGTCTCCATAAATGGAATTTTCATTGACCACCACATCTCCGGTATGCAGGCCGATGCGGACAGGCACCGCGGGCTCCTTTTGCATCTCGATCTGGACGGCAATGGCGGCGAGCACCGCTTCGGTGGTGCTGGTAAAACTGCAAAGCGCCCCATCCCCCCGGAAATCAAGAATTTTTCCGAAATGTTTTTCCGTTTCTTCCTGCAATTTCCGTTTCAAACGTTCCCGCCATTGCATGGCCAGGAATTCATTCCTCTGCATCAGGGCGGTGAAGCCCTCAATATCGACAAAGACGATGGCTGCAAGTTGACGAAGGGTGGACATCGGTCATTGAAATAAGTTCAAGGTAGAAAAAAACGGGATGGAAACAAATGGAGAATAAGGTTAAGGTTAAGGTTGAGGTTAAGGTTGAGGTTGAGGCGTAAGGGGGGACGCATTAAAATCCCATGATCCGCATCACTCCCCTGAGAGGTATAATCGCCCAGGCCGGCCGGCTGTTCAGTTCATAACCCAGTTCGTACACGGCTTTTTCAAGAAGGTGATATCTGAGCAGGTAATGGATTTCGGGACGGTAACCGATGTCCAGGCCTCCCCGGACGGCGGTACGGATAAACCCATGGAGGTAAAGGCCGCAAAGCAGTTGGTAAAACCGTTCCGCCAGGTCAAAAAGGTCGTGTTGGGGCAGGGTCCAGTTTTTTTCTTCGTCAAAAAGAGTGGCGTAAATGGCATAGTGAAAAGAGCGAAGCATGCCCGCCACGTCCTTTAGCGGGCTTTGTTTTACCTTGCGGTCCCGGATGGTGCTTTCGGGTTCGCCCTCAAAATCGAGGATATAAAATTCATCCTCATGGACTAAAACCTGTCCCAGGTGGTAATCCCCGTGCACGCGGGTGCGCATGCTGCACAGCGTGGTTTCATCAAAACTCAGGATTTCTTCAAGGACTTCATTGCGCCGGTCCAGGAAAACCTGTCCATATTCCCTGGCCAGGCCGCGCAGTTTTCCAATATTTTTTTCAAGCAGTCCGATTCGGAGATCAAACAGGTAGGTGACCTTGTTTTTGAGCCATACGCTGTAATCGGGATTAAAGGCCACCGGCGTGAAAGAGGTCTGGCCGTTGTCCCTGGCCAGGGCCAGGTGCATCTGGGCCGTACGTTTGCCCAGACGGACCACTCCTTTCATCAGTTTTTTACCAAGCTGGGACCTGGTTTGGGGCGATAAGTTTTTGGGTTTTACGGGATCGAACAGGGTCTCCTTGGGTTCCCAGGTCAACTGGAGCTGATGATTTTGATCAAATCCGCTAAAAAAGGCGTTTACTTCTTGGAGCATCCATTTCCAGGCATCCCCTTCGTTATCCAGTTTTTGCTGCATCAGGCCCAGGGAAATCCGGGGTTTATCCATACGGAGCCAGCTGATGCTTCCCATATATTGGGCCGTATAAGGGAAATGATTGAGGTTCAGGAAACGGGACAGCTCCAGGTCGGGATTGCTTTCGGGGAAAAGGCGCCTGAACCATTTGAAAAAATAACGGTTGTTGTAAATCACCGCCGTATTGCTTTGTTCCGTCTTCAGGATTTCAGAAAATACTTTTTTCCCGGTGGGGGGTTTAAAGGAAGTGGAACTTTCAAATTGCAGGACACCCTGGTTGAGGGGCATTTCTTTGTTTTTAACCATGAGGTCAAAAAGCAGGTTACGAAAGTCGGCCGTAAACAAAGCGTCGATCAAAAACCCTTCCCGGTTATCCGCCCGCAGCCGGGAAATCACCGGAACCTCCGTGTATTGGGCCTCCTCCTCATCGGGAATAAAGGCGAGGGGAAGGAGGTATTGGTGGCTGAACGCTTCCTTAAACTGGACTTCCAGCATCAGGATATAATAGGCCTGTTTTTTATCGGCGAGCCGGTGCGCGTGATCTACCCGCACATGTTTGATGGTGCTGCTTTTTCCCGCAAACCAACGGCAAGTGATGATATAATCCGGAAGCACCAGTTCTTCCAGGTCTTTTTTCAACTGGCTGTCTTCAAAAAGATGATCCCAAAGATGGCTGGTCTGCAGTTTTTTTCCTATTTCCATGCGGATAGGGCACAAGGTAAGGAGAATAGTAATCAGATTCCATGATATCTGATAAAAGAAGGTCTTAGCTTCGGGAAGCGGTCGTTATGCCGCACGAATAATAAATTATTTAACCACTAAAGCTAAGACCTATGTTAAAAGTACCACAAAAAGCGGATTTCACGGGTCACAGGGTATATGTTGGCCTGGACAGTCATTTGAAAAGTTGGGATCTTTCGATCTATCTGGATGATTGTTTTCACAAGAGTATGCATCAATCACCAGATCCGAAGCAATTAGAAAAGTACTTAAAGTCAAATTTTCCGGGAGCGCAATATCAAGCGGCGTATGAAGCGGGGTTTAGCGGTTTTTGGATACAACGAGACCTGACCCGATTGGGAATAGAATGTATCGTCGTGAATGCAGGGGATGTCCCGCAAACGGACAAGGCCCAAAAGAATAAGAATGATCGGGTGGATTCCCGGCGGATAGCAAGTTATCTACAGGCCGGGAAACTGGAGGCGATTTATATTCCGGATGAGCAAATGGAAGCGGAAAGGAGATTGGTGCGATTCCGGAAGACCAATCATCAGGATTTAATCAGGGCAAGAATGCGGATTCGATCGGAGCTTCACTTGCAAGGGATAGAGATACCTGAAAAGTATAAGGGCTGGTCGAAGGGGTTTATTGGATGGATCAGAGGTCTGGATATAAATCAGGAGAGTTGGAAGTACATGTTGGATGAAAGTTTAAGTCGGGCTGAACAGCTTCGAGCACAACAATTATCACTGAATGGTGCATTAAGGAGGCTAATCAAAAAGGACCGGTATAGGGAAATGGGAGAGTTATTAGTGACTGCACCAGGAATAGGAATGATCACAGCCATTAATCTATTGACGGAAATACACCCGATTGTACGATTTGAGAAATTTGATGATTTAAATTCATTTGTTGGATTATGCCCCATGGAACACTCGACTGGGGACAACGAAAAGAAAGGAAAGATTACTCCGCGCAAACAAAAATCCCTTAGAGAATATCTGATCGAGGCAGCCTGGGTGGCAATCCGAACGGATCCCGCGCTATTAAAGTGTTATACTGAATACCAGAAAAGAATGAGTAAAAAGCGGGCCATAATAAGAATCGCAAGAAAATTGTTAAACCGGATCTATGTCATGATGAAATACAAAAGACCCTACCAGAAGGGGTATAATTGAAGTGCAGTTAAGTGTAAAAATTTGATTATTAAATGATTATAAATTTAACTTATGCGATACATTCAGGAATGACCGTTCCACTGACTCTGCATTTCAATGCTCTTTTCAGACTACGGCCCTGATTTTACTAAACCATGATGGGAACCTGTGGCGGAATGACCACTAATAGGAGTTTCAAGCAAGGTTAAATTATGATCGAAAAAATATAAATATGAATTAAATTTAAAAGGCAGAACCCACCAAAGGTGAACGTTACACTGGAGGTTTAGTTAAATAGTTGGGGCATCGAGCCCCAACTATTTAGGCAGAACCCACCGCAGGTTCCTGTTGCCTGGTGGATATGGGACACGTTTCCCAGGAAGAGACCGAAAAAGATACATAGGAGTAGTCAGTAGTCAGTAGTCAGTAGTCAGTAGTCAGTAGTCAGTAGTCAGTAGTCAGTAGTCAGTAGTCAGTAGTCAGTAGTCAACTGAATGCTCATAGCTGAAACCTGAATACTCAAAAATTTCATATGACAATGCGATTAATATATTTTCTTCTGGTATTGCCCTTGATTTACAGTTGTACTGCATCCCGGGGGACGACCGGGAAAAAAAGCATCCCCCTTTTTAATGGAAAGGATCTGACGGGCTGGCATATCGATGTGCCTGAAATGGACAAAAATCCCAATGCCATCAATCCCTTCGTGGTGAGGAATGGATACCTGGTGAGCCTGGGCACACCCGGAGGACATTTGATCACGGACCGGTCTTTTTCCGATTACCGGGTGGAAATTGAATACCGTTTTGCGGGAAAGCCCGGCAATTGCGGCGCCCTGGTGCATGCTTCCAAACCCCGGAGATTGTACGGCATGTTTCCACAATCGGTGGAAGTGCAAATGATGCATGAAAACGCGGGCGATTTCTGGTGCATCGGGGAAGACATCACCGTGCCTGATATGGAAGCCCGGCGCGGACCGAAGGAAAATTGGGGGATCGACGGTGATAAAAACAGGAGGATCCCCAATCTGACCGACGGTTCCGAAAAACCTCCCGGCCAATGGAATTCCATGAACATCGAATGCCTTAAAAATGAAATCAAAGTCTGGGTCAACGGGGACCTGGTCAATCACGGTTTTAATGCTACCGCAGACCACGGCAGTTTTGCCCTCCAGGCAGAAGGTTCGGAAGTCGAATTCCGGAAACTCCTGCTCACCCCGATCAAAAAACTGAGCAAGTAGTGGACCAGGCTTACCTTGTCGATTATGTCCGCAGCCCGATTGGCAATTTCGGGGGAGGTTTGTCCACCCTGCGTACCGATGACCTCGCGGCCTGGGTGATCAAAAAGCTGATGGAAAAAAATCCGGACCTTCCGCCCGGTCAAATCGACGATGTGATCCTGGGGTGCACCAACCAGGCGGGAGAGGACAACCGCAATGTGGCACGCATGGCCTTACTCCTGGCAGGACTCCCGTTCACCGTGCCCGGGGAGACCGTCAACCGCCTGTGCGCGTCCGGCATGGCCGCCACGATCAACGCCGGCCGCGCCATTCAATGCGGCGAAGCCCATCTCATCATTGCGGGTGGGGTCGAAAACATGACCCGGGGACCCTGGGTCATTTCAAAAACATCCAAAGCTTTTGGCACGGACGCCCAGATGCATGACAGCAGTTTCGGATGGCGCTTTGTCAATCCACGGATGAAGCAGATGTATGGGACCGATTCCATGGGGATCACCGCGGAAAACCTGGCCGCAAAATACCGGATATACCGGGAAGAGCAGGATTTGTTCGCTTGCGGATCCCAGGAGAAAGCCGCAAAGGCCGTCGCTTCCGGCCGGATGGAAAAAGAAATCATTCCCATTGAAATCACCGATCCTAAACAAAACGTCAGCCTGTTCAGCCGCGATGAATTTATCAAACCGGCTACCAGCCCGGAAGGACTGGCCCGCCTCAAACCCGCTTTTAAACCGGAAGGAACCGTCACCGCCGGCAATTCCAGCGGACTTAACGACGGCGCTGCGGCTCTCCTGGTCGCCTCCGCCGATGCCATTGTTCAATATGGCCTCAAACCACTGGCACGAATCGCAGGCTCCGCTGTGGTCGGTGTCGAGCCCCGGATCATGGGCATTGGCCCTGTGCCGGCGACGATCCGGGTCCTGGAGAAAACCAAACTTAAACTCGACGACATGGATCTCATCGAGATCAACGAAGCGTTTGCCGTCCAGGTCCTCGCCTGCCTTCGCGAACTGGGACTGGATCCGGGCGACCCCAGGATCAATGTCAACGGGGGAGCCCTTGCCCTCGGCCACCCGCTGGGCATGACCGGCGCGCGGATACTGGGTAGTGCGGCCCTCGACCTTCATCTTTTACATAAAAAATATGCCCTGGTGACTATGTGCGTTGGGGTCGGCCAGGGTTACGCGGTATTACTGGAGAAGGTCTGAGGGCAAGAGGTTTCAGTAGCGCGCTGAATATTTCAATCCTTTGGGAGGCGGAGCGTTTTATTGAGATCAGATTCTAAAAGATCAGCTGAGGTGCACCGATACAGGATCACACGAGAGGAGCTCACCCTGCGATATGAAGGAGCGCATAAATTTAATTTTATTTGATTATCATAATGAATCCATTTCTTCGTGAACTGCGTGTCTCCTAGATAACTAAATGACAAACAATTCGTAATCTGAAATTTTAAAAAAGAAGACTTCGGTGGAGACATTTAAATTTCCAATCACGAAAAAGGCTTCTTATGCCAGGCCTTTTACCAAAGTTATCCCTCTTGATGTTGCCGTGGACCCAATTGCTGCACACTTCGTGGGATACCCATAGTGTCTTTGTAAGGAACCTATTCAAGCAAAGATCTCAAGCATCGAAGA
>Ga0209200_1000427_pt1 | contig 47972 bp, 36 predicted proteins | sample AD_UKC033_MetaG_FD_184406 | JGI IMG/M metagenome (GOLD analysis project Ga0209200, IMG submission 184406) | Active sludge microbial communities of municipal wastewater-treating anaerobic digesters from USA - AD_UKC033_MetaG (SPAdes) (version 2) | ecosystem: Engineered > Bioreactor > Anaerobic >... | reverse complement strand
AATATACTTTTCTTGGAGTCATATACGTCATATCTTGTTCCGTAGCTAGCAAAAATCCCCCATCCGAGGTTGGTAAAATCTGGTATGGGGTCATTTTACAATAATTTGGCCTTTCATAATCCTTATAACTAAAGGTATCTGCTATTGGATCGTATATGCCAAAAAAGGTGCGGACGTTGGCATCCATAGCATACCTCACATCACCGGCAAGATAAAGTTTACCGTTAGATTGGTATTGTAACATAAATCTGGCAGCTCTATCTTCTAAATAAGTTTTAAAATTCTTTATAGAATCAACAACATAGTTATTATTATCTACAAACATCAAAATAGGGTACAAAACATAATCTTTGATGTAATTCATGTAAACACCACTAATTACGATTTGTTCTTCCATCCAGCTATAACTTTGGGCACTATATATACAGATTCCATCAACTGTGTCATTATAATACCTATATGCATTAATTAAATCTCCATGAAGGTTAATTATGTTGAATATGGGTGTACTTGAATAACCCATATCTATAGTATCCAATCCTGAAAGAACTATAGATTCTTCACAATATTTGATGTTTATTGTAACCCAACCAGGATACAAATTAAAAAATCTTTCCTGAGCATTGGTTGCAATAATACTATAAAACATTATTATAAATAGCAGAACTCTTTTCATAGTTTCAAACTAAAGATTATAGCTTTATTTAAGCAATACAAAGTTACATTATATATTGAAACAAAACGAACTATATATATAGCAGAAAAACTTAATCCAACTTCAACACCGCCAAAAATGCAGATTGCGGTACAACTACATTTCCTACCTGACGCATACGTTTTTTACCGGCTTTCTGTTTTTCGAGAAGCTTACGTTTACGGGTTATATCACCTCCATAACATTTGGCAGTAACATCCTTACGAACAGCTTTAACTGTTTCTCTGGCAATTATCTTACTACCTATTGCAGCTTGTATGGCTACATCAAACTGTTGCCTCGGAATTAATTCTTTTAGTTTTTCACACATTCTGCGTCCAAAACTTTGAGCATTATTAAAATGTGTAAGCGTAGAAAGTGCGTCAACCATTTCGCCATTAAGTAATATGTCGAGTCTTACAAGCTTTGCAGGTTCGTAACCAGACTGGTGATAGTCAAAGGATGCATAGCCTTTTGAGATACTCTTAAGTTTGTCGTAAAAATCAAAAACAATTTCTCCCAAAGGTAAATCAAAAGACAGTTCAACTCTGTCGGTACTCAGGTAAACCTGATTCAATACATAATTTTATTATTGGACCTACATAATCGGCTTTTGTGATAACAGACCCTTTTATGTAAGGTTCTTCTACATAATCGAGATGATTTGGGTCAGGCATTCCTGATGGATTATGTACTTCGATGCACTCGCCTTTTGTAGTGTAAGCTAAGTACTGAACGTTTGGAACAGTTGTAATTACGTCCATATCAAACTCGCGATCGAGACGTTCCTGAACAATTTCCATGTGCAGTAAGCCTAAAAATCCACATCTGAATCCAAATCCTAAAGCAACTGAAGACTCAGGAACAAAGGTCAACGAAGCATCATTAAGTTGAAGTTTTTCGATCGAATTTCTTAATTCTTCATAATCATCTGCATCAACCGGATATATACCCGCAAAGAGCATGGGTTTAACTTCCGAAAAACCTTCAATTGCTTTTAAACATGGACGTTCAACGTGAGTAATTGTATCGCCTACTTTTACTTCAGCAGCAGCTTTTATCCCTGAAATAATGTATCCTACATCACCTGCCGATAATACTTTACGTGGAGTCATTGTCATTTTCAGTACTCCAATTTCGTCAGCATCGTATTCTTTATTTGTATTTATAAATTTTACAAAATCTTTGGTTTTAATAGTTCCGTTGAAAATTCTGAAATAAGCAATAATTCCACGAAATGAATTGAAAATTGAGTCAAATATCAGTGCTTGTAGAGGTGCCTCAGGATCTCCTTTTGGCTCAGGAATACGATTGATAATAGCATCAAGAATAACATCTATTCCTTCGCCGGTTTTGCCACTTGCGTGAATTATATCTTCATGATTGCAACCAATGAGTTCAATTATCTGATCTTCAACTTCATCAATCATTGCAGCATCAAGATCTATTTTATTAAGTACAGGAATTATTTCCAGATTATTATCAATAGCCTGATAAAGTACAGAAATTGTTTGAGCTTGCACCCCCTGTGTAGCATCAACAACTAGTAAAGCTCCTTCGCAGGCAGCAATAGAACGACTTACTTCGTACGAAAAGTCAACATGTCCGGGAGTGTCAATCAGATTTAGAAGGTATTTTTCTCCTTTATCTTCATATTCCATTTGAATAGCGTGACTTTTAATAGTAATGCCTCTTTCTCTTTCAAGGTCCATATCATCAAGTACCTGATTTTGAAAATCTCTGTCTGACACTGAACCTGTTATCTGCAGTAACCTGTCGGCAAGGGTACTCTTACCATGATCTATATGAGCTATTATACAAAAGTTACGAATATTCTTCATTATATATCTTTACAAAAAATCAGATGCAAATATACAACAAAAATGATAAAAAAAAAGCCCTCTGTTGAGGGCTTTCAAAAGTTCTGAAATACTTATTTTTTAACGTATTTTTTGATAAATTCATTAACAAACAATCTAAGATCAGGAGTTCCGATTTCTTGTAAATCGTATCCGATTTTAACTGTAGGTTTGTTAATTTTAACGATACGGTTAAGATCAATTGGTGTGGCAATAACTACTGTATCACAAGGAGTGTTTTCAATAGTTTTTTCAAGGTCTTTAACTTGTTGGTCACCATAACCCATTGCAGGTAATAAAGTTCCGATGTTTGGATAAATTTTGAAGGTCTCAGCTAATTTACCAACTGCATATTGTCTTGGGTCAACTAATTCGGCAGCACCACATTTCATTGCAGCAACAGTTCCTGCACCGATTTTCATTTCACCGTGTGTTAATGTTGGTCCGTCTTCAACTACCAATACTCTTTTACCTCTGATAAGTTCAGGTTTGTCAATTGATAATGGAGATGCTCCGTCAACAACTGCTGCATTCGGATTAACTTTTGCAATACTTTCTCTGACAATCTGAATTGCTTCTGGTCCTGCTGAATCCATCTTGTTGATAACAACAACATCAGCAAGTCTTAAAGTAGCTTCACCAGGGTAGTATGACAATTCGTGTCCCGGTCTGTGTGGATCCACAACAGTAATCATCATGTCAGGTTTAAAGAACGAAAAGTCGTTGTTACCACCATCCCATAAAATAACGTCACAACCATCAGGATCGTTTTCAGCTGCTCTTAAAATTGCTTCATAATCAACCCCTGCATAAATAACGTTACCACGTGTTACGTGTGGTTCGTATTCTTCCATTTCTTCGATTGTACATTTGTGTTTTGCTAAATCTTCAATTTTTGCAAAACGCTGAACTTTTTGTGCATTTAAATCACCATAAGGCATTGGGTGACGAACTGCAACAACTTTTAAGCCTGCTTCCATCAGCAATTCAACAACTCTTCTTGAAGTCTGTGATTTGCCGCAACCTGTACGAACAGCACCAACTGCAATAACCGGTTTGGTTGATTTAACCTGAGTTTTACCCGGACCTAAAAGGTTAAAATTTGCTCCGCATGCATTTACCAAAGCACTGATATTCATTACTCTGTTGTAGGGAACATCGCTGTACGCAAATACGCATTCTTCAACGTTTAATTCTTTTATTAATCTTGGTAATTCATCCTGTGAATAAATAGGAATACCATTAGGATAATACTCTCCTGCTAATTCTTTTGGATATTTTCTTCCATCAATGTCCGGAATCTGTGCAGCTGTGAAAGCTACTACGTTACATTCTGCATTGTTTCTGTAATAAGTGTTGAAGTTGTGGAAATCCCTTCCAGCAGCTCCGATAATAAGTACATTTTTCTTAGCCATAACTAAATTGATTTGCCTTGTAATAAGGTGTTAAACATTAATTCTTTGTGGCAAAGATAAGGGTTTAATATAAAAAAAAGAATGATTAATATATATTGCGATATGTTAAAGAACATATAAATAAAAAAATAATATTGTAAAAATCAGATTGTCAGATTGTTAGCTTGTTTAAAAAATGTATTATTTTGTATTCTGTAAATCATTTATCAATAGTACAATTGTTATTTTTGTAGAAAATATTTGAAATGAAAATACCAATGGTTGACTTGAAATCTCAGTACACTAAAATAAAGACTGAGGTTGACCAAAAAATTGCTGATGTTATTGAGAAAGTTGAGTTCATTAATGGTAGTGAAGTTAAGCTCTTCAAGCAGGAACTAGCTGAATATTTGAAAGTGAAGCATGTTATTCCTTGTGGAAACGGAACTGATGCATTGCAAATTGCAATGATGGCTCTTGGATTGCAACAGGGAGACGAAGTAATCTCTAGTGACTTTACTTTTATAGCTACTGTCGAAACGATAGCATTGCTAAAGCTTACTCCGGTTATGGTTGATGTAAGACCTGATACTTTTTGCATTGATCCGGATTGTATTGAAAAAGCAATAACTTCAAAAACTAAAGCAATCATGCCTGTTCACTTATTCGGACAATGTTCTGATATGGACAGGATAATGGAAATAGCCGAAAAACATAATTTATTTGTTATCGAAGATACTGCTCAGGCAATTGGAAGTGATTTTATTTCTGAAAAAAATTGGACAAAAAAAGCCGGAACTATTGGACATATTGGCTGCACTTCATTTTTTCCATCAAAAAATCTTGGTTGTTATGGTGATGGAGGAGCAATATTTACTAATGATGATGAATTAGCCGAAAAAATCTCTTCTATTGTTAATCATGGGATGAAAGTCAGATATTATCATGACAATATTGGAGTTAATTCAAGGCTGGACACAATTCAGGCAGCGATATTGAGAGTGAAACTGCCTCATCTGGATGAGTATAATTTGGCACGTCTAAAAGCTGCCGATTATTACGATAAGGCGTTTGCAGACTGTACAAAGATTACAACTCCTGTAAGATCGCCAAAATCAACTCATACATTTCATCAATATACTGTGGTGCTAAATAATGTTGACAGAAAAGCACTGATGGAGCACCTTAATAACAAAGGTATTGCTTCTGCTGTTTATTATCCGGTAGCTCTTCATAATCAAAAGGCTTTTCAGGATTTTAAGTATAATCCAGAAGACTATCCTGTAACTGACAAATTGTGCGAAACAGTACTGTCTTTACCTATGAACACCGAACTCGATAGTGAAACTCTAAAGTATATTACCGATAGTGTTTTGGAATTTGTGTGTTGTTGAGGTTTAAAATATTCACTTTTTTATTGAGGCTCTGTCATAAATAGTATCTTCATAATGCAATAATTTTATGTAATTATTTAGGTGGTTTATAACTCTGAGCCCGCAGGGCTCAATGTCAGTAACCCCGACTTGTAAGTCGGGGTTCAACAAACTGGAACAATAGCTTTTGGAATATGTATTTGTCAAATTATAGGAGTATGGGTAGGGTACAAATACTATTACAAAAGCGAATAATAGATGCCACTTAAATAATTACAATTTTATTTTATATTTTTTAACTTTTAGGTATTATTTAAACATAACATAAGTTATATTCGCTGAATTAAATTTTAATTTTGACAGATGACTTCTAAATATACTGTAGCCATTGTTTTTACAATATTCGCATTATGTTTCTTTTCTTTTTCCTATGGTCAACAGGTCAAAATTACTGTCAAGGATAAGGATAGGCATCCATTAATGGGTGCCACAGTTCAATTAATAAGTGTTCAGGATTCACTGGTTTATTATTCTACTACTAACCAAAATGGAATAGCAGTATTTGAAAAATTACCTAATACTTTATATTCTGCTATAATTAGTTTTATAGGGTATCAGACTCTGGAGAAAACGATAAATGTTAGAATTGACGCAAAGAATTTTGATTTTAGACTCGAAGAATCTGCCATTACTTTAGATGAAGTTACCGTGTCGGCAAAAAAGCCATTGATAACACAAGAGGGAGATAAAATGATAATAGACCCCGAACCTTTAGCTCATATTAGTTCGAATACACTTGAAATTCTTGAAAACACACCCGGAATGTATGTTGATCAGGATGGTGGAGTATTTCTTAACTCAGCAACTCCAGCAAAAATATATATAAATGGCAGAGAACAAAAAATGAGCAATCAGGATATTTCAACAATCTTACAAAGTCTGCCTCCGGGGTCGGTACAAAGAATAGAAGTCATGCGAACACCATCAACCAAATATGATGCTTCAAGTTCGGGTGGGATTATTAATATAATTCTGAAACAGGGTGTAAAAATTGGTAGGTTCGGTTCTGCTAACGCTCGTGTAAGCAAAGGTAAGTATGTGAATTCTTCTCTGGGTTTTACTTATAATGATGGTGGCGATAAATCCAGCTTTTATGTTAATGCCAATTATAACCTTCGCGATAAGGAAGAGTTGCTGAATGTAAACAGATTACTTGGTATTGATACAATTTTACATCAGTCAGCTGTAACAAGAAAGAAATCACATCAGATTTATACGGGTTACGGAATAAATTTCGACCTTGGTGAAAAAACTACAATCAGTTATGATGGTCGTATAAATTATAATTTGTCAGAATCTAATACTGCAAATACTAATTATTCAGCATATAAAGACAATTTAAGTCTTTTTGAAAATAACAATCAGATAAATAATAATTCGTATTTTGTCAACATTCAGCAGGATTTTGGAATAAACTTCAAGATAGATACCCTGGGCTCTGAGTGGGATACAAAGTTTGGTTATAATTACAGTAAAACAGACGCAAATCAAGACTATGTATATAATTTTATAATGCCCGAATTATATAATATTACAGGTGATGGAACTAATATTCAGGATAGAGATTTTATAAGTTTTCAATCCGATTTGACGTTGAAATTACCTTATAAATTTGATTTTGAGACAGGATTAAAGCTTGATATTCAGCGGTTTACATCAAATTCGGATTATTTTATTAATTATGATAATATCAGTATTACCGATCCTATTCGGACGAATTCATTTTGCTATGATGAAAATATAACTGCAGGATATCTGCAATTGTCAAAAACATTTTTTAAAGATTTTGTACTTAAAGGAGGCGTTAGGATTGAACACACATATATGAATGGAAATCAGACTTTACCGAGTGATACGAGTTTTTTGATTAATCGTGCAGACTGGTTTCCTTATGTGTATCTGAGCAGGAAAATTGTAGAAATGATGGGAGTAAGACTAGACGGTTATGCTATTTATCGCCGAACAATTAGCAGACCGGGTTATGACATGCTTAATCCAAGTATCAATTTTGTTGATCAATTCATGTACGAGTCCGGAAATCCTGCACTCAAACCGCAGTTTACTGATAATTTTGAGTTTAATGTAAGTTTCGAAGATATGCCTGTATTTGCAATAGGTAGGAATTACACAACCGATATATTTTCAGGAGTCGTTTATCAAAATCCTGATTATCCTGATATTGCTGTTCGTACTTATGATAATCTTGGCCATAGCAAGGAAACCTATTTACGGGGTATTGTTGGGATTCCGCCGGGTGGGAAGTACTTTTTTGCACTTGGTGCACAGTATAATATTAATGAATATGATGGATTTTATGATGGAGAACCTTTACAATATAAAAGGGGTGGTTGGAGATTGTTTACTTTTCATGCTCTTAAGCTGTTTGCAAATACAAGATTGACCTTTAGTGGTTTTTTGATGATAAACGGGCAGATGGAGTTTTATGAGTTGAAAAATTTTGGTGGACTAAATGTTGGAATACGACAAACTTTCTTCGATGATAAACTGACGATTGGTATTCAGGCACGCGACATATTAGGAACAATGTTGGTTGGTTATGAAATAAATCAGGGTTCTATCCATGCGTGGGGGGACAGATACACTGACAATCGTTTTATTGGAATTAATTTGAGGTACTCTTTTGGATTAAATAAAAGAGATGAAAAAAAAGGCATGTTTAATTATGAAGAGTAAAAGAAAAGTAATAAGTAAGCTTCTAAATAATTTTTCAGTTATACTGTTTATATTATTTCTACTATCTTTTATTTCATGTAAAAAAAGTTTAAACTGGGATGTAGAATGTGATGAAATTGAAGAACAAATTTTTACTACTGATTTCTCGAATACAGTAGTTTATGAGATAGGCAAAAGCAGAGACAGAATAAGAAATGTTGATACCACTCAGAATGATTGGGATTTGTTGTTGTCACACAATTGCGTGGGTGATTTCCATATCAGCTACGAAGATGGAACCCGTGATCAGAGATATGCTGAGATTTGTACAGATCCATTGAATAGTGAGAATGAAGTTTTGAAATTTAAGATTCTTGAACCCCACATACGCGAAGGTGACCACAAAAAAGGAAGAGTGCAGGCAAATCTTAACGATAACAAATGTATAAAAGAATTTTATCAGACAGTAAGATTGTATATTCATCCTGACATGGAATATCTGAAACAGTGGGATGAAAAGGTGCATTGGTTGTCCTTTTTTGAGTTCTGGAACAATGCGAATTTTGCAGGGGAACGCAATCCATTCAGGATAACTGTAAGCCTTTTTAAGACAGAAGAAGGTCCGGTTGAAGAAATGTATTTTGCTGTGGTTGGGGACAGAGATATACGTTTAGGAGGCTGGGACCCTGTCTGGGTCGAAATAAACGAGGATTTTGCAGTTCCTTTTGGAGTATGGTTGGAAATAGAATTGTATTTGCTTGAAGGTGATGAAAATTCAGGACACTTTTATATGAGCGTAAAGCCTGATGGCGGTGAGAAAATAGTTCTGTTTGATGTTCATAATACAACTCAACATCCACGTGAAAAATACCCGGACGGATATACCCATATAAATGCTCTGAAGCTATATACAAGCGACAAATTAATTGAATTTATGTCCGATAATAATAAAAATCTGGAAATTTATTGGGATGACTGGACTTTTTATAGAAACAAAAAACCCAATATGTAAATTTTTATTATTTTTGAGTTGTAAACTATAAAAAGATAAGATATGCAAGATTTTAATCATCCGGATCCGCAGAACGACAGACGCACGGTTCAGCCTACAAATTCTGAGCCTGTTCAAAACACGCAACAACAGGTGCCTCCTCCGGTTCCTTCATCTAATCAAGTGCCACCCGTACCGCCGATAGATTCTGCAACTCAGACAAATCAGCAGCCGTATCAAGCACCACAACAACAATATCAACAACAACCACAGCAGAATACATATCAACAACCACAGCAGCAGTATCAGCAACCAGTCCAACAACAGCAATATCAAACTCCGGTTCCCCCGGTTGCACAACCAACATATCAACAGCAATATCAGCAGCAAAACAGAGTTCAACAAACTGTTTTTCCTCCGGTAAAGACTGGTGAATGGATGCTGACTATGTTTTTAATGTCTATTCCATTAATTGGTTCAATAATGTTGTTTGTTTGGGCATTCAGTTCCGGCACAAATCCAAGTAAATCTAACTGGGCAAAAGCAACTCTTATATGGGGTGTCATCTTCGGGATACTGATGGTGATTGTTTATGCGATTATTTTTCTTGTTGCAGGTATAACCTTTAACGGTCTAAACCTATAAATTTAAGATGCTGGTTACAAAAAAGTATGTAATTGTTTTTTTGTTACTATTATCCGGGTTAAATTACATATTGGGTCAGAATGTATCAACAGATTCAGAAGCTGATATAATCACTAAAAACAATTTTTATGTTTCAGCCGGCTCAAGTTTGATATTCTCAGCTTTTACGGTTGTTTACGAACGAAATATTATTAGCAGACCTTTATCAGAATGGAATATAAGAGGAGGTTGGGGTATGAATGCTCCATTATGGGGAATTGTAATGCATCATTATTTAGTAGATTTGTGCTATATAAGCGGAAAATCTAATCATCATTTTGAAGCTTGTTTTGGAGTGACAATGTTCTTTGACCAGTCTTATTTTAAATATTATAAAAACGATCCTGACTTATACGAGCCTTTTTCTTACTTTACGGACTGGTATCCGTCTGCTTATCTTGGATATCGCTATAAAAAACCTGGCGGTAAATTTCTATTTCGTGTTGGTTTGGGTTGGCCTGAACAATTTGGAGTTGGAGTAGGTTTTTGTATATAATGAGATTGAAAAATATATAAATCAGAGTTTTATTAAGAATGCTAAAACTTGTAAATATTGATAAGTTTTCTAAAAAGCTAATTATTTATCGTATAATTCGAAATGATTTTTGCTTACCGTCAATTCTAATGCAAATTATAGAGGATGAATTTGGTAAATAAATATTATTAATTACAGCTTCATTAAATCCAACTGTTGACTCACCAGATTTTTTATAAAATATTCTTCCCAGATTGTCATAGACAAAAAGTTCATAATTAGATATACTTTGTGTGTTAAAAAATACATGAATTTCCGATAAATCAGCATAATAATTTGCGTAAAAGTCAGTGATTTGAGTTGTGCAAGTATTTATTACAACAATATTTGAGTAAGTAATTGTACCATCATAATCTACTTGTTTGAGCCGGTAATAGAGATTTCCATTATACTGGGGCGAATCGAGGTACGAATAGTTTTTAATCGTGTTTGAGTTTCCTGCCCCATGAATTATCACAATATTTTCATAATCTATTGCATTTTTGCTACGTTCAATTACAAAATAGTCATTGTTTATTTCTGAAGCAGTTTCCCACATAATATCTATACCATATTCGGATTGTTTAGCGATAAAACTTAATAAAACTACCGGCAGTGTCGACTCTGATGCAACTCCATCAGTAACATTTATATAGTAGTCTGCCGTTGCCGACATATTTCCATCTATAATTATGTAGTAAACATTTCCAATTACAGCATTATCCATAGAAAGATCAAAATTTTGGATTGAGCCATTTCCTGTATGGCTGCGACCATCTAAGGAATTCGTTGTGTTCTCAAACGATGATTCAGGACATGTTACAACCGTCCAGTTACCATGACCGGAACACGGGGTAGGATTTCCTTCAACGACGATAACCTGAATGTCGCCGGAGGAGGCTTGAATTCCACTTATTGACATGTTAAAATTTGACGATGTTGCTGTGAATTTAAGGTACTGAGCTTCATTATAACTAGCATTCCAGCATCCGCATCCACTAATTCCATCTCCACAAGTCACATGTCTTGTCGGTTGATTTCCATCGTCGGTATCAGCATTTGAATTAGAACTAATATAAGTCCCTTCAATAAGTTCATAGGCATTTTCACAATTTGCCCCATAATTAGAAATATCTGTTTCTATAAATGAAGGTCCAAATTCCAGTTCAACATAATCAATTTGTAAATCATCCACAGTCGAACCTGCTGTTTCACTAAATGTAATAGTCCAAGTACCATTTGGGTTTGCAAGCCCATCAAATTTTGATGTAAAGTCACCTGCGGTTTCTATTCTGTAAAGGCCAATGTCGTAAGGAATGATTGCGCTTGAACTAGGTGGGTTTAGTCTAGCACTTTCTCTAAAAGTGATTTGCGCAGCTGAAACACTTGTGGCAAATCTTCCTGCTGTAAATATTACAGAACTTGTTTTGGCTGTGGGTGAGCTTAATGTGCATGAATATAATGACAAGTTTTCGTTGGTTCCATTTTTTAAATAAACTTTGACTTGTCTTAAGTTATTTGTTGAAACATCCAATGGCTCAGATAAACCTGAAACCTCAATATTAAATGAGAGACTTCCTGTATTACTAACTTCAGTACCAGAAACAGAACCACAAGTTCTAAATTTTGCTGGGAGGCTAAATGGTGGATCAGATGAACTAGGACAAGGCAGCACCTGGGTGCCGCAAAGTGCTGTAGTATTAATACATGTACCATCAGCGGCATAAACGTCGAAGGAATATGACAAACCACTTGTCAGACCTGTTATTGTAGCAGAGTTGTCAGAACCTTTGTAAACTACAAAATTTCCTGAATAATCGCAATCATTATCAATTGTTCTAAGTTCATCGCCTAAGCCAAATGTACTGTTTGCTGTATATGTCTGTCCTGATTCAGGAATTATCGCTCCATCAGAACTCTTACGGGCTACAACCACCACACCATCCCCCGAATTATTTGTCCAGCTGAGATCAACCTGATAACTATGAACATTGGTAATATTTAATCCTGATGGAGATGTTGACGGTTCTGTACAAGAATTTTCGTAATCAAATTTTAGAAAGACATTTCTTACATATCCCCTGTTATCAAAGGCGCCATTTTTATCCGTAAATGAGATTGTCCATGTCCCGTTTACTGACATACCATCAAATGTTGAGAATGTCCCGGTTTGTGGTTTGTAGTTTCCTGGAAGAGCATCTCCTGAAATATTCATATTGTTTGCAGCAGCATCATAAATCACATATTTTGAATTTGGGGAGCCATAATTACTTCCATCAGAATTTCCCAAATCTCCAGTGTTTGATAAGTCTGCAATTGTTACAGTAGTTGTTCCATTAGGGTGTGTAATAACTGCTTTGAATTCTTCCTTTTTGGGATGATAAGTGTCAAATTCCACAATCATTGAACCGGCACTAACTGTACCTGAAGAAAGAACTTCAAAAGAATAGGTTTGTGTAGCTACTATATCTGCTTCTATTTGTTTTTGCGAAACATCAAATAAACAAACATCAGTTTGAGTATAAGCTTCCATTGACAACAGCATGTTAAATGCTATTATAGCAAAAGATATTATTTTGATTCTAATCATATAAAGTATTAGTACACAACTTATAAACTACTAATTTACAAGTTGTATAAATATAACAAAGTATCGAGGGATAAATCTATAATTATAGGTGTAAAATGTAGAATTTGGGATTAAGTGCAAAAAATAGTGGTAAAATGCAATCAGATTTTTGATTTGATTTTTCTAATTAAATCTTTTGGAAAATCACGAGAAACGGGAATTTCTATATCTGTTTCATTGAAGTGCAATCGATAACCTTGAGTGTTTCCGGAAACGCGGGCAATATTGTGAAAATTTACAATATATGACTTGTGACATCTTATAATATTATCATAATCTTGAAGTTGATCAGCCATTCTTTTAAGACTTGAACGCAAAAGTACCTTTTTATATCCTTTATCAGATATATAGTAGATTGCAGAATAATTGTCATTTGCTTCAATAAAAAGAATTTTGTCTAAATCTAATTCAAAATAGTCTTTCTCGTTATCTGCAAATAGCTTGATTATTACATTATCTTCTGATTTACTAATCTGCTGTATAGATTCTGATAATTCTTGTGCAGTTCTAAGATGTCTTTTGAGCAAAACTCTTTCAATAACATACAGAATAATAAATATTGGGAGTACTGAATATGTAACAACATCAACCAAAACAAATATGAACATTTTTAATCCATCTCCCTCGTTATAGGATCCAAATAAAAATATAATTAACGTAAACGTAAGTATTGATATTGTCAGAACACTAATGTAGTAAATGATTTGACGTACACGTTTAAGTATTCTTTGAATATTGCTTATTGCCAGAGCAAGTGCTAAAATAAAACTTATTAAAAGATAATATCTGCTCTTTCTTTCCATTTTATTTTTTGTCGATTGTAATTCGCTTTCTTTCTTAAAAAACTCTATTTCTTTTTCTTTCTTTTCTAATTCATATTTAGCAGCTATTTCGGCTACACGACTGTTAATTTCAATATTATTAATTGAATCGTTTATTTGTAGATGATAATTAAGATAGGAGTAGGCCTTTTTAAAATCTTGTAGATCCGCATAAATATTAGACATTTCAAGATAGGCATCATTTAACTCGGATAAATAGTTAATAGAATCTGCCAGTAAAATACTCCTGTTTAAGGATAGTATTGCTAAATCATACTTTTTTTGTGCTTTCAATATTTTTGCTTTTTCAATATTGCATCTGGCAAGACCTGCTAAATCATTAATATTTTGACAGATTTCAAGAGCTTTTTCGATATTCTCGAGAGCCACATCTGTTTTTCCCCTTAGTAAGTCAACTCCTGCAATTCCATACAATGCAAAATAAATACCCTCAGGATTATTTAATTGCTGCTCGATTAATAAAGAATTGTAATAGTATGTGTGGGCTAAATCTAAACTATCTGTTAATTCGTATATAGTTCCAATATTATACAAGCGAATGGAAATCTGACTTTTATTTCCGAGCTCTTCTTCTATAATTAAAGAACGTTTGTAATAATCAATAGCCTGATTAAAATTACTTTGAGATTGATATATACTCCCTATGTTATTATAACAAATACTTATTTTGTCTTTTGCGTTAATTCCTTCAGCAATTTTTAAAGCAGATAGGTTGTATTTTATTGCTTTGTCAAAAGACCCTGAATTTTTGTAGATTATCCCAAGTAATATATTTGATTGGATTTGTCCTGCTTTGTAGTCAATATTTTGGCTTATTAATAATGATTGATTTGTGTAATCAATAGCTTTACTAATATTTGTTTGTTTTAAGTTAAATGCAATTTCATTTAGTAAATCAGCTTTTTCTTTGTCTTGTGTCGATGTACTTAATCTTATTTCAAGGCTGTCAATATATGTCCTTTGTGCATTTAATATCTCAATTTTACCAAAGTATAATATTAAAGTAAATGCAAAAATAAATAATATGTGTTTTGACAAGTGTCTCAAAATCTTTCCAAAGTTAATTTTTGCAAATTTAAGTGTTTTTTGTTATTAACAATACGAATTTGATGGGATTTGAATCTTTTAAATCTTATTATACTCTCAAAAATCATCAAATCTATTAGCAATTGTGATGATATGCAGACATATTGTTTGTAATGAATGTACATATTTAGGCTTACAGTTTTATTCGCGTTTTTTGTATAGTTGGAATTTTGGTGTTTTAATTATTGGGGAGTTATAATTACAATTTGCCCCAAAAAAATACAGAACACCACAAAATTATCTGTACGACACTCTTATTTGCCGGTTGTCACAAGATATTAATAATCATTTCGATTATACTTTATATTTGAAAAATAGATTGATTATTTTCTTTTATAAATTTTTATTATGAAATCATTTCTGGTTATTGTTAATGTCTTCTTGATTTTATTTACGCTTGGTTTAAATAAAGTATATTCTCAGATATCAATTGAAAAATACACTGCATTAACAGACGCTCAAGCTGCATATGCTTTGGTAGATTCTTTGGTTGATGATGGGATAATATTTTCGGATATTACATTTCGGGGAGTAAGAAATTCAAGCTATGGATATCAAATGTGTTATTTTACAACAACAGGTCTTACAGAAACTCAAATGGGAATATCTCGAGGTATTGCTTTAACAACTGGAAATACAGATTTGATTTCACTTCCTATGGGAACAAATCCCGGAGCATCTAATTCGTTTTCTAAGGGTTACATATCATCACATCCCGGCGAAATACGAAAATCAACAGTCAGCATTAATGATATGGATGTTTTAGCGGGATCTGTAAATTGGTACAATGGAGCCATTTTAGAATTTGATTTTATTCCTATAGGAGATTCTGTTGTATTTAATTATGTTTTCGGAGGTGAAGAATATAGCGATAATACTAATTTTACTAATTATCAATGCACCCAATATAATGATAAATTTGGTTTTTTAATCAGTGGCCCGGGTATATCTGGTGGTGCTGGTTATACAAATGACGCTAGAAATATTGCTCGCTTAAATAATGGCTGGGAAGTTGGTATAAATTCAGTAAATAATGGAACTGTTGGAAGCAGCGGTTCTCCAAATGGAGCGTCGTTTTGTTCAAGTACAAATCCTGACTGGGTTCAAGGAACACCAAGTCCTGAATATAACGGTACAATTCAGGGAACATCTCCAAATGGAAATACAAAAGTCCTCACGGCTTCCCAGGGAGGACTCACTCCTGGACAAACTTATCATATTAAATTACTTATATGTGATGCAAAAGATGGCGCTTATGATGCGATCGTTTATATTGAAGCAGGTAGTTTCAAATCCCCGACACCTGATTTAAGTTTGAATGCCCATAATAGTTCAATTTGTGAAACTGAAAGCACTTGGGTTGTTGCAAGTTTGACAAATGGTACCCCACCTTTTACGTATGAATGGAGCAATGGAACCACTAATAATTCTTCCAACATGGCAGACTCAATACAAGTATCCCCGGCAAGTAATACAACTTATTCGGTTACGGTTACCGATGCTACAGCTCAAACATTTACTGCATCACAATTAATTACTGTGACGAGCCTTGTAACGCCTACTTTTACAGCATTAAGTCCGTATTGTGTTGGTGATTCCCCGGCAGTTTTGTCAGGAACCTCAACTAATGGAATAACAGGAATTTGGTTACCCGCAACAATAATCACTGCATCAGCCGGAACGACTACTTATAGTTTTACAGCAAATGCTGGTCAGTGTGCTTCAAATACCAGCATGGATATTACTGTAAACGATTTACCAACTCCCGGAATAACAAATAACTCAGGTACAACAGTTTTAACATGTGCTCAAATATCCATTAACGTAACAACCACCGGTGGTATTAGTTATGCCTGGAGTGGTGGAAATACTCCCACTACGGCATCTAACGCCCTAACTTCTTCAGGTACTTACACAGTTACTGTAACAAACGCTTCAGCCTGTACCGCAACATCTTCAATAATAATTACTGAAAACACAACACCACCAACGGCAGCTATTACAAATAATAGCGGAACCACTGCTATAACTTGCACCCAGACTTCTATTTCAGTAACAGCAACAGGAGGTGGGACATATACATGGAGTGGAGGAGCAACAACAAATACTGCTGCAAACACATTTAATACTGCCGGAACATACACTGTAACGGTAACTGCGGCAAATGGTTGTACAGATACCGAATCAATTACTATTACTGAAAACACAACACCACCAACGGCAGCTATTACAAATAATAGCGGAACCACTGCTATAACTTGCACTCAGACTACTATTTCAGTAACAGCAACAGGAGGTGGGACATATACATGGAGTGGTGGAGCTACAACCAATACTGCTGCAAATACATTTAATACTGCCGGAACATACATTGTAACGGTAACTGCAGCAAATGGTTGTACCGATACCGAAACAATTACTATTACTGAAAATACAACACCACCAACTGCAGCTATTACAAATAATAGCGGAACTACTGCTTTAACTTGCACTCAGACTTCTATTTCAGTAACAGCAACAGGAGGTGGGACATATACATGGAGTGGTGGAGCTACGACCAATACTGCTGCAAATACATTTAATACTGCCGGAACCTACACTGTAACGGTAACTGCAGCAAATGGTTGTGCAGCCACCGAAACAATAACGATTACACAAGATGTTGACCTTCCTGTAGTAACAATAACAAATAATACCGGGACAAACGAATTAGACTGTAATATATCAACAATCTCAGTAATAGCAGAGGGTGGTGATAGTTATCTATGGAATGGAGGTTTAACGCCGAGTTCTCAAAATAATAGTTTTATTGCAGCAGGCAGCTACATTGTAACAGTTTTCGACTCCAATGGGTGCACGAGTTCAGGAGCAATAATTATTACAGAAAATACCGACACCCCAAATATTTCAATTCTGAATAATACAGGAATTTATGAACTAGACTGTAATATTACTGAAATTTCAGTTACTGCAAATGGTGGAATAAGTTATTTGTGGAATTCTGGCACATCAATAAATACTCCTCAAAACAGCTTTACTATACCCGGAATATATACTGTAACAGTTACAGGATCAAATGGTTGTACTTCCTCTCAAGACATCTCACTAACTCAGAACACAAACCCTCCGGTAGTGCTCATTACCAACACAACTGGTACAAACGAGCTAAATTGTACAACAACTGTAATTGAGTTATTAGCTTCTGGTGCAGGGACATATGCATGGAGTGGAGGATCCGCTCCTGCATCTGCCTTAAATTTATTTAATTTACCTGGCACTTATACTGTTACTGTAACAGGAACAAATGGATGTACTGCTATGGAAACTTATACTATAACTCAGAATATTACTATTCCATCAGCGACAATCATTAATAACACTGGCACGTTACAACTTGATTGTAATAATGCGAGCATAAATTTGACTGCTGCTGGCGGAGTTTCGTTTATTTGGAGTTCTGGGTCAACAGTCAATAGTGCTACAAATGTTATTTCCAGTCCGGGAACTTATACTGTCACAGTTACGGCTCTAAACGGGTGTATTGATACCGAAAATATTACAATTAGTTATGTCAGCCCACCAAATGTAATATTAACACCAACTTCTGCTATTTGTGGTGGAACGGGAGGATCTGTTATTGCTGCAATTTCTGGTGGATCAACTCCATATAATATTGTGTGGTCAAACAATCAAACTAATACAAATCTAAATAATTTATCACCAGGAGATTATATAATTACTGTTACTGATGATGATAATTGTACAGCTACAGCTACAACAACAATTGCAGTAAGCGGAAATATCAATGCTTCAATTTCTCAAATACATGCAATTGGTTGCAGTGGCGAGAATACTGGTTCATTACTAGCTGAGTCAACTAACGCGGTTGCTCCAACACAATATAATTGGAGTAATGGTTCAACTAATCAAGCTATTAGTGACTTATATGCAGGAATTTATTCTGTTACTATTATGGACAGCTGGTCGTGTACGGCAGCTGCTAATACAGAGTTGGTAAGTCCTGCATCAATGCAGATAGATGCAAATATTTCAGGCATTTCATGTAATGGAGAAGCTGATGGTTCTATTCAAATTTTTGTTACAAATGGTAATTCTCCATACTTTTATTATTGGAACAATATGGGTAACACAGCATCGCTAAGCGGATTAGAGGCCGGAACATATTCAGTTACCGTAACAGATAATATGAATTGTAGCAAAATAGAATCTTATATTATTGACGAACCTGAAATACTTTTTCTTGAAGAAAATCATGAACCTGTAAAATGTTATGGCACAGCCACCGGAAGCATAAATTTAAGTGCGATTGGAGGTACAGCACCTTATTCATTTATTTTAAACTGGGGAATACAATATTCGAATAAAACAATGTATGAAAATTTATATGCAGGTACATATAGCGTAGTTCTAACAGATTCGAACGGGTGTGAAATTATTGATGAAATAATTATAGACGAACCAGCTGAATTGGCAGCAAGTATCATTACAACTAATCCGAGCTGTAGAGGAGGAAGTGACGGTTCTATTGAATTTTTTACATCTGGTGGGACTGAACCATACCTTTTCTCATGGGATAGCAATGTAATTGATATAAGTTTTATATCAGGATTGGGACAAGGAATATATGATATAAGTATTATTGACGCAAATGAATGCGTTAATCAAATTCAAGCTATTAGTTTGACAGACACAGAAATTGATTGTATAAAAATACCAGATGCATTTACTCCAAATTCGGATGGTATAAACGATCAATGGATGATTGACGGGATAGAATTATTCCCGGATTCACATATTTCGGTGTTTAATCGTTGGGGACAACTCTTGTATCAGATGCGCGGAGATGGTGAATTCTGGGATGGTACATACAATGGAAAATTCGTACCTACAGGTTCATATGTGTACATAATCAAATTAAACAAAAATAACTTATCATACAGTGGCATTGTTTCAGTAATTTATTAAAGTTTTATGTAGGATAAGTTCAGGATTTTAAATCTATTTTCAGATTAAGTATTATTGTTTAGTTAAATTCATAATTAAATATTTGTTTTTCTTATGGTAAAAATTTTGATAACTTTACCATTCGAAATTTTAATAAATATAATTATGAAAAAATGTGTTTTTACTTGTGTTATAAGCTTGATAGTTGTAGCGTCTTCTTTTAGCCAAACTACAAAGGTTTTAATCGAAACATCAAAAGGCAATATCACAGCAATTCTTTATGATGGAACTCCTTTGCATAGGGATAATTTCATTAAACTTGCTGAAGCCGGATTTTATGATGGATTGTTGTTTCACAGAGTTATAAATTCATTTATGATACAAGGAGGTGATCCCGATTCAAAAGATGCACCTGCTGGTAAAATCTTGGGCAATGGCGGACCCGGTTATACTATTCCTGCCGAAATAAATCCACAGTATTTTCATAAAAAAGGCGTTTTAGCTGCTGCCAGAACCGGAGATCAGGGTAACCCACAGAGACGTAGTTCAGGCTCACAATTTTATATTGTACAGGGAAAAACCTACACCGATATGCAAATGGACAGTATGGAAAAACAAATGAATACGAAATTTACAAACGAACAGAGAGATACTTATGCCAATGTAGGAGGCGTTCCTCATCTTGATGCTCAATATACTGTTTTTGGCGAAGTGATTGAAGGTCTTAATGTTGTTGATATTATTGCCGGTGTCGAAACTGGTGCAAATGACAGACCGGTTGAGGATGTTAAAATTATCAGAATTAGCGTTATTAAAGATTAAGGCTGTTTCTAGCGTTTTTTTAATTTGGTTTAAAATTCTTATCGGTTAAGGTAATATGTGTATTTATGGATTATAAAGAAAAAGATTTTTCAAACCAATATAGAGAGCAGGTTAAAAAGTTTAAACCTTGGGGAATTCTGATTTTCGTTGATTTTATTTTAATTATTGCAGGTTTGCCGTTTGCATATTTTGTTTTTAATTTAAACTCGACAGGAATAATAATATATTTGGTTTTTTGTGCTTTATTATTGCTTGTTTGTGTCCCATTTTTTATAAATGTATTAAAATGTCCGAATTGCGGGAAATTTATGGGTCGTGATGTTGGTAAATATTGTTCTCAATGCGGAGTTAGGATAAGAGAGTAAATAATTTGTTCTGAATTTATTGTTGATGGAATTTTCAATATTTACCATTGTTCTACTTTGTTTGGCTTTTTTTGTCGCCGGATTTATTGACAGTATAGCCGGTGGAGGAGGCTTAATTACCCTACCATCCCTTCTTTTTGCAGGAATCCCTCCACAGTTTGCTTTAGGCACAAACAAACTTGCAAGTACTTTTGGAACAGGAACTGCCGTATTTAACTTTGTGAGAAGCAAAAAAGTAAATTGGAAGGTTATTGCTTTTGGAATTGCATTTTCATTGGGAGGCTCTTTTATTGGATCTCAGACAGTAATGATATTTAATCAGGAAATTGTCGGTAAAATCATAGTTTTTATGTTGCCTCTGGGTGTGGTTGCGGTTCTTATCCCTCGAAAAGGAATTATAAGCGGAATCGAACTTACAAGAAAAGATCTGCTACTGAAAATACCACTCATTTGCCTCATTATAGGATTTTATGATGGCTTTTTCGGACCGGGAACAGGCTCTTTTCTAACTCTTTCATTTTTCTTTTTTACCCGCATGAAACTTATTGATGCCACTGCAAATGCGAAAGTATTTAATCTTATGTCCAACGTGGGTGGTCTGACTGCTTTTATTTTAGGCTCAAAAGTTCTCTTTTTACTGGCAATTCCAATTGCAGTTGCTAACATGGCCGGCAACTTTCTGGGAAGCCGTCTCGCAATAAAGAGGGGCGAAGGTGTTATCAGAGTTTTCCTGATCTTTGCCTTTGTTATGCTGCTGGTAAGTCTGGTTTGGAAATATTATTTTTAGAAAATGCCAATTTTTTTGAGAATTATTATTTGTCTTTGTTTTTTTTGTATTTTTACATAAACATTTTTGCTGTGAACAAGTATTTTTATTTAATAGTAAATCTTCTATTTCTTTCGGTTTTATCAAATTTTTCATTTTCTCAAGTTGTTTACTACGATATACAACCCGATTTGGAGCTTTCAACTGGAAGATTCGGACCAAGCACGAACCTTTATTGCAGTTTACAAGAATTAGGTATAGACGACAGCATTTATTTCAGCATTAGCTTTGCAGCTATTCCTCATGGAGTGCTTCAATTTGGGATGTCTCCCTCAGATAGCATGTACATGGCAGGATATGGATTTGACATATATGAATTTGAAGCCACTAATATGGAACCATTAACAGGAATTGTTGATGAAATAGATTTTTCAAATACAATTGGATGGGTTTATTTATATTGCGATAATATTGGTTGTAATCACTATGAATTTGAAAATGTTGAATCAGGATTTCTTGGATTTGCTTATGTGATGAATGGAGATACTCTTTATGGTTGGATAAGACTACGCACAAAAACTCCTGATATAAATTATATGTATTCGTTATCGGTTGTTGATATGGCGATTAATCAGCAAAACGCAGGTGCGATTTTTACTGGAGAAGGGATCCCTCCGCTGGCCGAATATCTAGTAGCCCAAGATGTTTCAGATTTTAGAGATGAAAGAGATATTCAAATTAAATTCTCAAATGCAATAAACTATTTAGGTGTATCGGAATATCGAGTATTTGTTGTTCCATCGGAACTGGCTGAATCATTTGATTTGTCAGATGCTCAGGTAGTTCCGGCAGGGAATTATTTTTCAGTAGTACAAACGGACACAAATTTTATTGGAAATGTTCCTGCAGGAACAAAAGATTATCTAGGTAACGATATCCAAGAGCTAGTTCCATACAAATTATTTGTTATGAGTGTTGCGGATGGATTAAATATGATTGAGGATTATATTTCAATACCTTCAAATGAGATTGTTCTTGCTACATCGGTACATTCGGTTCAAAATGCTGAAGCAAATAGAATTTATAATGGGGGAAATTCATATACTGTTAATATTGGTTTTAGTTCTCCTGAAATAACTACAGGGATTCTTCATCACAGAATTTTATTTGTTGATTCAACAAATATGGATAGTTTAAATGTTGAAGCATTTCTTCAGGTTTTACCAGAAAATTATATTGAGGTTGAACTTTATAATCCTGTTTACTCAAATTCTTTTGATTATTCAATTTTAAAAGATATTGATGGTAATTCTCTGACTTATGACAAAGTTTATAAGGTTGTTATACTTACAGTTGCCGATATGATTGATGCAAATATTTCTGTTATTGTAATACCGGAATCAGATTTAATATTTGCTACTCCATGTAATTATGTTACAAATGTAAGTGTTTATGATAACGAAAATAGTGGGAATGCTTCTGACATTAAAGTTAGTTTTAACAAAGTGGACGAAACACAGATTTCATCATACAGAGTTTTTGTAGTTAAAAATGATTTAGCTGATAGTTTTAACCTTGAAATTGCGAATCATACTCAACATGAAAGTTATTTTGAAATTATTCCATCAGGAACAAATATTGAGATAAGCCTGCCGTTGGAATTAAAAGCCAGCGATGGGGATTTTATTATTGAAAATGAAATTTATAGAATATTTGTTCAATCTGTTGCAGATTTGGTAAATACTGACATAAACGCTTTGTCTCCACCGTCATATTTGTTGGTTTTGCATAATCCGGATTATTTTAAAGCAGGTCAATCGTATGGAGATTCTGTTAGTTATTTTGATTTTAATCCAGATTTAGTATTGACCTCACCCATGTACCCTGAAACTGAAGATTATATAGATTTGTTTATTAACAATGATGCTGTACCTGATGCTCAAATTGTTATGAGAAAAACACCAATGTGGCATGGAGACAGATGGGATGTTTATTTAAAAACACTTGATAATACAGAAGTTTGCGTAGTTGAAAGTCAAATAAATAGTTGCATGGTAATGCATGAATTTCAAATGATAGGACCTTATAATACATGGCACAGCGGAAATATAGAAATGGCTTATGAGTATCACAGTTGGGAAGGTGAAGGTTTGGGAGGTAGTTGGCACAACCTGGATAATGGTTATTTGGCACTGGCAAAATTTTCAGAATCTGATACAATTTGGGCGTGGTATAATATTTCCTTATACAAGGCCTATTCTGTCACAATACATAATTATGCTAAAAGTATTTACAGCTCGGTTCTAGATTTAGTTTACGATGCAGTTAAAATATTTCCAAATCCTGCAAATTCTTACGTAACAATATGTTTGCCTAATGACTTGATTGGCTCTGAAATAGAATTATATAGTATTCAAGGAAAACTTATAAGATCTTTTTTGGCAGCTAATGACGAAAATATTTTAAGTACTTATGATTTGAATTCTGGTATTTATGTAATTAAGATCATAGGTAGTAATCAGACTGTGTCATACAAATTAGTGGTTGAATAATTATAGGCATAAAAATCATTTTATTTTGTTGGTTTTTTCTAACTTGCACCCAAAAACTTGCGATTTATCACAAATATAAAATATTTCAGTTTTGTTAAAATTCTGAACTATCTCAGATTAAAAAGCTGTTACAGTAAACTTAAAAAAACAAATCGAGATAGTAAAGCTTTTGTATTGCCTTCACCATCATTCCTTTCATTTGAACCGACAAATTATTGTAATCTTAAGTGTCCTGCGTGTCCATCCGGAAGTGGAAAACTGACAAGAGAAAAAGGTTTTGCCGATTTTGAACTTTTCAAAAAAATAGTTGACGAAAATAAAAAGTATCTGATAAATATTTTACTCCATTTTCAAGGTGAGCCATTGATGCATGATCAAATTGGTGAAATGATAAACTATGCCCGGAAAAATAAAATTTTCACAGAACTTTCAACAAATGCAAATTTACTTCCTGATGTTTTCGATTCTTTGAAAAATTCATTGCCTGATAAATTAATTATCTCATTTGATGGCTTAACTCAGGATATTTACTGTATTTACAGAAAAGGAGGGGATATCAATAAGGTTTTTAAGTCACTGGAGTTGCTGTCTGGGTTATCAAAGAAACAAAGACCTTTTGTTGAATTACAGTTTTTGGTTTTTAGACACAACGAGAATGAAATTTCAAATCTCAAAAAAATCAAAGCGAAATACAAAATTGACAATCTCAGCCTTAAAACTGCCCAAATTTGTGAAAGTAGTCAAATTCCAATGTTACCTAAAAATGAAAAATATTCCCGTTACATTGTTGATGAAGAGACATTCACTCCCAAATCCAAATTGCATAACGATTGTCGCAGAATAGTTTTCGGTTCTGTTATTTGCTGGGATGGAAAACTTGTTACATGTTGTTTTGATAAAAATGCCGAATTCGTTATGGGAGATACAAATTTGCAAACTGTTAATGAAATTCGGAATTCAGAAAAGTACAAGCAATTTATTAAAACTGTATTTTCGCAACGAAAAAGTATCGAAATGTGTAGAAATTGCACTGAAGGGCTAAAAAATGAATGAAATTTATCTTGGCATAGGAGGAAATTTGGGGGACAGACTGAAAAATATCAGTACTGCGATTGGATTGATATCAAAGAAAGTTGCTGTGCCACAGAAAATTTCATCAATATATCTCACAGAACCCTGGGGATTTTTTCATAAGAAATATTTTGCAAATGCTGTTTTGATGTTAAGATCAAATAAGCCTGCAGAAGAAATCTTTAAAATAGTCAGTGGTATCGAAATTGAAATGAAAAGACAGAGAAACGGTACCGGATATCAAGGGCGAACAATGGACATTGACATCTTGTTTTACGGTTCGGAAATTATTAAAACCGAAGCTCTGACTGTTCCCCATCCAAAAATTCACCAAAGATTATTTGTGCTTTTACCAATGGCAGAAATTGCAGCTAATTTCGAACATCCGCTAATGAAAAAACACATTTTAGAATTACTACATGAGTGTAATGATAAATGCAAAATCAGAATATTAAAAAACGCCGGCAAATGAACCACGAACAATATATGAAAATGGCTCTTCAGGAGGCACACAAAGCCCTGGAGAAAAACGAGGTACCGATAGGGGCAGTGATAGTGTGTAATAATAGAATAATTGCCCGTGGACATAATCAGACCGAAATGCTGAAAGATGTTACTGCTCATGCCGAAATAATTGCAATTACCGCAGCATCAAACAATTTAGGCTCAAAATATCTTACAGATTGCACCATTTATGTTACACTCGAACCCTGCGTAATGTGTGCCGGAGCTTTAGCATGGTCGCAAATTTCAAATGTAGTATTTGGGGCTTACGACGAAAAAAAAGGTTTTACAAACACTGACCCGAAAATTTTACACCCTAAAACTACTCTCACCGGCGGAGTACTTGCTGACGAATGCAGCGAATTGTTAAAGGAGTTTTTCGCGAGAAAGCGAAAGTGATTATGGCTTTTCTCCATAATACTCATCCGGAATCTTTCCCCCAAACACTTTCAAATCTTCTTCAATTGTTTGCAATCCTATTTCTGCTCTTCGCTTGTTTAGGTTTGAAAAATCTTCGACTGGTAAAAGAACTGATTTAATACTTCCATCCGCATTTTGTTCCTGCGAAAATATTGTGCCATACAATTGCAATTTGCCGTTTTGAGTTAACCAGCGGTCGGTAATCCATGCATAATGAGCAGGTAAATATTCTCCTTCTTCGAAGGCCTTCTGTAGCATTAGATAATTTTTTTCTTTAATAGGTGGGTGAAGAATAATTTCTATGCTCGTATAAAGAGCATCATCCCCAACCAGTGATTGAGTTGGGAAACCATATTTGCGCACCAGCTTGTCAAAATCTTTTATTGCTTTCGACTGTTTTTTCCAAATCTGGTTAGTTGACAGCTTTTCACTTTTATCGAAACTAACATCAAAATAACTGTATTTCATTCTTTCTACTCCGAGTCGAAAAAGCGACAAAGCATATTCCTTATTTGCAGATATTGTAAGACTATCAAGAAATTTACTTTCTATCTTTTCTGTAATTTTTGCCCATTCCGTATTGTTCTTTCTCAGTATTTCAAAATCATCATCAATTAAAACAACTCGGCAATCGAAACTTATTTCATCAATAAATCTATTGAGATAAAGGTACGCAGAATCAGATTTGTTAAGCAGAGCGTAGCATTGAGCAATACTGTATAAATCGTGATAAGAAAGATTGTCGTTTTGTAAACTGTTAGCAATCGATTTCTGATAATCGCCAGCTTCGTAAAAACTATCATTTATCGGAATAAACATCATGTGAAATAGCATTCCCGATTGAGCTTTTACCGTGCTATTTAAAAGAAATAATGTAAAACCCAAAACGATTGCGCAATTAATTAATTTCTTCATAGTAATAAGAATGTTTTGTTCGATAAGTATTGTAAACAATAAAAATGCTTTTTCCATCGAAAACAAAGATAAATTATTATAACTGAGATATGTCGTGTTTTATTATTTGTGCCAATAATTTCCTGACTTTTTGGTCATCGTTATTTTTTTTATAATGTGATTAATTATAATCGAATCTGGCTCAACATATTAAATTCATCGTCAACTAAGTAAAGCAATCTGTTAAACGTTCTATTGGTTTGCTTTAATCCCAAATCCCCAACTCTAGGCACTTTAGACACTTTTCCCCCCCATTGTTAATAAACTTTTTAAATTTTCTATGGTTTTACCAATTGTGAAAATTATATTTGTCTGACCTAATATTGATTATAATATGAGCAAACTTGAGATTGGTTCCAAAGCCCCTGATTTTAAAGGGAAAAACCAAATTGGGAAAGAAATCAAATTATCTGATTTTGTCGGAAAAAATCTGATATTGTATTTTTATCCCAAGGATTCCACTCCCGGTTGCACTGCCGAAGCCTGCGATCTGAGAGATAATTATAATATGTGGTTAGCTAAAGGATATCAGGTATTGGGCGTAAGTCCTGATTCGGAAAAATCTCATCAGAAATTTATTGAAAAATATAATCTGCCATTCGACCTTATAAGCGACACTGAAAAAGAAATATTAATTGCTTATGGGGCCTGGGGCGAAAAATCAATGTACGGGAAAAAATATATGGGTGTTTTACGAAAGACTTTTGTAATAAATAAAAACGGAATTATTGAGAATATTTTCGAAAAAGTTGATACTAAAGCACATACTGAACAAATACTAAAAGAAACAAAATAAATATAAAATTATGGCAAATTCACCTGAAGATATCAGAAAAGAAAAAATGAAAGCCGTTCAGTTGGCTATGGGAAAAATCGAAAAAGATTATGGTAAAGGATCAATTATGATGCTTGGTGCCCAACCTATCGAAAATATTCCGATTATTAAATCGGGTTCAATCGGACTTGATGTTGCTCTAGGCGTTGGAGGATATCCACGTGGTAGAGTTGTTGAAATTTATGGACCTGAATCTTCGGGAAAAACAACCTTGGCAATACATGCTATTGCAGAAGCTCAAAAAGCAGGAGGAATTGCTGCAATTATTGATGCCGAACACGCTTTCGACAGAGCTTATGCCGAAAAACTTGGCGTAGATGTTGAAAATCTTATTATTTCTCAACCCGACAACGGAGAACAAGCTCTCGAAATTGCTGACAACCTTATCCGTTCCGGTGCAATTGATATCATCGTCATTGACTCAGTCGCAGCTTTGACACCAAGAGCCGAAATTGAAGGCGAAATGGGCGATTCCAGAATGGGACTTCAGGCAAGACTTATGTCTCAGGCATTGAGAAAACTGACAGGAAACATCAGCAAAACTCAAACTTGCTGCATTTTTATTAATCAACTTCGTGAGAAAATCGGTGTTATGTTTGGTAATCCCGAAACAACAACCGGAGGTAATGCACTTAAATTTTATGCATCAATCCGTCTCGATATAAGGCGTACAGGACAACTAAAAGAAAGCGAAGATATTACCGGTAACAGAACAAAAGTTAAAGTAGTTAAAAATAAAGTTGCACCTCCTTTTCGTAAAGCCGAATTTGATATTCTGTATGGTGAGGGGATAAGCAAAATGGGTGAAATAATTGACCTGGGAGTGGACTTTGAAATTATTAAAAAGAGTGGCTCATGGTTTAGCTATAATGACACTAAACTAGGGCAGGGCAGAGATGCAGTCAAGACAATTTTAAATGATAATCCGGAATTGATGCAGGAAATCGAAAACAAAATTGTAGAAAAACTTAAGTAAGATATGCTGAGAATTTTTTTTATTCTTCTTTTATTTGTTGCCACACTTACTGTAACATCTTGTAATAATGGAAATAATGGTTCTGTTAACGAAGATGTTTTAAATGACACAACATTAACTATTGATAAGCTAAATAAGTTGATTAGGCAAAATCCTAAAAATGCTGATTTGTTTATTAAAAGGTCTGAGTTGTATCTTGAGTCAAAAAATTTCGAAGAAGCAATTAATGATCTTGAAATTGCTCTTAAGGTTGACACTTTAAGACAAGATGTTTACGTTCGTTTGTCCGATCTTTATTTGTCTGTTGGCAAATCGGAAAAAGCTAAAAATATTCTCAGTTTATGTCTTCACAGATTTCCGTTTAATGTCAAAGCCCGAGTAGAATTAGCCAAGCTATATTTGTATGTTCAGATGTATTCCGAAGCAATGAAGGAAATTATGAATCTGGAAGCAAATAATCTTCAAAATGCTGATTCTTATTTTGTAAAAGCTTTAATATTGAATGAAACTGAAATGTATGATGATGCAATAAAATCATTGAAGAAAACAATAGAGTATAATTCGAATCATTGGGAAGCATATAATTTGCTGGGTATGATATACGCAAGACAAGAGAATCCTTTGGCAATGGAGTATTTTAAAACTGCTGTAAGATTATTTCCCGACAATAGTGAAATAAGATTTAATGCAGCATATGTATTACAGCAATTTGGTGAGACAGACAAGGCAATAGCAGAGTATTTCGAAGCCATAAATCTTGATTCATTATATTATCAGGCATATTTTAATCTAGGTTATATATATGTAAATGACATAAAGGATTATAATAAAGCGCTTGAATATTTTACTGAGGCTATCAATTGCGACTCGGTGGCTTATAAAGCTTACTATAATCGTGGCTATACTTACGAATTGTCGGGTAATTTTAAAATGGCAGAAGCCGATTATCGTAAGGCACTTAAAATAATACCAAATTACGACCCAGCAGTTAACGGACTTAATGATGTAATTGATAAAATGAGAGTAAAATAAAAGTTAAAATTAATAATGAATTAGTATGAAAAAGAACTGGCTGTACCTTTTGATTATTTTTGTCATAGTTTTTTCGTGTGGTCCAAAAGCAGAAAAGAAGAATTTCGATCCCGGATATTTTCCGGAAAACCAGTTGACCGAAGAAGAAATACAGAATGGGATTCTTACCCCCGAAATTTTATGGAAGTTTGGTCGTGTAAGCGATCCGCAGGTTAGTCCCGATGGTAAACTCATTGCGTATAATGTTACAAAATACAATATTGATGAAAATAGAGGTTATACACATATCTTTGTAGTGCCGGTAGAAGGTGGCGAGTCTTTGAGAATAACAGGAGGAGAGTATTCATGTTTTAATCCAAGATGGATTAATGATGGAAAAACGATAGCTTTTTTATCTTCCGAAACCGATACTGTTCAAGTTTGGAAAATAAACGCTGACGGAACGGGTAAAACAAAAATATCGGATTTTCCAATGAGTGTTAATGCATTTAAAATTTCTCCTATCGGCGATAAGATGTTGTTTTTGTCAGATGTAAAACTTGATGATACACCTCAGGATATTTACACCGACTTGCCCAAATCAAATGTTATAATGGCTGATGACTTGATGTATCGTCATTGGAATAGCTGGACAGACTATATGTATTCTCATATTTTTGTGTCAGATTTTAATGGAGAATCTGTGTCAAATCCTATTGATATTATGGAAAATGAAAAGTTTGACAGTCCATTAAGCCCGTATTTTGATGATGGAGAAATATCTTGGAGTCCGGATGGTACAATGATAGCTTATACTTGTAAAAAACTCAACGGCAAAGAATACGCGTTAAGCACAAATTCCGATATATATCTGTACTCGCTTGAAGATAAACAAACCAGAAATTTAACAGAGGGAATGCCGGGTTACGATAAATATCCGGTTTTTAGTCCCGATTCAAAGAAAGTTTCGTGGATAAGTATGGAAACGCCTGGCTATGAAGCAGATAAGGAAAGGTTATTCGTTATGAACCTTGAATCAGGATCCAAGGAGTATTTGACAGTTGATTTTGATTATAATGTTGCTGGTGTCGTTTGGCCCGAAATTGAAGGAAGCCATAATTCGATATTTTTTATTTCATGTATTAATGCTACTCATCAGATTTTTAGTATAGACATAATAACACATGAGGTAAGACAATTAACCGAAGGACAACATGATTTTACCGGTTTTGACTACAATAATGGTTCTTTAATAGCACAAAAAATGTCCATGTCTATGGCAACAGAACTGTTTGAAGTAGGGATGGACGGAACAGAAAGACAAATTACATTTACTAATCAGCATATATATGATAAAATCGAATTTGGTAAAGTAGTTGAAAAGTGGGTTAATACTACTGATAATAAGCAAATGCTTGTTTGGGTAATACTGCCTCCCCGTTTCGATTTTGAGAAAAAATATCCTGCTATTTTATATTGTCAGGGCGGTCCTCAAAGTGCTGTATCACAGTTTTTCTCATATAGATGGAATTTTCAGATGATGGCAGCAAACGGATATATTATTATTGCACCAAATCGGCGTGGTTTGCCAGGGTTTGGCTCCGAATGGAATGAGCAAATCTCCGGTGATTACGGAGGCCAGAACATGAAAGATTATCTGTCAGCAGTAAATGCATTTAAAGACGAGCCATTTATTGACGCAGATAGAATTGGTGCAGTAGGTGCAAGTTACGGAGGTTTTTCTGTTTTTTGGCTTGCAGGACATAATGAAGATAAATTATTTAAAGCTTTTATTGCTCATTGTGGAATGTTTAACCTCGAATCTCAATATGCTGCAACGGAAGAGATGTTTTTTGTGAATTATGATCTTGGTGGAGCTTACTGGGAACATAATAATAAAACTGCACAAAAATCATTTGAAAATTCTCCTCATAATTTTGTACAGAAATGGAATACTCCTATTTTAATAATTTCCGGCGGTAATGATTTTCGTATCCCATATACAGAAAGTCTTCAGGCATTTAATGCAGCACAATTATTGGGAGTGGAGAGCAAATTGCTTATATTCCCCGAAGAAACACATTTCGTGCTTAAACCTCAAAATAGTATTCTGTGGCAAAGGGAATTTAAAGCTTGGCTCGATAAGTATCTGAAATAGCATTTAATTGATTCTCAAAAAAACCTGCTTAATCAAGAATTTAGCAGGTTTTTTATTTGGTTACGAAATAAATCAGAGATATTATATTTCCTTTTGTCAAATTTGATTTGAGTGTTTAGCATTGTAGAAATACTTTTTAAAATATTATCCTCGCTGTCTTCGGGAAAAACAACTTTGCATCTTTGTGCCTTCTCAAATGCGTATGCATTCCATTCTTGTTCGAACATTGATGGTATTGCAAGTATTTTCTTCCCGGCTTCAATTGCCTGATAAAAACTTCCGTTGCCAGCATGACAAATGTACAAATCAACATATTCGGAAATGGCTAAAAAATTTACAAACCTTCTGTAAATTACTTTGCCCGATATTTTGTCCTCTTTCGACCCGCTTACTATAACAGTATAATCATGAAGTAATTCTTCAGATATAAGCTCCGGTACAATTTTTCTCCCCGAGCTTCCACTTGTAATAAAAATAACCGGCTTCTCCGAATTGACTTTCAGAGTATTGATAAGATCATTTTCATTTTCTTTGGAACGAAAAACAATTGGACCAATATTTATAAAGTTTTCCGGTAAATCCTTTAGAGGGAAGAATCTTTTATCATCACATAGAAGAGTAATATCACCGCTAAATTCATCAAATAAATCAAAGTATGGTTTAAGACCATGCTTAATTCTCAATAAACGGAATGGCCTATGTACTTTATACAAAGTGAATTTTTCTACTGAGCGGACAATCTTTTTCCACATTTCGGGCGAGACTTTGCTACTATATTGCATTGCCCGATGATTATGAGGAACTGGCCTGTAACCGTCGTATTGCTTTGTTATGTAGGAGTTTGCAATTGCTGCAAAAGGTGTTTTTGTAAGGCTGCAGGCTATTTTTAAACCTAGATATGTGTCTCCAATTACTAAGTCGGGTTTGTGCTTTTGTATTATTTTGTTGAGATTATTAATTACAAGCGAAACAGATTTGTAATTAATCCATGTAAAATCAAAGTTACGTGTTTTGTTAATAACATTTTCGAAACTTTGCTCAAAAGGCTCAGTCATTTTAAAATGTTCATGTCTAACATATTTGCCATGTTCTGAAGAGTATAAAAAAACAATTTCAAATTCATTAGATAAATACTTGGCTAGCTCGATGCACCTTAGATAATGAGCCATTAAATTATATGGTGCAAATAAAATCAGCTTTTTGTTTTCCATCAGCTTATTTGAAGCCTAATAAAATCACTTTTTAGAAAAAAAAAAGACTGCTCCCCGTTTGGAAAACAGTCTTTGTCTGAAATGTTTTTCGACTACTCAGGATGAATTGCTTCAACCGGACATACATCAGCACATGCACCACAATCTGTGCACTGATCCGGATCAATTTTATAGATATCACCTTCAGAAATAGCCTCTACCGGGCATTCATCAATACATGTACCACAAGCAGTACAGTCATCACTAATTTTGTAAGCCATTTTTCTTATAATTTAAATTAATAATAGTATAATTTATCTTTACAAACTTATATTACATTTTCTTAATCAAAAAGCAATTGCGGTTATTTTTTCCAACACCATACATATTTATAATCATTCTAAATAGAGAAAATAGACATAAAAAAACGCCTTTAAAAAAGACGTTTAAATATTATTAAAAATACTTGGCTCTAAAATCGGAAATTTCTGCTTTTTTCTCAACAGCTCCAAATATTTTATAAGTTTGAGTGGCATAGTTTCTCATACTACTGAGCTGATCAGATGAAAAGTCGGTTTTTTCAGGAGCTTGTACAGAATTAAATACTTTAACAATAAATACTCCACTATTTCCTTTGATTGGTTTCGAGATTGTATTTAAAGGTATTGAAGATATAATACCATTAACATTAGGTTCTATTCCAAAGCCGGGTAATGAAAGTGAACTAAAACTTACATTTGTTAATGTGTCAAACTTCAGTTCGTATTTCTCAGCGATTGTTTTTAGATCTGCTTTTGCACTAAGGTCTTTGTTGAAGTCAGCCATTATTTTTTCAGCCTTTTTATTATTTAATACAATAGGTTCAATAATTGTTTTAACATCCTCCAAAGGTAAAACGCCTTTTTCCCGAACTGCCGAAACTTTTACAACAATATATTTGTCTGGAAAATTGAATACCGTTGACACATCTCCTTTTTTTGTATTTTCGTCATAAACCCAACGGACAATATCTCTGGCGTTTTCAATACCACTTATTTTGTTATCAAGTTCATTCAATTTGCTTGCAATCCTTTTAACGAGATTGTTTTTAATGATAGCATCGTCAAACTTCTTTGCGGTGGTATTGTCAGCAGCAAAATTACTAGCTATTGAAAAATAGTAGTTAGAAGTGCGATCAGAAAAATGGATTTCTTTATTTAGCATCGCAAGTTTTATTTTTCTATGAGGTTTTGTTTGATCTGTTATTTTAATCAAATGAACTCCGAATTGCGATTCTATAACCACTAAATCTCCTTTTTTATTAGAAAAACATGCTTCATTAAATTCTTTAACCATCATCCCGTCGGTAAACCAACCTAAATCACCGCCTTGATTTTTAGATCCCGGATCTTCAGAATTCATTACAGCTAAAATTGCGAACTCATCTCCTTTCTTAACCATATTCATCAAACTGTCTGCTTTTAAACGGCATTGTTCAATAGTAACTGAATCATTAGGAATGAATAAAATATGACTTGCCATAACAGAATCGGGACGTTGTGCTACTTCAACTATTTTAGCAAAATAGAACATATTTCTGTCAAGTATTATTTCGGAGGTAGCACCCTCATCAAGTTCGAAAAAGTCTTCAGGTAGTCCTAATGGTAAATTGTCTTTTCCAATAAACATTTCTTGTGTTCTGTGTTCAGTATATCTATTTGCATAATCAAGATGTCCGTTATCCAATTCAATAAATTCTTTATACAATTCGGTTATGCCGTTTAGTGTTGCCAATGTATCTTCGGCTGAAGGTATAATGCTGAAAACTACATATTCAATATCTCTACTAGCTTTAGTTTCCATAAACATATATTGATGTTCATCGTAATATGCTTTGTAGTCCGATTCTGTAAGTTTAATGTCTTCGTCAGGGATAGATTTATAGGGTTTATATACAAACTCAAAATCGAAAAGAGTATTTCTTTCTTTATAATCCATCTCTGCTAATGCTTTTGGCGTATAAAAACCTTTAGCAACCATATTATTATATTTGGTGCTTAAACGGTCTTTTTTAATTATCAGCTTCCAATAATCCGCAATTATTTGATAACCGGGGTCGTCACCTGCTTTTTCGAAAAATCTTCTAATGGAGGCTGTATCGACTTGCCCTGTTTGTTGATTTGTAAAATTTTGCAAGATGATGTAATGAATATTGGCTCCGTAAAGCATGTCATTTAATTCTTCTTCGCTTACAGATAAACCTACTTCTTTATAATAAGGTTCCATCAAATACTTTTGCAGAATATCGTTCCATGATTGCTCACGAATTTGCTCATCTTCACTAGTTTCGAGGTTTTCTTTACGTTGAGCCACCTTTAGGAAATCACTATGCAATTTGTAAAATTCCATGAATTCTTGGTATTCTACATCTTCTCCGTTAATTTCAGCTACATCATTACTATTCTTGTTAAATAAGCTCTGAAATGTAGAAGGATCGATGATAAATAAAAAGAGTGCAACACCTACGAAAATTATTACAAATATTCCCGCTCTGTTTCTAATCTTTTGTAATACTGCCATTACTATAATTTTTAAATCAAATTCTTACTAATATTGCTCTAAATAAATTCAGGCTGCGAAGATAATAAATAAATATTATTTATGAACAATGAAATTAAAATAATTAAATAGTATTTTTGCATACTTAAAAAATATAGATGTTCAGGCTTATTTTTGACATAGGAAATACTAATCTCAAACTGTATGTTTTTCATAATCAAAAGATATTACGAAAACAAGTTTTGACAAGTGATGCAGAAGCAATCTCTTTTTTGGATAATATTGAATTTAAAAGCAAGATTTCTTTTTGTATTGTTTCAAAAGTAAGAGAGGTTTCAGAAGAGTTAAATCAATATTTACTCGAAAATTATTCTGTATTTTTTCTTAATTCAGATTTGATATTGCCTTATAAAATAAAATATAATACTCCCGAAACTCTTGGTCAGGATAGAATGGCTTCAGTGGCCGGAGCTTCAGTGCTTTTTCCGGGAGCAAATGCTTTGATAATTGATGCGGGAACTGCGATTACTTATGACTTCTTGTTTAATGGAAGTATTTATTTTGGTGGTACCATTAGCCCCGGTATTGGTATAAGATTTCGTTCTTTAAATACTTTTACCGGTAAACTTCCGTTATTGAATATTGATATGGATAAAGAATTATTATTTGGACAAACTACCAATGATGCGATTATTATCGGTGTGCAAAATGGTATTTTACATGAAGTTAGAGGCGTGATAGAATCATATCAGAAAAAATATAAAGATATTGTTGTCATTCTAACAGGAGGATATAGCTTTTTCTTTGAAAAGTTGTTAAAAAATCGCATATTTGCAGCGCCGGATTTGATAGCAGTCGGCTTAAATAAAATTTTGGAATTAAATGTTAAAGAAAATTAGTTTATTATTATTCCTAACCTTGGTGTCGTTTACCATTTTTTCACAGGGACGGGTCGGCTCTCCATATACAAGATATGGAATAGGTGATATTTATAGCTGTACTTCGGTACGAAACTTAAGTTTGGGAGGATTGAGCTATACATTACCTTATAACAATGACATAAACTTCATTAATCCTGCTGCAACAGGTCAGATAGATACATTAACTTTTATTTTTGATTTTGGTATGAATGGTGGAGTAAGGAAGTACAGTATTCTAGAACCCGAAGCAAATCATATTAAATCCGATTTTCAGCTCACACATTTGTTATTCGGGTTTTCAGTTTCAAAATGGTGGAAAACAAGCATAGGCCTGTTGCCATATAGTAATGTGAGCTATTTAATAAGAGCAAATGATACTTTGTTAAACGTAAATAAAGATTATTTGTATTCCGGTAACGGTGGTGTTAATAAAGTTTTTTGGAATAATTCTTTTACACCGATTAAAAATATGTCATTAGGAATTAATGTGTCTTATCTTTTTGGTAAAATATATCAGTCAAATGCTATTGATTTTGATGATGATAGTGGAGCTTATCTAAACATTGTTGAGCAAAATACTATAAGAATAAGCGACTTTGCAATTGATGCCGGTTTGAATTATACAATTAATTTTAAATCTGACAATTCGTTGATTTTGGGGTTTGTTTACGGTCATAATTCTGAACTTGATAGTCAACGAAGCACGATTGTGTATAATACGCTGAGCACGGGCAGTTCGGCTATTGTTGACACTGTATATCAATCAGATAAGGAAGATGGAACAGTTGGTTTACCACGCAAAACAGGTTTTGGAGTAGGCTTTAATCATAATAATAAGTTTTTTGTGGGGATGGACTACACAATTTTTAACTGGCAAAATTCAAAACACTTCGGGATTTCAGATAGTCTTAGTAACGGTATGGATTTATCATTCGGAATTGAATATAAGCCTAATGGTTTTAATGAAGTCTCTTATAATAAATTTTGGGAAGGAGTTAGCTACAGAGGAGGTGTACATTTTAATAATACATACTTTGCTTTGGCCTCAGGAGAAACTTTGATTTCTGATTTTGGCATAAGTTTTGGTTTGGGATTGCCAATGAAACGTTCTAAGACATCATACAATTTGTCTCTGCAATTAGGACAGAGAGGGACTCTGGAAAATAATTTAATTAAAGAAAATTATGCTATTTTTGGTGTCAGTTTTAATATTGCAGATATGTGGTTTGTGAAAAGTAAATATGATTAAAATAAAAAGATTATGAGAACTAAGATTTATTTACCTTTATTTTTGGGATTAATGTTGAGCATAAGTGTTATTGCTCAAGATGAGAAGTATGGAGACGATCCGGAATCTTGCAGAATAAACTTGTCAACTTATACTGAATTCTTCAATCAAAAGAATTATAAGGATGCTATGCCGGCATGGAGATGGTGTTTTCTAAATTGTCCGGAAGCTACAAAAAATATTTATATTCATGGGACAACAATCATTGAATATTATATTAATTTACAAACAGATTCTTTGAGCAAAGAAGCATATATTGATACTCTGTTGATGGTTTTTGATAATAGGATTAAATATTTTAATCAAAAACCTATGGTTTTGGGTAGAAAAGGAACTTCTATGCTAAAATACAGACCCTCACTAGTTAAAGAAGCATATGATGTATTTACTGAGTCATTTAACCTTGCAGGGAATGAGAGCGAGTATTTTGTTTTGGGATTTTACATGAACACAACAGTCGTTTTGTTTACCGGTGGGGTTATTACAAAAGAAAACGTAGTCGAAAATTATTCTAAAATTAGCGATGTCCTTAATTATCAGATTAGTAATGAACCTGATGAAAAGAAACGCGAGAAGATTGTCGAAGTTGCAAAATCTGTTGAAGATATGTTCGTTAATAGCGGTGCTGCAGATTGTGGAGCGATAATCAGTCTTTTTGGACCTAAATTCGAAGCTGAACCTGAGAATATAGAGCAAGCTAAAAAAATTCTTTACTTGCTTGATAGAGGAGATAGTGATGAATGCAAGCTTTCGGACCTTTATATTAAGGCTGCTGTTGCTGTATATAATTCTGATAAATCATCAACTTCTGCTCATCAGATTGCACAAGGCTACTTTAAAAGAGGAGATAGTGAAAATGCAGAGAAATTCTATATTGAAGCAATTGAACTGGAAACCGAATCATTAAAGAAAGCCGATATGTTTTATGAGTTAGGATTATTGTATTATAGTAATTTTAAAAATTTTCCTAAAGCAAGACAAGCTGCTCGTAGTTGTGTAGCTAATAATCCAAATCATGGCAAAGCATATATATTAATCGGAAGATGTTATGCTGCCGGTGGATCTTGCGGTGAGACTGCTTTCGAAAAGAAAAGTATTAATTGGCTGATAGTTGACCAATTTGTTAAGGCTAAAAGTGTGGATCCTTCTGTTAGTGATGAGGCTAATGAATTAATCGGAAGATATTCAGGAAGTTTCCCGACTCAGGAAGAAGGTTTCTGGGTTAATATTAACGAAGGGCAAACAGTTACTATTGGTTGTTGGATTAATGAAACTACTGTTGTTAGATACATCAAATAGTTGAAATTTTCTGTAAAACATAATACAAACTCTATAATCGTGCTGATTCTTTTAATCAGCACGATGTTTGTTTGTTGCAAGAATGATATTGAAACTGTTAATCGAATTACTGAAACTAATAAATTACCTTCTTTTATAGTTACAAATCTCGAGACATGCTTTAGTGATTCAGGTGTCGTTAAAATTAAGATATATGCCCCGGAACTTGTCAGATATGATAAAACTGAAGTTCAATATGATGAATATCCCCAGGGTATAAATGTAGAGTTTTTTAATGATGCGATGCAAGTTACAGGAACGCTTAAGTGTAATTACGCCAAATATCTTATTGCTGACGAAATTTGGGAAGCCAAATCTGATGTCGAAGTAAACAGCTTTGAAAAGGAAGAAAAAATAAATACAGAATTGTTGTATTGGGATATGAAAAAGGAAATAATATATTCAGATAAATTTGTTAGAATAACAACTGCTGACGAAATATTATTCGGAGAAGGCTTTGAGTCAAATCAAGAATTTACAAAATGGAAGATTTTAAAACCAACAGGTACAATAAAAATAAAAGATGAATAAAACTAAATTTAAATTTGTTGTTCTAATAGAGTATGCATGGATTCTAATGGCAGTTTTTTGTTTGATTGTAGGAATATACTACCATGGGAAAATTGGAATTAGTAAAGTTTGGCTTATATATTCAATGAGTGTAGTTAGTGTTGGCATGTTTGGTGTTCGGAGAATGCAAAGAAAAAATCTGGAAAAGAGAAACAGAAGAAATTTAAACTAATGGACTGGGTAGTATTAATTATTGCTATAATTTTTTCCGCTTTTTTTTCTGGAATGGAAATCGCATTTGTAGCTTCGAATAAACTTAGACTGGAATTAGCATCAAAAGAATCAGGTCTTAGCTCCAGAATTTTATCGTTGTTTAACAATAATCCTTCGCGTTATATTTCTGCAATGCTAATCGGAAATAATATTGTTTTAGTGATTTATGGTATTTTTATGGCAAAAATGCTTGCCTCTCCAATAAATCAATATGTAAATAATGAATTCTATGTTTTATTATTACAAACAATTATTTCTACATTAATTATTTTATTTGTCGGTGAATTTATTCCTAAAACTTTATTTAGAGCTGTTAGTAATTCGGCATTGAGAACATTTTCAGTTCCTCTAGTTGTATTTTACTATCTGTTTTATCCAATTGCAACAGCAACAGTATGGTTTTCGGCAAAAGTAATCAGGCTGTTTTCAAAAGCAAATATTGATTACAAAATAGAAGATAGGGTATTTGGAAAGATTGATATTGAGGACATTATTGAAAAGAGTAAATCAGATAATAAGCTGTCACAATCATCTCAGGAACTTAGAATTTTTCAGAATGCGATGGATTTTTCAACAATTAAACTTCGTGAGTGTATAATTCCGCGAAATAACATTGTAGCTGTCCCAATTAATATCGAAATTCCGGAGCTTAGAGATCGATTCATTGAATCTGGTCATTCAAATATCTTGGTTTATAGAGATAATATTGATCAAATAGAAGCTTATGTAACCGTTAAAGATATTTTCAAAAACCCCCAAAAGTTAAGAAATATAATGCGGCAGGTATTAATAGTCCCAGAAACGATGTCAGCAAAAAAACTCTTCGAGAATCTTGTTAAAGAAAATAAGAGTCTCGCTGTTGTTGTTGATGAATTTGGAAGTACAAGCGGTATGGTTACAATCGAGGATATTTTAGAAGAGATTTTTGGAGAGTTTGAAGATGAACATGACGCTCCTGAAATGGGAGTTCAGATTACAAATGATGGTAATTTTATCTTGTCCGGACGTCAGGAAATAGATGTCTTTAATGAAGAATATGGATTTGATCTTACGGAATCGGAAGAATACGAAACTATGGCAGGGTATATTTTGTATCATACTGGGGTTTTTCCCAAAGAAGGAAACGTTTTAACAATTAGTGATAATGGAAAAACATTTAAATTTAAGATATTAAAAGTACAGGAAACAAAAATTGACAAGCTTATGCTTTTTGATATTTAAACACAAGATTGTTTTCGAAGATTATTTTGTGATTTTTATCTTTATATCCTCATACATTTTTTTATACATTTGTGCCTCAAAAAGACACAGTTATGATTAATGAAAGCATTTTACAAACTATAGGCGAAACCCCGATAATAGAAATAAACAAATTAAACCCAAATCCTCAGACTTCGATTTTTGTGAAAGTAGAGGGGCGAAATCCCACTGGAAGTATTAAAGACAGGATTGCTTTGAAAATTCTGGAACTTGCCGAAGCAGGAGGTCAACTGACAAAAGACAAAACCATAATTGAAGCTACATCAGGAAATACAGGAATTTCATTAGCTATGATAGGAGCTATTAAAGGTTATAAAGTCGAAATTGTCATGAGTGCGGCAGTTTCGGTAGAACGTATTAAAATGATTGAAGCATTTGGAGCGAAGGTGGTTTTAACTGATGCGAAAAATGGCACAGATGGAGCAATTCGGAAAGTTAGAGAGTTGGTTGAGTTAAACCCGTCAAAGTATTTTATGACAGATCAGTTTTCTAACAAATATAATGGTGTAGCGCATTATAAAACGACCGGAGAGGAAATATGGAAACAAACTAATGGAAGAATTGATTATTTTGTTTCTGCAATTGGAACTTCCGGAACAATAATGGGAGTGGGAAAAGTTCTGAAAGAATATAATCCGAACATTAAAATTGTATGTGCCGAACCGGTTGAAGGACATTATATTCAGGGTTTGAAAAATATGAATGAAGCAATAATTCCGGCAATATATGACCCCGAAAAAATTGATATTAAAATAATGGTAAATTCTAAACAAGCTTTTGCAATGACCAGAAGAATAGTCAGAGAAGAAGGAATATTTTGTGGAATGAGTAGTGGCGCAGCCATGTTTGCGGCTATTGAAATTGCCAAAACTATTAGCAAAGGCAGAATTGTTACAATTTTCCCTGATCGTGGTGAGAAGTATTTAAGTACAGAATTGTTTCAAAGCCAGGATTAGAAATTTTAGATAAATAATTATTTAGTAAAAAAGCCAACACAAACCGTTGGCTTTTTTATTGCGGAGAGACAGGGATTCGAACCCTGGGTCCGCGTGAGCGGACAACGGTTTTCGAGACCGCCCCGATCGACCACTCCGGCATCTCTCCTGAAAATATGTTATTTATTAACTTCAGTTAAAAGTACTGACTTTTCAAGTTAAAAATATTTAATAAATATAAGAACGTACAACGGTTTTACTCCTTTCAGTCGTGAGCTCACCGCCAAATGGCGATTCGGTTCGAGACCGCCCCGATCGACCACTCCGGCATCTCTCCGGTTTCAGTAAAGCGAATGCAAAATTAACATTTTTTATTTAATGCCCAAATATCATTGTAAAATGGTGTTTTGTGCTGTAGATTCTGCACTCCGAAACCAGCCCGAACACAAATCCCGAAAACGCCATTGCCTAACTTTTTTCCCTCGTCTGCGCGGATTTAACTTCATTGAGCTCAACACCAGTCGGCGTTTTCGGTTGCAATCCGCGCCCTCCAAGGGAATTGGAGTAATTTTGCTTGAGTCATAACTAAGTTACAGCTCATTTTGAAAGAAAATACGGCTCAATATTGCGATTATATGAACCATAATGATTATATTTGTGAGCCGTAAATTAAAACTCTATGATTGATAAAAGAGAATTAGAAATAATGCTATTCTGATGCATTATAAATATTGCCCGATTTCATTTAGAACGGTTGACTCAGTTGAATATAAGAAAGCAATGCTTTTATTTTATGAACAGAATAGCATTTCAAGTTTTAAAGAAATATTTATTGACCAATTTAGATTTGCTGTAAATACCTACTTTTAACAATACTAAGTTTACAATAGTAATATTTTATTGGTTTTTAAATAATTAGCCAACTATTATTCAAAGATAATTCTTATATTTGTTGTAAGTTCAATTTCAACAACATGAAACTGTTTTATATAATTCTGATTTGTACATTGTTTGTGGATCATAAAATTCCAAATGTTACGCATAGAAAACATAAATGCTGTGATCTTATAGTCAAGAAAATTGATGCCCCAGATTGGATTAATGGGCGTACTGTAGTTTTTGTTGAAATAAAAAACATAGGTAATTCAGAATCGAAACCAACTAAAGTCAAACTCTTTGATTTAGATTTGAGCATTACTGAAGCACTTAAATTGGAACTTGATAATTCAATTATAGAAATAATTGAGGAGAATGCCGAAAATCATGGTCATTATTGTCAGGAAGACTCATACCTGTTTGACACTATATTTATGAATAATACAGGTGATTATGATTCTGATAAATATTTTGAGGCGTTTAAAGAAATACCAAGTCTTAAACCAAGAGAAAGTATAAGGATTGAATTCCAAATTGAAAACTATTGGATATACGACCCAAATTGCGAAATAGAAGTTATTATCGATCCCGATAATGCAATCGAAGAATGCGATAAAACAAATAATAAGCTGCAGTTTTTTGCCTGGGGATAAAAGTACATCGTAGGCGAGGATTTAACTTCGTTGAGCTCAACACCTGTCGGCGTTTTCTGTTGCAATCCGAGCCCTCACATTATTGTATGGAATACTACTAGTACAAATTTTGTTTCACAAAATTTGCAACAGTATGAGGTTTTTAGGATTACAAATTTCGCTTTCGCAAAATTTGTGATCCCAAGGGGGGAGGCATTTAAAAGTTAAAACTCAGCTAACATAGTTAGCTGGTTTTTGTTTGTTAAAATTTGCTACAAAAAGGAGTTTTTGGCGATTTTTAACAAACAAAAACCCATCGCGAAGCGATGGGTTTTAACTTTGGCGGAGAGAGGGGCTCTTTGAACCCACAACTCAAAGCACTACAATATCTGATTTCTTATAGTCAAAAGATGCTAGTCCACCGATTAGCACACCTTTTTTACTTTATACTTTACAACATCTAAATGAACCTATATGCATTACTATGCATAACATTACAAAAATACAAAATAATGTAAAGGAATGCAAGAAAAAAAAAGGAGAATTTAAAAGATTTTTGATTTTTTTGCGGTTTGCTTGTATGAAACGAAGTGGATTGTAGAGTTATAAATTTTAATTAATAAATTTAATGAAATTATCTTATCAAATACTAGCATTAATAATTTATAAGTTTTTTCTTCCATTCAAGCATTATTTGTCTATTGAGTTTTGCGATATTACAAAAAAACTCATTAACGACTAACGGATCTCCCTTTGGATTTTCATTTGCATTTCTAACCATACACATGGTACAAAAATCTTTATCGGGGCATTGAATACATTTAGGAAAGTCTTTATTGCGCAAGTCTCTTAAATATTGGACTTTTTCAGAATTATTCCAAATGTCATTGAGAGAATTTTCTTTTACATTACCAACAATATAATCCTGCCAGCCAGCACATGGATAAACATTTCCATTGTCTGCTATGCAAATAGATGAATGACAAACGCTACAAACAAAATCGTTTAAAGTTGTATTTTTTTTCTTCTCAACTTCTATTTCCATTTGCTCTAAATATTTTGGATCATTCGTAACTTTGTCCTTAAGCATTTCTTTGATTTCATTAATTGATAAACGGCAACTCAGATTTTGTGTTGTATGGTTATATCTTGCTATTATGACATAATCATCGCCGACATGAATTTTATTCTTTTCTGCCCATTTTATTACTTCACCATAACAGTTCTTATTTTGCTTCATTATTGGACAACTAATTTGCAAAGGAATATCGTTTTCAACCAGCTTTGAAATTGCATTTTTTGTTTTTTCAAAACTTCCTTTCATTTGGGTAATTTCATCATGAATAATTGGATTCATAGAATATAATGAGACTTGAACACCTAATAGAGGGTTCGCCTTCATTTCTTTAATAATATCATCATTAAGTAATGTTAAATTACTAAGAATATTTACTGAGAAATCATATTCTTTACATTTTCTTAAAAAATCACAAAAGTTTTTGTGTAACATAGGTTCACCACCACTTAACGTCAAATGCAATAACCTCATATTTTTACATTGTCTTAAAATATCATAAAATAAGTCAGGTTCAATATGGCTTACTTTATTATCATGTGGGATGTAACAATGTACACATCTTTCGTTGCACTTGCTTGTAATTTCAATGTGCAAATTTGTAAGCTGAGGTTTGCCTTCAAAGTGTTCTTCTAAAAAATCCTGTGTGAATTTTTCGGGATGCATAAAAGTCTTAGAAAAATCCTTTTTTATTATTTCGGATTTTAATGTCTTGTATGAAAATCTCGTGTCTTTTTCTTCGCACTCCTGCAATGTTTCGCCAGATACAATAAATCCATCCCGCTCAAGACTGCTATAAAATTCTAAGGCATCATTTTTTATTGTTCTAATGTCAACATCAGTATATAGCGTATTTATTTTTTTTGCAAGCTCATCAATGGTTTGTGGTTTTCTACCTAAAATAGATAAAAAAACGGCACCACTTTCTGATAGAATTTTGTCACCGATGTAGTTATCGTTATTACTAGTTTGTCTATATTCGAAATTCCTATTGTCAGTTAGATAACCAAAGGATTCATAATTTCTAAATATAACATTTGATTTTTGCTTGAAAAACATAATAATGACTCTTTTAAAATCAGGCGACGAGTTTTAATTGAATAAAATCGTCGCCTGAAAAATTTGTTCATTAACGTCCACCTGGTTTTGGTGGATTACAAGGTCTTCCACTGGGCTTACTGTTTGGTCGGCATTCCGCCATCAGTACAGTACTTTGTGCCAAAATTTCCGGTTTTTTGTAAATTACTTTTTTCATTTTTTTTCATTTTAATGAGTAATTTTATATTATGTATTAAGCAAAGATACAGAACTATAATCACTTTTCAAAACTTTATTTTGCATTGTTTTTAATATAAAAATACTGCCTTATTGGTTGTAGTTATTTTACAGTAGTCTGTATATATGCGGATAAAAATAATTATTATATATAGAAATATTATGTGCAATAATTATTATTAACCCTAATCCTTCTACTGGAGGCTTTTTCAATCTATTTTAATCTTCATATTATTGCGTTGTCAAAATTGTTAATAAAAAACCACCCATTGATTATCAATTACTTAAGATTTCAACTATTGATTATCAGACACTTACACGACTATACAATTTATTAACAATTGATGCAATATAATGCTATCTGATGTAGTTTTGTGTTAGTGAATGAATAGAAGGATAGTACAATGTTATTTGTAGGTTAATCATGAATCAGGAAGCGTATAGAAGTATTGACGTTGATGTATTTAAAGAAATTTTAGAAAATGAATTATTCAACAGTGATGAAAGCAAAAATGTAGATGTTTTAAAATTAGTAAAAAGAATAAGCACTGTAGAAATAAAGCTACAGGGATTAAATCTGGATATTAAAAAAGAATCATCAAGAATAAAGTTTAAACAGTATGGGTTTCGGGTAAAAGCTGATTTTAATATTGAAACAAAGTCGGATGTTTTTGAAAATGAAACTATTATAAAACTGATTCCGCAAACTGTGTATGAGCTGGAAGATGTAATTAAAAAGCTTCCTGTGCCTTATTGCGATAATGGTAAGAAACTCAAAATGTTGATGGGAGATTCATTCGAGAGGTTGAAAATTAAATCCAAAAACATATTACGAAATTCTGCAAATGATGATCAGATTGTTCATTATGCAAAAAAGAATATTCAGGTAGCACAACGAAACTGCTATGATGCCCGAATGTTTTTGGTTAAAATTCAAAAAACTGGAAATAGAGATGCAATTTTTCTTGTTTTTATGGCAAACGTCTTTATGATTAACGTTCATGCTTATCTGCTAAAAATGTTCAGTTCATATTATGACGACACGAAAAATGAAAAGGATAAACAAAAAGCTGAATTATATGATATAATAGATCTTAATGTGATAATGGAACCAGAGATTGAATATAAAAGAAGAAACGAAAAGAAAGAAGTGGAATATGACTTTGTTTTTCCAAAGTTTAAATGGAATCTACAAGTAAATCAACTTTTAACAATGATTTACGACCTCCAGCATGAAAAAGATGGAGATAGCCACCCGATACTTGAAGCTGACCCAAAAGACATCCAGGAAGCTTTAAATAGGATGTTTGTGGATCGCAAAGGAAAACAGTTGAATAAACTAACAATAAAGACATGCTTAAGTGAGAGTAGAAGTGACAAAAGAGCACAAGGCAACAAAAGAATTGACGTTAAGAAGTATTTTGACCTCTAAAATTGCAAAAAAAAGTCTTCCAAAAATGTGAAAAAAGTCTTCTGAAATACCTGAGACTTTTTGATTTTTTGCGAAGACTTTTTTGTTTTCTAGAAGACTAATTTTGAGATAAAAAGTTAAATGATTAAGAATCTGTAGTTTAGCTATTTAAAAAGTCTTCTCAGAATATAGAAGACTTTTTTTGCAGAAAATCAGAGTATTTGTCTGTTTATCAGTTATTTAAAAATAGTTT
>Ga0209200_1000425_pt1 | contig 48098 bp, 39 predicted proteins | sample AD_UKC033_MetaG_FD_184406 | JGI IMG/M metagenome (GOLD analysis project Ga0209200, IMG submission 184406) | Active sludge microbial communities of municipal wastewater-treating anaerobic digesters from USA - AD_UKC033_MetaG (SPAdes) (version 2) | ecosystem: Engineered > Bioreactor > Anaerobic >... | reverse complement strand
TGTGCTGTCCCAGTCGCCCCCCTTGACGTAGAGCGCGGGCTGCACCGCTGCCACCAGCGCCTCGGCCGTCGGTTCATGGAAGATCACCACCACGTCCACGGCGCGCAGCGCGGCCAGCACCGCCGCCCGATCGGCCTCGGGCAGAATCGGCCGGCCGGCGCCCTTGAGCAGACGCACCGACCCGTCGCCGTTCAACCCCACTGCCAGGGCATCCCCCAAGGCACGCGCCCGCTGCAAATAGTCCACATGGCCGCGGTGCAGCAGGTCGAAACAGCCGTTGGTGAAGACCACCCGCTGCCCGCTGGCGCGCAGCGCGGCCGCCCACGCCGCAGCCGCAGCTTGATCCAACACCTGACCGCTCCAAAGGTTCTCCATGATCACACTCTGCATCTGACTTAGAAAAAGCCTCTCGGGCCGGTCTGTGCGCAGCCACCGAGCCCGCCATTCTCATCGACGGTTGTGCGCCCAGCGCGTGGATGTCTCAGCAGCCATGTTTCACGCGCCGAGGGCCGCGGCCAACTCGGCCGGCCGCACCACCGCGTTGCCCAGCTTGCGCACCACCAGACCTGCTGCCGTGTTGGCCAGATGGGCGGCCTGGCTCAGCGACATGCGCGCCGCCAGCGCCAGCGTCAGAACCGCCACCACCGTGTCGCCCGCGCCCACCACGTCATACACGTCGCCCACCTGCACCGCCGGGCTGTGCATCGCCGGCTGGCCGCGCCGAATGGCCGACATGCCCTCCGAGCCGCGCGTGACCACCAGAGTCTCCACGTTCAACTGCGGCAACAGGCGCGCCAGCGCCCGCTCGAAGTCGTCCTGGCTGTCCAGCGCCTGCCCCAGCTCAGCCTCGGCCTCAGCCCGGTTGCACTTGACCAGATCGAAGCCGGCGAAGCGGCCCAGGTCGGCCTGGGCGTCGGCCACGGTCAGCAGGCCATGCTGGCGGGCCAGGCGCCGCACCTGCTCGGTCACGGCCGGCGTGACCACGCCGCTGCAATAGTGCGAGACCAGAATCGCATCGCAGTCGGGCGCCAACGCCTCCAGCCGCGCCAGCAGCGCGTCCTGCACCGGCTCATCCAGCGGCCGGCGCTCGATGGCGTCGATGCGCGCCAGGTGCTGCGGCACGCGCAGCGCGCTTTCGGCCACCAGCCGCGTCTTGGTGGTGGTCGGCCGGCCGGCGTCGACGACCACCCCGGCCGGATCGACGCCGGCCGCGGCCAGAGCATCCACCAGCCGCCGGCCGGCCGCGTCCGGGCCGATCACGCCGGCCATGCGCGCGCTGCCTCCCAGCGTTGCCACATTGTGGGCCGGGTTGCAGGCGCCGCCCAGCAGCGCAAAGCTCTCGGTGCGCTCCAGCACCGGCACCGGCGCCTCGCGGCTAAGGCGCACCGCGCGCCCGATCAGGTATTCATCCAGAAACATGTCGCCCACCACCAGCACCCGGTGGCCGGCCAGCCGGGCGACCATCTGCTCGCTGTCGTCGTAGGTCACGCTGCTGCCTCCGCGGCGCGCCGCCCCTGGCGCAACACGGCCCAGACGAAGCGCGGCAGGGCCAGTTGCCTGCGCCAGCGCCAGGGCTGGGTCATCAAACGAAAGAGCCATTCCAGGTTGATGCGCTGCAGCCAGAGCGGCGCGCGCCGCTGCACGCCCACCAGATGATCGAACGCACCGCCCACGCCCATCAGCACCGGCACGCCCAGCTCAGCCTTGTGGCGGGCGATCCACAGGTCTTGGGCCGGCGCGCCGTAGGCCACGAACAACAGGTCGGGCTGCACTGCCTGGATCCGCGCCACAATGCCTGGCGCCTCGGCTGGGTCGGGCGACCCGGCGTAGACGCCGGCTATGCGCAACCCGGGGTTCTGTTGCTCCAGGCGGCGCGCGGTTTGCTCCGCCACCCCCGGGGCAGCGCCCAGCAAGAAGAGCCGCCAGCCCCGCTGCGCGGCCTGGCCGGCCACCATCGGCACCAGATCGGAGCCGGTCACCCGCTCCGGCAGCCGTCGCCCCAGCCAGCGCGCCGCCCACAGCAGCCCCACACCGTCGGCCACGCAGAGATCGGCCTGCTGCAACGTCTGAAAGAAGGCGGCGTCCTGCTGGGCGGCCATGACGAACTCCGGGTTGGTTGTGGCGATCTGGCGCGGCGTGCGCTGTTCGATCCACCGCGCGATTATGTCGAGTGTATCGCGGTAGGTCACGACATCGACGCGCACGCCCAGGATCGAAACTGATGGAATGGACAACGGCTCAGACATCTGATCTGTTCAACGTCAATCGCAGGGAGAAGTTGCGCTCTGGCCGGCCTCAAGGGACAGCACGCCCAGCGCCTCGACTGCCGCCAGCACCTGCGCCGGCTGCAAATCGGCCATGCAGGAGCGGTGCCAACAGCCGTTGCGCGCGCCGACGCTGTGCCCCACATAGCTGCACGGCGCACAGCGCAGCTCCAGACGCACCACGGCCGACCGGTTTTCGGGGGTCCACGGGCCCCAGGCCAGGTGGTTGGAGGGCCCGAACAGCGCCACCACCGGTAGATCGACCGATGCGGCCAAGTGCATCACGCCGGAGTCAGCGCCCAGAAAGAGGTCGCACTGCGCCAGCACGGCCGCCAACTGTGGCAGGGTGGTGCGGCCGGCCAGGTTGAGCGCCGGGCCGACCATGGCGGCCTGCACCGCGTCCGCGCCGTCGGCCGGCGTGCCCACCAGCACGATCTGAGCGCGGTAGCGTCCGATCAAGGCATCGGCCACGGCTGCCCACTTGGCCGGCTCCCAGCGCCGGGCCGGGGCATAGCCGCCTGAGCCGGGATGGATCGCCGCCAACGGCCCTGGCCCCAGACCGGCCAGCAGCGGCGCGACGGCCAGCAGGTCCTCGCGCGTGTAGCAGGCATGGAGCAGGCGGCTGGGGTCCCTGGCGCCCAGCAGCCCGGCCACCTGCAACCAGTACTCGACCTCGTGCGCCGCGCCAAAGCCCTGGTCGGGCGCGCTGTGGGTCAGCCAGCCGCCCTTGCCGTTGTCCAGCCCCAGCAGCAGCGGCGCGCCGGTGGCCGCGGCCAGCAGGCGATACTTGGCCACGCCCGCGCCCAGCGTCAGATGGTGCAGAAAGAGCGCCGCATCGTAGCGGCTGCGGCGCAGGTCGGCCAGCAGGCGCAGCAGCGCCGGCAGACCGCCCGGCCCGCGGGCCAGGCTGCGGGGCGCCGTCAGCACCCGATTCACCAGGCTGGCCGGAACCGCGGCCGCCGCGGCCGGCGTGGTCAACAGGTCGATCTGCGCGCTGGGGAAGCTTTGGCGCAGGGCGCGCAGCGCCGGCGTCGCGGTGACGACGTCGCCGATGTCAGCCAGCTTGACGACGAGAATGCGGTTGAGGGACATATGGCCAGCGCCTTGCCAACCGTTGCACAGGTCGGCCAACGTCACAGGTCGGCCGGCCGTTGCGACGGTCGGCCAACGTTTTCAAGCACCGCCAGCGTCTCCTGGGCGCAGCGTTGCCAGGAGAAGCGGCGCAGGTTGGCAAAGCCGGCCGCCCGCAGGTGGTCAACCAGCGCCCGATCGCCGGCCAGCCGCAGCAGGCCGGCCGTGATGGCGTCCACATCCAGTGGATCGACCAAGAGCGCGCCTTGGCCGGCCACCTCCGGCAGCGAGGAGGTGTTGGCCGCCAGCACCGGCGCGCCGCAGGCCTGCGCCTCCAGCACGGGAAAGCCAAAGCCCTCGTGCAGCGAAGGGAAGGCGAAGCAGAGCGCGCCGCTCAGCAGGGCCGGCAGGTCGGCGTCGGCCACATAGCCGGGGAAGCGCACGGCGTCGTGCAGGCCCAGCGCCTCGACGCGGGCAAAGATCGGGTCGGCCAGCCAGCCGCGCCGCCCGGCCAGCACCAGGATCAGCTCTGGATGCTGCTGGCGCGCCGCGGCAAAGGCATCGACCAGCCGCACCAGGTTTTTGCGCGGCTGCAAGGTGCCGACATAGAGGACGTAGGGCGCAGCCGGCCGGCCAGGCTGGCCGATGCCCAGCCGCTGTTGCACCTCCGCCAGCCGGCCAGGATCCTGCTCCGGCGCCAGCGTCTCATCGCGGCCCAGGTGTACCACCGTGACCTTGGCCGCGGCCACACCGGTGTAGTGCACCAGATCGTCCTTGGTGGCCTGGGAATCGGCCAGCACCGCGGCCGCGCTGTGCGCGTTGAAGCGGGTGCTCAGGTCGAGATAGGCGCGGTCCAGCGGCCGGTGGGCTTCGGGAAAGAGCCGATAGCCCAGATCATGCACCGTGACCACGCTGCGCCGCGGGTGGAGCAGCGGCAGCACGTGCGAGGGCACGAAAAGCACATCGGGCCGATGCTGCGCGACCTCCAGGCTCAGGCGCAGGTGGGTCCACAGCCGCGGCCAGGGGATCACGCGCGTCTCCACGGGGCTCACCCCTGCTGCAGCGAGGTTGGCGCGATCAGGCGGATCGAAGAGGCCGGCGGGCGGCGGCTGCGGGCAATAGAGGCGGAAACGGTGGCCGCTGCCCAGGGCCAACAGGTGGCGAATGAGCTGCCAGGAGTAGTTCTCAGTGCCGGTGCGCTCCCTGCGCAGCGCCCGACTGGCGTCGATACCGATCAACATAGGTGTAGGGGTTGCTGCTCAGCCAGCGGCGTCGGACGCTTGATGCTGCCTGAGCGGCAGCGCTTGCCTGCGCCCGGCCTGCCCGGCTGCTGCGCAGCAACGCCGGCGGAATTATAGCATGGCCGGGCGGGCGGGTCAACAGCGCAGGGGCGCAAAATCGGTCAACCTGGATGACTGTGGTACAATAGGCGCTAATGGATTTCGGAGGTCGCCCATTGCGACATGCGGCGGCCTCCGAAATCTGCTCAACACACACCGCAAGGGAGCGTAACCATGCGAGCTGTCGATATCATCGTCCGCAAGCGCGACGGCGCCGAACTGAGCGCCGAAGAGATCGAATTCTTCATCGAAGGCTACACCAAGGGCGCGATCCCTGACTATCAGGCCGCGGCCTGGGCCATGGCCATCTATTTCCAGGGCATGAGCGACGCCGAGGCGACCGCGTTGACGCTGGCCATCCTGCACTCCGGCCAGCAGATGAACCCGCGCGCCCTCTTTCCCCCCGGCGCGAAGGTGGTGGACAAGCACTCCACCGGCGGGGTGGGGGACAAGACCACGCTGGCGCTGGCGCCGCTGGTGGCCAGCCTGGGGCTGCCGGTGGGCAAGCTGAGCGGCCGCGGCCTGGGCTTCTCCGGCGGAACCATCGACAAGCTGGAGAGCGTCGCCGGCTTCCACGTGGACATCCCCACCGAACAGTTCGAGCGGCAACTGCGGGAGATCGGCCTGGTGATCGGCGGCCAGACGGCTGAGCTGGCGCCGGCCGACGGCAAGCTCTACGCGCTGCGCGATGTGACCGGCACGGTGCCGGTGCTGCCGCTGATCGCCTCGTCGGTCATGTCGAAGAAGCTGGCCTCCGGCGCCGATGCCATCGTGCTCGATGTCAAGGTTGGCCACGGCGCCTTCATGCACGATCTGGAGGAGGCGACGCACCTGGCCCGCCTGATGGTGGAGATCGGCCGCAGCGCCGGCCGCCAGATGGCCGCGGTGATCAGCGCGATGGACCAGCCGCTGGGCCGCACCGTGGGCAATGCGCTGGAGCTGAAGGAAGCCATCGACACACTGCACGACCGCGGCCCGGCCGACTTCAGCCAACTGGTGATCACCCTGGCGGCTGAGATGCTGCGCCTGGGCGGCCGGCCAGGAACGCGGGAAGAGCTGCAGGCGCTGGCCCGGATCCAGTTGGCCAATGGGCGGGCGTGGGAGAAGTTCCGCCAGTTCATCGCGGCCCAGGGGGGCGACGTGGCCATGATCGACGACCCCGAGCTGCTGCCGGCCGCGCCGCTGGTCGAGCCGGCCCTGGCCCCCGGCAGCGGCTACGTGGCCGAGCTGCGCGCTGATCAGGTGGGACTGATCAGCGTGGCGCTGGGCGGCGGTCGCCAGAAGAAGGGGGATCTGATCGATCATGCTGTGGGCGTGGTGTTGGAGGCCAAGGTGGGCGACGCAGTGGAAGCTGGCCAGCCGCTCTGCTGGATCCACGCCAACGACGGGGCGCGCCTGGCCGAGGCCCGCCGCCGCCTGCTGCTCTCAGCCTACCGCATCAGCGAGACCCCACCCCCCGCGCCGCCGCTGATCCACAAGATCATCGAGTAAACGCCGGGCGACGCCTCGGCATGGGCCCGCAGGCGTCGCATCAGACCGTTGTCTAGGCCCCCAGGTCGGCCAGCCCCTTGCCCTGGATGCGGCGCGCGACCCAGACCATCAGGCGGTCGGCCACCTCATCTTTGCTGAGCAAGGGCCAGGGCAGCACATCGCCCCATTTGTCCAGCAGCGTCACCTGGTTGGTCTCGGTGCCAAAGCCGCTGTGCGGCGCCGAGACGTCGTTGACCAGGATCAGGTCCAGCTTCTTGGACTCCAGCTTGGCCTTGGCGTTGGTCAGCAGATCCTCCGTTTCGGCCGCGAAGCCGACCATGACCTGCGGCCGGCCGCTCTGCTGGCGCTGTGCGCCCACCTCGCCCAGAATATCGGGGTTGCGCACCAGCTCGATATCCAAACTGCCGCTCTTCTTTTTGATCTTCTGATCGGCCACGGTGGCGGGGCGATAATCGGCCACGGCGGCCGCGCCGATCAAGACGTCGGTGCTGGGCAGCAGGTCGAAGGTGGCCGCGCGCATCTCAGCCGCGGTGCGCACCGGGACGCTGGTGACGCCGAAGGGCACCGCGACCTGCAAGGGGGAGTGGACGACGCTCACCTCAGCGCCGAAGTCGCGCGCCGAGGTGGCCAGCGCCATGCCCATCTTGCCGGTGGAGCGATTGCTGACAAAGCGCACCGGGTCCAGCGGCTCCTGCGTGCCGCCGGCGGTGATCACCACATGCACGCCGGCCAGCGGCCCGTTGCGGCCCAGCACCTTGCGCGCCATCTCGATGATCTGCGGCGGCTCTGCCATGCGGCCGATGCCCATCGCGCCTGAGGCCAGCCGCCCCGCCATCGGTCCCACCGTGAACGCGCCGCGTTGAATCAGCGCCTGCATATGCTGTTGGGTGATGGGGTTAAGCCACATGCCCGTTTCCATGGCCGGCGCCAGCAGCAGGGAGCCGCGGCTGGCCAGCGCGGTGGCGCTGAGCGGGTCATCGGCCAGCCCCAGCGCCAGCTTGGCGATGGTGTTGGCCGTGGCGGGGGCGACCAGAAAGAGATCGACCTCACGCGCCAGGGCCACGTGCATGATCTGGCCGTTGCCCAGCGACCAGAGGTCAGTAGCCACCGTCCGGCCGGTCAGCGCCGAAAAGGTCAAGGGGGCGACGAACTTCTGAGCGGCCTCGGTCATCAGCACATCGACCAGCGCGCCGGCCTGGGTCAGCCGGCTGGCCACGGTGACCGCCTTGTAGGCCGCAATGCCGCCGGTAACGCCCAGAATGATCTTCTTGCCGCGCAGCACACGCACATGAGGGTGACTTTCCACGACGAATTGCTCCTTTTGACTTGAAAATAGCCGCTCGGGCCGGTCTGTGCGCAGCCACCGAGCCCGCCATTTTCATTGACGGTTGTGCGCCCAGCGCATAGATGTCTGACCGGACGTCGTTCTCTGGCAGCCGTCTAGTGCCAACCGACACTTTCACTGCACACGGCCCCATTTTACCATCAGCCAGCCCTCACGCCAAGATCGCTGCGCGGGACATCAATTCCAAATAGGGCGCGGAGTCGAGGCTTTAGCCGGGTCTGGACGATGCCAGTTGGGGGCGCGGAGTCGAGGCTTTAGCCGGGTCTGGACGATGCCAGTTGGGGGCGCGGAGTCGAGGCTTTAGCCGGGTCTGGACGATGCCAGTTGGGCGCGCGGAGTCGAGGCTTTAGCCGGGTCTGGACGATGCCAGTTGGGCGCGCCGACCCGCCTGAAGGCTCGACTCCTGTTTGGCCGCCGCCATCTTTGGAATCGCTGTGCACGGGACGATGCCGTTGACGGCGCGTCGGCTTCATGCTATAATCAGGCGCACCGACGCGGGGAGACACCGCCCCGCCCGCCATCAGCTACACCGGCAGCCGGTCTGGAGGAGCTATCTCCGCCCTGACCGCCCCCCACGGAGGACCCATGCCAGCACCCATCCGTCTGACCGCCGTCGTCGAGGATGATCAGCGCACCGTGCGCTTCTTCGCGGCCTTTCCCGCGCCCGCAGCCGAGGCCGCGCCTGACTGCCGGCCGGCCGCGCTTTTCACCGGCGACCCCAAGACCGGCCAGGAGCGCGCCAAGATCGTCGAGCTGACCCTCTGCGCGCCCACGGCCATCACCTGGCACACCGACCATGCCAGCGAGCTGGCCGCCTACACCTTTGCCGCGCCGGGGCGGCAGACGGCCCACCTGCGCTGGGGCGAGACCATCGTCGCGGCCGAGGTCGATCTGGACAGCCCGGCGGCGGCCCAGGAGATCGCCCTGCCCACCCTGCCCCTGTTCGTGGTCCGGCCGGCCGGCGAGGAACAGCAGGAGGCCGCCATCCGGCTGGAACTGATCGACCTGGCCCCAACCCAGCAGGTGCGCGTCGACGCGGGCGCCGGCCAGGTTTTCCTGCTGGACGGCGCCGACGGCGCCGACCAACAGGCCGAGTGGCTGGCCAGCTACAGCAAACAGGGCGAGTACAGCGTGGCGGTGGACCTGCTGGATGCCGAAGGCTTCTGGCTGGCCACGCTGGCACAGAGCACCCTGGAGCTGAGCGCGCCGGCCGAGCCTGCGGCCCCTGAGCCGACGCCGGCCCCGCCCAAGGCCCCCTGGGCGCCCCTGCCGGAGGTGCTGGCGCCGACTGCCGCCAACCCGCCCTGGCTGCTTTGGCGCTATGTGCGGCCAGCCTGGAGCGGGGTAAAGACCTACAGCGCGCCCGGCGGCGGCAACGTGGTGCGCAGCCTGAGCCTGGGCGCCTACCTGGCCATCCAGAACGAGACCCTGGTGGGCGGCCAGGTGTGGCATCAATCGACCCGCGGCGACTGGGTGGCGTCCAGCGCCGTGGTGCAGGTGACGCCCAGCAGCCTGCGCGGGGTGGAGCTGGAAGCCGGCGCGCCCCCTCCTCCGCCGCCGCCCGGCGACGTGCGCTACGGCGTGGTGACGGCCGCGCTGCTCAACGTGCGCGCCCGGCCGGGGGTGGCCGCCAACAACCCGGTCATCGCCCAACTGCCCAACGGCGCCCAGGTTACGATCTACGAGGAACAGCGGGTGGAGGGCGCGCTCTGGTACCGCATCGGCGACAGCCGCTGGGTGCATGGCGGCTGGGTGCGTATCATCCAGGAGCCGCCGCCCCCGACCCAGCGCCGCGGCGTGGTCACCGCCGACGTGCTGAATGTGCGCTCACGGCCGGGGGTGGGCAACCCCATCGTCGACCAACTGCGCCAGGGGGCCGAGGTGACCATCTACGAGGAGCAGCCGGCGGCCGGCGTCCCCTGGTACCGCATCGGCGTGGATCGCTGGGTACACAGCGGTTGGGTGCGCATCCTGGCGGCGGAGCTGGTTGACCATGCATCCACGGTTGCCGCCGCCGGCGCGGCCTTGCCGCTGGGCTGGGTGGTCTCCAGCTCGCTCAACGTGCGCGCCCGGCCTGGCGTCTCCCCCGACAATCCCCCGATCGATGAGGTGCTGCACAACCAACGGCTGGACATCCTGGAGACGCGCACGGTGAACGGCGCGCGCTGGTACCGCATCGGCCCGGAGCGCTGGGTGCTGGGACAGTGGGTGGCCGCGGCCCTGCCCCAGTCCCGGCCGGGCGGCATCGGCGCCAGCCAGCGCTGGGTGGGGGTCAACCTGGCCCAGCAGACCGCGGTGGCCTACGAGGGTGACCGGCCGGTCTATGCCGCCATGGTCGCCACCGGGCTGCCTGCCACGCCCACGGTGCGGGGAGTTTTCCGCACCTGGCAACGGCTGACCAGCACCACCATGTCCGGCGGCAGCGGCAGCGGCTACTACTATCTGGAAGGGGTCACCTGGACCTGCTACTTCTATTCGGGCTATGCGCTGCACACGGCCTACTGGCACGATGCGTTTGGCCGGCCGCGCAGCCACGGCTGCGTCAATCTCAGCCCCTACGATGCCTGGTGGCTCTTCCAATGGAGCGCGCCGGGCGGGGCCAACAGCCCGGCGGTGTACGTGTACGGCGGTTGAGTCTGGCGGCCGGCGGAAACCGCGCCCAACAAAAAAAGGCTTCAGTCGGATCTCAGGTCGAGACCCGGCTGAAGCCTTTTGTTCTGGCCATCATTCTTTCTTGTCGCCCGGTGCGCGGTTGCCGCCCGGCTTCTGCGAGATGCGGTAGAGCGCGTAGAGCGCGCCGCCGATGATCAGAATCACCACCAGGCCGGTGGCGCTCACCACCCCCGTGCGGCCTGCATCTGCCTGCTCAGGGAGCGGCGTCGGCTCAGGCGCGGCGGTTGGCTGCGCGACCGTGGCCGTGGGCTCAGGCGCGGCCGCGGTGGGGGCCGCCGCGGCCGTGCTCGCGGCGGGCGGGTTGACGTCGGAGCCGGGCAGCGCCTGGCCGCCTGGCCCGGCCAACTGCACCCGGCTGAGGGTGGCGGCAAAGTCGGCCGGCTGGATCACGCGCCAGGTGATGGTCGCCAACACGCCGGAGCCCTCCGGCCCGGTCTGTTCCGGCGTCCCCAGCGTAAAGCCGCCGTAGACCACGCGGCCGTTGGCGGCGTCGCTCTGATCAGGCCCCAGCGGCTGGGCGCTGCGCCCGGTGCTGCTGAGGAAAGGCCCCAGCTCGATGGAATCCACGGCAAAGGCTGCGGGGTCGAAATTGACGTCGAACTGAAAGCCCAGCAGGTCCTTGGTGTTGGCGACCGTGACATCGGTGGTGAAGGTTTCCCCCTCGACGGGGACGAAGGCCACCGGCTGCAGGGTGACGGTGGTTTCCTGGGCCAGCGCCGCGGCGGCCGGCAGGGCCAGGGCAGTCAACAACGCCAGGAGGAGAAGGGAACGGCTCAAGCGCATGGCAGGCTCCGGAGGCACGGGAGGTGGACACAAACAGGGGCAGCCGGGATGGCTGCCCCTGGTGTTGGAGGGCAAGGCAGTGGGTTAGCTCTTGCGGCGCAGCAGGGCGTAGGCCCCGCCGGCGACGACAGCGGCTGCGCCGGCCACCAGCGGCCAGGCCGCGGCGGCGAAGGGAGCCGCGCTACCAGCAGCGGCGTCGAAGCCGGACATGGTGACGGCGGTGGGACCGCACAAATCACCGCCATCGCTCAACGAACTGGCGGGGAAAATATGTACATCGCCGATCAAGTCGAACATATCCGTTGAGTCGTCAAATGGACCGATGTCGAGGTTCAGGTCGAAAGCGCCCGTAGTCGAACATGACGTCGCGAAGGTAATTGTCACAACCGGAACATCGCTTCCGGTCACCACGGCGGTTTGCGGCACCAGACAAACACCACTCACAAGATACGCGTTATGACCGACAACCGTACTCTGTTGGCCGACCTTGTTTAGGAGAAACGTTCCGGGACAAACAGAGGTCCAGGCTGGGCCAGCCGCCAGAGTGAAGTCAGCCAGTCCAATGGAATCGGGCACAGTAATATAGAGGTCCCAACCGATTGCGCCGTTGTTGGCGACTCCGCCATTCGTGATCCCATCAGCGTAAACGGTCGCTGAATTTGCATTTCCACCGTTTTCGACACGAAGCGTAGGATCTCCGATTCCGCTCGGAGCATTGGCGCTAACCACAGGCACAAGAACCAATGCGCCGATGATCACTGCAAGAGCTAGTGTAGCACGAACTTTCATAGTGGCTGATCTCCTTCCAGGATTAGTGCTTTGGTGGGGCGGTCTGGACTGCTACAAGCCTGTCTGCATTGCACCAGGACAGTCGACATGCAGCAAACCGTAACTACATATGAATGCTCAATTGACACACGCAACGCTGGTGAGCTGGCCAATCTTTGCTACAACGGCGCTAACATCAGCCGCATTGATTGTGCTCTGAACCAGGTTGACGTTGTATCGATAGTTAGCATCACATGGCCCGCCGAGGACAGTGCCGATCTTGGCCACCACTGCACTTGCATCGGCGGCATTGATCGTTGACTGTACGCCGTTGACATCATACCGGCTGAACACGCTCACCGAGCTGCCAGTCTGGGCGGTCAGCCCGATCACGTTGCCGTTGATGTCCACCAACTGCGTCTCGGACATGGTCAGGGCCGCCGCGCCGCAGGTGGCCGTGGGCAGCAGCGCCACGGTGGCCAACTGGCCATTGGCCATGTTGCCAGGCGGGTTGCCGGCGCCCCAGGAGTAGTCGCCGAACTTGACGGTATCCCCTGCGACAGCCTTCAGCAACGGCGTGCCGGAAGCGGAGTTGGACCTGGTGCCCCCGTTGGTCAGATAGGCGCTCACCGTGATGCCGACGTTGGCGGCGGTGTTGTCAAAACGTCCAGCCGGCCAGGTAACTTTGGTCTCATACCCGCCCAAGCCGGTGCCCAGGCCAGCGATGTTGACAGGGACATTGGCCGGGCAGCTATGGCCATTCCAAACCTCGGCCGCGCCCGTCGAGATCGTGCCGGCCTCTGGCTGAGCCTGCAAAACAGGCGCGCCCGCGGCGATGACCAGAATGCCCACCAGGGCGGCTACGACGCTCAGGCGTCGCATGAGCTTGTTTCGATTCATCCTATGCCTCCAAACTTGGGGTTTCATCTCGTTCTTGTTCGCAACTGCCTGCCGATGGAACCACCGTCGCCGGGATCTCCACAGCAGGTTCGATTATAGCACGAACCTGCCAACTTGTAAAGTCCCAAAACGGTTTTTGTTTCGCAGCAAAAATACGAAAGGCCGTCTTGGCGGGCTGTAGGCGGTAGCGCAAAGGGCGTCGACGGCAATCGGGCTGACCGTCCGCGCCGAAGCCGCCGGATAGTAACATTCACCGATTGATTTGTCAAACTTCGGCCGGTGCGCTCATTTTGCCCGCGTCCGCGCCGTTCAACCGACCATGCGCCGCAGCGTGTCTTCATCTACCACCGGCGTTCCCAGCTTCACCGCGCTCTCCAGCTTGCTGCCCGCCTTGTCGCCGGCCAGCAGATAGCTGGTCTTGCTGCTGACCGAGCCGGCCACCTTGCCGCCGTGGGCTTTGATCAGCGCCGCGGCCGCCTCACGGCTCAGGGTGGGCAGCGTGCCGGTGATGACCCAGGTCTGACCGGCCAGCGGCTGCGGGCCAGCCCCCGCCTCAGCCTGTTCCTCGGCCAGCCGCACGCCGGCCGCGGCCAGCTTCTGCACCACGGCGCGGTTGGGCGCGTGGCTGAACCATTCGTGCAACGCGGCGGCCAGCTTGGGACCGATGCCGGGGATGGTCTCCATCTCAGCCCGATCGGCCGCCATCAAGCGCTCGACGCTGGCGAAATGGCCGGCCAGCGCCTCGGCCACCACCCCGCCCACGCCGCGAATGCCCAGCGCAGTCAGCACACGCGCCAGCGGCCGGCTCTTGGAGACCTCCAGGGCGGCCTGCAGGTTGGCGACCCGCTTCTCGCCGTAGCCTTCCAGCGCCATGATCTCATCCCAGGGCAGGTAGTAGATGTCGGCCAGATCCTTGATGAAGCCGGCAGCAACGAACAGCTCAGCCTGGCGAATGCCGAAGCCCTCGATCTCCATGGCGCCGCGGCTGACGAAATGCTCCACGCCGCGCACCAACTGGGCCGGGCAGGCCGAGTTGGTGCAGTAGTAGGCCACCTCCCCTTCCGCCTGCACCACCGGCTCGCCGCAGACCGGGCAACGCTCCGGCATCTGCCAAAGCTGCTCCGCGCCGCTGCGCAGATCGCTCACCGGCCCCAACACCTGCGGAATCACCTCGCCGGCCCGCTTGACCAGCACCATGTCGCCAACGCGAATGTCGTTGTCGCGGATGTAGTCGTAGTTATGTAACGTAGCGTGCTGGACGGTCACGCCGCCCACCTGCACCGGGACCAGCACCGCGTAGGGGCTGATGGCCCCGGTGCGGCCCACGTTGACCCGAATCTCCAGCAGGCGGGTGACGGCCTCCTGGCTGGGGTACTTGAACGCCACGGCCCAGCGCGGGTCCTTGCCCACGAAGCCCAGACGCTCCTGCGCGGCGAAGCTATCGACCTTGATGACCAAGCCATCGGTTTCATAGGGCAAGCTGCTGCGCTGCGGCCCCCAGGCCGCGACGAAGTCCACCAGCGCGGCGAACTCGGCATCCTCGAAGCGGCGGATCTGGCCGGCCACCGGGAAGCCCAGGGCGCGCAGCAGGGCCAGCGCCTCCCATTGACTGGCCGGCGTGAAGTCGCTCCCTTCGATCTCGACGATCTGATAGGCCCAGACGTGCAGCGGGCGGCCGGCGGTGACGCTGGAATCCAGGTTGCGCAGCGCGCCGGCCGCGGTGTTGCGCGGGTTGGCGTAGACCTTGCCCCCGGCCGCGGCCTGCTCAGCCTGAAAACGCTCGAAATCGGCCACCGCCATGTAGGCCTCGCCGCGCACCACCAGGCGGCGCGGCGGTCGCACGGCCGTGGCCGGCCGGTCGGGCAGGGCCAGCGCCGCGTCGGGAACCACCGGAATGCGCAGCGGCAGATCGCGCAGCGTGCGCAGATTGGCGGTGATCTCCTCGCCAAAGACGCCGTCGCCGCGCGTCGCTCCCAGGGTGAAGAGCCCCTCCTCGTAGTGCAAAACCACGGTCAGGCCGTCGATCTTGGGCTCCACCACGTAGGCCAGGCCCTGGGCCAGGCTGTCAGGCAGCAGCCGCGTCAGCCGCTCACGCCAGGCCAGCAGCTCGGCCGGCTCGAAGGCGTTGCCCAGGCTCAACATGGGCGCCGGGTGGCGCACCTTGGTGAAGCCCTCCAGCACCGCGCCGCCCACCCGCTGCGTCGGCGAATCGGCCGTGCGCAGCTCCGGGTGCGCCTGTTCGAGCTGTTGCAGTTGGCTGAAGAGCGCGTCGTACTCGGCGTCGCTGACCAGGGGGGCATCCAGCACGTAGTAGTGATAGCTGTAGCGCGTCAGCAGCTCCCGCAGCCTGCGCGCCTGTTCCTGCTGTTCGGTCATTCTGGCTCCATGGATCCCCTGGCGTCACCCGGCGGCTCAGGGCGGGGTCGGGGTCGGCGTGATCAGGGGGGCCGGCCGGAGGAACTGCTCGGCCGTCCAGCCGATCAGGCCATCGGCCGCGCGCAGCCGCCACCAGATGTAGCCGTCGTTCTCCACCGGATAGGCCGCGTCCGGCTCACTGCCAGGCATGATGACGAAGGGGTCGCCGTCGTAGTAGATGCCCTGGGTCAGGAAATCCAGCCCGGCGCCGGCGCGCAGGCGCACGCCCTGCGGCCCGGTGTTGGAGATGGCCACGCGTTCGCCCACCGCGAAGGTGGCCGGCGCAGTGGGCGCGGGGGCCGCGGTGGGGGAGGGAAACACCATGCGCGTGACAGTCGGCTCAGGCGTGGGCAGGGCGACGGTGGCGGTGGGGGATGGCGTGGGCAGGGGCTCCTCGGCCGCGGGCAAGGGAGGGCCCAGCAGCAAGAAGGCCACCGCCGCCAGCATCAAAAGGCCCACCAGCAGCACCAAGAGGGTGCCGCAGGGCAGGCCGCGGCGCGGCCGGCCGCCCTGGCGCGGCGCGGTCTCATCCAGCGTTTCATACAGCCATTCGACCTTGCCGGAGAAGGCGTCAGGGTCGGTGCCAGGCTGGTCGTGGGGTCGCTCAGACATGAACAGATTGGAAGATAGGGTGAAAAAGGGATGGATTGAATGCTGCTGTCGGGCGCTACACCGCCGGCATTCGGCCGCCGCGGCGCGGTCGGCGGCCCCCTGGGCGGCGGCTGAAGCGGGCGCGGTGCGGCTGACAGCAGGTAGATTATAGCGCGTTTCGCGGCGCACGCCAATTCAAGTTGGCCTGTTTGGCAGGGAGGGGAGGCCCAGCCCGCGCCAACGTTTTTGTCATTCACCTTGACGGCAAGTATAATGCATCTCTAGTCTGCGCTGCGCAGACAGGTCTGTGGCAGACCCAGCCAAGGCAGAGGTGCAACCCGTGTCCTATCGTCCCAGTCAAAACCCTTCCTATTGGACCACAGAGTTCAAGCTGAGCCCGGAAGACATCGAGAATCTGCAAGACTATCTGCAAAGCCGCGAGCGGCCGGCGCTGGAATCCGACCTGGTGCAGACGCTGGTGGAAGCGCGCTTTCGCCGCGAGGATCAGCGGATCCGCCGCGAGCTGGCCCGCGGCGCCGTCTATCAGCCCAAAAGCGCCTACCAGGTCGGCCAACAGATCGTCTTTCCACACCTGAATTTTGCCGTCGGCGCGGTCAGCGCGCTGCGGCCCGGCGCCAATCCGGAGCATGGCCCTTTCGACGTGCTCACCGTGCAGTTCGAGCAGGGCAAGCCGCGCATGTTCGCGGCCAGCCTGAAGACCCCGCACAAGCTCAATCTGGGCGACGGCGAGGATGGCATGGCCCAGGAGGAGATCATCGACGCCGATCAAATCCTGGAACGCTACGGACGCGAGCTGCGCCTGCGTCTGCGCGATCAACTGCTGGCGCAACAGGAGACGCCCTTTGTCAACCTGGGCCGCTATTGGTCGCTGGCGGCGCTGCTGGCTGACGTCCACGTGGGCCATCTCAACATCGCCGAGGCGCTCATCGACGTGCGCGGCGTCCCCCTGGCCACCAGCGACATTCTGGCGGAGCTGGGCCTGCCGCGCGAAACGCCGCGGGCGCTGGCCGCGTTCTCCGTCGATCTGGCCATGGCGGGAGATGAGCGCTTCGTCGACGTGGGCGCCGAGAGCCGCGAGTGGTTCTTGGAACGGCTGATGCCCGCGGAAGCCATGGCCGCGCCCCGCCGCCTGCAATACCAGGCCGAGCCCTACGACCGCTCCGTGCTGGACGTTCCACTGCTGCAGTTGGAGTGGGAGCTGGACGACGAGTGGTCAGACCTTGACGCGACCAACATCGACGGGAGCAAGTTGACGCGGGTCGAGATCGCCCTCACCTACCCCCACCGGCGTTCAGGCACCGTGCCGCTGACCCCGCGCACCATGAGCTTTTTCCCGGTGCGCGAGGGGAAGCGCAGCATGCTCACCTTCGTCGATGGGCGTTGGGGCAAGCGTTTCACCGGCTGGGTGGCGCCTGAAGCGCGGTATGTCTGCGGACTGAGCGCCTGGTTCGAGGAGCATGGCATTCCCGTGGGCGGCTATGTGGTGCTGGAACGCACCGACAACCCGGCCGAGGTGATCATCGACCTCAAGCCGCACCGCTCCAAGCGGGAATGGGTGCGCATGGCGCGCGTCGAGAACCATCAGCTCAAGTTCCAGTTGCTGAAGCACATGCTGGCCTGCGACTACGACGAGACGATGATCGTGGCCGAGACCGACACGGCCAGCACCGATGAGCTGCGCCGCCGGCTTTATCATCAGCCGTTGACCATCTTCCAGTTGGTGGATGACCTGGCGCCGCAACTGATGGGCCTGAGCACTCAGGGCACGGTGCATGCCAAGACCGTCTACAGCGCCGTCAACCTGCTGCGCCGCACCCCGCCCGGCCCTGTCTTCGCCGCGCTGCTGAGCAATCCCCGCTTTCAGACCACCAGCAGCGGCGAGTTCTCCATGGCTCGCCGGTAGCATCGATCAGACAAAGGAGCGCCATGGCAACCTGGACCAGGCCGACCATCGACACAAAATTCCACATCGACTATGAATGGTGGCAGACCAGCGGGCGCAGCGTCCGGCTCTATCTGTTGGAACAGCTCTGCGACGAGTGCAAGCAGCGCTTTGCCACCCACCGCGAGACTGAGACCGTCGACTGGGTGAACCCCGACACCGGCGAGGTGACCGAGGAGGATGCCCTGTTGCAGTGCCTGAAGCAGATGTGCGCGCAGAAGCCCGATTTTATCGACGAGCGGGTGCCGCTGACCGCGGCGGTTTTTCGGATCTTCCTGATCAACGACAACACCCCGCTCTCCTGCCAGGAGCTGCACAAGACCATCACCTGGAAGCTGCCTGAGATGATTCTCAGCACGCTGACCGGTCGCACCACCTATCTGGGCCTGCGCCCGGCCTGACGCATGGGCGCGCAGCCCGATCTTCCGCCCACCGACGCGTTGGTAGAAAAAAGCGCAGCACGGTCATGCCGATCGTGCTGCGCTGACAGGGGCGAAACCGGGAGCCGGCGCTAGGAGGCTGGCAAGGCCGGCTCAGACGCCAGGACGGCGTCGATCAACTCGACCACGGCGGGCGCCGTTTCCGCTACGGCGCGTTGCAGGAGGGCGAGAAATTCCACATTGCCTTTGGGGCCGGTGATGGGGGAGCGGATCAGGCCGGCGACGGTCCAGCCATGGGCCGCGGCCCAGCTCAGCACGCGGGTCAACACCTCGCGGTGGACGGCCGGATCGCGCACCACACCCCCCTTGCCGACGCGCGCCCTGCCCGCCTCGAACTGGGGCTTGATCAGGACCACGGCCCGGCCATCCTCTCGCAGCAGGCGGGCCACGGCCGGCAGCACCAGGTCCAGGCCGATGAAGGAGACGTCGATCACCGCCAGATCGACCTGCTGCGCGTCGGGCAGCGCCTGAAGCGTGCGCACGTTGGTGCGCTCCAGCGAGATCACCCGGCTATCCTGGCGCAGCTTCCAGGCTAACTGGCCGTAGCCGACGTCGATGGCGTAGACGCGGGCGGCGCCCCGCTGCAAGAGGCAATCGGTGAAGCCGCCGGTGGACGCGCCCACATCCGCGACGGTCAGCCCGGCCGGATCCAGGGCGAAGGCATCCAGGCCAGCCGCCAGCTTCAGGCCGCCGCGGCTGACGTAGGGCAGTTCGGCGCGCAGGCGCAACTGGCTGCCGGCCGGCGCGGTCTGGCCCGGCTTGGTCGCGGGGAGATCGTCCACCAGCACGCTGCCGGCCATGATCAGGGCGCGCGCCTTTTCACGGCTTTCTGCCAGGCCCAGGTCGACCAGCAGGGTATCCAGCCGTTGTTTCTGGGGAACCCGAATGAGGGCGTCGTTCATGGCGCCATGATAGCGCGGCCGCGGGCAGGCGGCAAATTGACGCGCGCCGCAGGATTGGGTATCATCGGACGCATGAGCAACAACGAACAACTCCAGGTGGGCCGACCGGGATCGAACGCGGCCGCCCCGGCGCAGCGGCGCAGCGCAGCGGTCACAGCACGGGCGCTCCTCAAGACCATGCGTCCCAAGCAGTGGACCAAGAACGCGGTGGTCTTTGCGCCGCTGATCTTCGACGAGAAGCTGTTTCAACCTGCGCTGCTGGCGCGCACTTTTCTGGCCTTTGCCCTCTTTTGCCTGATCTCCAGCACGGTCTACATCATCAACGACCTGGCTGACATCGAGAACGACCGGCTGCACCCCAAGAAACGGGAACGGCCGCTGGCCTCGGGCGCGCTGTCGCCGCGAGTGGCGATCGCGGCCGCGGCGCTTTTCATCCTGATCAGCATTCCGGCCGCGCTTTGGCTGGACGGCGGCTTCAGCCTGATTCTGTTCGGCTATCTGCTGCTCAACGTGGCCTACTCCTTCTATCTGAAGCATCTGGTGATCATCGACGTGCTGGTGATCGCGGCGGGCTTTTTGCTGCGCGTTGCCGGCGGCGTGGCTGTGGTGGGGGTCGAGCGTTTTTCGCCCTGGCTCTATCTGGTGGTGACCCTGGGCGCGCTCTTTCTGGGCTTTGGCAAGCGGCGGCACGAGCTGCTGTTGCTGGAGGATGGCGCCGACGCACACCGGGCAATCCTGGCCGAGTATACCCTGCCCTTTCTCGATCAACTGATCGCGCTGGTGACCTCGACCATGGTGATTGCCTACTCGCTCTACACCTTCTCCGCGCCCAATCTGCCCGACAACCACGCCATGATGCTGACGATCCCCTTCGTGCTGTACGGGCTCTTTCGCTATCTGTACCTGATCCACGTCAAAAAGGAGGGGGGCGCGCCCGATGAGCTGCTGTTGAGCGACAAGCCGCTGCTGGCCACCGGGATACTGTGGGTGCTGGCGGTGATCGTGGTGCTCTACGTTTGGTAGGCCGGCGCTGGGCGCTGAATGCAAAACACCCCTGGCGGGCCAGGGGTGTTTTCTTATTGTTGACACATCACCGGTCACGGCTCGGTCAGAGACCGGCCTGAGCGGCGGGGTGGCTCGGTCGGAGACCGGCCTGAGCGGCGGGGCGGCTTCGTTTGCTGCTACATCACCGGAGTCGAGGCTTCAGCCGGGTCGACCACAGGAGTCGAGGCTTCAGCCGGATCGACCACCGGAGTCGAGGCTTCAGCCGGGTCGACCACAGGGGTCGAGGTTTTAGCCGGTCTGATCAACGGCGACTACTCACTCGCCGTTGCCGTTGTCGCTGGCGTCGTCGCCGTTGTCGCTGCCATTGCCGTTGTCGCTGGCGTGGCCGTTGCCGTTGTCGGACGCCTCGCCGCCGTCGTCCTGATCCTGGCCGACCAGAAATTGCCGCCAGGGATCGTCGCACCCTTCTTCGGTGACGCCGTAGTAGATGGCGACGCTGCCATCGGGCAGCCGCTGGGCGAAGTCGTAGCGCTGCTTGCCCGCCCGCTTCTCAGCCTTGACCAGCCCCACATCCCCCACCCACTGGATGGCGTCTGCCTTGGGCGCGGCCTGCTCATGCTGGCTGATGGCGTAGCGCCACAGCCGGCGCGCCGACTTGAGCGTCACATTCTGCACGCTGGCGCCGTTGCGCAGGTCGCGAATGGTGTAGTAGCGGATGCCGCCCCGCTCCCGCACGTCGACGATCTGCACGCCGACCTTGGGCGCATTCTGGCTGGGCTCCGGATCCGAAGCCACCGGCGCCGGCTCGCCTCCAGCCGGTTCCTCGGGGGCGGGCGGCGCAGCCGGGGCGGGCGCAGGCTCGGCGCTGGCCGGCTTGCTCTCCCCGCCGCGCCGGCCGCGGCCGCGGCCCTTGGCAGCCTCGGCCGGCGGAGCGCTGGCCGGCTTGGCCGGCTCGACCAGCTCCCCGCGTTCCACCAGCGCCCGGCGCACCAGGCGCACGATCTCATCGCGCACGGCCTGAACGGTGTCGCTCTCCAGTCGCAGGTAGATGCGGCTGTCGTCCAGGCAATAGGGCTTGTCGCGCCCCTCTGGCACGCGGATGCGCACCACCTGGCGATCCTGGGTCTCCAGGGCGTCGATCTCCACCTCCAGCGGCGGGACGACCTTGCTTTCGATCTCGCGGCGCAGCTCGATGATGGCCCCGTCCACATCCTCCACCCCCAAGGGGGGGCCAGGGTTGACGCCGGCGCCCAGGTAAACGGTGCCGCCGTGGGTGTTGGCAAAGGCGACCACATCGCTCAGGATGGTGTAAAGCCGGCCTCCTTGGCGCGTCATGCGCTCATGGAAAGCCTGGACGATGTTGGGGCCCTGCTGGCGCACGGCCGCCACATGGTCGAACGGCTCATCCTTGCGGCGGTAGGGCCGCGTCAGGGCGAAATCGTTGGCCTCGAAGACCGCCTTGATAGCCCGGAAAGATGGGGTGCTGGGCAGCTTGATCTCCGTCACCCGGTCGCCAATGCCCATGCGATTCTTGTCGCTGGGATCGCGGTTGAGCCGGTGGGCGTCGGAGCCCTGCACGCAGCGCATGCGACGCGGGTATTCGGGCTTGGAGCCATCGAAGAAGCGGGCTGTGGCGCGCGTGCTGCGGCTCTCCAGGTCGGTGACCTCCAGCGCATGCAGGTTGGGATCCTGCGTGTAGGCGATCTTGGTCTGGCCGCCAAAGGGAAAATCGCGCATGGCGACGCCGTGGGTCGAATTGGCGTGCGCGGCGATGACCAGGCCGCCGGCCTGGCGAATGATCTTGTAGGCGGTCAGCACATCGGTGGTCGCCCCCACCTCCGTGGATCCTTGGTCCAGGCGATCGGCTGGCACGTGCAAGTCCAGCAGGATGTGCTCCAGTTGGCGCACGGAGGTCTCTGGCGGGAAGATGCCCAGCAGGTGAAAGCCAAAGGTCGCGGTGAACTCGAAGCCGGGCAGGACCAGGATCTTGTCCCCCAGACGACGGTATTCATCCAATTCCCGACGCTCGTTGGGCCGCAGCCGATTCTCTGCCTCCAGCCACTGCAAGCGCTCGATCTCCTTGCGCAGTTGGGCGACGCCTGCGACGGTGTTGTGGTCGGTGATGGCCACCACGTCCAGCCCTCGCTGTTCGCACTTGTACAGCCAATCGAGCCAGGTCGCGCCTGGCTCCTTCCAGTCGGCCGAGGCCATGGAATGCAGATGCAAGTCCATGCGCCACCATTGCCGGCGGGCCTTCTGATTTGATTTAGAGTTAGTCACGTTCTCCTTTCGTAACCCCTTTCGACAGGTATGCCAAAGCAGCGCTGCCGGCAGCAAGGACCACAAGTCCGCTGTACGGTGCACAGCTCTGGCTTCGAGGTGGGTTGACGACGCCGCGGAGGGCAAGAATACCGTCGCTTCAGAAGAACATCAGGAGGGATACTTCGAGGAAGGTCTGAGGGCAATAACAAATTGGCTTTCGATCAGTGCCCCGCAGCAATTGCACTTCCCAGCAGGCTACTCAAGCAACCACTCGCCGGCTCCAGGCCGGGTGACAACCAAATACCCGCGTGCTCCAAACGGTCTCCCTGTTCGCTGCCCGTCGCCCGCTGGCGAATAGGTCAACACACAACAGGTTTTGTGAACAATACAAAAACCGTAGCTATTCTATCACACTGCTTTTCTTATGTCCAATCACGCAGCAGCCGGAATCAATTGACATCCTGGCTGTTTCACGGCATAATGCACCGGCTGGCTGGCCCCGCCGGCCGCCAATCCCCTTGCAACCCGGCATGGAGCGCAGACTTGACCCAATATCGCAAACACGTTTTCATCTGCACCAACGGGCCCTACTGCCCATTCGACGGCGACACGGAGGCCCTGCTCAAGCGTCTGAAGAAGCGGGTCGCCGAAGCGGGGCTGAGCTCCGAGGTGCGCATCAATCGCTCCGGCTGCCTCAATCAGTGCGGCCATGGTCCCAACGTGGTGGTGTATCCCGAAGCCGTCTGGTATTGCGGCGTTCAGGCCGAGGATGCAGATGCGCTCTTCGAGCAGCACATCGTGCGGGACCAGCCGCTAGAAGAGCTGCGCAGCGGCTTGCCGCCCGGCGACAACAAACACACCGATCACTATCCCCCTGAGGTCAAACAGTTCAAGAAGACCGACAAGCGGCTGGACGCGGAGCGGCTGGCCGAGATTGCGCGCGTCAAGGCGCAGTCTGACGAGGGCCGCGCGGCCGGCGTTGATCAGGCGTCTTCCTCCTGAAACAGCGACAGCCGCCCTTCTGGATCAGCACCTCTACTACAAAATCAGGCATGAAACGAAATCACACCCTTGTTCTGGCCGCCGGCGACCTGCTGGCGCTGCTCGCCTTCGTGCTGCTGGGCCAGGCCGACCATCAGACGCTGAACGCCGCCAACCCGCTGCTGGGCGCGCTGCCCAACGTGGCGCCGCTGGCCGTCGCGTGGCTGCTGGTGGCCTGGCTGCTGCGGGCCTATCCCCGCGGCAGCGTTGCCCCACGGCTGGCCCCCTTTCTCGGTCGCACGGCGCTGGCCTGGGGCATCGCCGCGCCCATCGGCCTGACGCTGCGGATGCTCTGGCTGGGGCGGGGCAGCGTGCCCACCGCCTTTCTGCTGGTGACGCTGGGCTTCGGCTGGCTTTTCCTGCTGGCCTGGCGCTTGGTGTTTTGGCTGGTCGCTATACGCAAGCGGGCGGTTTAGCAGCGGTTGCCTGAACCGTGGAAATCGAAAGCCTCAGCCGGACGGCGCATCGAAGCCGGGGCTGAGGCTTTGTGTTTTCAAGCTGGGGCCGGATCTATGCCGACGCGCGCTCGTCCACCGGCAACGGCGGCGAAACTTGGGAGGGCAGCGCCGCGCGCGTTGGCATGGCTGCCAACCGGTGATTGAGGTAGAGGGCGGCCATGAAGGTCAGCATGGCCGTGATCTGATGGGCGAGGGCGATGACCAGCGGAACGCCCAGCAACACGACGCAGATGCCCAGCGCAATCTGGAACGACACCAGCCCCACCAGCAGCAGGCTGGCGCGGCGCACCGTCGCATCCCACGCGTGGCGGCGCGCTGACCACCAGAGGCCCAGGCTGATGGCCAGCACCGCAAAGGCCAGCCAGCGGTGGATGAACTGCACAGTCGCCGGGGCGGTCAGGACGCTCTTCGTCCAGGCGCCCGCGGCGGTAAACAGGCCGGGCGGGGCCAGGTAGCCGAACATGAGCGGCCAGGTGTTGGAGATGTGGCCCGCCTTCAGGCCGGCCACCAGCCCGCCGTAGGCGATCTGCACCACCACAACGGCGATCACCGCGACCGACAGCCAGTAGGCGCTTCCCCGTCCGCCCGGCGACCGCTGGGGCTGCCCGTAGAGGCGGTCCAGCGCCAGCCGGAAGGCGATGGCCAGCACCGTCAGCGCCAGCAGCAGGTGCGCGGTCAGCCGGAAGTGGCTGATGGTGGGGCGATCCACCAGCCCGCTGCTGACCATGTACCAGCCCAGCGCGCCCTGCACGGCAAAGAGCAGGCCCACCAGGATGTAGCGCCAGCGCTGGCCACGCGGGAGCATCCCCTTCCACAGGAACCAGAGCAGGGGAATCGCCACCACCAGCCCGGCGAAGCGTGCGATCAGCCGGTGCAGATACTCGATGACGAAGATTTCCTGGTATTCAGCCAGGGTCATGCCGACGTTGACCTTCTGGTACTCCGGGGTCAACTGGTACTTGGCGAATTCCTCCACCCAGGCGTCATGGCCGATGGGGGGCACGACGCCGCTGATGGGATTCCACTCGACGATGGAGAGGCCGGAGCGGGTCAGACGCACAAAGCCCCCGAAAGCGACCAGAAACATGATCAGGCCGCAGACCACCAACAGCCAGATGGTCACGGCGCGGTCGGAACGGTTTGCTGTTGACAAGACGGATGCTCCTGACTGGTTGACCGGGGTGTGCCGATTGTGCAACGCCGGTCGAGTAGACTGGTTCCTCCAGCCGTATCGAGACCACAGCACAACGCAACGCCGGTCGAGTAGGCTGGTTCCTCCAGCCGTATCGAGACCGAAGCGGGTCATGCACGGACGGGCAGGGCCGCGCGCTTACTAAACAGGCCGCGTCGCCTTCAGCTTGGCCTCGATGAAACGCTGGTGGGTGAGCACCAGGGCGTTGGCGATGTTGCGGATCTTCTCGACTTCGTCGTTGTTGACGGCGTGGTCGGCGGCCGCGATGGCGAACAACGCATCCACCAGTTGGGCGCGCTCGTCGTAGTCGCTGACCGCGGCGAAGGCGTCGGCCAGGCGAAAGCTGTCCAGGTCATCCGGCTGCTGCGCCAGGGCGACATCGACCAGAAAGCCAGCCTGCTCGGCGTTCAAATGCCAGTTCTGCTGCAAGGTGGCCAGCATGGCGGCCTGTTCGTCGCCGGTTACATCGGGATTGGTGCGCGCGACGACGGCCATCAGCCCGCCCGCCAGGCTGAGCTTGCGAATCTCGGCGTCCGAGAGCTTGGGGGCGATCCCGCCCTGCTCCAGGCGGCGGCGAATGACGTAGTAGACCCGGTTCCTGACGAATTCGTCCAGGTATTGCTCGCGGTTGGGGGCCGAGGCTGCGGCCGGCGACGGCGTGCTGCGGCCTTTGAAGAGGCGCGAGACCCTGCCCATGCCGGAGCTGTTGCCCCCTTCGATGGCCGCCCGCACCTCGTCCACCGCGGCGCGCTCGGCGTCGGAGACCTGGCCGTCGGCCGCGACCAGCTCGTTTAGCGCGTCGAAGACCAGTTGCTTGCCCAGCGGCGTGGTGATGCGGGCGCGCAGCTCCTGCACCAGGCGGCCGCGCTCAGCCTCATCGACCGGCGATTCCATGTAGATGGCTACGGAGGCCCACTGCTGCGCGCTGAGGTCGGGAATCTTGGTCAACAGCTCCCGCTTCATGCTGTTGATCTCGTCGGCGTTGAGGTCGCCGTCGGCCCAGGCCGCGGCCACCAACACCTTGGCCAATGTGAGTACGACTGCTTGATCTTGCTGATTTATCATAGCAGAAGTATGCCCAAGAAACGCCATTCCCCCAAATTCCGCCCCCCGCCAGTTGGGATGAAGTCATACAGTGGCGGTCACTGCCCAATAGGCTTGATGCGCGGCCAGGCATTCAGGGCAAAGGCGGCCACCGCGGCCAGCTCGGCCACCCGGCCGGCCACCACGTTCCAGCCGCCCAGATCGACCACCAGGCTCAGGGCGACCAGCCCGATGCCGAGGTTGATCAGCACCAGGGCCAGCCAGGCGGGGCGCACATCGCCGCGCGAGGCCTGAAAACGGGGCAGGATCCAGAAGGCCACGCCCATGGCCAACTGCACCATCCAGCCCACCAGCAGCACTTCGATGTGGGCCGGACGGAGCCGCCAGAGCATGGGCGCAAAGCTCAGCCCTTTGTTGGCCAGCATCAACGCGCCGAAGGTGAACCCGGTGGCCAGGTAGGCCAGCGCCAAACGAATGAACCAAACGCTCAAGCGGGGCATCTCAGCGCTCCTTGACCCGACCCCAGGTGTTGGCCACGAAGCCGACGCCGGCCAGCCACTGCAACAGCGCCGACAGGGCCAGTACCCAGCCCCACAGCGCGGCCGGCGACACGGCCCGCGCCGGCTCGCCCACCACGCGCAGCAGCAGCCCGGCATTGAGCAGGCCGTAGACGACCGCGGCCAACTGCTCGTTGCCGCGCGGCCGCTCCTTGCTCCACTTGGGGAACATCCAAAAGACGATGCCCATGATCAACTGCGTGACCCAGCCCACCAGAAAGAGGTGGATGTAGGTCGGCCCGGCCGCGGCCAGCCAGACCGGCAGCGTGGTCGCCTGCGCCAGAGCCAGCACCAGGGCCAGCACCAGGGCGGACGCCAGGTAGAGGAGGGAGGTTTTGACGTAGAGGCGGGTGAGGGTTGGCATGGTACGTAACGAGTAATGCGTGATGCGTAACCGGAAGTGTGTTGGTGTGAGGAGTGTTTGGTGGCGGGATGGGGCGTAACGAGTAATGCGTAATGCGTAACCGGAAGTGTGTTGGTGTGAGGAGTGTTTGGTGGCGGGATGGGGCGTAACGAGTAATGCGTAATGCGTAAGCGGAAGTGTGTTGGTGTGAGGAGTGTTTGGTGGCGGGATGGGGCGTAACCCGTAACTCGTAACTCGTAACCCGGAGGTTGGTGTGATGGGTGTTTTGGTGGCGGGATGGCGTGGCCCGTACTCAGAAAACGCTCGCAAGGAGCGATATCTCCGGGTTACGCATTACGCATTACGCATTACGCATCACACATCACGCATTACGCTCAACCCGGAATGAACCACAACCACCCTCCATTCCGGGTTACGGGTTACTCCGGGCGCGCCTCCCCTGCACCACAGTAAATATCACCAGCGCCAGGAACAGCAGAATCGCGATCTCGTTGATCAGGCCACCCCAGCGACGCAGGGTGACGTTGGCCAGCAGGTCGCCGGCGACGCGCATGGCCAGCGAGATCTGCAACAACACCAGCGGAAGGTAAAAGCTGGAACGGTAGGGCATCTGCAGGCCGGTGACTGCAGGCACGATGATCAGCGCGTGGGCCATGATCATGGAGAAGACGAAGCCGATGAACACGGTGTGCAGGAAGGCGTCGTAGTGCAGCCCGGCCGTGACGCCGCCGAAGCGCAGGCCCAGCAGCCCCGACACCCCCAGCCAGAAATAGCCGGCCAGCAGCGCCGCAGCGATGTAGCGCGTCAGGCCGCTCTTGCGCACCGTGCGGCGGGCGATGTCGAAGGCCAGCAGCCAGGCGGCCAACGCCACCATGCCCAGGCTGGCCAGCCGCACGCCGGGCGCATAGGCAATGGCCGAAAGCACCACGCCGGCGACGAAGATCGCCAGCGCCGCCAGAAATGCTGCCCGCTTGCCGCTGGAAAGCTGCAGCACCCGGCTCAGCTCCAGTCGCTCGCCGACGATGGTCAACACCAGGAAGCCGGCCCACCAAAGGCTGATCCCGGCCACCGTCCAGCCGAAAAGCCAGAGCACGTTGCCGCCCAGCCAGATCAGCGCGCCCAGCGCCAGCAGCCAGTTGTGCAGCAGGGGCTGGATGCGCACGATGCTGAGCATGGCCGCCAGCATCACCGCGCTGCCCAGGGTGATCAGCAGCGGGCCGGGCAGGCCGGGCACGCCGATGAACAGCAACAGCCCGCCCAGGCCGGCCAGACCAGGCGCGGCGTAGGTCCAGCGTTTGCCGGGATCCAGCGCGCTCAGCCCGACGGCGCGCTCCAGGCTGATCAACGTGCCCAGAAAGCCGCAGACCATCAGCGGGCCGTGGGCCATGGGCAGCGTGGGACGCAGCGGCGGGAGGACCCAGCCCAACCGCAACAGCCCGGCCCACAGCGCGGCCAGCAGCGCGGTCACAGCCAGCAACATGAAGGGAATGGCGATGCGTCGTACACCCATGGTCACAGATCACTTTTGCAACATGGTCAGCATCATCACCACCGGCGTCTCGGCGAAGATGCTGTGGGGCAGGTTGGGCTGCATGAAGACCCAGGTACCCGGGCCGGCGTGCGACACGTCCTCGCCCAGCGTGATGCGCGCCTCCCCTTGCAGGAAGTGCATGATAGCCGGGCGGGACGAGGTGTGCTCGGAGAGCTCCTGGCCCGCGGCGAAGCCGAAGATGATGGCTTTGACGGACTGATCGGCGTAGAAGGTGCGGCTGACGATGCTGTCGGGGGCGATCTCGGACACCAGGGCCAGTAGATCGGCGACGTGGAAGTAGGGGCTTGCAACGGCAGATGACATGGGCGGCTATGCTCCTTGGTGATGCTTTGATTTGGTTTTCAGGATAGCAGGGCCGCGCGGGCTGTGCAGCGACTTTAGTCACATGGCCGGCAACTTGGACTGTGCCACCGGCTGTGTTACACTGACAGCCACGGCGCCCCGACAGATCTGACATGCTCGAAGCGTGAAGGCGCGCCGATGCCGGCTGCGCATGCACGGGCTGGCTCGGTCGGAGACCGGCCAGAGCGGTGCGTAGGCCGGCGCTTGTCCCCGTGCCATCGACCATTGAGCGTAGCGATGCGTAAAGCGATCCCCTTCATCTTCTTTTTCCTCTACTTCGCCGGCGCGGCCTTTTTGATCCCTTTTCTCGTCCTGTACTATCGGCAGATCGGCTTCAGCCATGTGCAGATCAGCCTGTTGGTCGGCGTCTCCCCGCTGATCGCCATGGTCGGCGCGCCGCTGTGGACCAATCTGGCCGACCGCAGCGGCCGGCACCGGCTGATCATAAGCCTGACCATCGTCGGGGTCATCGCAGTGGCCTTGACGATCCCCACGCTCCATGCGTTGCTGCCTGTGGCGGCGCTGATCGCGCTCTACACCTTTCTGAACTCCCCCATCGTTGCCCTCTCCGACAGCGCCGCCATGACCATGTTGGGCGACCAGCGTGATCAGTATGGCCGCGTGCGGCTGGGCGGCACCATCGGCTGGGCCCTGGCTGCGCCGCTGGCCGGTCTGCTGGTGCAGATCAACGGCCTGGCCATGGCCTTCTGGGGCTTCGCCGGCTTCATGGCGCTGACCCTGCTGGTCAGCCAGCGCCTGACCTTCGTCAGCCCGGCCGGCGCCCATCCGCCCGACCGGGCGCGGGCGGGGATGCGAATCCTGCTGTGCAATCGACGCTGGCTGCTCCTCCTGGCCATGGCCTTCGTCTCGGGCTGCGGACTGGCCGTGATCAACTCCTACCTCTTTGTCTACTTGCAGGAGCTGAACGCCGAGGCCAGCATGATGGGGCTGGCTCTGACTTTGGGCACCCTCGCCGAACTGCCCGTGCTGTTCTATGCCGACCGCCTGCTCAAACGGCTGGGCGCCTTTGGGCTGCTGACTCTGGGAATGGGGATGACCGGCGTCCGCCTGCTGCTGCTGGCAGCGGTCAGCGCGCCGGCCGGCGTCCTTGTCTTTCAGCTCCTCAACGGGCTGACTTTTCCGGCCGTTTGGGTGGCCGGCGTCTCCGTGGCCTATGATCACGCGCCGCCGGGCCTGAGCGCCACGGCCCAGGGGCTGTTCAGCGCGGCGGTCTTCGGCTTCGGCGCGGCCGCCGGCGGCCTGCTGGGCGGCCTGTTGCTGGGCGCCTTCGGCGGGCGGGCCATGTACGCAGCCATGGGGCTGCTGGTGTTGGGCAGCCTGGCGCTGCTGGCGCCGCTGGGACGACGCCTTATCCCGGCGTAACCCGATGCAACTGCCGATGGCAGCGCGGGCAGACGCTGATCAGGCCGTCGTCGGGAACGGTGTAGACCCCCGGCAACTGGTGCAGCTCCAGCGGTGCGCCGGAGACGCCGGGCGCTCCGCACACCCGACAACGAAAGCCATCGCGCCGGTGCAGACGGGCGTGCTGACGCCCCTTGGCGCTCAGCCGCCAGCGGACTTGCCGCCAGCGCGGCCCCAGCAGGGTGTGCAGATCGTCCAGCAGGCGGTGAAAGGCCAGCCCCAGCGCCAGCAGTCCGATCAGCGGCGTCAACGGGGCCAGGGCCAGCCCTGCCAGGATCAGCGGCCAGCGGTGCAGCAGGTGTTGCCGCTCGTCGCCCTCGCCGTTGCGGAAGTAGCGCCACATGGCAGCGGGGGAGGCCAGCCCCTGCCGCTGCACATAGGCGGGCACGTGATCCAGATCGACCAGCAGGCTGGCGGCCCAGGGCAACAGCACGCGCCGGCCCAGCAGCGGATAGGCCGCCGCGGCCGCGACCGTAGAGAGGATCAGATGATCGCGCGGGTGCATGAAGGCATTGTAGCCCACACCATGGGCCAAAGCTGCGACAAATGTCTCCCCGGCCGCGGTGGAAGAGTAACCAGCAATTCCAAATATGGGCGGAGTCGAGGCTTCAGCCGGGTCTGGACGATGCGAGTTGAGCGTGCAAACCCGGCTGAAGCCTCGACTCCAGTTTGGCAATCGCCATATTTGGAATTGCTGAAGAGTAACCGGTAACCGGAGAGGGTGTGCGCTTGCTGATTCCGCCTTGCGCCGCCCAAAGCCGACTCCCATCCCCACACACTCCGGGTTACGCATTACGCATTACGGGTTACGCAAAGACCTTCCCATCCCCACGCACTCCGGGTTACGCATTACGCCACACAAGGAGCACACCCATGACCACATCCATCCGCATCGCCCACGTCCACATCAGCCTGGCGCTGGTCTATCTCATCGTCGCGCTGCTGAGCCTGGTGGACTTCATCCTGGCCCAATTTGGTCTGGCGCCGGCGCTGGACAACCTCTACTGGTTCCGCCTGCACATGATCACCATCGGCGTGTTGGCGCAGGCCGTGCTGGGGGTGTTGCCGCTCCTGCTGATGCGCCAACTGCACACCACGCCGCCCCGCGCGGCGGCTCAATGGGCGCTGCTGGCCCTGTTCAACCTGGGGCTGCTGCTGCTCAGCGTTGGTCAGGTGCTCTGGAGCCAGCCTTTGCGCAGCAGCGGCGGCTGGGTCCTGCTGTTGGCAGTCGCCCTCTGGCTGGCATTGCTGGCGCAGATGTGGCGACGCGCGCCCCGGCCGCGGCCGTTGGAGGCGGCTTTCTTCCTGGCAGGACCCACCTACCTGCTGCTGGGCGTGTCCATGGCGCTGAGCATGCTGGAAAGCTGGCCGGCGCCGGTCAGCTACCAGGGAATCAAGGAGGCGCATGTTCACAACAACATCTTCGGCTTCACCGGCATCGTGCTGGCCGGAGTGGCGTTGAACGTGCTGCCAGCCCTCTTCGGCCGCGGCCTGGCCCGCCCGGCCTGGGTGCGCCCCACCTTCTGGCTGATGACCGTGGGCGCTTTTCTGCTCTGGCTGGGGCCCTACAGCGGCATGACGCCGGCGACGGGCGGCGGCCTGCTGGTCTACGTGGGCGGCGTCGGGTTGATGCTGGCCAACGTCTGGCAGACGATGCGCCGGCCCATCCCGATGCGGTCGGTGCATGGCGCGCACTGGCTGATCAGCTATGCCTGGATCGCTGCGCCAGCCCTCGCCGCCGTCGTCTACGCGTTGCTGGGGCCGGACAGGCTCACGCCGGCGGAATTCGAGCTGGCCGTGATGCAGGGGCTGATCTACGGCTGGATCTTGCAGATCGTACTGGCCTTCCTGCCGGCCGTGGGCGGTCGCGTTCTGGCCGGCGCTGAGGGCTGGAGTCCACCCATCAACCCGGCTGAGGGGAGCCGCGGCAGCTTGGTTCTGCTCAATTTGTCGGTAGCCGCGATCTGGCTGGCCAGCATTGCGCTGCCCTGGGCCCAGGCTCGCCCCATGGTGGCCATGGCCTACGGGCTGCTGATCGTGGCCGCCCTGCCCTACGTCTGGCGGCTGGGGCGTGTGCTGCACAGTGCGCGCGCTCGGACGGCTCGCGCCGCGCACCAACCCTGACCCAGGACAGCAGCAGGCATCGGTGTCTCGAACCCCAGAGTCGAGGCTGCTGCCGCCGCCGCGCAACAAAAAAGTGCGGATCGGAGATTTCCGATCCGCACTTTCTATCATCGGCCGCTCTACTGCTGCAAGCTGCGCACGTAGGCGATGACGTCCAGCAACTGCTGGTCGGTGAAAGCCGGGTTGCCGCCCTTGGGGGGCATGTCCACGCCGGTGGTGTTCGCCGGGTCGCTGGCCGGCCGGCCGACCTTGAGGAAGGCCAGGAGCTGCTCATCGGACTGGCCCTTGACGAACTCGCTGGTGGTGAAGTCCTTGCCCAGGCCCTGGATGCCCTTGCCGTCCATGCCGTGGCAGCCGGCGCAAACGGTGAAGGATTCCTTGCCCTTGGCCGGGTCGCCCGCGGCAACAGGCTGGGCGGCCGGTTGCGCGACGGTGGCCTGAGCAGCGGGCTGCGCCGCCGGAGCCGGGGTGCTGCCGCCGCCGCCACAGGCGGCCAGGATGGACAACACGACCAGCAGACTGAGGATCAGAAGTGTCTTCTTCACGGGTGTCTCTACTCCTTGTAGTGAATTTACTTGACGCCGAAACAGCGACGCCACTGGTGCGTTGACAGAAGCGGGTGCGATTATATCACTCTCGTGAATCGCGTGCAAAGGGCGTGATGCGTAAGACGCATCACGCCTCACGGAACCTGAAACTCAAACGCCACCTCGCCCAACACAGTCTCGCCATCCTTGGCGACGACAGTCACGGTCCAGGGCCCGGCCATGCTGAAGTTGACGGCGCCCAGGTAGCGGCCATCGCCCTGAGCCACGGGGTTCTCGTTGCCGGGCGAGCCGTGGTCCATGGTCGGCATCCAGGGGGTGATCTCCAGCGTCAGGTCGTCCAGTGTGGGCCAGTCGAACATGCCGCGCTTCTGCATGGCGTAGATTTCGAAGGGCTGGCGGCCCACCATCGGCTGGGTCGGCTGCACCACCGAGAGGAAGATCTTCATCTCATCTGGCCCCATGAAAGAGCCGTGCAGCTTGGATGGTCCCACCTCGACCGGCACCAGCGCGGTGTTGCTCACGCTGTGCATGGTGTCGGTGAAGGCCACCGCCACCTCCCAACTGCCCAGGTCGGGCCCGCCGGGCATGGAGAAGATCAGGGCGCCCTCGAACATGCCGGGGCCGGCCTCTGTGGGCTGCACCACGCCAGAGCCGTGATGCCCGCCATCCATCATGTTCATGCGCGGGGCCATGGTCACCTGGGCCCCATCCACAGGCTGGCCGTCGGGGCCGGTCAGATGCACCCAGACCGGGTTGTAGCCGGCGTGCAGCGCATCGGCCTTGCTGATCACATGCACGTGGTAGCCATCAGCCTCGCCCTGGAACTCGCGGCCCTGCGGCGCGGCCTCAGTGCTCGATTGGGCCGCTTCCTCGGCAGCGTGGCCGTGGTCGCCCGAAGGCATCATGGCCGCGCCGGCTTCGGTGATCAGCGCGCCGGCCTTGTGCCGTTCGACCAGGCCATTCCAGCCGAAGACCTCGCCGCTCAGCTCGGCAGCCAGTTGCTGGGCCGCGGCCTCGTCAGCAAAGGCCGCCGTGCCCTGGGCCATGGGGGTCTGCAGCATGTCGCTGAAGACATAGAAGGCCTTGCCGGCATCCAGCCACTCCTTGCTGTCGTAGTCATGCACCCACCAGGCGGCCACGGTCTGCTCTGGATGCTTGTCGGCGTGGATCAGCATGTCGCCGATGTCGTCGAACAGAACGCTCTCGTAGCGGCCGGGGCTCACCTCGTAGGTGTAGGCGGCGGCGAAGCGTGGGTCGCTGATGATCATCTTGCATTCAGCGCAGACATCCTCGCCGAAACGGATTTCGGGCGGCGCGATGGTGGTCTGGCCTTGGGCGCAGCCGGCGGCCAGCAGCGCCAATGTCAGCAGCAGAAGAAGGAGACGCGTTTTCATGAGCATGTCCTTTGCTAGTCAGGCTCGAGCGGGCGTGGTCGGACCCTACCGGGGTGCTACGCAAAGGCCGGCCCAAGCATGAGTTATTCCTCGCGGCCCAGCTCGCCGCCGGTCTTGCCCGGCCGCACCGTGGGTGCGCCGTGCAGGAAACCCACGAACACCAGGTCCTCGTCCAGCGCTCGGACTGAGTGCACCTCGTTGGGCCCGAAGATCAACAGCGCATCCGGGCCGAACTGATGTTCCTGCCCATCCTCGCCGGCGAAGGCGCCTGTGCCTTGCAGCACCAGCGCGTAGAAGGGGGAGTGGGGAGCGCTGTGCTCCCGGATGATCTGGCCCGGTCTGAGGGCGAACAGCAGGACCCGCCCGTGTTCATCCACGTACACCGGTTTGGCGTTGGGCCGCAGCTCGTCGAACTCAACCTCTTGCAGTATCTGTGTCGATCGCATTTCAGACTCCTTTGGATCAGAATTGGCCGGCGTCGTGGCTGGTCGCCAGCCGTGGCGCCGGCGAGAACCGGTTTACCAATCGCCGCGCGTTGCCAGCCGCAGATAGGCCAACAACGCCGGTATGACGATCCAGAGGGCCAACACGGCCAAGAAGATGCCCAGCAGCGCCGCGCCGTAGCGCTGCACGGCGTAGATGCCGGCCGGCCCCAGAATGTCCAACGTGGCGCGGATGTCCAGGATGGCGGCCATCTTGAACACCTGCAATGGATTGGTCAGCGACATGATGAAGAGGTTGGCGATGGGCACACGCAAAGCCATGGAGGTGCCCATCATGCCCAGGTCGCCCAGGAAGACGAAGATCAGCCATAGAAAAAGGCCAATGCCCACGGCCACGCTGGCGCGCCGGGTGAGGGAAGAGACCAAAAAGCCCACGCTGAGCATGGCCAGGCTGAGCAAGAAGGCCAGCCAGGTCAACTGCAAGTACTGGCCAGGGTCGGTGGCGCCCGCGCCGCCGATGGCCATCACCAGCCCGGAGATGCCAAAGCCCAACGCCAGCGCGGCCAGCAGGCTAAGCGCCAGGCCGAGGTACTTGCCCAGGAAGATCTCGTAGCGATGCACGGGCTGGGCCAGCAGATAGGCCAGGGTGCCGCGTTCCCACTCGCCGGCCAGGCTCTGCGCGCCGACGGTCAACGCCATCAGCGGCACGATCAGCAGCACCAGGTTGATCAGGCTGGCGGCGGTGCGGCCAAAGCCGGCGAAGCCGACCATGCCCGCGCCGGCCAGCGCCAGGTAGGAGAAGGCCAGCGCCAGCACGGCAAAGGCTGCGGCGTAGAGCAGGAACCAACGGTTGCGCAGCGCGTCGCGCAGCTCTTTTTGGGTGAGGATCCAGACGGTGGTTAGGCTCATGAGGGTTGCGTCTCTGATTCGTAACTCGGAATGGCGGGCGGGTCTGGCAGGATGAGATGGTTTGGCGTGACTCGTAATGCGTAACCCGGAATGGTGGACGGGTCTGGCAGGATGAGATGGTCTGGCGTGACTCGTAATGCGTAATGCGTAATGCGTAACCCGGAATGTGTTGGCGCGGGGCCTTTCTTGATGGCAGGCAACAATTCCAAATGTGGCGCGGAGTCGAGGCTTTAGCCGGGTCTGGACGATGTGAGTTGAGCGTGCCAACCCGCCTGAAGGCTCGACTCCGGTTTGGCAGCCTTCATGTTTAGAATCGCCGGGTGGCAAGGTAGCGAGTTGACGCGAGTACAGTACGAATGTCACGTGGCCAGGAAATGCCGCCCATACCGGCGCACTCCGGGTTACGCATTACGCATTACGCATTACGCATTACGCATTACGCATTACTCGTCACTGCTGCATCTCAAAATCCATCACATCGATGGCCGCATCGCGCAGGACGTGGATGGGCGCGGCCTTTTGGCCGGGCAGGACATCCACAACGACGCCGTGGCCGTTGCGCGCGACGGTGAAACCGCCCTGCGTCAGGATGTTCACTGCCGGCGCGATGGCGTCTTCGGTCAGGTAGAGCCTGAGCTGGCTGCGCAGGCCCAGGCGCTGCGGCAGCTCGGCGGCCGGGCAGATGGACACCGCGCGGCCCTGCGCCATGACCAACACCTGGTCAGCCAGGGCGCTGATCTCCTCGATGCGGTGCGAGGTGAAGAGGATGGTCTTGCCGGCCGAACGCACGCCGGCCAGCAGCTCCAGGAACTGATCGCGGCCGGCCGCGTCCAGGTTGGAGGTGGGCTCGTCCAACACCAGCACGGGGGGATCGGCCAACAGGGCCAGCCCCAGGGCCAGGCGCTGCTTCATGCCGCCGGAAAGCGCGCCCACCGGCTTGTGGCCATGGTCCTCCAGACCTACCTGCGCCAGCACCTCGCGCGCGCGGCTGGCCGGCGCCCGCTTGAGACGGGCGTAGAACTGAGCCGTGTCCAGCGCGCTCATGTCGCTGTAGAAGGCCAGTTCCTGCGGCACGTAGCCCAGCCGCCGTCGCACGGCCTTGCCCTGCTTGTGCGCGTCCAGGCCTTCGACCTGGATGCTGCCTTGGTAGCGCAGCAGGCCAAGGAGACACTTGATGGCCGTGGTCTTGCCGGCGCCGTTGGGGCCCCAGAGGGCCAGCGCCCGCTGTGGCTCCACGGTGAAGCTCAGGTCGTCCACCGCGGTGAACTTGCCGAAGCGTTTGGTGAGGTGGGAGAATTGGATCATGGAATTAGGCTGTGGGGATGGGGTTTGGGTTTCTTACGATAATGCGTGATGCGTGATGCGTAACTCGTAACTCGTAACCCGGAGGTGTGTGTGGATGGGGGTTTGTGGCGTGATGCGTGATGCGTAATGCGTAATGCGTAACCCGGAGTGTGTGTGGATGGTGGATGGCGGTGCGTTGCGCACGGAGTGCAGGCTGCGCTTGGACGCCAATGCCGCCTGCGCACATTCCGGGTTACGGGTTACGGGTTACGAGTTACGGCATGTTGCGCACGGAGTGCAGGCTGCGCTTGGACGCCAATGCCGCCTGCGCACATTCCGGGTTACGGGTTACGGGTTACGTGTTACGGCATGTTGCGCACGGAGTGCAGGCTGCGCTTGGACGCCAATGCCGCCTGCGCACATTCCGGGTTACGGGTTACGTCGGCTTGCTCCCGGCCTCCTGATGCCGAGGAACAACACCACGCCGGCCAGCGCCAACATGCCCAGCGCCGCGGCCAGATTGATCAGCAACGGCGGCTCGGGCACGCCAGGCACCGCAGCCGGCTCGGGCGGCGTCATCAACGGGAACTCGTCGGCCATCTTGGCGCGCGGCTGGAAAAGGGGAAAGGCGCGCGCGGCCAGGTCCAGGGCATCGGTGGCCGGGCTGAGCTGGAAGAGCCGCAGATTTGGATATTTCTCCATCAGGTTCTCGTACAGGCTGGTGGAGCGATAGGGCAGGTCGCCTACCAGATCGCCGTCGGCGTCGAAGCCGGCGTAGTCGCTCCAGTAGTTGCCCCAGCCGGCGCGCGCCCAGTCGTTGCCGCGCAGCTCGCCGCCGCCGGCGATGGCCACCTGCTCACGGTTTTCCTGAAAGATGTTGTTGGTGTAGACGTTGCGGGACACCGAGGGCAGCATCTCGATGCCGATTTCGTTGTAGGCCGTTAGGTTGTCCTCGAAGATCACGAACGCATCGCCCTCGCGCGGCGAGTTGTCCACGTAAATGCCGACGCGATTGTTGACGATCCGGTTGCCCACGGCATGCACGTCGTCCACATCCTTGAGCGCCACGCCGTAGCCGCTGGGGCCGTAGTTGTCCAGCAGCAAGTTGTTGGTCATGGTCAGGCCGCGGCTGTACATCAGATAGGCGCCCACCGAATTGCTGCGCAGGATGTTCTCCTCCACAGTCTGGTTGTCGCTGAACATGAAGTGCAGACCGTAGCGCCCATTTTCGATCACATTGCCGCGCAGGACTGCATCGCTGGCGAACCACATCACCACATCGCGCGTGTCGTAGACATAGTTGCCCTCGACCAGCGCGCCGGGGCTTTGCCAGATGCGGACGCCGTCGCCGCGCCGGCTGATGGGCAGATCCATGCCGGTGACCCGGTTGCTGCGAAGCACGCTGTCGGGGGCTTCTTTGAGGTAGATGCCGAAGAGCACGTCCTCCAGTTGGTTGTTCTCGATCAGCAGGCGCGGCGCCTTGCCGGTGATGCCGGCGTGTTCCTGGTCCAGCGACTTGCCGCTGTGGCGGATGGTCAGGCCGCGCAGGATGACATCAGGCGCGGTGATGGTCACCACGTCGCCCAGGCCGCCGCCGTCGATCACCGCGCCCTCCTGGCCCTCCAGCGTCAGGCCGGGAACATCGACCACCACCGGGCCGGCATAGACCCCTGGCGGGACGACGATGGTATCCCCCGGCTGAGCTGCAGCCAGCGCGGCTGCCAGGTCGAAGGGCGCGCTCTGCGCGGCCGTCACGCTGGCGAGCAGCGTCAGAAGCAAAATGGCGAGGAGGAGGGGACGGGGCATGATGGTGGGCTAATGATTAACCGGTAACGGGCAATTGGTGAACGGCGAGATGGACAAGCGGGGCTTGCTCAATCCTTTGCCTGCGCCGCATCTACCAACGGCTTGTAGGCGCGGCGGTGGAAGTAAAGGCCAATCAGGATCAGCAGACTGGCGAGCATGGCCAGCCAGAGGCCAACACCCGGCGTCGCCACGGTCTTGAACTGGGCAATCAGGCCCTCGCCCAACACCTTGGGCACGAAGGGCTTGACGCTGCTGCTCAGCGCGGCCGTGGGGTCCAGATTGGTGCCGAAATTGGCCAGCCAGAACTGCAAATCCAACAGGAAGATCACGGGGAAGAGCAGCGCCGGCAGGGCCAGCAGCGCCGCCCAGCGGTTATGCACGAAGACGGCGGCCAACACCAGCAGCACCAGCACCACCACGCCGATCACCGAGATCGACTTTTCGAAGGACGCTGCCTCAGCCAACGGCCGCATGCCGATGTAGTGGTTCAGCCCGTCCAGCTCGCTGACATCACCCTCCAGGTTGTTGAGGTACGCATGAACGGTCAGCCCCTTGGGGTACTGCGGCGCGAAGAGCGTCATGTGCCAGTAGGGTTGAAAGATCGACACCAGCAACAACAGGGCCGCCAACAGAAAGAGCGCGGTTGGCAAGAGATAGCGGCCTCGGTTGGCGCGCATCTCGTCGGCCGGCACGCGCGGCCCCAGAATCTTCTCAACGTTCTCAGTCATGACAGATGATCCTTGCCTATTGTGTTCCTCGAAAACCGCCGGTTCATGCTTGAAGAAAGCCGGAGGAGCTTGGAGGTGAACGGTGAATGGTGAACGGTGAACGGTAAACGGTGAATTGGTGGTGACTGTTCAGCCGGCGGGTGCGAACACGTTGATTGAGTAGGCCGCCGCATCGAAATCAACGTGTTCGCACCCGCCGGCGGGCCAAACGTTGGTTTCGACACTTGCGCCTGCGCTACGCTTCGGCGCAAGCGCAGGTGTACGCCTCAGAAGGCTACTCAACCAACGTTTGGCCCGCCGGCTGAGCAGTTACAATTGGCGAATGGTAAGCGGTAATCTGTAACCCGGAGCAGGCACATACCCAGCGCCCACTCCGGGTTACGAGTTACGCATTACGCATTACGTCATAACCCGAAGCAAGTACTCAACTAACACCGACTCCGGGTTACGAGTTACGCATTACGCATTACGTGAAGATTACGGCGCCACCAGCATGTAGCCCATCATCTCCAGGTGCAGGGCCGAGCAGAACTCGGTGCAGTAGTAGGCATAGGTGCCGCTGTTGTTGGCGTCGAACTCGAAGCTGACCGTCGCGCTGGGCTCGATGCTCAGGCTGACGTTCTGGCCGCCCAGTTGGAAGCCATGCACCGCGTCGTGGGCGGTTTCGATGTTGGTGATGTGCCAGGTGACATGGTCGCCCTGCTTGAGCTCGATGCGGTCGGGCGTCAGGTGCGAACGGATCGAGGTGCTGTAGATGGTCACCTGATTGCCGTCGCGCTCGATGCGCTCTTCGCCGGCCTTGGTGGCGAACTCAGACACCTTCCACTCGATGGGATCCCAGCCGATCTCAGGATAGACGTTGATGGGGTTGAGCTTGTCGGCCTTGACGATCTGAGCGTAGTGCGGTTCGCCGACGCCCATGGCCATGTCGTAGATCACCTGCGGGCTGCCGCTGATGTCCATCAGTTGCAGGTTTTGCGGCAGCAGCGGACCGACGGGTAGGAAGCGATCCAGCGCCCATTTGTTCAGCGCCACCAGGTACTTGCCGTCAGGGCTGACCGTGTCGCCCTCGGCTGCGGCGATGTGGCCAACGTTGTACTGCACCGGCGTCTTCTCCAGCAGGGTATAGGCAGCAGGATCATCGCCGCCCAGCTTCCACTTGGCCAGCGCGCTGTCCAGGAAGAGGCTGGTGTAAGCATTGCCCTGGCCATCGAACTGGGTGTGGAGCGGTCCCAGGCCCAACTCTACCTGCGCCAGCATCACCGAGTCGAAGTCCAGCACCGGAACGCCGAAGTCGTCGGTGGACCACTTCTTGTCGGCGATGGCCTGCTCGATCTTGTTCATGGCGTAGACCGTGACGTGCGGGTCCAGCTTGCCGGCCACCACGATGTACTTGCCGTCCGGGGTGACGTCGACGCCGTGGGGGCTCTTCGGCTCCGGCGCCAGGTAGAGGATCCCTTCCTCCACAGCCGTGGGGATGCGGATCACGCGCATGCCGTTGTGCTCCTCGTACTTGCCGGCCTCGATCACCTCAGCAGCCTTCTTCCAGTTGAAGATGTGCAGGTAGTCCATGTCGCGCTGGCTGACGCCCGACTCGAACTGGGGATTGCCCTGCATGTTGCCGCCGGTGAAAAGCTCGGTGTTGAAGGAGTTGCAGAAGCCCCAGCCCTCGCTGACCAGCTTGCCTGCATCGCACAGGTCCTGCCAGTAGGGGGGCACTTCGATGCTGAAGGACTCCTCAGGAATGATGCGTCCCTTCTCGCGGTCGAATTTCCACAGGGTGATGACCGCGCGGTACTCTTCCTTGTAATTCTCGATGGGCGCATATTCCCAGCCCAAGGGCACGGCGTACTGGGTGCCCTGGATGACGTACTCGGTGTTGGGGGTGACGAAGGTCGAGCCGTGATTGCTGATGATGTTGGGGTCTTTGACGATCTGCTTGGTGCGGAAGTCGCGCAGATCGATCACCGCCACGCGCGCGCTGGCCTTGTCGTTGATGAAGACCCACTGGCCGTCATAGTCGCCAGCGGTCTCGCTCAACGCCGGGTGGTGCGAATCGCCCATGCGGATCTTGACGTCATCGACGTTGCCGCCATCCAGCACTGCCTCTGAACCCAGGTCGCCGATGCCGTAGCCCTGCCAGGCTTCCGGCGTGAAGACGGCGATGTTCTTCAGAATGCGCATGGAGGGGATGCCGATCACGATCAGGTTGCCGCTGTGGCCGCCTGAGGTGAACATGTAGTAGTCGTCCCACTTGCCGCTGGGCACGTAGGTCTTCAGCGCGGCGTTGATGTCAGCCGGCGACAGACCACGCTCCTGGGCAATGGTCATGGCGTCAGCCGGCAGGCCGCCTTCGGCGACCACCGGCGTGGGTGTCTCCTTGCTCTTGCTGCAGCCGGCCAACGCCGATACGAGCAGGAGCAGGATCATGGTCAAGAGGATCAGTCGTTTCATTGTGAGTCTCCTTCTGGGGTGGGTGTGATTGGGTGACTTGACTGACTGACAAAGTGAGCAGACGGCGGCGTGGCAGGCGCTGCCATCGGCGTCGGGCTTACGGATGACAAGGCAAGTTCCAGATCGATCTCAGGTTGTCGCCGGCGGCGCCAACACGATCAGAAAGGGCAATGAGATGGCATCCTCCGGGCAGACATCTTCGCAGGCTGTGCAGTAGGTGCAGCGTTCGGGAAATGCCAAGTAAGCTTTGCCGGCCACCTGGACCAAGACCTGCGTCGGACAGACGTCGACGCAGCGATGGCAGCCTGTGCAAAGCTTCTGGTCGATGACTGGGAGAGGTTCCATGGGGTGTCTCGAAATCTGCCGCTGACAGATCCTGACCGATCGAAGAAGCACGTCTAAACCGCCTAATCATAGCCGACTTCCCCATGACACGCTGCGACAAAAGTCACAATCTTGCGACTGTTGACACAAGGATGCCACCCTTGCACATGGACGGCGGCCGGCCCCATGCGGCCAGTTTGCCCATCGCCCCTCCCTGTGGCATCATGACGCCATCGCGTGTCACGGAGATCAAGCCCGATGAAGAGATGGACGCTCCCCCTCTGCCTGGCGCTGCTCAGCGCCATTTGGTTCACCGCCCTGCCGGCGCGGACGCTGGCAAGTGATCACCCACGCCCAGCCAGCGACACCCAGTCGCCGCCGCTCACCAACCCCGGCTTCGAGTGCGCCCAGGGCTTTCATGCGCAGCCCGGCATTCGCGGCCTGGTGCCCGACGGCTGGACAGCCCTGCTGCTGGATGGGCGGCCAGAGCTGAACAGCACCCGCACCTACTTCGCCGGCAACTGCGGCGGCTCCGGCTTCATCGAACGCATCGAAGGGGAGGACAGCCTGGTGATGCTGGCCGAGGACATTGAGACGCCGCCCCTGCCCGGCAAGCCCTTCGACGCGGCGGTCTACCAGCGGACATCCGTCACACCGGGCGTGGCCTACAGCCTCAGCGCGTGGATGGTCAGCCTGTGCGGCGGCAGCGCCATGCCCAACGACTGCCCAGCGGGCTACACCATCGCCAAGCTGCTGGGCATCGACCCCACCGGCGGCGCCAACCCGCTGGCTTCGGACGTGGTCTGGGTCGAGGATCGGCGCAACTTCACCGAGAGCGGCTGGGCCAACCTGCGCCTGGCCGCGACGGCTCAGAGCAGCACCCTGACCGTGCTGGCCCGCATCCGCAGCCCTTACCGCTGGCATGGCGCGCACGCCTTTCTGGACGCAGTCAGCCTGGTGCAGGCCCCCAGCGCGACCTTCGTCAACCTGCCGGGCAGCGTCCAGGGCACGCAGGTGCTGGTGCGCTGGCAGGGCAGCCTGGGGCCTGACATCCCGGCCATCCCCGGCGGCACGCACCGTCTGCTGTTCGACGTGCAGCAGCGGCCGGCCGGCCAGGCCGCGTGGCGAGACTGGCTGGTGGATCAACCGGCCGGCCAGGCCCCCTTCAGCATCGCCGGCTGCCAGGGCGGGCAGACCGTCGAGTTCCGCCTGCGGGCCCGCGCCGAACAGCCCGAAGGGAGCAACGGCGCCTGGCCCAACCACCGCTACCCCGGCGTCTGGAGCCAGCCCGCCAGCGTGACCTTCGTCAACCCAACCGTCTGCACCCCCAGCGCCTACCTGCCTCTGCTGTCGATCCGCTGACGCGCCATCGTCGCCCGTCTGACCCCTCACCCAAGGAGTTTCCCATGGAAATCGCCATCATGATCGAAGGCCAGGACGGCCTGACCTGGCCCCGCTGGCAACGCATCGCCCAGGCGGTGGAAGCGCTGGGCTTTGCCGGGCTCTACCGCTCCGATCACTTCACCAACGCCGGCCCGCCCGACAAGGACTCGCTGGAGCTCTGGCTGTCGCTGGCCTGGCTGGCCAGCCACACGACGCGCATCGAGTTTGGCCCGCTGGTGACGCCCGTCTCCTTCCGCCACCCCGTGTTCACCGCCCGCATCGGCGCCCAGCTCGACGATCTCTCCGGCGGCCGGCTCACCCTGGGCGTGGGCGCGGGCTGGCAGGAGCGCGAGCACACCGCCTTTGGCTTCGCGCTGCTGCCGCCCGCCGAGCGCATGGATCGCTTCCAGGAAGGGCTGGAGGTGATGACCCGCCTGCTGCGCAGCGACGGGCCGGTCAGCTTCGAGGGGCGCTATTACCACCTGCACGAGGCGCAGTTGCTGCCGCGCCCTCAGCGTCCGGCCGGGCCACCCCTGCTGATCGGCGGCAACGGCCAGCGGCGCACCCTGCCCCTGGTCGCGCGCTATGCGGACGAATGGAACGCGGTGCTGATCCCGGCCGCGCGCATCGCCGAGCTCAATGCCCACCTGGACCGCCTGCTGGCTGAGCAGGGACGTCCGGCCGGTGCGCTGCGCCGCTCGCTGATGACGGGCATCGTCTTGGGCCGCAGCGACGCCGAACTCAGCGCCAACCTGGCGGGCCGCGACCCGGCCGCGCTGCGCGAGCGCGGCCTCATCGTCGGCGTAGAGGCCCAGGTGCAGGAGCAACTGCACACTCTGGCCCAGGCCGGCGTGCAGCGGGTGATGCTGCAATGGCTGGCGCTGGACGACCTGGATGGATTGGAGGCGCTGGCCTCCTGCTGCCAGGCCGCTTCCCCCCAAGTCGGCGCGGCCTCGCCGTGAGCCGACCCGCCGGCCGCGGCAGGGCGCGGCCGGCGACCTTCTGGAGCCCGGCCCGCCAGGCGGCCGGGGCTATCGGCGCAGGCTCAGGGGGAAGTGCAGGAGCCAGGGCCGCTTCACCGCATCGACGGTGATGTTGTCGAAACGGTTGTTGCCCGAGCTGCCGCCGGAGTTGGCGCCGCCGAAGAGGATGCGCACGGCAAACTGCCCATTGTCATCGACGCCAGCCAGCCCGCTGAAGTCGTACTCGAACAGTTGATAGTCCTGCGTCACCGGGACCACGCCGCCGAAGGGGATCCATTCGCCGGCGTCCGCGGTGCGATAGTAGAGCCGTTGTTCCTGCGCGCCGTCGCCGGTGCGCAGGAAGGCGTAGCGCAGAACGACATTCTGGTAGCCGGTGGTGGGCAGGGTGAGAAGCAACTCACGCGTGTCGGAAGGATTCCCGGCCCGCAACGCATGGCCGGCCGGCTGCTCCTGGCGCGCGTTCAGCGGCGTCCCCTCGTCGCCGCCCCGATCCAGGTAGCCCGCGCCCGCGCCTGGGTAGGTGATCGTCGCATGGGAGAGGCCGGTGAAATCGGCTGGAACCTGGCTGAGCGCGCCGCTGGGCAGGTCGTTGAAGTGCCAGTAGTGCAACAGGACCGGCGCCATCGACATCAGCGGCTCGAACAAGGCCGTCACCGACGTGTTGGCGGTGAAGGTCTGGGATGTGTAGGCAGGCGTGCCGGCCGGCAGCCCCTGCCAGCCGACGAAGCGATAGCCGGGACTGGCTACGGCCGTCAGCTCCACCGGCACCCCCTGGAAATAGATCCCCTGCCAGGGGTAGGGGGCGGCGGAGACGCCCGGCGTGCTGGGGAGCAAATTGATGGTGTTGACCCGCACATAGCCGTGGGCGGGGTCGGAGACGTTCACCGCCAACGTGAACTCGCCGGGGATGCCGAACTTATCGCGGATCTGCAGGCGCTGGAAGCCAGGCCGTTGGTTGGCGAACTCCACCATCACCCCGACCTGCTGGCGCCAGTCGGTCATGTTGGCCGGGATGCGCCAGCGGGCGATATGCTCCGGCATGGAGGGCTCGATGGCCTGCTTCATGCCGGTGATGATCGATGTGGTGCGGCTGGGCAGAAAGGCGGTGTTCAGCAGGTCGGCGAAGCGGGAGATGAAGCTCTGCCGGAAGCTATCGTTGGTCAGCAAGGTGCGCAGCAGAAAGGTCGACCAGTCGGGGTTGGGCCAGTCTGTGCCGCCGGCTGCGGTGGCAAAGGCCAGGGTGTCGTGGGCGTAGGCGGTCGGCCCTCCCTCCAGCCCGAAACCAAAATCGGTGTCCCACATCAGCCAACGCCAGCGCCCATCGTGGCCCAAGGGTGCGCCTGGCTGGAAGGAGTCGGTTCGCAGCCGCCAGAAGGCGATGTTGTTGCCCGGCCAGTCGGTGTTGCGGGCGAAGATCTGGGCGATCTGATAGGTGATGTAGTTGTCCACATCCATCTGGGTCTTAACATACTCATACTGCGCCTGCCCGGTCACGCCGTAGGTGCGAATGGTGCGCAGCAACGCCTGGTAATGGAGCGCGTCCCCCTCCTCCACCGCGCCCCAGTCCTCCAGCAGGTCGATGTTGTCCGTGGCGACGCCATAGACCTGCTCCAGGTAGTATTTGTCAAAGCGCTCGCGGATGTTGTGAATGCCCCAGTATTCGCCGTTGATGAAGACCACCGCCGGCCGGTAGGCCTGGGTGTCGATGCCCAGCGGCGCCATGATGGCCTGGATGGCCGCGTCCCGGAACATGGTGGAGCCGAAGTCATTGCCGCCGTTGCGCAAAACCAGCCGCCGGTAGTTCTCATAGGGCTGGTCAGGAAAGATGGGGTAGGCAAAGGAGGAGGCGCCATAGTCGCTGCGGGCATAGAGGCGCAGCGACTTCATGCGGTAGATGCGGGTGGCGTTGCCGTGGATGCGGAAGCCGGCATCCTGGCGCAGCGCCACCGTCGGGCTGCCCGGCTCGATCAGCTCGAAGGAGAGCGGGAACTCATACGCGTCGCCGCGGCGATGCCAGTTGGCGGGCGTGGTCCCCAGCACCGGTTCGTTGGGATTGCCGGCCCGCCAATCCTCGAAGTCGGCGCCGGCCGTGTAGACGCCGTTCTGGAAGTCGAACAGGATATCCTCGGGGATGGCCAGCGCGACCACCGGCAGGCTGTAGCGGGCGCGGCCGGCGGGGGTCACGAAGTAGGTCTGGGTTAGCACAGGGCTGGCCAGCGCGCCCGGCTTGATCACCTGGGCGCGCACCACCGTCCCTTTGAACACCGGCTGCTGCGGAAGATAGGCCGGCGCGAAGTCAAAGGTCGATGACTTCTGCGTCACCCGGTCAGGCGCGGTCGAACGGTCGACGATGGCCAGCGGCTGGGTGTAGCGCTGCGTGCGGTTGGTCTCGCTGAGAAATGCCCCCAGCGGATCGCCGGGATTCTGCGGCCATTGATTCTTGTAGCGAAAGGTGCTTCCTTGCAGGTTGGCAGGGTCGGGCAGCGAGCCGTCCAGCGTGTAGATGATCTCCACGCCAGGGCTGGCGCTGGTCAGGCTGAGCTCGAAGGGATTGGTGTAGAAACCTGCCTGGTGCGAGAAGACCGGCGGCGTCAGAATCTCGTTGTAGCCCGGGCTGCTGTTGCTGCTCCCCGGCGTGGGCAGGTTGAAGAATAGCCATTCGCCCACGCCATCGGGCTGCCGACCATAGGAGATATCACGCATCAGGCTGCGAGGGCCCGCCTGATCGAGCAGGCCCAACGTCGGGTGGCTCAGCAGCAGCGGCTCACCCCCGGCGCTGATGCTGAAGTTGGTGTGCAGGGGGCTGCCTGGGTTGGCGCGGTCTTTGCCCGAGGCCCACACCAGCAGGTGGCCGCCCGGCGCCAGCTCGACATCAGGAAAAACCCAGCGGAAGGGGGCGTCGGGGCTGTCGGACAGACCATAGCCGGCCAGCGAGACCGGCTGAACGCCAACGTTGTAGAGCTCGATCCAATCGCTGAACTCCCCATCCTCGTCGGCGATGGTCTGGCCGTTGGAGGCCATGAACTCGTTGATGACGACGGGAGCCGGCTGCTGGGCATGGGCGGGGGCGCCAACGGCTGACACCGCGACCACGGCCAGCGCCAGCGCCAGCAGCAAGAGCGGCAGAAACGGGGATACCATGCGACGGGGGAAGACAAGCGGCGACTGACGGTGCATGAGGCTCTTTCACTCCAGGGCTAAGGTTGATGCGACTCAAGACTTCGGGTGCGCCAGGCAGCGGCGACCGGGGTCTTGGCGAGTTGAGTATACCCCATCGCACCGGGCGCGGCAAGATCATGCGCCCCATGGCCGCACGTCCAGCCATGCCGGCTGCCCACCTGGAGTCGGGCCTTCAGGCGGCGCGGCGCGCTTCGCCCTGGCCAGAACCGGCTAAAGCCTCGACTCCACGCTGCCGGCTAAAGCCTCGACTCCGCGCTGCCGGCTGAAGCCTCGACTCCGCGCTGCCGGCTGAAGCCTCGACTCCGTGCTGCCGGCTAAAGCCTCGACTCCGCGCTGCCGGCTAAAGCCTCGAC
>Ga0209200_1000424_pt1 | contig 48100 bp, 47 predicted proteins | sample AD_UKC033_MetaG_FD_184406 | JGI IMG/M metagenome (GOLD analysis project Ga0209200, IMG submission 184406) | Active sludge microbial communities of municipal wastewater-treating anaerobic digesters from USA - AD_UKC033_MetaG (SPAdes) (version 2) | ecosystem: Engineered > Bioreactor > Anaerobic >... | reverse complement strand
CGCTGACCCGCGAAATCCCGCAGGCCGGCGGTGAGCTTGAGGTTGGGAATCGTGTCGTTGAAGAGCCGCACGAGGCTCTGCTCGTACTCGAGCTTGTTGGTCTTCATCGGCGTGGTGTAGGCGAAATGCTTCCACTCGTAGGGCTCCTCCATGGATGCAGAGGTGTCCATGATGACCTGGAAGTTGTTGGTCTTCTGGACGAGTGCGCCGGATTTGAGTTTCGGGTTGAGATCCTGGGCCGGGATGGGCTTGATGACCGTGGCGCAGCCGCCCAGCAGGGCCAGACTCAGTACGACAACAAGCAACTTGATCAAGTTTCTGACCATACGATACCCTCCTTGTGGATGAACAGGTTTTTCTTGCTCTCGGTGTTGAGATGGATTGGCCGGGTCCGATGACGCGATAACGGTTCCGATTCTGGTGGTTCAGGATGAGTTGTAGAACTGCATCGGCCTTGAACCCGACAAGCCGGAATGAAAAAACAGGATTTTTGAGACATCCCGCGGAGAGTGGTTCCCTCGCTCTCCCCCCCTGAATTGCCCGTGACTATATAAAATCTCAGCGGGAAATTCAACGATTAAAATGCGCCCGCGGGAAAAATGCTGGGCTGGTCGGAAACGGCGTATTTTCTGGATATCCCTGCTTTTTTCTGTCAAAATGCAGAAACGTTTGATGAATCGCATTCGAGAAAGGAGACAGACGAGCATGAAGGTTGTCGCATTCAACGGCAGCGCCCGGAAGGACGGCAACACGGCCATCCTGCTCAACACGGTCCTCGAGGAAATCAGGAAGGAAGGTATCGAGACGGAGCTCTACCAGCTGGCGGGCAAGAAGATCCAGGGCTGCATCGCCTGCATGAAGTGCATGAAAAACAGGGACAGGCGCTGCGCCGTGACGAAGGACATCGTCAACGAGTGTATCGGGAAGATGATCGAGGCCGACGGGATCCTCCTGGGCTCGCCCACCTACTTCGCCGATGTCTCGGCGGCCACGAGGGCCCTCATCGAGCGGGCCGGCTATGTCGCACGGGCCAACGACTACATGTTCAAGCGCAAGGTGGGGGCGGGCGTCATCGCCGTGAGACGCGGCGGGGCCATTCACGCCTTCAACTCGCTCAACCTCTTCTTTTTCTACCAGCAGATCATCAACCCCGGCTCCAGCTACTGGGCCTTCGGCGTGGGGCGCGAGCCCGGCGAGGTCCTGGGCGACGCCGAGGGCATGCAGACCATGAAGACCCTGGGCCAGAACCTGGCCTGGCTGCTCAAGAAGGTGCGCGCATGAGGGCACCCGGGGGAATTTTCAACACGGGCCTTGCCTCGGAGTCTGAAAGCCATTAAAGTATGGGCGACACCACACGTCTGAGAGGAAAACACGCCATGTGGACGAAAAGGATACTTTCCCTGCTGATGACAGCCGTCTTCGTGCTCTCGCTGATCAGCGCCTGCGCCACGACGGGGCCGGGGGACACAAATCCGCTGCGCTACGAGCCGACGACCCTGCCTCCCGACCACCGGCCCCCTCCCGCGTCGGGCGGGCCCTAGGCCGGACAGAGGGCTGGCGAAAGCAAGTACATTCGTTCATCCGTCGAATGATCATGAGGTTGTTTGCCTTTCAGCGGACATGACGATATCCCGTTCATGGCGAAAACCCATTCATCCTTTCTTCTGAGGAAGCACGTCCCATGGCCCCTTCGACCGGGCTGAACATCGCCGTCATCGGTGCGGGCATCTCCGGCATCATGTCGGCCTACCTTCTGCAGCGCCGGCACCGTGTCACGCTGTTCGAGAAAAACGGCTACATCGGCGGCCACACGAACACGGCCGTCATCCCGGAGGGGCCCGACGCCGGCCTGCCCGTCGACACGGGCTTCATCGTCCACAACGAGCGGACCTATCCCCTCTTCCGGACGTTCCTGAAACAGCTCGGCGTCTCCGCGGCGCTCACGGACATGTCCTTCAGCTGCCAGGACGACGCCACGGGGTTTCACTACAGCAGCCTCGGCATCAAGGGCTTCTTCGCCCAGCGCGAAAACCTCTTCAGGCCCTCCCACTGGGCCTTTTTGCTGGGCATCCAGCGCTTCTGCAGCCGCACGAAGGCCCTCTTCGAGCAGGGGAAGCTCGGCGGCCTGACCCTCGGCGAGTTCGCGCGCCGCGAGGGGTTCCGCCGGGACGTCATCGAGCAGTTCGTCGTCCCCATGGCCTCGGCCATCTGGTCGGCCTCGGAGGCCAAGACGATGGAGTTCCCGATGGAGTCCTTCGCCCGGTTCTACTCGAACCACGGCCTGCTGTCGCTGTGGGACCACCCGACGTGGTACTACATCCCCGGCGGCAGCCGGACGTATGTCAAGTCGTTCCTCGAGGGCTTCACGGGCACGGTCCTTTCGAACTGCCCCGTCGCGGCGGTCCGGAGAACCGGCCGCGCCGTCACCCTGAAACTCGCCGACGGCGCCGAGCGGACCTTCGACGCCGCCGTCCTCGCCGCCCACGCCGACGAGGCCCTCCGCATGCTCGCCGACCCGTCGCCGGAGGAGGCGCGCCTGCTGGGCGCCTGGAGCTACTCGGAGAACCGCACGGTCCTGCACCGCGACACGTCATGGCTCCCTTCCAACCGCAGGGCCTGGGCCTCGTGGAACTACCGCCACGAGCCGTCCATCCCGAAGACCTTCCCGGCCACGGTCACCTACTACATGAACCACCTGCAGCGCCTCGACGCGCGGGGACACTACTGCGTTACCCTCAACCCCTGGAAGCCCGTGGCGTCCTCCGAGGTCATCGACGAGATGATCTACCACCACCCGATGTACACCTTCGAATCCATGGCGACGCAGCCCGAGCTGCCTTCCCTCAACGGCAGGCGCAACACCTATTTCTGCGGCGCCTACTTCGGTTACGGGTTCCACGAGGACGGGACGCGCTCCGCCGTGGAGATGGCCCGACTCTTCGACATCGACCTATGAGCGCATACCTCTACGACGGATTCATCGAGCATTGCCGCCACAAGCCCCGGGAGCACCGGTTCCGCTACCCCCTGTACGTCTACGGGTTCGATCTGGAGGACCTGCCGGAGCTGGACCGCAGACTCCCCCTCTTCGGCTACAACCGCTTCCGGCCCGCATCGGTGTACGACCGGGATTACCTCGACGACGGCCCCGGGACGATCCGCGGGAAGCTCGACCGCTTCCTCGCAAAGGCGGGCTTTGCCGAGCCCGTGGCCCGCGTGTTCCTCGTCACGTCGCCGCGCTACTTCCACTACGTCTTCAACCCCGTGAGCTTCTACTGGCTCTTCGCCGCCGACGGGAGCCTCGTCGGCAACGTGGCGGAGGTGAACAACACCTTCGGGGAAAAGCACCTCTACATCCTGCGCTCGCCGGGCCGCACGAACGGGGACCGCACGGCCACCTACCGCGCCGAGAAGGCCTTCCACGTCTCGCCCTTCAACCGCATCGAAGGAACCTACGAGTTCGCCTTCGCCGACATCGAAAACGCGCTGGACGTGCGGATCGACATCCGCAAGGAGGGCGAGATCGTCTTCGAGGCGCAGCTGCGGGGAACTCCCGAGCCGCTCACCGCGGCAAGCCAGCTCCGGATGTTCCTGCGTCACCCCGTCGCACCTCACCTGTCCATGCCCCGTATCCTCTACGAGGCGGCGAAGCTCTCCTTCGGCAAGAAGCTGGCCTACCACGACAAGCCGGTGCCGCTGAGCCCGATGACGATCCGCATCAACCCGCCCACGCTCGTGCAGCGCCGGTGCATGAGGACCGCCTTCGACCTCTTCGAGCGCGCAGAGCGGGGTTCCCTGCGCATGACCCTGCCCGACGGGACGGTGAAAACCTTCGGCGACCCGTCCTCGCCCGAGACGGCGGAGATGACCGTGCGGGACTGGCGCTTCTTCTCGCGCTCCCTCATCGGGGGCGACATCGGATTCGGGGAGTCCTACATGGATGACGAGTGGGACTCGGCCGATCTGGCGGGGACCCTGGCCTGGTTCGTGCGGAACCGTGAGGCCTTCTTCGGCCGCTACCAGCGGCTCGAGCCCGTCTTCGACCGGCTCAACCGGATCCTCTACCCCATCTCGGAAAACACGCTACCAGGAAGCAGGAAGAACATCATCACCCACTACGACCTGGGCAACGAGTTCTTCGAGGTCTTTCTGGACCCCTCCATGACCTACTCCTGCGCCCGCTGGCTGAGCGACAACGACACGCTCGAGCAGGCGCAGAAGAACAAGCTGCAGGCGATGATCCGCAAGGCGGCCATCGGACCCGGCGACCACGTCCTCGAGATCGGCTGCGGGTGGGGAAGCTTCGCCGTCGAGGCCGTCCGTACGACGGGGTGCCGCCTGACGGGCATCACCATCTCCGACGCGCAGTACGGGTATGCCCGCGAGCGGATCCGCCGCGAGGGTCTCGAGGACCGCGTGGAGATTGTCCTGCGCGACTACCGGCAGATCAAGGGCCCCTTCGACCGGATCGTCTCGATCGAGATGCTCGAGGCCGTGGGCCACAGGTACTTCGAGACGTTCTTCGAGTGCTGCGATCGGCTCCTCAAACCAGGCGGCGTCATGGCCCTGCAGTTCATCTCCATCCCGGACCGCCGCTACGAACAGTACCGCAAGGGCCATGACTGGATCCGCAAGCACATCTTCCCGGGGGGCGAGCTTCCCTCGCTGGCCGTCGTGATGAAGGCCCTGGCGGGCAAGACCTGCCTCAATGTGCAGGGCCTGGAGAACATCGGGAAGGATTACGCCCGGACGCTGCGCGAGTGGCGCAGGCGTTTTTTGGCGGGGATCGACCGGGTGGCCGCCCTGGGCTTCGACCGACGCTTCCAGCGCAAGTGGGTCTACTACCTGGCGGGCTGCGAGGCCTGCTTCGAGACGGGCTACCTGGGCGATCTGCAGATGGTGATGACGAAGTCGGAGATCGGCTATTGAGACCCCTTCCTTTGATCTCCCTCTCCCCTCCGCGGGAGAGGATTGAGGTGAGGAGGACGATTCCTATTCCTTAGACCTGCAATGAACGGAGAGCACCCCATGAAGCACACGGGACACATCGTTTTACTGCTCACAGCGACGATCGCCCTTTCGGGCTGCACGGGAGGAAAACCCGTGACCCTCGAGAATTACTTCAGGGAACTGGCCGCCACGGACCCGGCAAAGACGGACCTGGTCAAGCCGGGATCGGCGGAGGAAAAGGCGGGCATCGAGGCCTTCAAGCAGTACTACAAGGTCTTCGCCGCCGACGTGATCCGGCGCGACACGAAGAAACTCTATGCAAAGGACGCCTTCTTCAAGGACGGCTATAAAGAAGTCAAGGGCGTCGAGGCCATCGAGACCTATTTCCTCGCCACCGCGGAAGCCATCGTGTCGTGCACCTTCGACATCACCGACGTGAGCGTGCGCGACGGCAACTACTACTTCCGCTGGGTCATGAACCTCACGATCAAGCGCGACAGGGACAACCCCATGGAGCAGATCGGGATGTCCCACGTCCGCTTCGCCCCCGACGGGAAAGTGGTCTTCCACGCGGACTACTGGGACACGAGCATCGTCTTCGAACGGGCGCCCGTCATCGGATCCATCATCCGATGGGCAAAGGAGCAGTTCTAATATTCTTTTAACATAAGGTGTTGCAACTATTTGGTTGCATCCGTAGGTTCGCTGTTGACAACAGCGGGGGCTTTTCATATAACGCACGGAGCGTGTGAGAGCCTTCGCTGTTTTTTCATCCCACAACATCGACGGAGGGCCGTTATGACGGAAGCGGCGGGCAGCGAGCGTTTCAAGACCATCCAGGACCTCATGCACGAGATGGTGGCACTGTGGCAGCGTCTGACCGAACTCGAGGAATCCGATCGTGAGCATCGCCGGGCCCTCGAGGCGTTGCAGGAAAGCGAAAATCGTCTCCGGGGCATCATCGGGGCCCTGCCGCTCCGGCTCTTCTTCAAGGATGTGGGGCTGACCTATGCCCTGTGCAACGAGCTCTACTCCCTCGACTGGGACATGCGGGCGGGCGAACTGGCCGGGAAGAGCGACCGCGATCTCTTTGCCGCCGAGACGGCGGACCGTCTCGCCGAGATCGAACTCGAGGTCATCCGCACGGGCAGGACGGAGATCGCCGAGGAGGACCGGCTCGTCGCGGGCCGTGAGGTGACCTTCCTGGCGATCCGGAAGCCCGTCGTCGACGGGGAGGGCAACACCCTGGGGGTCCTGGGCATCCTGCAGGACATCACGGAGGACAAGCGACAGAGGGAGGCCCGCGAGAAAAGAATCCACGAACTGGAGGGGGCCCTCTCGGAGCGGGTGGGCCAGGTGGGAGCGCTCGAGAGCGAGCTGGAAAAGGCGTCGGCGGAGCAAAGGCAGGCGCAGGAGGAGTTCAGCCGCCTGCGCGCCGGCCTCGAGTCGGAGATCGCTGCGCTGAAGGAGGGCCTGACCGGAAAGACGGCGCTCCTCGAACAGAAGGAAGACGAGTTCACCCGTGTCCGTGCCGAAATGGAGGGCGAACTGCAGATCCGCCGTGAGGAGATACACCGGCTCAGAAACGAGCTGCAGAAGGAGATGTACGAGCGGGCGCAGGCCGTCGAGGCCCTGAAGAAATCCGTCGCCCACTCCCAGGAGCTGCTCGAGTCGGTCCAGAAACTCGCCGACATCCGGTAGGGCCGCCGACACGGACCCCGGGCGCGGCGGGAGCCGCCGCAGGACACAGGAAGCAAGAGAGGCAGGGCCGCCAGACCCTGCCTTTTTCCATGTCGCGGCGGCGTCCCTGTGCTATAAGAAGAGTCCAGTCCGAACGGGGACCCAGGAGGCGGGAAGGATCATGAAGCCGGCAAAGCGGATCGCGGCGGCGCTGCTTTCGATCCCCCTGATGCTCGCATCGTGCGTCGTTATGCCGATCAACAGTCACGTCAATCTGTCCGCCGACGATGCCGGGGTGCCTCCGCCCGCCGCCGCGTCGGCCGCGTACATCGCCTCGACGGACGTCCGTCACGACGTGGACTGGCGCTGCCGCAATGCCTGGAGAGGGCAGCCCCCGGAGCGCTCCATCGACAAGTGCCGCGAGGATGCAGCCCGGCGGGACCCCGATTTCATCGGCCTCGCGTTGTCGGGCGGGGGGAGCCGGGCCGCCGTGTTCTCGGCCGCCGTGATGTTCGAACTCCAGCGGCACGGGATCCTGCCTCAGGTCGACGTGATTTCCTCGGCCTCGGGAGGCTCCGTGACAGCGGCTCTCTACGCGGCCAGCTGCGATGAAGGACAGGACTGCCCGGCAGCCGTGAATAGCGGCCTGCGGCGTACGCCATGGAAGGAAAGCGACGTCTACCCGCTTCTTCAGCAGAACTTCATCGACCGCTGGCGGATCAACTGCTGGCGTCCGGAAAACATCGTCCGATACGCCACGTACTTCGACCGCACCGACGTGATGGCCGCAACCTTCGCCGAGACCCTCTTCGGCGGCACGCGGGACACGCAACACAGCTTTCTTTTCCGCGACCTCAACCCGCGGCGGCCCTACCTCATCCTCAACGCGACCAACAACACCGACAGCGTCGCCGTCCCCGAGATCTTCACGTTCACCGGGCAGGACTTCGGGACCCTGCGCTCGCGGCTGGATCTCTTCCCCGTCGCATACGGCGTCACGGGATCGGCGGCCTTCCCGGGGGCCTTCCACTACGTCACGCTGAGGGATTACAGAACACAGGAATCGAAATTCGTCCATCTGATGGACGGCGGCGTCCAGGACAACCTCGGCATCGAGACCCTGTGGCGGATCCTGCTGCGCGACAGCGGGGCCCGCTACCGCGGCGTCCCGGTCCTCGTCATCCTCGCCGACGCGCGGCCGGCCACCCGGGCGAAGAGTGCGGCCGACCCCGACCCGAGGCACTTCCTGGATTATTTCGTCGATTTCTCCAACGTCAAGGACACCTACAGCCTGCTGATGGTGGAAAACCAGAGACTGAGGGACCGCGAATTCGGGAAATACGTCAAGAGCCGGCCGAACGGGCTGTACCTCCGTCTCGGCTTCGACATGCTCGAGGACGAACACCCGGAACTCTTCGCCAAGGTGAGTTCCATCCCGACGAACTTCAAGATCTGCGAGGAACAGGCGGAGAGCCTGAGACAGGCCGCCGGCATCCTCGTCGGCAAGGCGGTCGAAAAGATCCGCGCTGACGCCTACTGGGGGGGCCGGTTCAACTGAGATGACCTGGTTTGTCCTCTCCCTCACGGCCGCCCTGTGCCTGGCGACGGCGGACGCCATGACGAAGCGCTATTTCGGCGACCTGGCGCCCTATCGCATGGGGGTCACCCGCATCGTCGCCATCGCCCCCTGGATGATCCTGACGCTGTTCTTCCTGCCCGGGGTCGTCCCCGATGAAACGTTCTGGCTGGCCCTCGGCGCAGCGCTGCCGCTGGAAGTCTCCGCCTTCTTTCTTTACATGCGGGCGCTCAAGCTCTCGCCGCTGTCGCTCTCCGTTCCCTTCCTGGCCTTCACGCCCGTGTTCATGATCCTCACGGGCCGCATCCTCCTCGACGAGTCGATCACGGCGGGCGGGACGCTGGGCATCGGGCTCATCGTCGCGGGGGCCTACGTCCTGAATCTCTCCAAGATGAAGGCGGGGCTCCTCGGGCCGATCCGGGCCGTCGCCCGCGAGCCCGGCTCCTGGATCATGCTCGCCATCTCCCTGCTCTACGCCGTGACGGCGCCGCTCGGCAAGATCGCCGTCCTGCACTCGAACCCCTGGTTCTTCGCCGCCGTCTACAATCTCGTGCTGACCGTGGTCATCGTCGCGCTCTGGCCCATGGCCGGCAACGACCGGGAGGCCCCGGGCCTGTTCAGCAGGCCGCGGGCCATGCTGATGCTCGGCCTCGTCTGCTCCGTCGAGAACATCTGCCACATGATGGCCATCTCGCAGGTCGAGGCGGCCTACATGATCGCCATCAAGCGGCTGAGTCTCCTGCTCGGTGTCGTTTACGGGGCGTGGTGGTTCGGGGAGCAGAACATCCGCGAGCGTCTGGCCGGGGCCGCCATCATGATCGCGGGCGTGTTCCTGATCCGCTGGGCCCAAGGGGGATGACGGGACTTCGGGGGATCTTCGCACCCATGACACTGCGGGGAAACGAGAGTCACCCCCGGGGATGCGCCCCCGGCCTACTGTCGGTCAGGCCAGTTCCCTGCGGCTGGCCAGCAGCCTCTGGACGGCCGTTAGGTTGGTCAGGACGGCGAGAATCACGATCGTCCACTGCAGGGTGCAGTCCCCGCAGCCGGGAAAGAACAGATTGTTGATCGGGGCGTTCAGGACCGTGCCGGTAATCAGGAGGATGAGCCGCTCGGGGCGCTGCATGAGCCCCCGGAACTCGGTCTGCCCCAGGCCCTCGGCCCGGGCCTTCACGTAGCTCACCATCACGGAGCCCATGAGCGCCGCGGCCGTGACCCAGAACATCCAGCCCTCGCGAAAGTGGAAAAGAAAGCCGAAGAAGATGAAGAATTCGGCGTAGCGGTCCAGGGTGGAGTCGAAGAGGGCGCCGAAGCGTGTGACCTTGCCCGAAAGCCTCGCCACGGTCCCGTCGATGGGATCCATGAGCGCTGAAAACCAGAGAAACATCCCGCCCAGGAAGATCAGTCCCATGGCGAAGAGAATGCCCGCCACGAGGGAGAAGCCGAGCCCCATCAGCGTGATGTGATTCGGGGAGACACCCGCCGCCACGAAGGGCCGGGCGACCTTCTCCATGACGGCATAGTAACTCTTCTGCGCCTTCCGTCGGAAGCCCCCTTCCTCGTAGGGCATGGGCCTTTGCTCCTTTGCGCCGATCGCGTCTACGCGCTTCGCGCGCCGTATAGGGAATACGAACCGCGCTGTCCATGGAAAAAGGGAACGGTCAGGGTCCTGATCCGCCCGTGGTCGGGCTCACGGCAGAGCCCTGCGCCCCAGCGCCTCGAGCGCCTTCGCCGCCTCTTCCCGGCTCGCGAAGGGGCCCGCCACGACCCGGTACCAGTCCCTCTGCGGCGCAACGCGCCTCCTCACGATATCGACCCGGCCGAGGTCGGAACCGATCTTGCCGATGAAGTCCCTCGCTTCGCGCTGGGTCATGAACGTGGCGGCATGGATCGCGAATGACCCGTCCGGTCCCTTCGTGACCCTCGCCTTTCCTGCGAACTGCGGCAACAGGACCTGGCTGCCTGTCAGGATGAAATCCACGTCGGTGATCCCCGGGTTGGACTCCAGGATGTGATCCAGGGCGGTGGCATCGGCTGACCCGTAATGCCGGACGGCGATGGACGAGAGCGTTGAGCCCTCGGGGACCACGACCGTCGTCATCGGCGCACCCCTGTCGGCCGGCTCCTGCGCGGCGGGCCCCTTCAACGGGGCCGCGGGGGCGGGTGCCGGGGCCTTGGCCGCCGGGTCGTGCAACGGCGCCTCCGCGCGGGCCTTCGCCTCGACCGGCGGGGCGGGGACCTTCGCGGCGGTCGGCACCGTGACCGCCGCTTCCCTCTTCGCAGTGCCCGCTGTGAGCTTGCCGTGATAGTACCAGCCGCCCGCCATCGCGAAGGCCGCCGCTGCGGCCAGGGCGGCATAGAGCCAGGGGGACCGCAGGGCCGATCCCTCCCGGGCCGCGGCTGCGGTCGGCGACGATGCGGGCCGGGCCAGGGGCGCTGCAGCCCTCTGCGCATCGCGCACCGTCCGGGCGGACACGGGGTTTTCGGACCGCTGCGCGCCGAGGGCGAGGGCTCCGTCGCACAGGGCGTCGAGGTTGCCGGGGATCCCGCCTGCAGCCCTGCAGAGGGTCTCCATCGCCTCCGGCGTGAAGACCCCGGGGCTGCCGCCGGCCCAGGCCAGCCGGTGCTCGATGTAGCGCCGCGACTCGTCCGGGCCGAATGGGGTGAGACGGTGCAGGATCTGGATGCGCTGCCGGATCTGGCGCAGGTGCTTTGCGCCCAGCCTCCGGTCCAGCTCGGGCTCCCCCAGGATGACGATCTGGATCAGCTTGGTCCGGCTCGTCTCCAGGTTGGACATGAGCCGCAGCTCCTCGACGATCTCGCCCTTCATCCGGTGCGCGTCGTCCAGGAACACCACGACGTTCCCGCCCTTCTCGAGGCACCGGATCAGGAATTCGTAGAGCTCGTGCAGCAGGGGGCCCTTGCTCGATTCCGGGATGCTGATCCCCAGCTTGCCCGTCAGCTCCTTGAGCAGCTGATAATACCGGTCATGCGCCTCGGCGATCACGACCGCCCGCGTCCCCTCGTCAAGTCGGTCCATGGCCTGCCGGACAAGCTCCGTCTTGCCCATGCCGGGGCCGCCGAAGACGACGATGTAGCCCTTCCGTTCCCGGATGCCGTAGAGGATGGAGGCCAGCGCCTCCCTGTGCGTCTCCGACGGGAAGAACGCCTCGCGATCCGTGTCCTGCCCGAAGGGCATCCGTCTGAAGCCGTAGTACTGCACGTAATCCATGTCGGTCGCTCCGCCTGCGGCACGAAGAGAGGGTCCGGCTGCGCGAACCCTTCGCCCCATTAGCGGAAAATCCCGCCGGGATGTCAACAAAAATCGGCGTCAGACCTTCACGTGCAGCACCGGCAGGGGCAGGTGCCTGCGCTTCGTCTCGCCGAAGAAGGCCGTCTGCTCGCGCACCGTCGGTGTGCCCCGCCTGCCCTTCCCGAACTTGTCGATGGGGTGGGCGGCGCCGAGGTGCAGGCAGTGCTTGCCGAACTTCTCGCGCATCTCGTCGACGGCCGCGTAGAGGTCGCGCACCTTCTCGGCCCGCAGGGGACTCTCGAAGAGGGTGTACTGGACGTTGCGATCGGGCGCGAGGTCCGCGAGGATCACGCCCGTGGCGCGGTAGAGGTCCTCCTTCCGGTAGAGCCCGTCGAAGAGCCCCCGCAGCACCTCGCAGAGCTCCAGCGGGTGGGCCGAGGGCCGGGTGAGCTTCACCTCGCTGCCGCGGTACTCGAAGTCGTTCATCTTGAGAAAGCCGATGAGCCGGCGCGGCGCGAGGTGGTAGCGCCTCGCCTTCATGCAGGCCGATTCGAGGTTGCGCAGCAGGTGCGCGAAGAGGTACTCGGCATCGCTCGTGGGCGGCGCGAAGGTCTTGGTCTTGCTGATGGAGGCATAGTCGCTCTTCTCCTCGGCCGCAACGGGGTAGACCGACTCGCCGCGCAGCTCCCGCCAGATCTCCTGCCCGGGCTTGGTGAACTTCTTCCTCACCACGGCCTCGGGGAGCCTCGCGAACTCCAGGGCCGTCCGGATCCCCATCTTCCAGAGGTAGCTCGTCGTGGCGGGGCCGATCCCCCAGATCTTCTCCACGGGCAGCTCCCGGATGTACTCGGGGATCCGGCGGCCGGGGATCACGGTGAAGCCCGCGGGCTTCTGATGCTTGGAGGCCACCTTGGCGAGCACCTTGGAGAGCGAGAGGCCCACGGAGACGGTGATCCCCAGCTCGCGCTCGACCTCGCGCTTGATGTTCGCGGCGATCGTCTCGTAGGAGGCGTGGAAGGAGCGGCGCAGGCCCGTGAGGTCGGCGAAGGCCTCGTCGATGGAGTACTCCTCCACCTGGGGGGTGAAGCGCCGCACGATGTTGTACATCCGCCGCGAAAAGAGGCTGTAGGTCTCGTAGTCCGAGGGCAGGACGATGAGCCCCGGGCAGATCCGCTTCGCCTCGTGCAGGGGAACGCCGCGCTTGACCCCCAGGGCCTTGGCGGCGTAGCTCGCGCAGGCCACGATCCCCCGCTCGCCCCCCGTGATGAGGGGCTTGCCCTTGAGTTCGGGGTGGATCGCCTCCTCGCAGGACGTGAAGAAGGCATCGCCGTCGATGTGCAGGACGGCCTGCGGCCAGGAGCGGAGGTTCAAAAAAAGCTGTTCCATTGGTTCGTTAGTTCGATTGGTCCATCGGTTCCGCGGCAGCTCCCCCGACGGGAGAGGATTTTTATGCCTTCAGCCTTCCTCTCCCCTCGCGGGAAAGGATTTCATGCCCTTCGGTCTTCCTCTCCCCTCGCGGGAGAGGATTTCATACCCTTCGGTCTTCCTCTCCCCTCGCGGGAGAGGATTTCATACCCTTCGGTCTTCCTCTCCCCTCGCGGGAGAGGATTGAGGTGAGGGGGACTGTTCTCCTTCCTCTTACTGCAGAAAATCAGGTTGATGGTGTCGGGGCGACATTCTTCCTGACCACTTCCAGAACACCCTCCAGATTCTGGAACACCTCGTTGTCCCAGAATCTCAGCACGTTGTACCCCCGACCCCGAAGCCACGCATCTCTTTCGGCATCGCGCGCTGCGGTCTCGGCATGCTGCCCGCCATCCAACTCGATGACGATCTTTTTCTCGAAAGAAATGAAATCCACGATGTAGTCCCCGATGGGTACCTGCCGTCTGAACTTGGCATAGTCCAGCTGTCTGGCTCTCAAATTTCTCCAGAGGAGTTCCTCCGCGCGGGTCTGTCTCTTTCTGAGGTTCCTGGCATTCACGGAAAGTCTGGACTTGTTCATCGTTCACCCCCTTATCTTCCTCTCCCCTCGCGGGAGAGGATTGAGGTGAGGGGGTCTTGAAATCATTCACCCTCCCCTCTATCCCCTCCCGTCAAGGGAGGGGAAATATCGTAAGTGCCCCTCCCGTCAAGGGAGAGGGAAATCTCGTAGTGCCTCTCCCGTTGGAGAGGGAAAGCTCGTAGTGCCCTTCCCGTCGAGGGAGAGGGAAATCAGCGGAAAGATTCTACAGGTGGTACTTTCGGACCACGGCGCTCACGATCCCCGCGATCTTCAGTTCCTCGCGCGCGCGGATGGGGGGATACTTCGGGTTGGCCGACTCGAGCACCACGGCGCCTCCCTTCGTCCGTGTGAAGTACTTCATGGTCCACTCGCCGTCCACCTGGGCCACGACCACGTCGCCCGTCTTCGGTTCCCGGCCCCGCTCGACGATGACCAGGTCCCCCGGCAGGATCCCCTCGCCCGTCATGGAATCCCCGCTCACGCGCAGCAGGAAGGACGCCTCGGGCTTCGTCACGAGGTACTCGTCGAGCGAGACGAGGTCCCGCAGTTCCTCCCCGGCAGGCGTCGGGAACCCGGCCTGCACGGCGCCCACGAGCGGCAGGGCGAAGTCGCGCCGCACGGGCCGCAGGAGTCCCCTGCGGTCCCTCTCGAGGATGCCCGCCTTCAGGAGCTTGCGCATCCAGAAGTGGACGACGCTCTTCGAGCGCAACCCCAGAAGGGGCATCATCTCCGAGTAGGCCGGCATCCGCCGGTGGTCCCGGTAGAACCCCGCCAGCCTCCTCGACACGGTTTCGACGGTCCGCTTTTCCGGCATGGAACCCTATCCAAATCCCCCTCGATCCCCCAGAGAAAACCATTCTCCCTGGTCTTCCTCCCCCCTCGCGGGAGAGGATTTCATACCCTTCGGTCTTCCTCTCCCCTCGCGGGAGAGGATTGAGGTGAGGGGGAATGTTCCCTGTACCTTTTTCACCCTCACCTTTGCCCTTGACATCCCTTGCCCCCCAGGTTATAGAACGTTCGTTCTATTGTCAAGGGGATTTTGGCGCCCCGTGGCCGTTTCGGCAGGGCGGAAGGACATCAAAATCGTTGACATGATTGACCAAAGACGATAAGGTGATGCCCTCGAAAGCAAGGAATAGCAAGGGCCCGGAAGGGATCGGTCCCGTTCCTGCCGAGCGGCTGAAGGTCGAAGGGGAGGCCTCTCTGGGAAAGACGGTCGTCAAGCTCATCGCCACGGGGCTCGGGAGCGGTTACTCGCCCTTCGCGCCGGGCACGGCGGGCACACTCGTCGCCATTCCCCTCTACCTGGCCCTCTCGCCTCTATCCTGGCCCCTCTACCTGGCATCGGTGTCGGCCCTCACCCTTCTGGCCGTCTACGCATCGGGAGAAGCGGAGAGGATTTTCGACAGGAAGGATTCCCCCCGGATCGTCATCGACGAGATCGTCGGCTTTCTCTGGTCGCTCTTCCTGGTGGGGCCGACAGCCGGGCGGATCGCGGCGGCCTTCTTCCTCTTCAGGATCTTCGACATCCTGAAGCCCCCCCCGGCACGGTGGTGCCAGGACAGGCTGCCCGGCGGCTGGGGCGTGGTGATGGACGACGTCGCGGCGGGAATCTGGGCAAGCGCGGCGCTCCAGGTGGCGCTGTACTTCTTTAATTTTTGACAATCATCAGCCCCTCTGGGGGCGCTCGGGAAAATCCCCTGCCCTCCGTGCGGGCACCCCTCTCCCTTGACGGGAGAGGCACTACAGCTAATTCCCTCTCCCTTGACGGGAGAGGGCAAGGGTGAGGGTGAAAAAGGTGGAAAGAACAGTCCCCCTCACCTCAATCCTCTCCCGCCAGGGGAGAGGAAATGAAATGTGAAAATCCTCTTCCGTGAGGGGAGAGGAAGATCAGGCATCGAATGAAAATCGGTATCCTCACGATTGGCAATGAGCTGACCAGCGGCCGCATCGCCGACACCAACACGTCCTACCTCGCCCGCGAGTTCCACGTCCGGGGCTGGGACGTGCCCGTCTCGATGGCCGTGGGCGACGATGCCGGGGCGATCGGCGAGGCGCTGGACTTCATCCTGGGGCGCTCCGACGCCGTCGTCGTCACCGGGGGCCTGGGCCCGACGGCCGACGACATCACCACGGCGTGCATCGCGAAGTACTGCGGACTGCCGCTCTACACCGACGAGGCCGTCCTGCAGGTCATCAAGGACCGCTTCGCCTCGCGCGGGATCCGCTGGACCGACAACAACGCCAAGCAGGCCATGTTCCCGCAGGGGGCCGCCCCCCTTCGGAACCCCGTCGGGACGGCCTGGGGATACGCCCTGGAGCGGGGCGGGAATCTCATCGTCGTCGTGCCCGGCGTGCCCGTGGAAGTCAAGCGGATGACGCCGGAGGTGCTCGTCCCGCTCTTCGAGCGCAAGGCGGGCAAGACGCACATCCTCACGCGGACGATCAAGCTCTTCGGCCTGGCCGAGGCGCTCATCGACAGCGCGCTGGCCGACCTGCCCCTGGCGGGCACCACGGTGAGCCTGGGCTTCTACCCCCGCTTCCCGGAGAACCACCTGGTGCTCACGGCCAGGAGCCCCGACCGCACGAAGGCCGAGGCGGACCTCGCCCTGATCGAGAAGGGCGTGGTGGAGCGGCTCAAGCGCAACATCTTCGGCTACGACGAGGACACCCTCGAAGGGATGATCGGCGCGCTGCTGAAGGACAGGAAACTGACGATCAGCGTGGCCGAGTCGCTCACGGGGGGACTTCTCGCCGACCGCATCACGAACGTCCCCGGAAGCTCGGCCTACTTCGAGCGCGGGGTGATCGCCTACAGCAACCGCTCGAAAACGGAATTGCTGGGCGTTCCCGACGTGGTCATCCGGGAGCGCGGCGCCGTGAGCAAAGAGGTGGCCCTCCTCATGGCCGAGGGGGTCCGCAGGGCAAGCGGCACCGACATCGGCCTTGCAACGACAGGCATCGCCGGCCCCTCGGGCGGCACCGAGGCAAAGCCCGTGGGCACCGTGTTCATCGCCGTGGCCGACGGCAAGCGGAACATCTGCCGCGACTTCGTCTTCAAGTGGGATCGCAGGCGGGTGAAGGAAATCACCACCGAGTGGTCCCTGGAGCTCACACGCCGGTTCCTCAAGGGGGAAGACCATGCCGAGTGACAACACGATCCGGACCTTTCTGGCCATCGAGATCCCGAGGGAGATCCTCGACCGGTTCGAGCGCATGCAGTATCGCCTGGGACGTTCCATGACGGGCGTCATCCGCTGGGCCAAGCCGGGCAGCATCCACCTGACGCTGAAGTTCTTCGGCAACATCACCGAGCGCGACATCCGCAGCATCCGTGACGCCCTGGAGCCGAAGGCACGGGCGCTCGGCCCGGTCGACCTGTCCATCGGCACGCTCGGCGTCTTCCCGAACCTGAACCGGCCGCGCGTGCTCTGGGTGGGCGTGACGAAAGGCATGCAGGAGCTCGCGGCCCTCCAGGCACAGGTCGAGACGGCCCTCGAGGCGGTGGGTTTCGCCCGGGAGGAGCGACCCTTCCGGCCGCACCTGACGATCGGCCGCATGAAGGGGGAGCGGCGCATCGACGGCCTCGACAAGGCCGTCGAGGAGCACAGGGACTTTGCCGCGGGCTCGTTCACCGCGAAGGAGATGGTCCTCTTCCGCAGCGACCTCAAGCCCGCGGGCCCGGTGTACACGCCGCTGGCGACGTTCAATCTGGGCGGGTGAGACTTCTTTCCAATTTCCCCTCTCCCCTGACGGGAGAGGACCTGCTCCGATTTTCCCTCTCCCTTGACGGGAGAGGACCTGCTCCGATTTTCCCTCTCCCTTGACGGGAGAGGACCTGCTCCGATTTTCCCTCTCCCTTGACGGGAGAGGGCAAGGGTGAGGGTGAAAAAGGTCCGAAGAACAGTCCCCCTCACCTCAATCCTCTCCCGCCAGGGTAGAGGAAGATCACGAACGGGATCTACGCAGGGAGATTTGACAAACCAACGATCATACCCTCAAAGGAGGCTTTCTACATGGCATCGCATGAGCAGGATCGAGAGAAGGCGGTAGAGCTTGCCATCGCCCAGATCGAGCGCCAGTTCGGCAAGGGCTCCATCATGCGCCTGGGCGGCGAGGAGGTCATCGACGTGCCCGTGATTCCCACGGGCTCCCTGAGCCTCGACATGGCCCTCGGCGTGGGCGGCATCCCCCGCGGACGCGTCATCGAGATCTACGGCCCCGAGGCGGGCGGCAAGACGACGCTCGCGCTGCACATCGTCTCCGAGGCCCAGAAGATGGGGGGGCTGGCGGCCTTCATCGACGCCGAGCACGCCCTGGATGTGGGCTACGCCCGCAAGATCGGCGTCGACGTGGACAACCTGCTCATCGCCCAGCCCGACACGGGCGAGCAGGCCCTCGAGATCGCCGAGACGCTCGTGCGCAGCGGCGCCCTGGATGTCCTGGTCATCGACTCCGTGGCGGCCCTCGTCCCCAAGGCCGAGCTCGAGGGCGACATGGGCGATGCCCAGATGGGCCTCCAGGCACGCCTCATGTCCCAGGCCCTGCGCAAGCTCACGGGCACCATCAGCAAGTCCAGGACCTGCGTGATCTTCATCAACCAGCTGCGCATGAAGATCGGCATGTTCATGGGCAACCCCGAGACGACGACCGGCGGCAACGCCCTGAAGTTCTACGCCTCCATGCGGCTCGACATCCGCAAGATCACGGCCCTCAAGCAGGGCGAGAACGTCGTGGGCAACCGCGTCCGGGTCAAGGTCGTGAAGAACAAGGTCGCCCCGCCCTTCCGGGAGACCGAGTTCGACATCATCTTCGGCGAGGGGATCTCCAAGGAAGGCGACGTGCTCGACCTGGCCGTCAACAACGGCATCATCGAGCGCAGCGGCACGTGGTACTCCTACAAGGGCGACCGCCTCGGTCAGGGCCGCGAGAACGTGCGCTTGGCCCTCAAGGAAAACGCCGAGCTGCTGGCGAAAATCGAGGACGAGGTCCGGGAGAAGTTCGGGGTGAAGAAGCCCGAGAAGCAGGCCCCCGCGGAAAAGCCGCCTGAAAAGGAAAAGAAGCGATAAATGGAGGACCACCTCCAGTACAAGAGGGCCAGGGAACGGGCCCTGCGCCTCCTGGCCCTGCGGGGACGCAGCCGGGCGGAGTTGCGGAAGAAACTCGCCGAGCGGGACTTCTCGAAATCCGTCATCGACAGGGTACTTGAAAATCTCGGCGCTCTGGGGTATCTCGACGACGGGGCCTTTGCCGCGAACCGGGCCCGGCACCTCGCCGTGAACCGCCTCTACGGGGACCGCAAGATCGCGGAGCAGCTGCGGGAAAAGGGGGTCGACCCGGAGGCGGCCCGGGCGGCGATCCGCGAGGTCCGCGAGGAGTTCCCCGAGCTCGAAGGGATCGCGCGGTCCGCGGCCAGAAAGCTCCAGGGCCGGAGCCTCGAGAGCCTCGGGAAAAAGGAGCGGCTGGCCCTTGCGCGGACGCTCCAGGGCAAGGGCTATCACCTGGGGCTGATCCTCGATTACCTGGGACGATATGAGGAGGGCATCGCAGACGACGCCGAGTGAAATCGGCAAGGACCTGCACATTTAATTTCCTCTCCCCTCGCGGGAGAGGAATTCCTCTTAATTTCCTCTCCCCTGGCGGGAGAGGAATTCCTCTTAATTTCCTCTCCCCTGGCGGGAGAGGATAAAGGTGAGGGGGAATTTCCCCGTACCTTTTTCACCCTCGCCCCTGCCCTCTCCCGTCAAGGGCGAGGGAGATAAGGCTGGGGAGAGGGGTACCCAAGAGACTTTCATCCGGTACAACACCAGGAGGGGACCACATATGACATCCAGTGAGATCAGGGCGAAGTTTCTCGAGTATTTCCGGGAGAGGGGGCACGCCATCATCGCGAGCTCGTCGCTCATCCCGAAGGACGACCCGACGCTGCTCTTCACCAACTCGGGGATGGTGCAGTTCAAGAACTGCTTCCTCGGCCTCGAGGACCGCGGCTACTACCGGGCCGCCAGCTCCCAGAAGTGCGTCCGGGCGGGCGGCAAGCACAACGACCTGGAGAACGTGGGCTACACGGCGCGCCACCACACCTTCTTCGAGATGCTGGGCAACTTCTCCTTCGGCGACTACTTCAAGAAGGAGTCCATCGCCTGGGGCTGGGACTTCCTCACCAACGTCATGGGCCTCCCGAAGGAGAAGATGTACATCACGATCTACAAGGACGACGACGAGGCCTTCGAGATCTGGAACAAGCAGGAGGGCGTACCCGCCGACCGCATCATCCGGATGGGCATGGACAGCAACTTCTGGATGGTGGGCGAGACGGGCCCCTGCGGCCCCTGCTCGGAGATCCTCTTCGACCAGGGCCCCGAGGTGGGCTGCGGCCGGCCCGAGTGCAACGTGGAGTGCTCCTGCGACAGGCACCTGGAGATCTGGAACCACGTCTTCACCCAGTTCGACCGCAACCTCGACGGCAGCTTGACGCCCCTGCCCAAGCCCAACATCGACACGGGCATGGGCCTCGAGCGCCTCGCGGCCATCGTGCAGGGCAAGAAGAGCAACTACGACACGGACCTCTTCACCCCCATCATCGGCGCCATCGCGAAGCATGCGGGCAAGAAGTACGGCGACAGCCCCGACAGCGACGTCTCCATGCGCGTGATCGCCGATCACGCCCGGGCCGTCTTCTTCCTCATCTCCGACGGCATCCTGCCCTCCAACGAGGGCCGCGGCTACGTCCTGCGGCGCATCCTGCGGCGGGCCTGCCGGCACGGCAAGCTCCTGGGCTTCGACAGGCCCTTCCTCCACGAGGTCGTCAGCTCCGTCGTCGAGGTCATGAAGGACGCCTATCCCGAGATCGTCGACCGGCTCGCCTTCGTCCAGAAGGTCGTCTTCAACGAGGAGCAGCGCTTCCTCGAGACGCTCGATACGGGCCTGCGCATCCTCACCGACGAGGTGGCCAAGCTCAAGGCGGCGGGCGGCACCGTCATCCCCGGCGAGGTGGTCTTCCGGCTCTACGACACCTACGGGTTCCCCTCGGACCTCACGGCCGACATCGTGAAGAAGGACCGGCTCACCCTCGACATGGAGGGCTTCGAGAAGCGCATGGAGGAGCAGCGCGAGAAGGCCCGCGAGAGCTGGAAGGGCAGCGGCGAGAGCGCCGTGGCCGACAGCTACAAGAAGCTCTCCCTCAAGGGCATCAAGAGTGAACTCGTCGGCTACGAGGAGGTCACCGAGGCCACCTCCTTCGTCACGGCCATCCTCAAGAAGGACGAGGAGGTGGACGTGATCACCGAGGGCACCAACGCCGAGATCTTCACCGACCAGACGCCCTTCTACGGCGAGACGGGCGGCCAGGTGGGCGACGTGGGCGTCATCGAGGGCGACGGCTTCCTCTTCGAGGTCTGGGACACCCAGCGGCCCGACGAGAACCTGATCACCCACATCGGCAAGCTCAAGAAGGGCACCCTCAAGGTGGGCGACACGGTGCACCTCAAGGTGGAGCGCAACGTCCGGCGCGCCACCGAGGCCAACCACTCGGCCACGCACCTGCTGAATGCGGCCCTGCACGCCGTGCTGGGGGACCACGTCAAGCAGGCGGGCTCGCTCGTCAACCCCGAGCGGCTGCGCTTCGACTTCACGCACTTCTCCCGCATCGACGAGCACGAGCTGGACCGCATCGAGACGCTCGCCAACGAGTACATCCAGGCCAACCTTCCCGTCAAGACGAGCATCCTCGACAAGGAGCAGGCCATGAAGACGGGGGCCCACGCCGTCTTCGACGAGAAGTACGCCGACAAGGTCCGCGTCGTCCAGATGGGCAAGGTGAGCGCCGAGCTCTGCGGCGGCACCCATGTCACCCGCACGGGCAACATCGGCGTCCTCAAGATCCTCTCCGAGTCCGCCGTGGCGGCCGGCGTGCGGCGCATCGAGGCCGTGACGGGCCCCGAGGCCGTGAAGTACATCAAGAAGCAGGACCACGAGCTCAAGAAGGTGGCCAACCTGCTGCGCACGGGCCCCTTCGAGGTGGCCGACCGCGTCGACAAGATGATGAAGCACCAGCGCGAGCTCGAACGCGAGATCGAGGCCCTCAAGGGCAAGCTCGCCGCCAAGGAGTCGGGCGACATCATCAAGAAGGCCAAAAAGGTGGGCGAGGTGAAGCTCCTGGCCGAGCGGGTGGAGGTCTCCGACGTCAAGGCCCTGCGCGACTTCGGCGACAAGCTGCGCGACAAGCTGGGCTCCGGCGTGATCTGCCTCGGCAGCCGGGTGGGCGAAAAGGCCATGCTGCTGTGCATGGTCACCAAGGACCTGGCGGGCAAGTACAACGCGGGCGAGATCGTCAAGGCGATCGCCCCCATCGTGGGCGGCAGCGGCGGCGGGCGGCCCGACATGGCCCAGGCCGGCGGCACCCAGCCCGAAAACATCGACAAGGCCCTCAAGAAGGTGAAGGAGCTTTTAAAGGACGAAAAAAAAGTAGCCAAGAAGGCAAAAAAATAGTAGCTTATTGCCAACTCATCAAAGAAATGAACCCTCTGCCTCGACAGGAGAGGGTATGGGTGAGGGTGAGTACAGTCCCCTCCCCTTCATAACGAACCCAATTCCCCAACTCCATCTCTCCCTTTCATCTTTACCTTGGGGGGCCGCAAGGCCCCCCGGGGGAGAGACGGCGCGGCTTGTGCCCTTTCTTTCTTACATCCTCTCCCCCTGCGGGAGAGGACAGAGGTGAGGGGGACATGTTTATTCCTCTTATCTCAGAGAGGGCCGGGGTGAGGGTGAAAATCTTCTTCCTTTGATTCCTCTCCCCTGGCGGGAGAGGACAGAGGCGAGGGGGACAAATCTTCTTCCTTTTGAACACCTCCCCCTTTGACCGGGGGCGCATCCCGCAGGGGGCGCAACCATGTCCGGTTCGTTCCTTACCGGGAAGCCCCGCGAAGCGGAGCAAGGCTTCCGAAAGGGGGATAGAGGGGGATTCAGTTCGGGGATTTTCTCTTGTCATTGCGAGGAGGCCGCAGGCCGACGACGCAATCTCAGCAGGGTCTTAGAACATGGCGCAGAAGACGCAAACAACGATAAACATCGACATTCCCGGCGATAAGGTAGCCGATTTCTGCCGCCGGAATTACATCCGGACGTTATCGTTGTTCGGCTCCGTCCTTCGTAACGACTTCCGTTCCGACAGCGATATAGACGTTCTCGTTGAATTCGAACCGGAGCACATTCCGGGATTCTTCAAACTTCATGATATGGAGGAAGAGCTCAGCGGTATCTTAGGACGCTCAACGGATCTGCGCACACCGCAGGATCTGAGCCGCTACTTCCGCGATGAAGTCATCGCAAATTCGATGGTTCTCTATGGTTAGAGACGATCAGGTAAGACTTCGGCACATGCTCGATGCTGCCAGAGAGGCGGTTGAATTCGCCAGAGGACGCAACAGGACGGAACTCGACACAAACAGGATGCTGAGTCTTTCTCTCGTCCGGCTCCTGGAGGTGATCGGCGAGGCAGCATATGGCATCTCGCCATCATTCCGGGAAAGCCATGCCGACATTGCATGGAAGCAGATGTCAGGAATGCGAAACCGCCTGATTCACGGATATTATGACGTCAATCTGGACATCGTCTGGAAAACGGTAACCGAGGACCCCCCGGTCCTGATAAAACAACTTGAAAATGTTTTGGAGAAGTAAACGAAGCGACTAACAAACCAACGTACTTTATTAATTCTCAAGCCGTTCATTCCTTAACCTCATTTTCAACATCTTCTGACTCGAAGGAACCGAACCTTGACCGACCGACACAAAAACCCCGCTACTCGAAACGAGAGTGGGGTTTTTTTATTCAGCATCAGTACTGTCCGGTTAAGTTTTGAATAAATGCGCTTGGTTGCTGATTTCCGGTTCCGCAATTTGCTTCATGGCGTCGCGAACCAGTTGCTCGATGGGCTTTCTCTCGAAGAGATTGACCTCCAGGATTTGCAACAGGGTGTGCAGACTGCAGGGCAGATGAAGCCTCTTTTTCAGGATGGCCACAAGCAGGTAGATGCACAGAGCCACCCAGATCTGGATCTTGACGGCATTGGCCGACGTGCCGTAGAAGGACTTGATCCGCAGGTGCTGCTTGATCCACTTGAAGAACAGCTCGATCTGCCAGCGCAGCTTGAAGATGTCCGCCACGGTCTGTGCCGGGATCGTGAAGATGTTGGTCAGGAACACGAGGCGCTTTTTCGTGTCGGGCTCTACGTAGGAGACCCGTCGCAAGACCTCCGGATAGGCCTCTCGGGAACGGGGTGTCGTGAGTACGATGGTCTGATCGGCACGGAGGGGTTTTGGGACCGGCCGCGAGCTCAGGCGCCTGTAACGCAGATTGCTCTTGGCCCGGATGACGAAGTAGGCCGGCTGCCGATGGACGGCGTAGAGCCTGCGGAAGTCTGTATAGCCGCGATCCAGCGTCACGATGGACTCCTTCTGCAGGGGCATGCTGTCCAAGAGCTTGACATCGTGCACACTGCCCGGTGTCAGGCTGACGAAGGTCGGAATCGAGCCCCGCAGATCCAGCAGGGTGTGCAGTTTGATGGCCCCTTTGGTTTTGCGGAACGTGGCCCAGGGGAACAGCGACAGGCACAGATCGATCGTCGTGGAGTCCAGGGCGTAGACCGAGTGCTCCAACTCGAAGTCCAACTCTTCGCCCCGGTACAGAGACCGGGCCACGGCAATGAGATGGTACCCGAAGTCCTGGTAGATCCGGTAATCGCGCTGTTCGTTGGCATCCGCCAGGGTGGAGCGAGACACCGGACCCCGGAAGCAGACGTGGTAGAGCTTTTCGTGATGCGAGTTCAGGCATGTCTCGATGTCCCGCAGGCTCTCCCGGTACGTCAGCTGCGCAAAGGCCAGGCACAGCAACTGGTCATAGCAGGGGAACCGTCGAATCCGGTAATTGCCGCTGTAGCGGCGCACGCATTTGTCGAACTCATACCGCGGCAGATGCTGAAGCAGCTGCGCAAAGACCGTCCGTCCCGGATTCATTGGTGTCCTCCCCGATCAGTTCGGGGCAGACTACCGTCCAGAACGGTCGATGTAAATTCAAATCAGAAAAAACAAAAATAGCTTTTTTATTGTAATATTTCAAAGGTTTATCTGTCATGCGTAATTCTTTAACCGGACACTACTGATTCAGCATTTCAGAAATTGCATAGACAGCAACTTGACCTTATTATCGATCGCATCGCAATTCTACATTTATCAAGGAGGAGTAAGGTATGAGATGGCTGACGGTGTTACTGGCAATTGTCTTCATAATGTCCTGTGCGCAAGTACCCAAAGAAGCAAGTTACCCAATGACTCATCAAGAAAGAATGCAGGCTAGCGAGCATTGGCGATTTTTAGCCAAGGACATTTCTAAGCAAGTGATATCAGCTATCTGCCCAGAAATCATAGATACACCAACAGTATCAGGACCAAACCTCAGCCCTGAGTTGTCTCAGAAAAGCCCAGTTCAAGGATTCTATTCCACCTGCCAAGTCAGAGATGCATTTTTTATATCCAACGCAGATCCATCACCATTCGGGCAAGCAATGAGGACGTTTTTGAAGACAGAACTCACAATTCAGGGGCTTAACATTACCTCAAATCCCAATAGTCCGTTCGAACTTAAGTGGGATGTTCAGCCCGTTGTTCATAAGGCTGAACGAGTAAGCGGTCACAGCGGCATATTTGCAGGATTCGGGGAGATTCTTCGGTCTCTGGTCGCAGGGGAAATGGACAACGATTATCGGACAAAACCACAGACAGAAATGATTATCTCTTATGAACTCGTCAAAAAGGAAAAAGATATAACAAGCAAAATTCTGAGTGGTAATCGAATTTATTACATAAACGATGTGGACAGAGATCACTATGAAGTACCCAAAAGCAGATTAACTCCGATCAGGTATGATGTTACGAATCGGTAAGGGGGAACTTATGAAAAGAAATTTGATAATACCTATTGGCATTTGTCTCGCTTCAATTTTAGTGATGGGTTGTGCGGTTTGCCAAAGCAATGCACCAATTCCTTCTGCTACGGAACATGTCCTGTCAGGTGGTCTAGTAAAATCCGGTTACATTATCGCAGATTCGCTTTTATCCAAGGCGAAGATTCCCATGGGTGACAATGACACTCTCTTAGTGGCATCGTTCGTCGACATTAACAATTTGCAAGAATCATCCACAGTAGGAAGAATGCTTGCCGAGCATGTATCATCGAGGCTCTCTCAAAGAGGATTCAAGGTTATTGACATGAGACTCAGAACGGAATCTGTCTTTATGCAAGAGGGGAAGGGAGAGTTTCTTCTGAGTCGTGACCTCCGAGAAGTGAGCAGAAATCATAATGCGTCAGCCGTGGTCGTCGGCACATATGGTGAAGCCCTGTATGGAATATACGTTTCTGCACGAATCATTAATCCGGCAGATAGCAGCATCATATCGTCATGCGATTATGGGTTGGCACTGGGCAGGGGTGCAGCAGGCATGAAAGCAGGCAAGTAAACCCTTTTTATCGTATCACCCGTAGGATCGCTGTTTATACACTAGACGAAGAGTTCGAAGAATCACGGGGGGACAGAACATCATGATAGGCCGAATTCGTTTTGGAGTATCGACTAAACACATGGTTCAGATCCAGGTCTTTGTTTTCACCATGCTCTTTTTCACTAGCGCATTTTCGCAAACAGATGCAATCCAAGATATTAGGACGGTCATATTCAGAGACGGCACCGCCATTCAGGGTCAAGTTGTTCAGATGAATATTAATACAATTACAATCTGGACCCCTGATGACGATATCATCATTCGTAAATTCGACGATGTAGAAAGATTAGTCAAGAAAGACATTTTTGACATCGAAAAGAGCTCAACAAGAGGTCCGGACAAAGCTACCGGGAGGTAGAGTTCGTGAATTTCATATTGGCACAGAACAGGCAAACCTCGTGTCGTGTCCCGAAATAGTGAGACTATGTGGGGCAGGTCTGGCCGGGCTGTTGTCCAAAGCGTATGGACTCAACATCCGCCTGAGCAGGATTCTGGATAGCGCATTCTGGCGCGTTTCAGGGCAACGCTCTTCGCGGAGCGAAACGGCCGCAGCGCAAACTGTTTGAGCCCGAAGGGCGAGTTTTTGCGCCTGCAGTGCAGCGAGCGTTAGAGCGGTCCAAAACCGTCTTTTCGCAGGAAAAATCCCGGTCAACCGGCTTTGGGCAACAGCCCGACAAGACCTGACCCCCATTCCACCCCACTACTCGAAACGAGAGCGGTTTTTTTATCGGATTGTTTGAATCGTCATCCCCAGGAATTTCTATCGCGGAGGGTGAGCGTTGGATTTCTTCATTCAGTCAAATCGACATTCGAGACGCATTCATGTGTGCTTCCTGCTAATCGCGATTTTCATCTTTTCAGCCGGTACTGCGATTGCTCAAGATCAGGATGTCGTCAAAGTCATCCACTTCAAGGATGGCACGACAGTCACCGGAAAAATTTTGGAAATGAACATTTACACCATCAGGGTCCAGTCCGCCGACGGTTCGATCATGACCCGCAAATTCGACGACATCGCCACGATCCAAAACAAGGAGGATGTTGTCCTATCCAAGAACATCCTTCCTGTTCACGCCGTGGAGATCGGGTTCGAGGCGTTCCACAAGGAATACAAGGAACCCGACGTGATGAACGAAAAGGGGATGATGTACGGTGTCGGCCTCGCGTACACCTACCACGACAAGGCCATGTTCAAGGCGAGTCTGCTGGTCGCATACGGAGAAGTGGACTACGAAAACTCCGGCAAACTGGACGGCATCCCCGACCGGCACGTCGAACTGCGAGGCCTGCTGGGATACGATTTCTCCATCGACCCCACGTTCCTCATCACGCCCTACATCGGTCTCGGGTATCGGTTCCTGCGCAACGATGCTGCAGGGATGATCACAACCACCGGCGCGCGGGGCTATAACCGGGAATCGAATTATTTCTACACCCCCGTCGGAATCGCAATCATCAAAATCCTGCCGGAAGGCTGGACCCTGGCAGCGGAGGCTGAGTTCGACTACCTGTGTTACGGCAAACAGTACAGTGATTTGAGCGACGCCAACCCCCTCTATCCCGACGTCGACAATCAGCAGGATCAGGGGTACGGCATCCGGGGCGCCATCCGTATCGAGAAGAAGATCACGTATTCGGCAATCTTCTTCGAGCCCTTTATCCGCTATTGGCACATCAGCCAATCCGATGACACGATCTTCACCGCCGGGGGCACAACCTACAGGGGATACGAGCCCAAGAACAACACGATGGAGATCGGCGCGCGCCTCGGTTTGCGTTTTTGACGACGTGAAGACCGTACCTGCTGACGAATCTTTCCATGGGAGGTGCATCATGAGAAGGAATGTTTTTCGGCGGACCATCATGGCAGTCACAACCATTGTATTGCTCGCTCTTTTCGCCCTTGCCGGCTGCGGGGGAGGAAGCGGGGGAGGAGGCGGAGCAGCACAGATCACATACACTGGAATCACAACACAGGCGGCAATCACATCGGCAAACGGGGATGCGATTCTATCTTCAGCCTACAGTTTTGGAGAAATCGGCCTGATAGGCGCAGCGCAGGTACAACAAGTCGATTCTTCAGGAATCTCCTACCCCCGAATTCTGCTGACGATGAAACGCAGCATATCTGCCGCTCTGGAAGATCCCGGTCAATCACGCTTGATCTCCGCCGCACAGAAAACCGAGACGCGAACATTAAACGGTGATTGCGGCGGAACCATGACCATCACCCTTACCTATGATGATCAGACAGGCAATTTCAGTGGCTCTGCGTCTTTCGCAAACTACTGCGAGTCAGGGCTGACGGGTTCGGGTACGGCCAGCATATCGGGGTCATTGGACATCAATACGGGCGATATCATGACCCTGGCTGTTTCGTCGAGTCTCCTGGAATTCCGCCAGGGTACAGAGGCACTGCAGGCAAGGCTTTCTATATCCTACGACCTCCACGTTTCACCTTGGATTGCGCAGTGCAACTTCTGGATTCGCGACGTCACAACGAGCAAGACCTTCTGGATCGACAACTACACCATTACTGTAACCGAAGGTGTTACGTATTACGACATCACGATAAGCGGACGCATGTATAATCATGACTGCGGTTATGTTGACATCACAACGCCGACCCGTTTTCGTCTTTACAACGGCGATCAATGGCCGTCTGAGGGCACGATGCTGGCAACAGGGAGCAGGGGGTCCCGGGGAAGGCTTACTTGCCTGAGTTCGTCACAATATCGGATCGAGGTTGATGAAAACGGGGACGGCACATTCGAATTCGCTCAAGTGTACAATTGGTAGACACGGGTAGACACGGGGTCAGGTCTTGCATTTCGGCATTCCATTTACAGAAACGCTTTTTCAGAAATGCGTAAATACAGGACCTGAACCTAATTTATCCCGGCACATCAGCCAATCCGATGACACGATCTTCACCGCCGGGGGCACAACCTACAGGGGATACGAGCCCAAAAACAACACGATGGAGATCGGCGCGAAGCTGGGGTTGAAGTTCTAACGGCCCATCGAGCGGCTACGTCTCAGCCTGCACGATAACAGCGGCAAGGGTAAATCGCATGACTGCCCTATCCAGGTGCATCGTTTTGTTCATGACAGCCTGCCTGGCCTTATCCCCGAGTCATTTGCGGGGCCAGGTCTTGGATGATCACTGTTGGAAACCCCTTGTCCCGGCGGAGAAGGAAATCGGATCATTCCGGAGCTGACCGCCTTGTCACCCCTTTACTTTACAAACCCCGATTATCCGGAAAGGAGACCCCCATGCAGAGAGTTTACCCCTGTGGTACCGGGCCGGTCCGGCTTGTCTCAACGGAATGGCTGGCGGGTCGTTACCGGGACAAGGAACTCACGATCGTGGATTGCCAACCCAATGTCCACGACTACATCCTCGAGCACATCCCCGGGGCGGTCTATCTGAACGAGAACCACTTCCGCTGCTGTGCGAAGGGACACCCCGCACGGTTCGTCCCACCCGAGGCGGCGGAGCCGATTCTTCGCAAGGCGGGCATACGGGCCGACTCGCCCACGGTTGTCTACACAGGGGTGGGCGGCGCCAAGGGCTGGGGTGACGGGCTCGAGCAGACGATGGTGGCCTATAGCCTCGCCCGCTACGGGCACAACGAAGTCTACGTCCTCGACGGCGGGCTCGAAAAGTGGAAGGCGGAGGGGCAACCCCTCGGGAAGGAATACGCGGAGCCAAGGCCGTCCCGCTTCCGGGCGGTGGTCCGCAAGAACTATTTCATCGACGCCGGGCCCTTCAAGCGGCTGAAGGACCGCCCCGACGTGGTCCTCCTCGATGCCCGTCCGCCGGACAAGTACGAGGGGCAGTCCTTCTGGATGAAGCCGGGACACATCCCCGGGGCGATCAACCTGCCCTGGCAGGACCTCATGGATCCCGGGAACAAGGCCCTCCTGCGGCCCGAAGAGCAGGTCTCGGCCATCGTCGAGCGGTTCGGGATCGACCGCGGCAAGACCGTCATCTGCTCATGCGGGACGGGCCGTGAGGCCACCAACGAGTTCTTGCTCTTCAAGTTCTATCTCGGCTACCCGAGGGTAAAACTCCACGAGGGGGCCTTCACGGAATGGGTGTCCGACCCCGGAAATCCTACGGTCACCGGCAAGAACCCCCGCTGACGGCAGGGCTGGCCCGTGTCTTCGGGGTCAGGTCTTGTATTGAAGCATTCCTGAAAGAGCGTTCCTGTAAACGGAATGCTGAAATGCAAGACCTGACCCTAACATACTAACATATGGGGGGAGCAGCCGATGTATGCGCGCTCCCGGGGCTTTCATGGCGCCAGCAGGAGGAACAACGCCAGCGAACATCGGTTCTTTCACCCGTCGATCAGCCTCACCAAGGCGCCGCCTCAGGGCAAAGGAGGTGTCCGATGAAACGTTTGTCTACGCGGCCGGCGGTCCTTTTCATGGCGTGGCTTGCACTCGTCGCATCCGTCGCGACGGCACAGGCCGACAGCGGCATCTTTTTCGGCAATTCTCATCTCTTCATTCGTAGCGCCCAACAAGGCTTCAACGACTGGCACAACTCCTACCCCTGGTCCATGGCCGAACTGAACGGGGACCTCTACGTCGGCACGGGCCGGGTGGAGGTCACCTCGTCGATCATGACCTTCACCGGGGGCATGATGGGCGGCTCGCTGCCCCCCCTGCACGATGACACTCCGCCCCTTCTCAGCGATTTTCTCGCATTCACCCCGACGGGGATCGTCGTGACCGACGCGGCGAAGTACGAGGCATGGAGGCAGGGCTCCAGGGCCGAGATCTGGCGCCTGCGATGGGGACGCTGGCAGCGGGTTTACCAGGCCCGCTTCGTGCCCTCCCTGCTCCGGGCGGCAGACGGGACCTATCCGTTCGAGGCCGCGGAGATCATGGGCTTCAGGGCCATGACCGCCTTCAGGGAAAAGGACGGTACGAGGGCGCTCTACGCCGCACTCGGGGGGTTCAGCTTCGCCGTCAGCCCGCCCCTGATCCTCCGCTCGACGGACGGCAAGAACTGGGTGCCCGTCGCGACACCCCCCGCGATGGGGAGGGAGACACGGGCCCTGGGGGTGCACAGCGGCAGGCTTTACGTAGGGGTGGGGGGACAGTCGGTGGCCGGCCCCTCGGTACCCGCAGCGGTCTGGAGCAGCGACGATCCGTCCAACCCGGCAAGCTGGACGAAGGTCCTCGACCTTGCGGCTGCGGATCCGACCAACACGAACGTCCTGTCCTTCGCCAGTTTCAACGGCCGTGTGTACGCCGGGACCGAGAACGCAACGGGTTTTCAGGTCTGGCGCAGCACCGTAGAGGATCCGATCGGCTCCGCGGACTGGACGCGCATCGTGACGGGAGGGGCGGGGGCGAGCGGCAACGCATGGGCCGGCACCATGCTCCCCTTCAAGGGTCACCTCTACGTCGGTTCCATGAGCGTGCCGGGGCTGACCGGCAGCCCGACCGCGTTCAAAGGGTTTGACCTGATCCGGATCGGCATCGACGACAAGTGGGATCTCGTGATCGGCGATCCCCGAGGCGGCATCCTGCCCCTGAGCGGTCAGGCATCGGGGTTCGGCAACCCCTTCCACCTCTACTGCTGGAGCATGGTCCCGTACAGGGGGCGACTGTACCTCGGCACCTTCGATGCGGCAACTTTCATGAGGCTGGCGAAGGAGTCGGGGGCCCCTATGCCGGCGCCGCCGGGCATGACCCAGGCGCAGTTCGATGCCATCCTGTCAAAGGCGGGCGGCGGGCTCTACTGGTCAGCCGACGGCGTCCAGTGGAACGAGGTCATGCAGAACGGCTTCGGCGACTGGTATAATTACGGTCTGCGCAACATGATCGTCCACCGCGGCGTTCTCTGGGTGGGCCTCTCGAACCCCTTCTACGGACTGGAGATGTGGGCGGGGGTCGCCTATCAGTAGGGCTGAGCCGGCAAAATATTTGAATATTTGGGGTCAGGTCTTGCCGGGCTGTTGCCCAAAGCCGTTTGACCAGGATTCTTCCTGCGAATAGACGGTTTTGGACCGCTCTAACGCTCGCTGCACTGCAGGCGCAAAAACTCGCCCTTCGGGCTCAAACAGTTTGCGCTGCAGACGTTTCGCTTCGCGAAGAGCGGTTACCCAAAACACGTCTAACTTCGCTATCCAGAATCCTGCCCAAACGTCTGCGCATCAAAATCGATTTGGGCAACAGCCCGTTGCATTTCAGCATTCCATTTACGGGAACACCTTTCAGAAATGCTTAAATACAAGACCTGACCCCTATGCCACTACGATACCGCCAGGAAAGGAGGACTTGCGATGAAGGCCATAACGTTTTTCCTTTTGGCTTGCCTTGCATCCGCCGTGCTTGTCGCCGGGACGCCGGAGGCCCTCCCGGCCCAGGGCGTCTGCCAGATCCAGGCCATACGGCCCGTCCACGTCGGCGAAAACCGCGTGAGGGTCCAGGTGCAGTACTTCATCTCCCCGGCACATCCCAAGCCCTGCCTCATCGGGGCCTACGTCCCGAGCCGGGCAAACCAGAGCCCGTCCTTCGGCATCCGCCCCGCCAACCCGCCGGGTGGCGTGCCCAAGGGGCAGCAGTCGTTCCGGGATGACCTCTTCGTCGAGATTACCTACAACGGCTCCGCGCCCGTCTCGACCGAGACGATCGAGGCCGTCATCTACGACGCGGACGGGAATCTCTGCACATCCGTTCAAACGATGCGCCGGGCATGGGGAAGTTTACCCTACTCGTTCCTGGGGGACTACCCCAAGGACCGCGAGCCGGGATGGAGCGACGAGTGCCAGGGCGTCACGCACGACGAGAAGCACTGGTACATCACCCAGAAGGGCACCCTCTGGAAGTTCCCGGTCACGTTCAACCTCAACGAGGGAATCACGCGCGAAAAGCGGCAGAAGGGCATCTGGAACGTAGACATCCCCCGGTTCCTCCGGGATGAGGGCTACAACCACTTCAGCCATCCGGATTACCACAACGGCCGCCTCTACATTCCCCTCGAGGGCCGCCAGCCCTGCAAGATCGTGGTCTTCGAGCCGGAGCGGCTCAACTACGTGGCTGAGGGCGATCTCGACACGGCCGTCCAGGATCATGCCCCCTGGTGCGCCGTCAACCCGGCAGACGGGATGCTCTACACGTCCAACTCGGACAACAACGCAGGGCTGTTCGTTTACCGGCATGAGATCAAGGACGGGAGGCTCGAACTGAGATATTCCCGTCTTCTCAATCTCTACGATGAGAGGGGAAACCCGATCAAGATCCACAGCGTCCAGGGCGGGGCATTCTCCAGAAAGACGGGGCTTCTCTATATCTCTTCGGACCGGGGAAGCGAAGGGGGGATCTTCGTGTTCGATCCGAAGACGGGGATCCGCATCGGCGTCATCCGCGTCGCGTACAGCCAGTCCCGATACGGGGAGGAGCTCGAGGGGCTGACCGTCTGGGACCTCGACGCCGCGGGAGCGCCGGGCATCAAGGGTCAGGTGCACCTGATCATGATCGACAACTGGGGCATTGGCGCCGACGACCTGTACTTCAAGCACTTCGCCGTTCCCCTCGAGAAGCAATAGGACGCGGTACGGATCCCCTTTCGAAGACTTTGTGCTATATTGACTCCGGTCATCTGAGCGGCGACCGACATCGGAGACGGAGGGGAAACATGAACGAGGTCTGTTTCTCACGCACACGCCGCCGATCCGGCCTGACGGGCCCGGGCCTCGGCTTCCTGCTGGCCCTGGTCCTGCTGGCCGGGTGCTACGTGTACCCCTATCCGCCGCCGGGACCGCCCTACTATTACTACGGGTCGAGCTCGTACGAGCGTTCCTGGAACGCCGCGCTGGATGCGATGGACGACGCAGGAGTCCGCACCGTTGCGGCCGACCGCAACACCGGGGTCATCACGGGGGTCAAGGACGGGGTTGACGCCACGATCACGATCCGGACGCAGGCCGACGGCCGCGTGAGGGTGGAGTTCAGCTCGAGGGGGCCCTCGGGGCAGGACCCCGGCCTGTCCAACCGGCTCTACCAGGCCTACGAGCGAAGAATGGGACGATGACATGGCACGAAAACCCTCCGCCGAAGTCATAAACGACGCGAGGCCGCGCCCCACGCTCGAGTTCACGGAGCCCTTCGAGCGGGCGCTGCGGCTCATGGAGGACACGCGGCGTCACGTCTTCGTCACGGGCCGCGCGGGCACCGGAAAATCCACCCTGCTGCAGCATTTCAGGGGCACGACCGCCAAGCGGATAGCCGTCCTGGCCCCGACGGGCGTCGCGGCCATCAACGTGGGGGGCCAGACGATCCACTCCTTTTTCCGGTTCAAGCCCGACGTGACCCCCGAATCGGCCCGAAAGAAGCTCCGTGGGGAGGACAGGGAGATCTATCACGGGCTCGACGCCATCGTGATCGACGAGGTCTCCATGGTCCGGGCCGACCTGATGGATTGCGTGGACGCCTCTCTCAGGGTCAACGGCCCCGTGAAGGGCGCCCCCTTCGGCGGCCTGCAGATGATCTTCATCGGCGATCTCTACCAGCTGCCCCCCGTCGTCACGCCGGCCGAGAAGATGCTGTTCAAGACCCTCTACCCGAGCCCCTACTTCTTCAGCGCCCGCGTCTTCCAGGGACTGGAGATGGAGTTCGTCGAGCTGGAGAAGATCTACCGGCAGCAGGACGACCGGTTCATCGACCTGCTCAATGCCATCCGCAACCGCACGGTCACGGAGGAAGACCTGGCGGTGCTCAATTCTCGCGTCGACCCCGAATTCGAGCCGCCCGCCGACGAGTACTACATCCACCTCACCAGCACCAACGACCTGGCCGACCGCTACAACGAGGAGAAGCTCAAGAAGCTCAAGGGCAGGGCCTGGACCTCGACGGGCATCCTCGAGGGGGAATTCGGGAAGGAGTACCTTCCGACGGCTCAGGTACTGAAACTCAAGAAAGGGGCCCAGGTGATGCTGCTGAACAACGACGCCTGGGGCCGATGGGTCAACGGGACCATCGGGCGGGTCACGGGGTTCGTGAAGGACCCCGAGGCGGGAGCGCTGGTCCGGGTCCGGCTCAACGACGGCGCGACGGTAGAGGTCGCGCCCTTTACCTGGCAGATTTTCCGGTTCGTCCTGAAGGACGGCGGCCTGGAATCGGAGGCGGTGGGCACCTTCACCCAGTTCCCGCTGAGGCTGGCCTTTGCCGTGACCATCCACAAGAGCCAGGGAAAGACCTTCGAGCGGGCGATCATCGACGTGGGCCGGGGAACCTTCGCCCCGGGCCAGATCTACGTGGCCCTCTCCCGCTGCACAAGCCTCGAGGGCATCGTCCTGCGCAAGCCCCTGCGCAGGCAGCACATCCTGCTGGACTGGGCGGTGGTCCGCTACCTGACCCGCAGCCAGTACGACCAGGCCGCAAAGAGCCAGACGCTCGAGGACAAAATTCGCATCCTGGGGGAAGCCATCCGGTGCAAGCAGCCCCTGGAGATGGTCTACCTGAAGGGCTCCGACGTCAAGAGCCGCAGGACCGTAAAGCCGCTGCACCTCGGGGAGATGGAATACGAGGGTCACCCCTTCCTGGGACTCGAGGCCTGGTGCCTGAAGCGGCGGGACCGCCGCGTCTTCAACGTCGAGAAGATCCTCAGCCTCCAGCCGGCCGATGCGGGAAAGCCCGATTCGAAGGCATAGCGCCGGAGGTCCCGCAGCCGACGGGAAGGCATCCGGGGATTGCCCGCGGGCCCAAGGTGACCCATGAAATTCGACGACTACCGCATCGCACCCGAGATCAAGCGGAACCTGGCGGCCCTGGGCCTCAGGCGCCCGACCGACATCCAGTTCAAGGCCATCCCGCCCATCCTCAACGGGGAAGACGTCCTGGCCATCGCCCAGACCGGCACCGGCAAGACGGCCGCCTTCGCGATCCCGGTGGTGCACAGGCTGCACGAGCGGAAGAAATCCCGCCGCACGGAAGGAATCCAGTGCGTGGTGATGGAACCCACCCGCGAACTCGCCGTGCAGATCGCGGAGGTCTTCGACGCCATCGGCAGGTACACCCGGGTGAAGACCCTCTGCGTCTTCGGCGGGGTGGAGCAGGACCCCCAGATCGCCCGGCTGGCCAAGGGCATCGATATCCTCGTCGCGACACCGGGCCGGATGTTCGACCTCGTGAGCCAGGGCCACATCCGCCTCGACCGGGTGCGGATGCTGGTGCTCGACGAGGCCGACCATATGCTCGACCTGGGCTTCATCGAGGACATCCGGGACCTGGTCCGGTTTCTTCCCCGCAGCCGGCAGACCCTCTTCTTTTCGGCCACGATCAACGACAAAATCAAGAAACTGGCCTATTCGCTGGTCCGCAACCCGATCCGCATCCAGATCGCGCCCGACGACCCCGTCGCCCGGAACATCGCTCACTCCGTCGCCTTCATCGAAATGGACGACAAGCGGTTCTTCCTGGCGCGGCTGATCGGGGAAAACCCCGAGAGCAAGATCCTGGTGTTTGTCCGCACGAAGGTCCGGGCCGAACGCGTGGCGAAGGCCCTCGAGCGAGCCGGCATCCGGAGTCTCACCATCCACGGCGACAAGGACCAGCACGAGCGCCTGGAGGTGATGCAGCAGTTCCGCGAAGGGGCCGTAAAGATCCTCATCGCCACCGACGTGAGCGCCCGGGGCATCGACATCCCCGACGTGGACCAGGTGGTGAACTACGATCTGCCCGAGGCGGCCGAGAACTATGTCCACCGCGTGGGCCGCACCGGCCGGGGCGAACGAAAAGGTGTGGCGGTCTCCTTCTGCAGCCCCGAGGAAAAGCCCGTGCTCGACGAAATCGAGCGATTCCTGGGCAAGCCGGTCACCGTGCTCCCCATCGGCAAAGGCGCCTACCGTGAGACCCTCGTCCTCCACAGGGACGGCACCGACAAGCTCGCGGCTCTGAAGGAGGAAATCGAGAGGACCGATCGGAGGGGGAAAAAGCCCGGGAAGAGCGGAGGCTAGAGGGAGAGCCCTGCGCCGGGGGCGGGCGTTTGTTTTTGCATAAAAAAAAGCCCCCCCGTCGCCGGGGGAGCTTTTTGAGGTCCTGAGAACTTCAGGGTTTACAGCTTGCGGACATTCGACGCAGAGGGACCCTTGGGCCCGGCGACCACGTCGAAACTGACCCGCTCACCTTCGGCCAGTGATTTGAACCCCTCGGCCTGGATGGCGGAATGATGTACGAATACGTCCTTGCCCCCGTCCTGCTCGATAAAGCCAAAACCCTTCGAATCGTTGAACCACTTCACTTTTCCTTCAGACATCTTTACTGCTCCTTTGTGTTGGGCTCCTCTCGGGAGCCGTGCGTTTGTGCCGATACCTTCGGCCGGCAGCCTGTTTTTGTGCACAAAAAAACCGCACTTGCCGTTGCTGCGGGTTTGTGCGGTCTGCTTTTCTGCGGGTCACAAAAACGTACTGCACATCAAGTTGTTCGCATCCTAGCGGATCTTTTTCGGGAATGCAAGGTTTTTCTTTCGCCCCCGCCCGATGCGCCGGTGAGCGGACGACGCGGCTGACTTCTCGCACTTGACATCCGCCCCGCACTCGTGGATAAAGGGCTCAGCACACGATCGACGCAACGCGGGACATCGCCGGGGATTGCAGGACGAAGGCGTCGCGGGACATGGGCATCTCGGACTGGCTGGATCAGAAGGAAAAAGAAGGCCTCGACGTTTCGCGAATCGAGCCGCCCGAAGAGCTGCTCTTCGACGCCGTCCCCGACGAGACCGTGTTTTTCAAGACCTACAACCCCTGCAGCATCCTCTGCGCGAGGGAGCATCCCTACGCCACGGTCGAGCGCTACGGCCACTGGTACCTCTGCAGGGGCCAGGACAAAAAGGCCGGAATCCACAAGACGGGCATGGAGTGGCGGTTCATCACCCGCAACAAGGATCTGGCCATCCGGACCGCCCGATCGCACATCGAGTAATCCGAAACATCAGACAAAGGAGGTTGAGGACATGGCAGTGAAGAAGGCAGCAGTGAAGAAGGCGGCCCCGAAGAAGGCGGCGGCGAAAAAGGCAGCCCCACGGAAGACGGCAGTGAAAAAGGCGGGAACGAAAGCGGCGGCGAAGAAAACGGCCACGAAGAAAACAGCCACGAAGAAAGCGGCCACGAAGAAAGCGGCCCCCAAGAAAGCGGTGAAGAAGACGGCCAAGGCAACCCGCTACTGCCTCGGCAAATGCTCGTGCGGAAGCCCCTGCTGCCTCGACAGGGGCCACTCGGGCGCGCACAAGTGCGCTTTTCACGCCTAGGGCAAACTCCGGCCCGCGGACCTGACCGGCGCGGGCGAGGAGCTCGACGATGCGGATGCGGCTGCTGTGCATTTTGTTGCTGCTGATCCCCTGCGTCGCGGCGCAGGCCGCCGACGAGGAGATTCTCCCCGAACTGCACGAGCAGGTCGTCCAGGTGCCTGTCCGGGTCGAGAGCCTCTTCGGCGCAAAAGAGGTGAACCTGACGGCAACGATCTACCGGCCGGACGGAGACGGCCCCTTCCCGCTCATCGTGCTGAGCCACGGCACGTCGCCTAATGCACTCGAGCGAGCCAAGATCGGCAGGTACCGGAAAATTCCACAGATCCGAGAGTTCGTCAATAGGGGCTTCGCCGTCATCGTACCCATCCGGCGTGGTTTTGGCGCGACGGGTGGTGATTATGCCGAATACATAGGAAAGTGCGCATCACCGATATATTACGAGGCCGGCCGTGCCGCCGGGTCGGATATCGCCGCGGCCGTCGAGTATGCAGCGAAACTGCCCTTCGTCCGTCCCGAATGTGTCATCCTGGTCGGGCAATCCACAGGCGGATTCTCTTCCCTTGCAGCGGCGAGTATGCACCCAAGGGGACTCATCGCCGTGATCAACTTTTCCGGCGGCCACGGCGGGGACCCGGCAGCCCGCCCCGGCGAGCCCTGCGACCCGCAGTCCCTCAGCGCTACGTTCGCTAAATTCTCGCAGACCATCAAGGTTCCCGTCCTGTGGCACTACGCGGAGAACGACAAGTTCTTCTCTCCGAAGTACGTCAGGGATTGGTTCGCCGCATTCGAAGAGGCAGGCGGCAGAGGCCGCCTGGTCATGCAGTCCCCCTTCGGGGAGGACGGGCACGGGCTGTTTCACTCCAGGGATGGAATCCCCATCTGGACCCGGGCATTCGATTCCTTTCTTCACGACTTCGATGTCGGGGGCGGCAAGTGCGGAATCAGGAAACGGCCGTGACGGGGGGAAGCGACGGGAGAGCCTGACCGCTCTCCCGACTTCGCTGTCTGCTCGCCCTGAACTCCCTCGCGGGCCTTTCTGAAACCGAAAAGGAGACGACGCATGCAGAAGCTTTTTTGGATTGCCGTGATTCTGGCCGTGGTTGCGGCACCCGCACCCGGGCAGGACTCCGGCAAGGGCAACCCGACGGTCGTGATCAAGACCAGCAAGGGCGAGATCGAGGCCGTGCTCTACCGGGACAAGGCGCCCGTCACGGTCGACAACTTCCTCCAGTACGTCGAAGACGGCTTTTACAGCGGGACGATTTTCCACCGGGTGATCCCCGGCTTCATGATCCAGGGCGGGGGATTCAACCGCTACTTCACCCGGAAGCCCACCCGGCCGCCCATCAAGAACGAGGCCGCCAACGGCCTGAAGAACGAGCGAGGCACCCTGGCCATGGCGCGCACCTCCGTCGTGGACTCCGCGACGTCGCAGTTCTTCATCAACGTGGCGGACAACGCCCCGCTCGACCACGGCGTCCGCGATTACGGCTACGCGGTTTTCGGCAAGGTGACGAAGGGGATGGACGTGGTGGATGCCATCGCCGCCGTGCCGACGGGGCCGCAGGGTCCGTTTTCTTCGGACGTCCCCCGGACGGCCGTGATCATCGAGTCGATCCGCGTGAAATGAACGAGACGACAGGGGAGCCGGCATGGTCATCATCACGAGCAGGTACACAAAGCCGCTGGAGGTCATCGATTCCCTGCTGGCCGATCACCGCAAGTTCCTGGCCGAGTATTACAGACAGGAAAAGTTCATCGTCTCCGGCCCCCGGAACCCTCGTGTCGGCGGGGCCATCCTCGCCAACGTCGGCATCGACGAGGCGCGGGAGATCATGAAGAAGGACCCCTTCACGATCCACGGGGCCGCCGAGTACAGCTTCATCGAGTTCACGCCCGGCTTGCACGACCCGCGCTTTGCCTGTTTTATGAAGTGAGGAGGGCTTCACGCGCCGGGAGATCTCCGCCTGCCGGGGCGGCAACTTCCAGCGCGTCCTGCAGAACAGCATCGGGTGAAAATAAAACCGGAATTCTCCTTGACATTCCCCGCGGGGAAGTATAATGTAGACGCACATAAAGCACCCAGGCAGGGTGCGAGTAAAGTTGGATACAGACATTTTGAAGTGCAAAGGATCACCGCCATGCTCTTTAGGGTCTTGGCGGTTTTTTCTTTCTGTCATGATGGCCGTCCGACTTTGAATTTTAAAGAAAGGAGGATGCCGGCAATGTCAGAAGGCAAAGTGAAGTGGTTCAACGAGCAGAAGGGCTTCGGCTTCATCGAGAAGGATGAGGGCGGCGACGTATTCGTTCATTTCAGCGCCATCCAGGCGGGCGGGTTCAAGACGCTCCAAGAGGGCCAGCGCGTGAGCTTCGACGTGACGCAGGGCCAGAAGGGCCCGGCGGCTGCGAATGTCAAGCCCCTGTAATCGACCGTAACAAGTAAAGAGGCGCCCCGGCGTTCGTGCAAACGGCTGCGGGGCGCCTCTTTCTGCATGTCCCCGGCAGGAACCATGCTGAAGAAACACCGATACGCACTGCTCTCGAGGCCGATCCACTCCCTGCTGTACCACGTGATCCGCCTCTACTCGCGCACATACCGGATGACCGTCGAAAACGAGGCGGAATGGATGGACCACCTGAAGGCGGGCGGGACGGTGCTGCTGTGCTCGTGGCACCAGCAGTTCTTCTCCGCCATCCGGCATTTCCAGTCCTATGCGCCCTACCGACCGTCCCTCATGATCAGCCGCAGCCGGGACGGCGACATCATCGCCCGGGTGGCCGAGAAATCGGGGTGGCATGCCGTGCGGGGCTCTTCGTCCCGCGGCGGGGGCAGCGCCCTGAAGGAGATGGTCGAGCGGCTGCGGCTGTCTCGGCTCGCGGGCCATATCGTCGACGGCCCCAAGGGACCGGCCGGCGTCGTCAAGGCCGGCGCCATCAGCCTGGCCCGCGCAACGGGGGCCGTCATCGTCCCCCTGTTCACATCGGCCGACCGCGCCTGGTACTTCAACAGCTGGGACCGCTTTATGATCCCCAAGCCCTTCGCACGGGTGACCCTGCGCTTCGGCCGCATGATCGACCTGAACGACGCCCGTGAGGGGGAGGACTTCGAGGGTCATCGGGCGGCGCTCGAGGCCACCATGCTTCCCGGTCTGATCCCGTGCCGTCAAGGCCGCCATTGACAATTCACCCCTCTCGGCGTTACCCTGTTCACCGTCATCGAAGCGCCTAAGCCCGAATGCACGATCCCGCCCCGATGTCCGCGGATCGGGGGCGAAGGCCTAGGTATGCGGCGCCTCGTCGAAAAGCAGGGATCCCATCGCCAAGGAGGGACGAACCCATGAGAAGAGTTCTCCTCTGCCTGCTTCTGTCGGCACTCGTCCCCTTGCCCTCGACACCCGCCTGCGCAGAGCAGAGCATCAACAACTGCCCCGTCCCCGACGACCTGAAGATCGTCGCACCCGATCCGAACGAGGTCCCGGCGAAGCTGGTACAGCTCTCCGGGATCTGGGAGGGAAACTGGGCCACCATGTCCGTGCTGTTCATCGTGGAGAGAATCACGGAGACCGAGGCGCTCATCCTGCACTCCGTCTCCGGGCGGCAGATGGCGCGGGCGGCATCCATCCCGCCCGGCTACTTCAGGAAGAAGTGCCCCGTCGAAAAGGGGGAGGACGGCAATTACCGCATCATCATGGCCCTGAGCCAGGGTACGAACAGGCTGATCCAGACCGATGACCCCCGATACCTCAGGGTTGTGCGGGAGGGCTTCCACGGTCTCTCTGCGGAAACCCGGGATTCCCTCTTTCGGAAAAAAGAGATGAAAAAGTAGAAAGCGGCTTCGCCTCCCTAGCGCCGGTAGGCCTTGAAGTTATACTGCTTGCCGTCAAACGTTGCGACGTAGCCCGTCACGGCGCCCTTCGCCCCCAGGAAGAAGCGGACGAAGTGGAACGGTCTCTGCTGCGCCTGCGCGTTGTACAGGATGACCTGCCCTTCCCTGTAGTACTCCGGGACGACACTCGAGGTGAGATCCACCTCCTTGAAGCCCGGCACCTCGATCCTCCCCTTCGAGGAAAACCCCGTCTTGGCGTAATCGCTGTAGACGAGGTTTGCCCAGCCCGTTCGGCCGTCCTCGAACTTCAGGACCCAATTGCCTGTCAAGATGTCCTGCGGCTGCGCCGCAGAGAGCCCTGCGGGGACAGCGGAAACAGACAGCATACCGATCATGAGCGAAAGCAGGAACGTCGTCTTGTGCATGGGAGCCTCCTCGCAGCATCCCGATGAGGGATCCTGTGTTTTCTCCCCTTCGAATTTTGCAAGAATGGTGCCCCCGCGCCGGCGCGACGGGTGAAACGTCCCTTGCCAAACCCCCGGGCCTGTACTATCATCTCGCACCGGAGAGACCGGGACTTTTCCGCGGATCAGAAGGAAGGAAGCGTAGACATGCAAAAGGAAATCAGCCCCTATGCCTGCCACGTATTCATCTGCACCAACGATCGGCACGGGGAACGAAAGTCCTGCGCCGACGGAGGCGGCAACGCAGCCCTGAAGGACCACCTGAAGGACGAGGTCGAGAGGCGCGGCTGGAAGGGCCGCGTTAGGGTTTCGTCGAGCGGCTGCATGGGCCTGTGCGGCAAAGGCCCGAATGTGATGATCTACCCTCAGAAGACCTGGTTCGCCGTGGCCTCGCCCTACGACGGAGAGGCGATCCTCGAGGAAATCGGGGTCCTGCTCTCGGCGGAAGCAAAGGGAGGCCCCCGTTGAACCGCCGCCGATTCCTGAGAGCCCTCGGCGCGTCTGCCCTGGCACTCTGGATCGGAGATGTCTCGGCATGGTCCGGGGCCAGGCGAAACGTCAACGACAGGACTCAGCTCGAGGGCCTTCGCATCATCGACGCTCACGCCCACCCGGACAGGCTCCATCTCACCAGGCATGAGCCCGATGATTCATCTACGGTTGCCTTTATGACGGAAATGGCCATGGCGGCAAGCGTCTTTGCCGCCGTGGGCGACCGGGTCTATCTCTCCGGGGGACGCCTGCCCGGACCGGAGCGTCTCCAAACGATGCGCCAGCTCGACTTCTGGAAGGACGGCATCGTCAAGTCCGGAAAAGTCAAGCTCGTCCTGAAATCTTCCGACATTCCGAAGTCACCGAAACCGGGAGATGTGCCGGGGTGCATCCTCGCCATCGAGGGAGGCGACCCGCTTGCCGGCAATCCCGACCGGGTCAACGAGTTCTACGACTACGGCGTGCGGATGATCACGCTCATCCATTACAGCAACAACCAGCTGGGCGACTGCATGAAGAACTGGGCGGGATTGAATCCGGGACCGCGCAACAACGGCCTCACAGCGGCAGGGCGCAGGGTCGTGGAGCGGATGCAGGGGCTCGGGATGGTTGTCGACGTGGCCCATGCCGACTCGCTTACCCTCAAGCACATCTGTGAGATCACGCAGCGGCCGTTGTTGGATTCGCACACCCACCCCTGTTCGCTGGACGACGAGAAGACATGCGGCCGTTTCCGGACCTGGAAGGATATGGAAATGGTTGCAAAGACGGGGGGAGTCGTCTGCACCTGGCCCTGGGCCACAAGCCGGGGAAAGGCAAAACGTGAAACCTTTCAGGACTGGGCTGCGGAGATTGCGGAGATGAAAAGAAGGATCGGCATGGAGCACGTGGGGCTGGGTACCGACGGCGGGGGCGGCCTTCCCCGGTTCATCAAAGGTTACCGGGACATCCGTGACCTCTCCCGACTGGTCCAGGCCATGCAGGAGGCGGGCTTCACGCGCAGCGAGATCGCGGCCTACATGGGCGGCAACGTCTACCGGGTGCTCAAGGCCTGTATCGGATAGACACATTGTGAGAGGACCGACAATCGGGGCAGGAACGGGAAGAACACAGAAAAGGCGTGGCCCCGCCGTTTCCAGCAGGGCCATCCATGTCGAACCCCGGCGGCATACCACCGGGAACGTTTCTAGCATGCGCTCATAACCGAAACGTTACGAAAAGAACATCAGACAATTTCTGATTTTTCCATCAGACAATGTCTGATGCCGTCCTATCCCGGATCATTTTTGACGAAGGCGTCGGGGTTCATTCTTGCAGGCCCCGCGACTGATTACGGGGAGCAATCAATAGATTGCCTATTCGATCATCAAGAGAGAGACTTGCTTCCCATGATGTCATCCTCGCGAAAGCGGGGATCCATTTGAATGCCGGATTCCGGGTCAAGCCTGAAATGACAGAGGTTCTTTTCCGGAAGGTGTCTGTGCAACCTATTTTTGTGACCCCCTTCATCATGGAAGGGCAATGGCCGGGCGAAGCCCTCCCCGCCAACAGCCGGACAGTCACGGCTCCCTTGTTCAGGAAGAGGAGGGGCCGGGGGGCGCAGGACAGCGAAAAAAATCTTGCACAAGGCGCAAAAAGGGTCTTATTCAAGAGCGCATCAACCGACGCGGACGAAAGCAGGCCCGGAGACATCCCGCGATGAAGGATCCCACGCGATACCGACCGGAGAGTTACCCTTTGATCGTCGAGCAGGCCGTCACCTGGGGCGATATGGACGCCCACGGGCACGTCAACAACGTGGTCTACTTCCGCTACATGGAGAACGCCCGTGTCGAATTTTACAGGCGCATCGGCAAGTACGAGTTCGAGGAGCGCACGGGGATCACGCTCGTCGTCAAATCGACGGGCTGCCGTTACATTTCTTCCCTCTCCTTCCCCGACCGGATCGCCATCGGCGCGCGGGTGACGGAGATGAACAACGAGCAGATCCTCATGCAGTACATCGTCGTCAACGCCGGCACGAACCAGGTCGCCGCACTCGGCGAGGCGACGATCGTGGCCGTGAGGGTCGCGGACAACAGCAAGGTCCCCTTCCCGGAGGAACTCAAGGCACGAATCCGGGATCTTCAGCCTGCAGCAGGGACGTGACGGCCGATGCGCCGCCCCTTCGCCCCTTGAGCCCCTGGCGGAATACCGGATTCCCGGGCGCCGCTTCCTGTCCCCGTTGAAACGGTTTTTGCATGGCCTTCTTCAGATCCCTGTTCGTCCGGGATCAATTCATGCAGAAACGGGGGTAATCATGGACCTGAAACAGACCATCACGGAACTCGCAAAGACCGTCCCGGGACAATTCGAGCCCCAGAAGGACGGCTCGGCCCGGATGGAGGCCGTCATCGCCGAGCGCAAGGCATTCCTGTCGAAAAAGAAGCTGACCTACATCTGCCGCTTCAGGGTCGACGAGCCGGCAAAAGAGGTGCGGTTCTTCGAGATGCTCAAGGAATCGGGCTTCGGCGTCTCAACGGGCGGGGGCGGCGACGAGATGAGTTCGGGCTTCGGCTTCAAGAAGGAGACCTACAATACCTTCGGCAAGGAGCGCAGCGGGACGATCGAGGAACAGTCACGGCTCTTCGGAAAGGACTACTCCTACTCTTTCGACTTCGGGGCGTTCCGCGGGGCCGTCCGGAAGGCGGCCGAGGGCGCCGGCTACCGCTTCGAGGTCAAGCTGATGGAGAAATCGGTGTAAACCGGCGGAAACCGCCGAAAAGAACGCGGGGCGCCCCTTGCGGTAGGCGCCCCGCGTTTTCCCGGCCGTCATGCGCCGGCTATTGCAGATTGCCGTTCGTGTCGTACTTCACGAGGTACGCATCCTCAAGGCCGTTGTTTGTCTCACCGTCGAGGTTTCCTGTCGTGTTCCCCGTCAGGTAGGCATTGCCGCTGCCGTCCACGGCAATGTTTCGGCCGTACTCACCCAAAGCGGTTCCCAGAAGTCGGCTCCACTGCCGGTTACCTGAGGCGTCGAACTTCATCAGCAGGGTATCATGCCCGCCCGCGTTCGTCTCGCCGTCCACGTCGGCATTCGCATTGCCGTGGATATAGGTGTTTCCACCCGTGTCTGCGGCAATGCCCCACGACACGTCGTTGCCGGTCCCTCCATGCAAGACCGACCATTGTTTCGTCCCCGAGGTGTTGAATTTGACGAGAAAGATATCCTGTTTCGTCCGCGGACTCCCCTGATCGGTATTGAGCCAGCCGTCAAAGTCACCGTATGTGGCACCGGCGACGTAGATGTTCTCCGATCCGTCCACGGCAACCCCATAGCAGGACTCCTGCTGATTCGTTCCCATGATTCGAGTCCACTGCCGATTGCCGGAAGCGTCGTATTTCGCGACGAACATGTCATATAAGCCGGCATACGCCTGTCCGTCGATGGAACCTCCGGCCACGCCGGCAATGAAGATGTTGCCGCTGGAGGAAACGGCTACGGCATTGCCGTAATCATAGAAGTTGCTTCCCACCAGCCTTACCCACTGCAGGCTTCCCGACGCATTGTATTTTGCCAGGAAGGCATCGTAGTAGCCGCTATTCGTCTGTCCGCCTAAGTTGCCGGCCGTCAGGCCTGCCACATAAATGTTTTCATTGCTGTCCACGGCTACAGACCAACCGTTGTCGACTTCTGCCGTGCCCAGGAGTCTCGTCCACTGCTTTTCCCCTGAAGCATTGTACTTGATCAGGAAGGCATCGCCTCCGCCCTGGTGGGTCTGACCATCCAAGTTGCCGGCCGTTGTCCCTGTGACGTATACATTGCCCGTGGCACCATGAACGGCTACAGCACGAGCCTCGTCATGGGCAGACGTTCCGGAAAAGCGTGTCCACTGACGCGTCCCCGATGCATTGAACTTGGTGAGGAAGATATCGTTGCCGCCGCTGTTCGTTTCCCCATCGAAGGCCCCTGCCGTGTACCCCGCCACGTAGATGTTGCCGCTGGAGTCGACGGCAATCCCTTCGCCCCGGTCATCAGCTGTCGATCCGATGAGGACCGTGCCGCCCCAGGTGCCGGACTGCGTCGTGGCGTTCACGACGGTGCATTGGGCCGAGGCGTTGCCTGCCGCGTCGTAGGCCGCCACCCGGTAGCCGTAGGTGGTGCCGGCCGCGAGACCCGTGTCTGAGTACGTCGTTCCGGCGGTGGAGGCGACAAGGCTCCCGTCACGGTAGACCCGGTAGCCCGCGACCCCCACGTTGTCCGTCGAGGCCGTCCACGAGAGATCGATCCGAGACGTGGAGACCACCGTGGCCTGCAGGTTCGTGGGGATCGACGGCGCCGTCGCGTCGAGCGTCGAGACGGCCACGGCCCCGCACTGGGCCGACGCGTTGCCCGCCGCGTCATAGGCCGCCACGGTGTAACTGTAGCTCGTGGCCTCGGCGAGGCCCGTGTCGGAGAAACTCGTCGATGCCGTGGTCCCGACCTGGCTGCCGTTGCGGTAGACCCGGTAACCCGCCACGCCCACGTTGTCCGTCGAGGCCGTCCAGGTCAGGTTGACCTGCGAGGCGGAGGCCCCGGTCCCCTGGAGGTTCGTGGGGACCGAGGGCGCCGTGGCATCGGCGGTGGAAACCGCCACGGCCCCGCACTGGGCGGACTCGTTGCCGCCGGCGTCGTAGGCGAGAACCCGGTAGCTGTAGCTCGTGGCCTCCGAGAGACCCGTGTCGGAGAAGCTCGTCGACACCGTCATCCCGACCTGGCTGCCGTTGCGGAAGACCTTGTACCCGGTGACGCCGACGTTGTCCGTCGAGGCCGTCCAGGTCAGGTTGATCTGGGACGTGGAGGCCGCCGTCCCCTGGAGGTTCGAGGGGACCGAGGGCGCCGTGGCATCGAGCGTCGAGACCGCCACGGCCCCGCACTGGGCGGACTCGTTGCCCGTCGCATCGTAGGCCAGGACCCGGTAGCTGTAGCTCGTGGCCTCCGAGAGACCCGTGTCGCTGTAGCTCGTACCGGCGGGCGAGCCGACAAGGATGCCGTTGCGGTAGACCCGG
>Ga0209200_1000419_pt1 | contig 48343 bp, 42 predicted proteins | sample AD_UKC033_MetaG_FD_184406 | JGI IMG/M metagenome (GOLD analysis project Ga0209200, IMG submission 184406) | Active sludge microbial communities of municipal wastewater-treating anaerobic digesters from USA - AD_UKC033_MetaG (SPAdes) (version 2) | ecosystem: Engineered > Bioreactor > Anaerobic >... | reverse complement strand
GCCCTATCCTCCGGCCGGCCCATTCAGGGTAACCGAGGCAAGACCAAATGCAAGAGGTTCTCAAAAGATAACAGTTGAAGTCGGGAATCCTAACAATTAAAGTGGTACTAAGGAAGGGGTACAGTCACTTGGGGATATTGTATATGAAAGCCAGGACGAAGAGATTTGACGCGGTGGTCGAATCGCGAAAGTGGAAAGAATCCGTGGCTCAAGAGACTGTGGGGATGACCCCGGAAGAGACCGTAGCTCACTTCCAGCGAGAGACCGTCCGGCGACGTTTTGAGGCGGCGCTGCAGCAGGCCGAACGGACCCGTAAGCCCCAGGAACGGTAGGTTGTCTCGCTGCCGTGCGCGGTCCATGAGTACTTTCACAAGGTAGTCAAGGGGATTGCAGGTTTGAGGAGATCGCGTCCGCCGAAGTCTCGCACAAGGAGACAGGAACAAGTAGAAGACAACGGCTGGTGTCGGTGGCGCAACTATCTGTGAGGCCAGTACTTACGGCGAGAGTCCTTGCTTCGCGGGTAGATGCTGGAAAAATGGACGCGATTCTAGGAGGATTCTGCTTGACACCGCCGGCTGATTATGGGACCATTCTCGTGGGACACTGGCAAGAAAGTGACGGACTGATGCGATGAGCCAGAAGAGGACTTGTGTTCGCATGTTGGCGGGGGGGGGGGAACGACTATTTGCTGACCGCGTGGTTGGTCTGTTTCGGTCGAGTCAACACATTCCTCTGTCACGCCTGAACCGCGTTCTTGTGTCCTATTGGCGAAAGTCTCAGTGTGCCCCCCTTGTGCTCACTTCTTGCGGACCTCCAGTCAGACTCCGGCCGATGGCCTAACTTGCTTTCACAATGGCTCACTGTTTCTATTGGCGACATCACATCCCTGGTTAGAAACGCGATAAGAAGGAGGTATGGAGAATGCGAGGATTACCGGTAGTCTATTATATCATCTTGCTCATTGTCCTGGCAGCGAGTTCAACGGCAGTAGCTGACCCTGCGTGGGCAGAAGTTTCCGTTGCTCTCCAGGGAGGTACGTACGAGAATGTGAGCTTCTCGAGTGTCTGGTGGAGCTACTCGCAGGAGTTCATTGGAACAACCGCTGGCGGGGGATGGTCGGAGTGGGGTTGGGACGGCTGGACGTTAGGTGATGAGGATACGAGTGCAGGTCACTCGAAATCCTATGCAGAGTCACTGGCTCAAACGACAGGTTTCTTCAATCTGACCGCGTACGCCAAGGCCACGCCTGAAGAGAACACGATGTCGTGGTCTGGACAGTATGCGTCTTCTGGGTGGCCCGACTGGGCTGGGCAACTGCGAAGCTTTACAGTTGGTGCGGACGGAGAGGTGGTGTTCAATTTCGCTCTGACTTCCAGCGTTGACCTTGAGACAGCCTATGCCGGCGAATGGGCATATGGTGACTTCTATGTGGTTGCCGAGCTGTATGGCGAGAATTACACAGACCCACCCATTGTGCAGACGACTCTGTTGTCTCTCAGCCAACTGGTTGAGAACGGCGCCGACTTCTCTTCGTCTGCTTCGAGTGTGCCTCTTTCGCTCAGTAGCGACGCGTTCTCGGCTGGCGATTTTGGATGGCTGAAGGTCTATGTTTATGCCGACGCAGCAGCCTGTACCGGAGTTGCCCCGGTCCCCATCCCAGCAGCCGTTCTACTTGGACTTCTTGGCTTGGGTACGGCAGGGCTGGGTGTCCGGAAGCTCTCGTGAGAGAGTAGGCGAAATCAGCTTGTGTCGCAGACCATGAACTGGTGCAGGAGCTACGCGTTCCGCATTGTGGAACGGTCTGCGCCTGTGGGGTGCGCACGTACCATATGTCCCGCAGACGAGTGAATGCGGAGCAGAATGGCGGAGAAGACTGTGCACTCGCGCACGAGCGTCTGCGCCCATTTAGCCGACAACGTCAGATTTCCGTCCATTGGCCGGGGATGGGGACGAGGTAGCGGCCTTGGGCGTCCGCCTGGATCGGTGGGGGGCTGTCGTCCGTCAGCTCGTCGATGTTTGGGCAGAAGCGGAAGTCCGAGGCCATCGCTTCGTCCCAGGTGACGACCTTGCCCGAGTGGACCGCGGCCCGGCCCATGATGTCCGCGAGATTCGACATCGCGGCCCGTTTGGCTTCGTTGTGCGGCCGGTCGTTGCGGATCGCGTCGAGCAGGACATCCCACTCCGCCTGCCAGGGCGTCACGGTCTCCCTGGGGGCCCGCCAGTCGATGTTGTCGTTGGCGCATCGCTGATTCTTGTAGGTGTGTACGGTGCCCTCGTGGACGCTGCCCGAGAACTGGGCGGCGCACTTGGTCCCGTGGAGGTACGTCGCGAAGTCGGGATAGCAATTCGCCAGCCAGCGGACCACGTCGAAGGCCTTCGTCCCGTCGGCGAACGTCCATTCGATGGTGAGCGAGTCGAGGTTCTGGCCGCAGTCGGTGCTGTTGGCCGCCCGGCCTCCCGTACCGTGTGCGGCTACCGGCCACTCGCCCTTGAGCCAGCAGATTTCGTCGATCTGGTGGATATTCATCTCCGCGAACAGGCCGCCGGAGACCCAGAGGAAGTGCGTGAAGTTGCGAATCTGCCAGTGGAGGTCCTTCACGTTCTCCGGTCGCGGCCCAAGCCATCCGCACGGCTGCATGCGGTAGGCTCGGATGAGCTGGATCTCGCCGAGCTGGCCGTCGCGAATCCGCTGGATGAGTTCCTGGCGGTTCCGCGAGTGACGGCATTGCAGGCCCGCCGCGATCTTGAGGTTCTTCTTTTCCGCGGCCTCGCCCGCCGCGATCACGCGTCGCACTCCCGGCGGATCGGCGGCAAAGGACTTCTCCATGAACACGTGGACGCCCCTCTCGACCGCGTACTCGAGCTGCTGGGGACGGAAGCCCGCGTAGCCGGCCAGCATGGCGATGTCGCCGGGCTTGAGGCAGTCGATGGCCCTTCGCCAGGCGTCGAAACCCGCGAACCGCCGGTCCGGCGGGACATCCATCTTCGCGGCGTACTGGTTGCTGAGGGTCTTGTGGGCATTCGCCAGGCGGTTCTCGAAGAAGTCGGCCATCGCGATCATCTTGACCGGGCCGTTGGGCGAATCGAAGGCGTTGCCCGCGGCGCCGCAGCCCCGCCCGCCGCAACCGATCAAGGCCAGGCGAATCGTGTTGTCCTCGCCCGCGTGCACCATCGGGATGCTGATTCCCGTCAACGCGGACACAGCGGCAGTCTTCCCGCTCCACTGGAGCACCTCGCGACGTGTGGGCTTCGATGATCGAGAGTTCTGTGCCATGACGAGTTCTCCTTCCAAAAAGCGTTCTTCCGGAATCGCATATCATCGGGAAATGCGCAATGTGCATCGGGCCAGATTGAAGTGATCGCCTCGGTCGAAGACGCACCATAACGTCTTGCCGTCGCGACCGATCCATGCCGCGGGAAACGAGTGCAGAACGAGCGACCGGCGTTTCATGTTCGCTCCTTGGTCCGCGATCCGTGCGCGGACCGGCGGCGCTATGGCGCTGTCTCGATTCGACACAGGTGTTCTTTCGTTCTCAGGATGAGGGCCTTGCCCCAGACGGCGGGGGAGGCCATGAAACCGGACTCCAGGGTATTCGTCGCCAGGACCTCGTAGTTGCGCGAGGCTTTGAAGACCGTCGTGCGGCCCTCCCGGCTGAAGCAGTAGAGGTTGCCGCCCGCGTAGAGCAACGACGCGGCGAAGTTGCCTCGCACCCGCTCCCTCCAGACCTGCTTGCCCGTCGCGGCCTCCAGGCACGTCACGGTCCCGGTGTCGTTGATCATGAAGAACAGGTCGCCCACGAGCACCGGCGACGGCGTCTGCGGCACCATGCTCGCGGTCTTCCACGCGACGTGCGTTTCGGTGACATCCCCTCGCCCATCGGCGCGAATCGCGAGCAACTGCGTCGGTCCGAACCCGGTGATCATGTAGGCGATTCCATCGCGGAACACCGGTCGGGCGGCGCCGGAGAAGCCCTGCGTTTGCACTTTCCAAAGTTCGCGTCCGTCGGCGGGGTCGTAGCCGTAGACCGCCTTGGCGCCCACGCTGAGCATCTGCGTCTGCCCGTTGACGTCCACGACGAGCGGCGTGCAGTACGCCTTTCGCAGGTCGCCTTCGGTCCTGGGTTTGCCGTCCTCGTCGAGGTCGTCCCAATTGGCGGTGCGGTCGGTCTTCCAGACGGTCTGCCCGGTCTTCTTGTCGAGTGCGACGAGGTACTGGACATCCACGCCGTCCATGCTCAGGATGAGCAGGTTGTCGAACAGGATGGGCGACGAGCCCGGCCCGCGATAGTGCCGGCAGGGCAGATCGGTCCGCTTCCACAGTACGTCGAACGTCTTCGTGTCGAGACAAGCGGTCCCATAGCTGCCGAAATGCACGTACACCCGACCCGACTCGACGACCGGGGTGGGCGACGCGTAGCAGTTCATCGGATTGCCGAGCGGCTCGGGCTTGTCCGCGTGGAAGAGCTTCTCGTTGCAGCGAATTTCGCCCGTTTGGGCATCGACGCAGATCGCGAAGAAATCATGGCCGTCCTCCGTCGCGCTGGTCAGCCAGATCTGTTCCTCCATCACGACGGGCGAGGACCAGCCCAGGTGGGGAATCGCAGTCTTCCATCTGACGTTCTCGGTCTCGCTCCATCGAGTCGGCAGGTCGGGCGCGTTGACGTCGCCCGGCGGGTGGGCGAGCCCATTGCCCCAAGGCCCGCGAAATTGCGGCCACGCCATCTGGGCCCGGCAGGGCCAGGTGAACAGGAACCCGACGATCAGACACCACCGACACGATTGCTTCATCATAGTTCGAGACTTCTGCAAGGGACTCCGATTTCTGCCGCCCCCGGACTATACAGTCCTCCGCACGACTCCAACGAAGCCTACCACAACGCAAGCGAATACTCAAGGCCGGCCTTGAATAGGAACAAGGAAGATTGCCTGTGAGTGCGATTCATCGCCCCGCAGTCTTCCTCGGGTGTCTGGGAACGAATCGTGGCGGACGGGTAGGGGCAGGCCCCCGTGCCTGCCCTGACGAAATGGATCGACAGGTCGCGGCGCGTGCGATAGCATGAAACCTGGCCGGGCGTTGGGGTCCGCCGAGTCATTGGGGTCTTTTGCCGAAGGTGGTCACAGGTATGGCTCGAGCCATCGTGCTGTTGAGCGGGGGACTGGATTCAGCGACGACGCTGGCGCTGGCCTGCAAGGAGGGGTTCGCCTGCCACGCGCTGAGCTTTCGCTACGGCCAGCGTCACAGCCGGGAGATCGAGGCCGCCCGGCGGGTGGCCCAGTCGCTCGGCGCGGTCGAGCATCGAGTGATCGACATCGACCTGGGCGCCCTCGGCGGTTCGGCCCTCACCGATTTGCGGATCGACGTGCCCAAGGACCGCGCCGGTCTGGGCGAGGGCGTCGATATCCCGCCAACCTACGTGCCGGCGCGGAACACGGTCTTCCTGAGCTACGCGCTGGCGTGGGCGGAGGTCCTGGGGGCCTTCGACATCTTCCTCGGGGTCAACTCGACGGACTACAGCGGCTACCCCGATTGCCGGGCCGAGTTCATCGCGGCGTTTGAGGCGATGGCCAATCTGGCCACTGCCGCCGCGGTGCAGGGGAAGGGACGATATCGAATCCACGCACCGATCCTCCACATGAGCAAAGGCGAAATCATCCGAACGGGCACACAACTGGGCGTGGATTACTCGCTGACGCACAGTTGCTACGACCCCGACCCACAGGGTCGAAGCTGCGGCCGGTGCGATTCGTGCCGCCTGCGGCTTAAAGGCTTTGCCGAGGCGGGTCTCCAGGACCCGATCCGCTACGTTTCGCAGGGGTGACCGTTCATGCGTGTGACCGAGATCTTCTATTCGTTGCAGGGCGAGGGGATGCGGGTCGGCGTGCCGAGCGTGTTCGTCCGCCTGGCGGGTTGCCCGCTGCGATGCCGATGGTGCGACACCGCCTATGCCTGGGACTACTCGACGGGCGAGGAACTCGATCCGGGCCGGATCGTGGAACGGATTGCCCAGTGGTCGTGCGGGTCCGTCGTCCTGACGGGCGGCGAGCCCATGATGGGACCCGACGAAATGCCACGGGCTGGATTTGCGGATCTGACCGCCCGACTCAGGGCCCTGGGCAGGCACGTGACCATCGAGACCGCGGGCGTCCTCTTCGTGCCCGATCTGTGCTGTGACCTCATGAGCATCAGCCCGAAGCTGGGCAACTCGGCCTCAGCCGACCGCCAGCCGGCCGCCTGCGACCCTGTTGTCCTTGCCCGGTTGATCGCCGCCTACTCGTACCAGTTGAAATTCGTCATCGAGTCCGCCCAAGACCTCAGCGAGATATGCGGGCTCCTGGAGCGTCTGCCTTCGGTCGATCCCAAGCGGGTCCTGCTCATGCCGCAGGCCAGGACGCGGGAGGAGTTGCTGGCGAGGGCGCCCATGGTCGCGGGACTATGCCGCCAGAGGGGTTTTCGCTTCTGCGACCGCCTGCACGTCTTTCTCTGGGGCAACGAGCGGGGTCGGTAGGGGGGGGGGATCCCCAGTATCGCATCAGAATCGCAAGAATCATGGTTGACAACACGAAGGCGGTCGGCGATACTCAACGTTCGCCGGACTCGCGCGGGTGGCGGAACTGGCAGACGCGCTACTTTGAGGTGGTAGTGTCCGTAAGGACTTGCAGGTTCGACTCCTGTCCCGCGCATTGGGCTGCCGCATGGGGAGACGTCGTGGGATCGACCGGGCTTGTCTTGCGGATTTGTGATCCGCTGCGAGGACACGGTTTGAGCGTTTCACCGGCAGGCCATGCCCGAGTACCCTGCCCGTTTCGAAGCCCACATCCCCATTGCAATCGGGCGTTGCCCGCGTTAAAGTACCGGCGCGTATGGTGTTGGAATCCAGGGTATCGCCGCGGCCGGCTGAACCGCCCTCGGCGCTTGTGGAGTGTGGCAGATGGCGGAACACGTGCCGACCCGAGAAGAGGCGTTCTCGCTCCTGAAGCAATACAACAGCAGCGAAGCCCTGGTCAAGCACGCCCTGGCGGTCGAGGCGGTCATGCGTTTTTGCGCCCGCAAGCGCGGGCAGGACGTGGAACTCTGGGGCGTGATCGGCCTGGTCCACGATCTGGATTACGAGCAGTTTCCCGACCGGCACTGCCACAAGAGCGCCGAGATCCTCCGCGAGCACGTGTGGCCCGAGTCCTGCATCCGTGCGGTGATGTCGCACGGGTGGGGGATTTGCACGGAGGTCGAGCCCCAGACGGACCTGGAGAAGACGCTGTACGCAATGGATGAACTGACCGGGCTCGTGGCGGCTGCGGCGCTGGTTCGGCCCAGCCGGAGCGTTCTGGACATGGCGCCCAAGTCCGTGAAGAAGAAATGGAAGGAGAAGTCGTTCGCCGCCGGGGTGAATCGCGAGGTCATCGAAAAGGGCGCCGCCATGCTCGGCGTCGGTCTCGACCAACTGATCGAGGACGCTATTGCGGGCATGCGCGAGGCCGCTCGGGAGATCGGTTTGAAGGGCGACGTGACTGTACAGGGATTATGAAGGGATTGGCGTGAGACAGATAGGATGGACAGCCATGGGGTGCGTTCCGCACGCGGCGGCAGCGGTGGGCGACCCGGAAGAACCGAAGAAAGTGAGACGATCGCAGGGACAGAAGGTCGGGGAGGCATGGTCTCTGCCGTCTGGTCTCGTCTTTGCGCCGTTGTGTCTGCTTGCTCTCGTGCTGCTGTGTGTCCTCCCAGCCGGCTGCGGCGGCAACAAGAAGGGGACTCTGACGGAGGAGGAGATTCGCGAGAAGACTTTTGCCCAGCGTCGCACCCGTTCCGACGAGATGGTCATCGGCGGCGAGACGATCACCTGTGAGGATGTGATGATCGCCCAGCCCGAGGAGGGCACGACCGGTCCGACGCTGAAAGAGGAACTCGTAGAACGGGCGCGGATGATCGATCTCGACCAGTTCCTGGCGGAGGCCAGGCCCCTGGTTACGCAGCGGCTCAAGCGGAGCGTCATCACGCAGATCGTGCTGGCCAAGCGGGCCCGCCGGGAGTATGGCAACAAATTCGATGAGATGGCGCTGGACTCGATGGCGGAGAAGGAGCTTCGGCGGTTCATTCTCGAAGAGTGCGGCGGCGACGGGGCCGCGGCCGACGCGGCTCTGCAACGCCGGGGCCTGAATCGGACCACCTTCAAGGAGCGAAGGAAGCGGGACATCATCGCACAGTCCATAGTGGATTCGAAGCTCCGCAACAGTCGTCCCGTCACCTACGGCGAGATCCAGGCGAAGTACGAGCAGATCAAAGACCAGGAGTATCTCCGCGAAGGCAGCCTGCAATTGCGTCTGATCGACATCGAGGTCGCCAGGGTGGCCCGGAACGATCCGAATGGGGACCCTCGTCAGAAGGCCGGGCAGATGGCCCAAGACCTGCGAAAACGGATCGATGCCGGCGAGGACTTCGCGGAACTGGCGAAGCAGTACTCGAACGATGCCCGCAGCGGGCAGGGCGGCCTGTTGCGTCCGAGGGCCCCCGACGCCTTCGCGGCTCCCTACGACGTGCTCGCGCGCCAGGCGAAAGACATGAGACAAGGCGAGGTGGCCGGTCCGATCGAGGTTCCGGGACACGTCTTCCTCATGAAGGTGGAGGCCAAGCAGAATGCGGGATACCAGCCCCTCGAAGAGGTCCAGGGGCAGGTGCGACAGGAGATCCTGCGCGACCGTCGGCGAGCCGCCCTCGAACAACTGGAGAAGGAAATCGCCCAGCAGGCAGCGGCTGCCGACACGAGTCAGTTCGTCGATCACTGTCTGGGACGGCTCTACCGGCAGACCCGGGCGGAAATGGACGAGGATACGCCCGCCGCCGGGACGCAGTAGGAGATGTCCGGGGCGCGACGACCTGCACCGGACGCTCTGCAAATCCCGCTTCACGGATTCTCGAACATGGAAATCATCGCACACGGCATCGACCTGGTGGACTTCCCCCGTATCGAGCAGATGATCGAGCGACACGGGGATCGGTTTGTGGATCGTGTCTTCACGCCCGCCGAGCAGCGGTACGCGGGCGCCCACAAGAACTCTGTGGAGAAGTACGCCGGGCGGTTTGCCGCCAAGGAGGCGGTTCTGAAGCTCGTCGGCACCGGCTGGCGGGGCAAGATCGCCTGGACGGACGTCGAGGTGGTGAACAATCCGTCCGGCCAGCCGGAGGTCCGCCTGTCGGGTGAGGTGAAGGACATTGCGGCCAAGCTCGGCATCCGTCAGATCAGCCTGAGCATCACGCACACCGCCAATTTCGCGATTGCCTCCGCGGTCGCACTGGCTCAACCGAATGAGAACAGGTGATTTTGACTGCATCGTCGTCGGCGCCGGGCACGCGGGCATCGAGGCCGCTCATGCGGCCGCGCGGATCGGGATTCGCACGTGTCTGCTGACGCTGAGCAAAGCTACGATCGGCAAGATGAGCTGCAATCCCGCGATCGGCGGCCTGGCGAAGGGACAGATCGCCCGCGAGGTCGATGCCCTCGGCGGGCTCATGGGCTTGGCGACCGACGCGACGGGGATTCAGTTTCGCATGTTGAATCGCTCGAAAGGCCCGGCGGTTCAATCGCCTCGCGCGCAGGCGGACAAGTACAAGTACCAGGACTTCATGCGGGCCCGATTGGAGGAGACGCCGAACCTGACCCTCGTCGAGGGGATGGCCGTCGAGGTCTTGGCACGCCCGGCGAACTCGAACGCCAAAGATGTGAATCGGGGAAACCCTTCCGACCTTCTGACCTTCTCACCTTCTTGCCTTCTGTCCGCGACGCCGGTCTTTCAGGTCTGCGGCGTCCGATGCGCCGACGGCGCTGTCTTCTCGTCGCCGATGGTGATCCTGACCACAGGCACGTTCCTTCGCGGCGTTATGCACATTGGAGCCGAGCAGTTCCCGGGCGGCCGGCTGGGCGAACCCGCCGCAGACGATCTGTCTGCGAGTCTCGAACGCCTGGGCCTGGAGGTCCGCCGGCTCAAGACGGGCACCCCGGTCCGGCTCGACGCGGCCACGGTCGATCTCGACAAACTGGAGGCCCAGCAGGGCGACCCCGACCCGGTCCCTTTCTCCTTCCTGAATGACCGGATCGACCGGGCTCAGGTCCCTTGCTGGATCACCTGTACGAACGAGCAGATCCACCAGCTCATCCGCGACAATCTGCACCGCGCGCCGCTCTACACGGGTCAGATCAAGTCGGTCGGCCCGCGATACTGCCCCAGCATCGAGACCAAGATCATGCGGTTTGCCGACAAGGACCGTCACCAGGTGTTCCTGGAGCCGGAGGACGAGGCCCGCACGAGCATCTACTGCAACGGCATCAGCACCTCGCTACCCAGGGACGTGCAGGAACAGATGCTCCGGCTCATGCCCGGCACGGAGCACGCTCGCATCGTACACTACGCCTACGCCATCGAGTACGACTACTGCCCGCCGGTGCAGTTGCAGCCGAGCCTGGAGACCCGCAGGATCTCCGGCCTGTTCCTCGCCGGCCAGATCAACGGCACCAGCGGTTACGAGGAAGCCGCAGGTCAGGGGATCGTCGCAGGGATCAACGCCGCACGCAAGGTCCAGGGCAAAGAGCCGCTCGTCCTGGCCCGCGACCAGGCCTACATCGGCGTCCTGATCGACGACCTGCTCACGCGAGGCATCGACGAGCCCTATCGGATGTTCACGTCGCGTGCGGAGCACCGCCTGGCCCTCCGCTCGGACAACGCCGACCGCAGACTCACGCCGCTGGGCATCGCCGTCGGCCTGGTCCAGTCGGATCGTCAGAAGCGGTTCCAGAACAAGCTCGACGCCATTGAGCGATTGGAGACGCGCCTCAAGGGCACTCGCTGCGAAGGCGTGACCCTGTGGGACCTGCTCCGTCGCCCGGATGGCGAAGCGCACGACGCGGTCCGCAAATCGCTCGACGAGTTCGCCGCCTCCGGCCGGGAGGTCCTGGAGGCGATTGCCATCGATGCAAAGTACGAGGGCTATCTTGCCAGGCAGGAGCGTCTGGCCGCTGTGCAGCACGGCCTGGACGCCAAGCGAATCCCCGCCGACGTGGATTACGACAAGATCCAGCACCTCCGCGCCGAGGCCAGGGAGAAGCTGACCGCCTTCAGGCCCGCGACGCTCGGCCAGGCTTCACGTCTGAGCGGCATTACCCCCGCCGACATCACGGTCTTGCAGGTGTACCTGAAGAAGAACAGCAGATGAGACCCTACGGACTGCCGATCAGCCTCTTGTAGGCATCGTGGTCCCCGATCCAGAACCAGTAGAAAGTGTCCTCCTGAAGGAGGGCGAGGGCACGATATCCTCCCCCAACACGAATGGACCAGACCTCTCCCGTCTTCTTGAATCGGAGCGAAGGGTGACGTGCATCTCGTCGCCATAGTCGATAGGTCAAACGCGCCCTTGCTTTGATCTTCGGCGGCAGGGCGGCGTAGGCGTCCCAGAAGTCAGGAGTTGTCGATGACCTCATCAAGTGGTTTGGTCCTTCCCGATGCGATGTCGGCACGGACACGTTTTAATATGGGATCCAGGGCTCCATCCTCATGGGAGTCCCGCTCGATCTCCTTGTCCCACTCGTCCGAATGACCCCGGTCATATTCCACGAGCCAGGAGAGAAACTCCTCCAACTCCTGTTCAGGAAGGGCCTTGACTTGGTCTGCGATCTTCTGGACGTCAGCTTTCATAACATCTCAATTATCTCAGATCCTATCGAAGAAATCAAGCTTCTCGAAAGCAGAGTGGTGGTTGTTCCACTGTGAATGCTACAGAACCAGTCCCAAGGCCCCCAGGATGAGCCCCCCCAACAGACTGGCAATTGACAGATACCCCAAGATGAACTCCCACCGGTGACCCGCTGTCCGCTTCTCGTCTTCAAGATCGATGGAAATCCGCCCGAGCAGTTGTTCGCGAGTCATCCTGTGCCTGCCTTTCCACGAGTCTCCCGGCCTGTCGGTTCATCGAAGCCGAACGTTCACCATCCGGCTCCATCCATGTGCTGGAGAACAACTCGTATGGTCGCCCTTTGCAGGGAATCCCATCGCTGGACGGGTGACACGGAATCCTGTAGGCTGTGCCCATGCTTGATCTGTCTGAGAATGTGTACAATTGCGGGCTGTCTCGCGATGAGCCGAAGTTCAAGCTCTGGCGGTCGGCCGGGCTGATGCTCACGTACAAGTGCAATGCGGCCTGCGAATTCTGTTACTACTCCTGCTCGCCCGACAAAGGGGGACTCATGCCGGTCGAGACCTGCCTGGCGGCCTGGCGATCCCTCCAGACCATTGCCGGCGACAGAGCCAAGGTCCATCTCACCGGCGGCGAGCCCTTCCTCTATTGGGACCACCTCGTCGAGATCCTCCGCAAGGCGCGAGAACAGGGCCTCGGCCCGGTCGATCTGATCGAGACGAACGGTTTCTGGGCGACGGACGACCGGCTCGTCAGGGAGCGTCTGTCGCTGCTGACCTCGCTGGGCATGGAGCGTCTGAAGGTCAGCGTCGATCCGTTCCACCAGGAGTACGTGGACGCCGGGTCGGTGGAGCGTCTGGCCTCCCTGGCAGTCGAGATTCTCGGGTCGGATCGGATCATGGTCCGCTGGGAGGAGTATCTCGACGAGCCGGCCGACATCCGTCGGCTCTCCCAGGCGGAACGCGACCGCGCATACGTCATGGCCTACCAGGAGTATCCCTTCCGCTTCACCGGCCGGGCGGCGGGGCACCCGGCGCATCTGCTCGCCTCCAGGCCGGCGGCGGAATTGGCCCACATGCACTGTCGTGCGGGATTCCTCGGCGCCAAGGGCGTCCACATCGATCCGCACGGCAACGTCTTCAGTGGCACGTGCAGCGGCATCATCCTCGGCAATGTCAACCAGACTCCGCTCGAAGAGATCTGGAAGGGATTCCGTCCCGAAGGGGACGGGCCGGTCGGGATTCTGTGCGAGAAGGGCCCGTGCGGCCTGCTCGAAGAAGCGATGAATCTGGGCTGCGAGGAACTGCCCGCCTACGCGGACAAATGCCACCTGTGCACGCACGCCCGCCAGTTCCTCTTCGAGAACGGCCTGTGGCAATCGGTCCTCGGCCCGCCCGACTGCTACGCCTGACTGTCGGGATCCCTTCGCCCGATGGGGATGATGCGCCTGTTTGAAGAACCCCGGACAGAGGAGAGACCCTGCATGTTTTTTTCAAAGAACTTTGATTTTTGCCTTTCATATTTTATTTAGGTCAAATATCATATTGTAAAATCAAATGTGGAGATTGGCATATGGGCACATCGAAGCAGCAGAAGGCCGGACGGCGAAAGAAGACCACCACAGAGCTCACGGAGGCCGAGTGGGAGATCATGAAGGTCGTATGGGAGAAGGAGCCCTGTGCGGCGGGGACCGTCCAAGAGGCGCTGGCCGCCACCCGGGACTGGTGCTATGCCACGGTGAAACTCACGATGGACCGCATGGTCGAGAAGGGGTTCCTGGAGATCGAGAAGATCCGCAACCTGCAGCTATTCCGGTCCTGCATCAGCGAAGTGGAGGCCCGACGGGGAGAACTCCGGAGAATGCTGGCCAGGGCCTTCAACGGGGCCCTGACGCCCCTGGTGCAGTTCCTGATCGAGCACGAAGGTCTTTCGAAAGAAGAGGCCGCCGCGCTTCGCAGACTCGTGCGCAAAACCGTGAGCAAAGGGGATTGAGCCTGGCCACCTGGCATACGGGAGATCCAGCCATGAATGACGTCATCAACCGTTGTGTGATGGGTTTGAATGGTGTCGGCAGGGTGTTCTGCGACTATGCCGCCAGTGTCTTCATCCAATCTGCGGTTCTGGTGTGCGTGCTGTTTGTCGCCGACCTGCTCCTGCGCAAACGCGTTCGAGCCGTGTTTCGCTACTGCGTGTGGATCCTTGTCTTGGTGAAGCTGATTCTGCCTCCTGCACTGGCTCTCCCAACAGGGATCGGTTATTGGCTTGGTGGCCGACTGCCTTCAGTCTCCTCCGTGGTGAGCCGCGGCGTGGAGGCGCCCGGATTTGAGGCGGGGGGCCGGCATCCTTCAGGACGACCCTCCGCACTGCCTGAGACCCGTCATACCGAACCCATCCCGGGGGCTGGAGGTGCGGGCCATCCGGCGATAGGCAATCCCGCCGGGGTGACCGCCATTACTTGGCAAGGCATCGTGTTTCTCATGTGGTTTGTGGGTGTGCTCGTTTTTGCCGCGGTCCTCGTTCAGCGTCTTCGGTTCGTCAGAGGACTGGTTGCATTCAGCGAGCCCGTTGATGCGCGCTTCCGACAGATCATAGAGGAGTGTGGCCGACAGGTCGGCATTCGCCATGAGATTCGGTTGCGGGCCTCAGGCACGATGTCGAGCCCGGCCATTTGCGGCCTTGTGAGACCCATTGTCCTGGTTCCCGCCCGGCTTCTGGATACTCTCTCGGCCGAAGGGCTCAAGGCGGTGTTCATCCACGAACTGGCCCACATGAAGCGGGGCGACCTGTGGATCAACCTGGCACAGACGCTCCTGCAGGTCATCCACTTCTACAATCCGTTTGTGTGGTTTGCCAATGCCATGATCCGTAGGACCCGCGAAGAGGCTGTGGATGAGACGGTCCTGGTCGCCCTCGGGGGCCGAGCCGAGGACTACAGCAATACCCTCATCGATATTGGCGAGGTGGTCCTGTGGAAGGCCGATCTGGGGCTGCGCCTTATCGGCGTCGCGGAATCCGAGAGAATCTTACGCTGGAGGATCACGCATATGTTGACAAGACCCATACCCAAGAGTGCCAGAATTGGAATGCTCGGAACGGCTGTCCTTGTCATTGTCGGCATCCTTCTGCTGCCGATGGCGAGGGCCGAAAAGCCGAATAGAGAGGCATCGGCCGTCGCGCAGACTGGCGGTGCACCGGGGCCCGAGAAGGCCACTGCCGCAGTGGAAAGCGATGCCTTCGTCGACCCCAACAGCGGGATCCGATTCACGAAGTTCAAGGGCATCACCGGTCCCAGCGATGTGATCAAAGCCCCCTGGCGCATGAGTCTCTCACCGAGTGGGAAGTTCCTGCTGAACCACGTGACTGTTGTCCCGCTGGATGGCGGTACCCCTTTCGATCTTGTGGACATGCCCGATGCAGCCGGCGGGCTTCTGTCGCCTGATGGGGGCAAGGTGGTCTTCTGTGGCGTCGGGGCGATGTGGTTGATCGAGGTCGATCCAGACACCGGCCAGCCGGCAGGATCGCCCAGGAAACTCCTGGACGGACAGCGATACCCTCCAACCGCCTGGTCCCCGGACTCCCAGAGGATTGTGTTCCCCCGGAGGGACAACCAACCTGGGGACGCGGGCGTCTATAGCCCGTGGACGCTGGTCGTTGCGGGCGGAGAACCCTCTCCGCTGGCAGACCCCTCCAGTTTTGGTCTCCTCTCGCCCGATGGCAAGACGGTCGCATACGCCGACGGTCAATACACCGGTTCGAGCTCCGTCTGGGTGAAAGCCGTCGCGGGCGGGGAAGCAAAAAAACTCGGCGATGGCTATTATCGTCCCCTTGCCTGGTCAGCCGACGGCCAGTGGTTGGCATGCGATGCAGGTCAGCGCCTTCGGCTCATGCGCTTGGCGGATGGACACGAGGTGACGGTTGCCACGCCAGCCCGCCCGATCCAAGGCTATCCACAGGGAAGGAAACTGTTCTTCTACCAGCGTTCCTATGAGGACAAGACGACCTTGAGAGTGGTCTCTGTCGCCGGCGGGCCACCGGCGGAATTTGGCTGGCCCGACCTGTCCTTTGAGGACTCGCTCGATCTTCCCTGCTGGGCTTCCGACTCCCGCAGCATTCTGGTCGAGGCCAAGCGAGGAGAAGAGCAGCGCGGCTTCTGGGCGGTTCCCTTGGATAGGAAGGACCCTCAGGCGCTGGTGATCGACACGCCGATGTGCCGAGACGCGTACATAAGGCTCTTTTCCCCCGGCGGCAGCAACCTCCTGCTCGTCATGGGGAAAGGACATGGTGATTGGGACCTATGGACGGTGCCGGTATCGTTGGCGCAGAGGAAATCCGTCGGCCCGCCGGTCAAAGTCTTTGGCGGAATGGTTCCGCCCATCCATGATCAGCAGGCGTTTCTGGATAGCTGGTCGCCGGATGGCAGCAAGATCGCCTTCATTCACAACTGGGATATCTGGGTGGCAGACGCCGATGGTAGCAACGTCCGGCAATTGACGAAGACGCCGGAAAAGGAGGGATGGCCCATGTGGTCACCCGACGGTGCAATGCTTGCCTTTTTTGCCCAACCTTCGGAAAACCCGTCGGATCGCGCCGAAAAGGCCTATCTGCAGATCTGCGTCATACCGGTTTCGGGCGGAGAGACGAGGCTTGTCACAGGGCGTTCCGTGCAAGCCGGCTTGATGTTGCCAGCGAGGTACGCGTGGTCCCCCGATGGCACGGAGGTAACGGTCGTCTCGGACGACGACGAGGTCATCGCCAACTTCCCGATTGCCGGTGGCGAGCGCAGGACGCTGGTACGACTGAACGACCTGGGGCTGAAGCGAGCATGCGTGTTGAGATGGTCGCCGGATGGTTGTTTCCTCGCCTTTGACGGTGGGACAGAGTATGGGGATATGAAGCTCTATGTCTACCAGGCGGATAACTCCAAGCTCCAGCGTTTGACGGATGAGGGCGCCTTTGCCCACTGGTCGCCGGACAGCAAGTGGATTTCGTACTTCTCTTGGCAGGCGGTCAAGACCCGGCCGGAGGCCATCCTGTGGGAACTGGACGTGGAGGAGGCTCTGGCCAAGCTGGCGAACTGAAGAAAAGGAGCATCGTTGCCCTGAGATGGCGGCCTGGCGGCGAGGGCAGAGAAGAAGATGGCTATGGACCCAGGTCTCGGAATAGCTCAAGAGCCGATGTCACCCGAGGTGGCAATCTCTGGTGTCCTCCGCGAATGCGAATGGGATATCGTGCTCATCGTGATGCTGTGCGCCCTGTCGGTTCTGCTCACTCTGTTGTGGTTGCTGGCCGTATTGGGGTATGTGCGCAGGTCCAGAGTGTGCTGACCTGCATCTCACAGCAAGCCGCTACTTCGCGGCGGCGATGGCGTCCTTGAGGTCGAGCGTCCCCTCGTAGAGGCTGCGTCCGACGATCACGCCCGCGACTCGGATGGGAATGAGCTTCTGGATGTCGGCGGCCTCCTTGACGCCGCCGGAGGCGATGACCGGGGTCTTGACCGCTGCGACCAGCGCCGCGGTCCGCTCGATGTTCGGGCCGGTGAGCATGCCGTCTTTGGTGATGTCCGTGTAGATGATGGCCGCCAGGGGTAGCTTGTCCGCCCGGGCCGCGAACTCCAGCAAGGGTTGGCTGCTGTCCTCCAGCCAGCCGTGCGTGGCCACCATGGACCCGCGAGCGTCCAGCCCGAGGACGAGCCGGCCCTTGAACCGGTACGCCATGTCGGAGAACCACTCGAAGTCACTGACCGCCTTGGTCCCGATGATGATCCGTGTGACGCCCAGGTCGATCAGCTCGCGGATGGAGGCCTCGTCGCGGATGCCCCCGCCGACCTCGATCTGGAGCAGGCCCAGCTCCGCGATCTCGGCGATGCTCGCGGTGTTTATGGGTCGTCCCTCCTTGGCGCCGTCGAGATCGACGATGTGCAGCCATCGGGCGCCGTCGTCGTAGAACCGACGGGCCTGCTGGGCCGGATCGTCGTTATACGTGATCTGGCGGTCGTACTGCCCCTGGATCAGTCGGACACATTGGCCGTCTCGCAGATCAATGGCGGGGATCACATCCATAAGCCATTCCCTATTGATGATTGACGGTTGATGATTTATGATTCAGCATCATGCCACAAGGCATGATAAACCGTGAATCGTGAGTCGTAAATCAAAAATTGCCGGGAGATGAACGATGGTGGATTCTTTTCGGGTTCCTGCGGGCGCGGTGGCGGCGGTCCTGCTGACGGCGGCGCTGGCCATGTCCGGGTCCGCGTACGCCGGCGCCAGGCCGGTCGTGCTGGATACGGACATCTGCGACGACATCGACGACACGTGGGCCCTGGCGGTGCTGCTGCGATCGCCCGAGCTGGACTGCAAGCTCGTCACGACCGCGGTCGGCAATACCGCGGACAAGGCCCAGGTCGTCGCCCAGTTCCTCGACCGGGTCGGGCGCGGCGACATCCCCATCGGCATCGGGGTCAGGCAGGGCAGCGGCTCGCACCGCCAGATCGCCTGGGCGAGGGACTACGATCTGACCTCCTACCCTGGCAAGGTCCACAAGGACGGCGTGCAGGCCCTCATCGACACGATCATGAACTCGCCGACTCGCGTCACGCTGATCGCGATTGGCCCGCTGCCCAATATCGCGGAGGCCCTCCGGCATGAGCCGCGGATCGCGGAAAAGGCGGACTTTGTCGGGATGCACGGCAGCGTCTTCGTCGGCTACGGCGGCAGGGACCAACCCGACGCGGAGTACAACGTCAAGCAGGATGTCGCGGCGGCCCAGAAAGCCTTTACCGCCGCCTGGCCCATGACGATCACGCCATTGGACACCTGCGGCCTGATCCAACTGGGCGGCGAAAAGTACCAGCGAGTGCTCAAGAAAGACAGCGCCGTCACCAGGAACCTGATGGAGAACTACCGCCAGTGGTTCCGCGACGGCTTTCAGGACCGCAAGGACCTCAGCGACGCCGATCTGGCCCGCGAGGTGGACGCCAAGCTCGCCAGCAGCAGTACGACCCTGTTCGACACGGTCGCGATCTATCTGGCGATCCATCCGGAGCTGGCCGAGATTCGGGAACTGCCCCTCCGCGTCACCGACGATGGTTTCACGCGAGTGGAAGAAGGCGCCAAGAAGGTCCGTTGTGCAGTCAAATGGAAGGACCTCGGCGGGTACGAGGACTGGCTCGTCACGAGGCTGACCGGGAACTGACGGTCCCCGACTGTCCCGATTCAATGAGTCAAGGATCCAACATGGAAGAGGACGTACCCAATATCGTTGTGGTTGGCAGCTCGAACATGGACCTGGTTGTCAAGTCGGCGCGGATTCCGATCCCCGGCGAGACGATCCTGGGCGGCGATTTCCTCATGGTCCCGGGCGGCAAGGGGGCCAACCAGGCGGTCGCGGCAGCCAAGCTCGGCGCCCGCGTACACTTCGTTGCCCGGCTCGGCAACGATGTCTTCGGGCGCAAGTCCCTCGACAACTTCCGCCTGGAGGGTCTGGACACGACGTATGTGAGCCTGACCTCCGACGCACCCTCCGGCGTGGCGCTCATCACCGTGGACGAGGCGGGCAACAACGCGATCGTGGTCGCCCCGGGCGCCAACGGGAGACTCTCGCCCGAGGACGTCCGTCGGGCGGCGGATGCGATCCAATCCGCCGGCGCGGTCGTTGCCCAGCTCGAGGTGCCCCTGGCGACCGTCGAGTGCGCCGCGGAACTCGCCCGGGAAGCGAGCGTTCCCTTCATCCTGAACCCGGCGCCCGCCCAGCCCTTGACGCGAGAGCTGCTGGAGAAGGTGGCCGTCCTGACGCCCAACGAGAGCGAGGCGCGGATTCTGACGGGGATCGAGGTCGTTGACGAGAAATCCGCCCGCAAGGCGGCGCAGAAGCTGGTGCGGAGCGGCGCCAAGGCCGCGATTGTCACGATGGGCGCCAAAGGCTTCTTGCTGGCGGACGGGACCACGATGGAATTCGTCCCTGCGATTCGCGTGAAGACGGTCGATGCCACCGCGGCGGGCGACGCCTTCACCGGCAGTCTGGCGGTCGCTCTGGCGCTGGGCCAGGATCTTCACGAGGCGGCCCGATTCGCCAACTGGGTGGCGGCGTTCTCCGTCACCCGCCTGGGGGCCCAGCCCTCGATGCCTACGCGACACGAGCTGGAAGAGTTCATCGCGGCCAATGCATGATCCCTGGGAGATAGAGTTCTGGAAAATGGCAGATCATTCTTCAAGGAAATCGAAAGAGGAGATTTCCTTGAAGAATATAGGCCTGATCTGCCATTTTCCAGAACTCAGGTCACATAGATTAGGAGAATAAAATGGACAAGGCGAAGCTGTGGATGTGTCGGGGGTTGGCGGTGCTTGCGGTTCTGTGTCTGATCGGCGGCTGCAAGAAGAAGGACGACAGGCCGCAGGTCGTTCTGCTGATGAAGTCGCTGGCCAACGAGTTCTTCCAGACCATGGAGGATGGCGCCAAGGCCCACCACGAGCAGCATAAGAACCGCTACGCGCTGAAGGTCGTGGGCATGAAGAACGAGACGGACGTCGCCGAGCAGATCCGCAACGTCGAGCTGGCCATCGCCCAGGACGTCAACGCCATCGTGATCGCGCCCGCGGACTCCAAGGCCCTCGTCCCGGTCTGCAAGAAGGCGATGGACGCGGGCATCGTCGTTGTCAACATCGACAACAAGTTCGATGAGGGCGTGCTCGCGGACAAGGGGGTGAAGATCCCCTTCGTCGGCCCGGACAACCGCCAGGGGGCCAAGCTGGCGGGCGTCTACCTGTCCACCAGACTCCAGAGCGGCGACAAGGTCGCGATCATCGAAGGGGCCCCCAACGCGTTCAACGGCATCCAGCGGAAGATGGGCTTCGAGGACGCGATGCTCGCCAGCAACCTGGACATCGTCAGTTCGCAGACGGGGTACTGGGAGACCGACAAGGCCCTTCCCATCGCTGCCGCCCTGATCAACGAGCATCCGGACCTCAAGGCGATTCTGTGTGCCAACGACAGCATGGCCCTGGGCGCGGTGACCGCGGTGAAAGAGGCCGGCAAGACCGGTGCGATCCATGTGATCGGGTTCGACAACATCGCCGCCGCGAGGCAGTTGCTCAAGGACGGCAAGATCCTGTGCACCGTGGATCAGCACGCGGACAAGATAGCCCAGGGCGGGATCGATTGCGCCCTGGAGATGCTCAAGACGAAGGCTCCGCCCGTGGACAGGCAGACCCCGGTCGAGCTGGTCACGGCGGAGATGCTCTGACGGAAGAAGGGAAATCCGAAATCCGAGACGAATCCAAAGGCTCGACGCTCAGATGACTGAAGCACTGTCGCGACTCCGACGCTCGGACGTTTCGAGTCTCTGATTTCGATCATTGGTGCTTGTTTCTGATTCCGAGTTTCGTGCTTCGGATTTGACGCATTGCCGTATGGATCCCACGACCGATAGACTGCTCGTTGCGACCGGTGTGACGAAGACCTTCCCCGGCGTTCACGCGCTCCGCGGGGTCGATTTCGACCTGTGTGCAGGCGAGGTCCACGCCCTGGTCGGTGAAAACGGCGCGGGCAAGAGCACGCTCACGCGAATTCTCGCAGGCGTGGAGGTCCCCGATTCCGGGCGGATGCTGTTGGCGGACCAGCCCTATGAGCCGCGATCCCGAGCTGACGCGGAAGCCTGCGGCGTCCGCATGGTTATGCAGGAGCTGAACCTGATCGGTACTCTGAGCGTGGCCGAGAACATCTCTATCGAGCGGCTCCCGAACCGGCTCGGCTTCATCGACTACCGCAAGCTCCACGAAGCTGCGCGCCGGGTCATGTCAGAGGTTGGCCTGGGCGACCTCGACCCGGCCACGCCCGTCAGTTCCCTGGGCGTCGGACGACGCCAGATGGTCGAGATCGCGGCGGGCCTGTCCCGCCAATGTCGCGTTCTGGCTCTCGACGAGCCCACCGCCTCGCTGACGGACAGTGAAGTGGAGCTGCTCTTTGCCCAGATCCGCCGGCTCCAGGCCGAGGGCGTCGGAATCATCTACATCTCGCACCGGATCGAGGAGGTGCTGCGGATCGCGGACCGCGTGACGGTCCTTCGCGATGGGCAGGTCGTCGGCACGCGAGCGGCGAGCGAGCTGGCTCCCCAGGCTGTCATTCACATGATGGTCGGGCGGGACCTGGGCAGCGAATGCCTGGCGCCGAGCGGCGGCAGGGGGGCGGTCGCCCTTCGCGTTGTCGGCCTGACCTGTCGTGATCGCGTCCGCGACGTCTCGTTCGATGCCTATCGCGGCGAGGTGCTCGGAATCGCGGGCCTGATGGGCTCCGGGCGGACCGAGACCATGCGGGCGATCTTCGGCGCCGATGTCCCCGATGCCGGCGCCGTCTACCTGTGCGGCGACAGCGAGCCAACCTGCATCCGAAGTCCCAGCGACGCGGTCCGCCAGGGGATTGCCCTGCTGACCGAGGACCGCAAGGAGCAGGGTTTGTTCCTCTCGCTGCCCGTGCGGGCGAACGTCTCGATCACCCGTCTGGGGGCGGTGAGCCGGCTTGGCTGGATCGACTCCTCGCAGGAGCGCCGAGTGGCGAGTGACTACGTCAAGTCGCTGGGCATCAAGTGCTCGTCCGTCGAGCAGGCAGCAGGCCAGCTCAGCGGCGGCAACCAGCAGAAAGTCGTGATTGCCAAGTGGCTGTACCGGGACTGCGATGTCCTGATCTTCGATGAGCCCACGCGGGGTATCGACGTGGGCGCCAAATTCGAGATCTACCGCCTGCTGGCGGACCTCGCGGCCAGGGGCAAGGCCATTCTCTTCGTCTCGTCGGACCTCAAGGAACTCATGGCGATCTGCAACCGCATCCTCGTCCTGTCGGCGGGGAAGGTCGCGGGAACCTTCGACCGGGGCGCCTGGAGCGAGGACGCGATCATGGCCGCCGCATTCAGCGAGTACGTCAACAGTGGAGTCCTGCAACATGGCGGATGACGTGAACGAGGGCAATGTGCGCGGGCTGCTCGCCGACTACCTGGGCATGGCGATCGCGCTGGCGGTGCTGATCGGTGTCTTCGGTCTCTCGGCGGATAACTTTCTCACCCAGGCCACTTTCCGAACGCTCGCCAACCAGGTCGCGGACATCACGATCGCGGCGGTGGGGATGACGTTCGTGCTGATCATCGGCGGGATCGATCTGTCGGTCGGCTCGGTGATGGCGCTGGCGGGAGCGATCCTCGGCATTGCCATGGTCAACTGGGGTCTGCCTCTGCCGATCGCGGTGTTTCTGTGCCTGCTCGTCGGTCTGGCCTGCGGCGCCGCCAACGGTTGGATCATCGTCCGCTGGGGGCTGCCCTCGTTCATCGTCACGCTCGGGATGCTCGAAGCGGCCCGCGGCGCCGCCTACCTGGCGACGGATTCCCGCACGATCTACATCAGCTCCATCGATGCGATCACGCAGACGGTGGCGCTGGGCCTGTCGGCACCGTTCTTCCTGGCGATTCTGACCGTGGCGCTGGGGCAGTTGACCCTGTCTCGCACCGTGTTCGGGCGGTACCTGATCGCCATCGGCACGAATGAGGAAGCGGTTCGGCTCTCGGGGATCAACCCTCGTCCGTACAAGCTGGCGGTCTTTGCGCTCTCGGGTCTGCTGACGGGCGTTGCGGCGGTGATCCAGACGGCCCGCATGTCGTCGGCGAACCCGAACGCGGCGCCCGGCTTCGAGCTGCAGGTGATCGCTGCGGTGGTCATCGGCGGGACCAGCCTGATGGGCGGTCGGGGCTCGGTCGTCCGGTCGTTCTTCGGGGTCCTCATCATCGCGGTCCTCGGCGCGGGCCTGGCCCAGGTCGGCGCCCAAGAGTATACCAAACGTCTCATCACCGGCTGTGTCATCGTGGCCGCGGTGATCCTCGACCAGTACCGCCACCGCGCTCGACGCAGATCCTAGCCGCACCATGGCCAATCTCCGCACCGGATAGGGGGATGCTCCGTAGATATACACGCCGTAGATGGGTTCTGTTGCACCTGTTTCACAAGACTGGTCAATCCTGGCTTGACAGGATGGTCGCCACGAACAATAATAAGGCAGGAATACGAACCGTGTGTGTGGTGGAGGTACTGACCATGCGTCTGGTACTAAAACAGAAAGACGGCGAGACGAAGGAGTATCAGTTTGCCCAGGGCCCCATCCAGATCGGCAGGGCCGCGGATTGTCACGTCTTTCTCCCCGACCGCACGGTCTCCAAGAAGCATGCGGTCATCACGTGCAGCGACGACGGGGCCTGGCACATCCAGGACCTCGATTCCGCCAACAAGACCTACCTGAACGGCGAGCCCGTTCGTCAGGCCTCGATCAAGACCGGCGACTCGATCCGCATCACGGATTTCGTGATCGAAATCAACCTCGATGAGGCTGCGCGAGCGCCGCAGGAGTCGCAGTTCGAGGATACGCTGAACCTGGAGGCCGGTCTGGCGACCCCGCTCCATGAGACGGTGGTCCGCAAGCCGGACGCAGGCCATGCCCCTGCGATGCGTCTGCCCGCCAAGCGTTTGTCTGAGTTCGCGCAGTCCTGCGACGCTATCTGTCGCTCGAAGAACCTCGAAGAACTGCTCGTTACGCTGTTGAACCTCGCGCTCAAGCAGTTCAGCGCCTTCCACACGTGGTGTGCTCTGCGGGAACAGCCCAGCGGCCCGATGACCTACCACGCGGGCAAGCGCCGGGACGGACAAGCGGTGGACCTCAGCGAGCTGAAGCTGGCCGACAGGATCAACCAGTCGGTCGAACGAGGCCAGTCCCTGGTCATGCCCAGCGTGGCGGCCGACGTCGAGGAGAAGGCGAGAATCCGCTCGGCGATGATCGCCGCGATTACCGGACCTTCTGGTTGTTACGGCGTGATCTACATCGACAACGCCATGATTCACGACCATTACACCCTGGGCGACCTCGACTACCTCATGCTGATCGCGACCCACACCGCCGCGGTCCTGAGCAAGTTCCTCACATGACCAGGCGATTACCCTTCGCCTCGCACACAGGCGTATGACCGCTGTTGTGGCCCCCCTTGCAGAGACGAGGCATGGGCCGGGCGCTGTCATTCCTGCGCTGCAAAGGCGCGACGTCTTGCTTTCCTGACAAGCATTTCGGACAGGACACGCACATTGCCCGCGATATATGGGAATCGGACCGTCCACTCCCATCGACGGCGGGCACGCCCGAAGCGGTCGTGCGAGGGGAGTTTTTCGCATTGCGGCCTCCGGCGTGAACGCGAGCGAAGCGCTCGCTTGCAGGTTTGGCGAAGCACGCAGGACGTTGCAGTCCCCTTTACTGCTGGTGGCTCCAAAACGGCAAACTCCCGCCGCACCGCGGCGGATTCCGGATCGGTCCGTCCGTTCCTCCATAGCACGCACTTGGGTTGCGGCTGAAGGCCGCTCCAAGCCAAGCAGGAATCCACAAGCCGTGGGGTGTGACGTGTCCCTGGAACTGGATTCCCGCGTTCGCGGGAATAACAATCGGGGGTCTCCGTGGGCCCCTATGGCGTGCATGGGTGCGATCATGCGTCTCTTGACATTTCCCCCTTGGAGCGGTATACTATCGGAGTATGGAGGACTCTCCCGGAAGAGCGTCCTTCCCGCGTGTTCTGGGGTCGTGGACGCCTGTTGCGACAGGCGCTCTGTGCATCGATCGAGGAGGTTGGAGATGAATTGTCGCGAGGCGTTGGTTGCGTCCGTTCTCGTATTCGCGCTGTGTACGCAGGGTTTGGCCCAAGAGGGCGTTCTGAATCTCGGGCCCGAGGAGGTCATCCAGGCGAATGGCAGCGACATCGTCGTGCCGGGCTATTCGGTTCCCTCGTTCGTGGATTGGAACAACGACGGCCTGAAGGACCTGATCGTCGGCGAAGGCAGCGGCTCGGCGCCGGGCAAGGTCCGGGTCCACCTGAACATCGGGATCGAGTCCGAGCCGAGCTTCGGTGGTTTCTTCTATGCCCAGGCGGACGGCTCCGATTTGACCTGCGCCGGCCAAGGCTGCATGGGGTGTTTCCCTCGCGTGGTGTACTGGGATGAGGATGCCCGCAAGGACCTGATGGTCGGCCTCTCCGACGGCACGGTGAGAGTCTTCCTGAATATCGCGGACGACAACGAGCCGGCCTTCGACGCCGGCACGCTCGTCACGACGGGCAGCGACGGCGCCGTCACGCTCGACGTCGGCTCTCGTGCGACGCCGACCCTGGTGCACTGGGATGACGACGACATGCTGGACCTCGTCGTCGGCGGTCTTGACGGCCTGATCCATGTCTACACGAACTGCGGCTGCGGAGGCGCCGTCCCGCCGCACTTCTTCTTCATGCCCTTCGACGGCCTCTACGTCCAGGCGGGCACGCGCGACCTGATGGTCCCGAACCTGCGGTCGAGTCCCGAGTATGTGGACCTCGACGGCGACGGCTTGAAGGACCTCCTCACCGGCAATACCAGCGGCAACATCCTGTTCTACAAGAACACCGGCACCCCGTCGCTGCCCGAGTTCTCCTCGTACACTGCGGTCCAGTCCCAAGGTGTCGCGATCGACCTGTATGACAGCCTGCGCTCGCGTCCCTTCGTCTGCTATTGGACCGGCGACGGCAAGTTCGGCCCGAAGGACGGGTACTGGGACCTGCTCGTCGGATACGGCGACGGCAAGGTCCGCCTGTATCGCGGCCTGCCCCGCGCGGGAGACTTCGACTGTGACGGCGACCTCGACGCCGACGATTTCACCTTCCTGGCCAGGGCGCTGAACCAGCCGATCCCTGCGGAGGGCACGCCCGCCGACCTCAACGGGGACGGTGTCGTCGACAGTCTCGACCTGCTCCTCTTCGCCGACCTCTGGCTGGCGGCGAACGGGTAGGCCGGGCCGGTCGGTCACGCAGCCGCATCTGCGCCCGCCTGCGGGAGGAGCGGACGCCGAGTCCCGCGGGGGCGGTGACTCCGCACGTCCCTGCGGTATGCGCTGAGACCTCTCGCCTTTTTCCCGTTACGATTCACGCCCGGTTGGGCACACTCATACCAGCGTGAAGGCAGTCCTCTGCCATGGGTCGGATGCCCGCGAGAATGGACGGGACCTGCCTGCGAATACTCTTGTCATGGTAGACAATCGTAGGGAGCTGAGTATGAGATGTAGGGAGAAGAGTCCGAGAGCCGTCTGCGCCATCGTTGCATCCATGTTGTTCTGGGGGTTGATCTGGGTCTTGCCGACGGCGGCCTCCATCACGACGCTGGGGGATGTCGATCCTTCTTACGACGACTCCGACCCCTGGATTCTGTCGACGGAGCTTCTGATCGGAGGCCATGCGGTTGGCAGTATCGCGGTCTCGGCAGGTTCGCAGATACTGCTCGCGTCGGATCCCGACAGCGGGCTGGGCGGCGATCTGTCCATCGGGGGATCGGGCAATGGGACGCTGGAGATTGGCCCTGAGGGGTGGGTCGTCAGTGACACGGCCTCCATCGGCTGCGATGCGCGCGGAGTGGGGGAAGTCGTCGCCAGCGGTTCACACGCTCTGTGGGAGAACAGCTCCGCCATTCAGATCGGCGCATCGGGGACCGCTCGTCTGGGGATCCGCGACGGCGGGGCGGTCACGACCGCGGATGCGACCGTTGCTGCCATGCGGAACAGCGAGGGCATGGTCGCGGTGGAGGGAACGAGTTCCGTGCTGGCCGTCGAGCAGAAGCTGATCGTGGGCGCACTGGGAAACGGGAGCCTGTCCGTCTCCGATGGCGGCGCCGTGACGAGTTACTCGGCCTCTATCGGCGACCAGGCGGGCGGGGAAGGCTCCGTGGTGGTCCAGGGCGCCGGCTCGCTCTGGCAGAATGCGGATTCTCTGTATGTCGGCAGGGCAGGCCGGGGAGAGTTGACGATCTCACAGGGCGGTTGGGTTACGAGCCGTGGCGCGACCGTCAAAGGCCAGGAAGGCGGCGCTGCGGTCGTCACCGTGACCGGGACGGGTTCGCGATGGACGAACACAAACACGCTGACCCTGGGGGACCGTGCCGATCCTGGCGTGCCGGCCGCGGGGGCTTGCGAAGGCTGTGGAACGATCGCGGTCCGCGATGGCGGCGTCGTCGAGACCGGCGACATGGTCGTCTGGGAGAGCGGCGTCCTCACGGGCGACGGCGTCTTCGAAGCGTCCGAAATCACCAACCATGGCATCATCCGCCCGGGCAACTCGATCGGCACGCTGACCATCGAAGGCGACCTCACCATGGGCTCGAACGGCATTTTGGAAGTGGAGATCGACAATAGCGGCAACAGCGACAAGGTGCTGGTCGCAGGCTCCGTGTACCTCCCCTATGACGCGGTGATGCCCGTTCCGCTGGAGACCCTCGATGCCACGCGCGAGTACACCCTCGTCGAGGCAAGCAGCGTCGAGATCCCCATCCACACCTGGGTCTGGCCTTCAGACCCCGGTCTGATTCGTTCCTCGATCAGGACGGACAGCGAGGGGGAATCGGTCCTTCTGCGTGTGACCGTGTTGCCATTCGACGACCCGAACATCGTGCGGACGGACGCCCAGTGCTCGCTCGGTTCGGCCCTGGAACAAGTCGCGGATGCCGGGGGCAACGACGTCACCACCGCTCTGCAGCAGCTCCAGACGGGTGATGCAGTTCGCGCCGCCTACGATCAGCTTGGCGGCCAGACGATGCCATCGCTGGCTCCGGTCACCGTCGCGACAGCGGCGCGGCACGTGGGCATGATCTCCGGCCGGCTGCGGAGTCCCGCTGCCAGTTTCGCGGATGCGGTTGGGCGAGGGCAATCGTCGGTCGCCGCTCTGTCGGGCTCGGATTCCGTCGGCGTCGATGCGGGCCGGTATCTGTTCGCGCTGGGCAGCGGCACGCCTATCCTGGGCGGCAGCCCCTGGGGCCTCTGGGGCAAAGGCTACGGCTTGTTCGGCGAGCGTGACAGCGAGTCCGGTGCCCTGGGCTACGACTACACCGTCTACGGCGCCGGCTTCGGCCTGGATTATCGCTTCACCGACCGCCTGCTCCTGGGCGTCACCGCCGGCTACTCCGACGGCGATGTCGACTACTCCGGCTCACGCGACAGTTCCGAGGTCTCCGCCACTCACGGCGGCCTCTACGGCAGCTACGAGACCTCTCGCTGGTACCTCGATTCGATCCTGACCTATGCGGACCTCGACTACGAGACCCAGCGGTACGTGGACCTCGTCTCCGAGCGTCTCGATGGCGACTCCTCGGGCGATCTGTTCACCGGCTACCTCGAAGTCGGCCTGAATCGCTGGATTTCCCAGCGGACCCTTCTCCAACCTCTGGCGGCGGTGCAGTTCTCCACCCTGCACATCGACGGTTTCACGGAGTCCGGCGGCGACAGTGCCCTGACCTTCGACGACCAGCGGTACGACTCGTGCAAGGGCTCGCTCGGCGCCAAGCTGACCCGACAACTCTGGAATCGCGGCGACGGCCGCAAGGCCGCCCTCGAGCTTCGCGCACGCTGGGTCCACGAGTTCGGCGATACGAAGGCGAGCCTCGACGCTGCCTTTGCGAGCGACCCGTCTGCCGCCTTCCGCGTCAGCGACGGGTCGATCTCCCGCGACAGCGCGGTCCTCGGCGCGGGCCTGGACGCCTGGTTCACTTGTCAGACCCGCCTGTTCCTGGACTACGGCACGGAGTTGAGCGCCGACGGAACGACCCACCTGGTCAGTGCCGGTCTCGAACATCGCTGGTGAGCGACCGCAAGCCTTCGTTCGTGTGTTCGCAAGAACTCACCGAAGGGACATATCTTCCCACGTCAGAAGAGGGATCTTCTGTAGGGTGGGCTGTGCCCACCGTCTTGCCACTTCGGAGTAGAGAGATTGGTGGACACAAGCCCGCGGACGCCGTTTGGAGTTCCGCCTTTAGGCGGGTAAAGACCGCGTAAACGCGGCACTCCGAACGGGCCGTACGCCGATAGGCTGCCCATCGAATTGACGTGGACGGCGTACTGCCACGCTTTGTTCGTAGCGTCCCCATGAACGGGGCTGGATGACGATGGTTGCGTTCTTCTGTCGCATGGGGAGGCGTTCGCTGGACGCTGCCATTCCAGCACGGCGCTGGACCGAGCCGAACGGCGCGGACGCGCCGACCTCGTCCAACTGTTGAAGGCGAACGCCGACGAAACAGACCCACCGGCCCGCCCAAGCGACGTCGGGTCGTGATGGCGTTGGCTCTGTGGTTCCCGCAACGAGGCTTGTGTCACAACAGAAAGACACCTCTCTGGCCTTCGAATCGTGAGGAATTCTTGACATGTGATTCGCGTCACTATATGATTCCACCTCTTCGACGAAGTGCTCGACAGGGAGGTTTGCTTGTCGAGGGTTGCTTCGTGTGGCGTCAGGATTGGGGAATTGCCGATGGCAAGACAGAAGATCACCGTGGTCGGGGCCGGCAACGTCGGCGCGACCGCCGCATTCATAGCCGCCAACCGCAAGTTGGGCGAAATCGTTTTGCTCGACATCGTGAAGGGTCTGCCCGAGGGCAAGGCGCTCGACATGGCGGAATCGAGCCCGATCCAGCTCTCGCAGCAGGAGGTCCGTGGCACCACGGACTGGGGCGCGACCGCAGGCAGCGACGTGGTCATCATTACGAGCGGCGTGCCGCGAAAGCCCGGCATGAGCCGCGACGACCTCCTGGCGACTAACGCGAAGATCGTCCGGGACGTCAGCCGCAAGGTGGCAGAACTCTCGCCCGACGCCGCGGTTATCGTCGTCAGCAATCCGCTCGACGTCATGGTCTACGTGGCCGGCAAGGTCACCGGCTTCCCGAAGAACCGTGTGATGGGCATGGCCGGCGAGCTGGACTCCGCCCGATTCTGCTCTTTCCTCGGCGCCGAGCTGGGCGTTAACGTCGAGGACATCCAGTGCGTCCTCATGGGCGGCCACGGCGACGACATGGTTCCGCTTACCCGCTTTACCACAGTCAGTGGGATTCCGATTGCCCATCTTCTCGGCCAGGATCGAATCGACGCATTGGTCGACCGGACTCGCAAGGGGGGCATCGAGATCGTCAATCTGCTGGGCTACAGCGCCTATTACGCTCCGGCGGCGGGGGCGGTAAAAATGGCCGAGGCCATCCTGCGGGACACGAAGAACGTCATCTGCTGCTGTGCCTGGTGCGACAGGCAGTACGGCGCAGGCGGCTGCTTCGTGGGGGTTCCCGCGGTCCTGGGCAAGGCCGGCGTGGAGCGGATCATCGAGCTGGATCTCGACGCGTCGGAGAAGTCGCAGTTCGACGCGTCGCTCGGGCGGGTCAAGGAACTGGTCGTCCGCGTGGACCAACTGCTGGAGCAGTAGGCGATCCGAAACTCGAACGGCGAAATCCAAAATAAATTCAAGGAACTGATGTCGGGATGGCCGAAACAGAATTGCCCGCCTGGTGGAGCTGGTTTGCGTCGGCTCGGGTGTTCAGGGCTTCTGAGCCGCTGTCTGATTGGGGGTTCTGAGAACGCTGCGTCGGCAGGGTGGGTTTTGCGTTCGGAATCGCTTTTTTGCCTTGTGTTTGTTCGGGCGGATGATATAACCTACGCGACTTTGGATACGGTTTGCAGGAAAAAGGGGCACAACCGCACATGGAACTGATAGCCAAGATCAAACAGACTGAGGCCGAGGCCCATCAGATCGTGGAGAAGGCCAAGGCCGACGCCGTGGCGGCGGCCGACAAGGGCCGCCAGGACCGCAAGCAGCGCCAGGAGCAGGCCGAGACGAACCGACGACGCGCTCTCGACGCGGCGGTCGAGAAGGCCAAGGCCGACGCCCAGGGCGAGATCAAGACCCTCAAGGCCCAGGCCGAGCAGCAGCGAAAGCAGTTGCGGGACCAGGTGCAGCGCAAGGTCCCGAACGCCGTCGCCAAGGTGGTCGAGTACCTCAAGAAAGGCTGATCCATGGCGATTACCCCAATGGCCAAGGTGATGATCGTGAGCCATCGCTCGCAGGTTTCCGACCTGCTTGAGGTGTTGCAGGACGCCGGTGTTTTCCAGGTCCTCGACGCCGACGAGGCGACGGTCAGCAAGGAGACGCCGGGGTTGGCTGCTTCGCGAGAGCGCCCGAAGGACCTGGAGGAACTCGTGGTCCGTCTGGAGCGAGGCACGAGCTTCCTGAAAGAGCACGCGGCGCCGCGAAAGGGTCTGGCGAGCATGTTGGCTCCGCGTCCCGTCGTCGGTCGTCGTTCCTACGATGAAGTCGTCTCCGATCGCGAGGTTCTCAAGATCATCGATCAGACGGACAAGCTCCAGGCGACGATGGAGAAGACGCGGACCGAGATCGACCACACCGAAGGGGTTCTGGATCTGCTCGGGCCGTGGAAGACGCTGCAAACGCCCATCGAGGAGCTGACGCGACTGCGTCACAGCGTCTGCTGGCCGGGCTTGGTGCCCCAGCAGCATTTCGCGGAGTTCCAGGCCGGCTTGCTGGAAATGGGGGTCGCCATCCAGCAGGTGAGCACGCGAGGAACGAAGGAAGCCTGTATTGTCGTGGCGCTGCGAGACCAGGCGGAACAGGTCCAGAAACGACTCCGGTCGTACGAATTCGAGGTGGTCAACTTCGAGGGCATGACCGGCACGGTCGCTGTGCGGGTCGCGGAGTGCGAGCGGCAGCTCCTGGACTTGCGAGAGCGGCTCGAGGAGTGCAGAGCGACCGCCAAGACTCTGGCGGCCGACCTCCTGAAGGTGGAGATCCTGTACGACCACTACCGGAATATCCTCGGGCGGGAGCATGCCCGAGACAACGTCCCGGCCACCGAGCAGACGATGATCCTGGAGGGCTGGTGCCGGGAGCAGGACTACCCGCAGCTCGAGCAACTGGTGGCCCGATTCAACGCTGCGACCATCGCAAGGATCGAGCCGGCCGAGGGCGAGGAAGCCCCGGTCGAGATCCAGAACCGTCAGTCGGTCAGGCCGTTCGAGGTGGTGACTCGCCTGTACGGGATGCCGCACCATCTGAGCGTGGATCCGACGCCGTACCTGGCGCCGTTCTTTGCGATCTTCTTCGGCATGTGCATTGCGGACGCCGGCTATGGGCTTCTCATGCTGGGCATCCTGGCGTTCTTCATCAAGAAGATGCAGGGGGACAAGAGACTGCTCGTCATGCTGGCCCTGTGTGCGGGGGCCACTGTCGTGGTCGGCGCCCTGACGGGCGGCTGGTTCGGCGACGCGATCCAGAAGTTCGTCCTTCGCAGGGACGCCAACCTGGCGCTGGCGTTCGACCCGTTCAAGGCGCCGCTGGTCTTCTTCGGCGTCGCGCTCGGATTGGGATACATCCAGCTCGTCAGCGGTCTGATCATCGGATTTGCCCACAACCTGCGGATGCGGAATTACGTCGCAGCGGCTTTCGACCAGTTGAACTGGATCGTCTTGCTCAATTCGATCGTGGTGTTCGCGCTGGGCGTGACTGGGGTGATCCCCTCCGCAATCGGCGGGGTGTTCGGATACGCAGCGCTCGTCGCAGCGGGAACAATCTTCTTGTTCAGCCATCGCGAAGGCGGCATCGCCGCCCGGCTGGGCATGGGCTTTTACAACGTGTTCAGCAGCATCTTCTATCTGGGCGATGTGCTGAGCTACCTGCGTCTGATGGCGCTGGGCATGGTGGGCGCGGGTCTGGCGATGGCGATCAACGTTATCGCCCAAGTTGCGGGCGGCATCCCGTGGATTGGCCCGATCATCGCGATTTTGATCTTCGTCGGGGGCCACGTCTTCAACCTGATCCTCGCGATCCTCAGCGCGTTCGTACACACGCTGCGGTTGCAGTACGTGGAGTTCTTCCCGAAGTTCCTGGCGAGCGGCGGCAGGGAGTTCGTTCCGCTGGCCAAGGATTACCGACATATCTACATCGAGAAGGCATGAAAACAGATTCTCAGAAAGGTAGGCGAACAGAATGACTCTCGGAATGGCATTGGCTTTGTTGGGTGCTGGGTTGGCGGCCTTCCTGGCGGGCATCGGCTCGGCATACGGAATCAGTATTGCCGGGCGGGCCGCCACAGGCGTGCTGAGCGAGAAGCCGGAACGATACGGGCAGATGTTCATCATGGTCGTGCTGCCCGGAACGCAGGGCTTCTACGGCTTCCTCGGGGCCTTCATGGTCATGCTCCAGATGAACTTCTTCGGCGGCGGCCTCTCGCAGGAAGTCAACACGTGGCTCGGGTTGCAGGTTCTTGCTGCCTGTCTGCCGGTGGGCGTCGCAGGCCTGTTCAGCGCGATTCAGCAGGGCAAGACCTCGGCCGGCGGCATTCTGATGGCGGCGAAGAGGCCTGAGCTGGCGTTCAAGGCCGGCGTCGTCTACGCGGTCATGGTCGAGATCTACGCGATTCTGGGTCTGCTCGTGACCCTGTTCATCCTGTTGTTCGGCATCAAGTTCCCCGCCGCCGCGGCGGCTGCCGCCGGTGTGCAGTGAGAACTCGGAAGAAACACCGATCCCTTGTGACAGGGTATACGAGATGCAAGCAGAACAGGTAGTCGAGAAGATACTGTCGGACGCGCGGGCCCAGGCCGACGCGATCAGGAAGCAGGCCGGGGAGCGCGAAGCCGCGGAAATGGCCAAGGTCAACGAGGACCTTGCCCGGTTCGAGCAGCAGACGAAGACCCTGGCCGAGAAGGCCGCGGCGGACGAGCGCTCGCAGCGACTGGCGGTCGCGAGGATGGAAGCGGCCAAGGAGTATGCCTCCGCGAAGGCCTCGCTCCTCGACGAGGTCTTCAACCAGGCCCGCCAGAAGCTGGAGAAGCTCCCGGACAACGAGTACCGCGAGCTGATGGCCAGGCTCATGGCGGCCGCGGTCGAGACGGGCACGGAGAAGGTGATCGCGGGCAAGAACGACGCCCGGATCGACGCCAAGCTCGTCGCCGATGTGAATGCCCGTCTCAAGGACAAGGGCAAGCTGACGCTGGCCGACGAGAAACATAATTTCGGCGGCGGGTTCCTCCTCCAGCGGGGCAGGGTCCGCACGAACGTCTCGCTGACCGTGCTCGTGGAGCAGGCCCGCAAGGACCTCGAGATCGAGGTGGCCAAAGACCTCTTTTCCAACGACGCCGACGCGGGTCGGTCCCGGTAGCGAAACATGGCCCAGACGCAAGTGGACAAGACGGACCTCGGGATTCACGATTTCTTCACGTACCCGCCGGTGGGCGAGGACGACTACGCCTACATGTTCCAGACCGCCCAGGTCCGGACCCTGGAGACGCAGATGCTGACGCGGACGACGCTGACGGACATGGCGAATGCGTCGGATTTCGCGTCCGCAGCGGGTTCCCTCAGCGGCAGCGAATACACGCTCGGCCAGGGGGCCGGCGCGGTCGAGATCGAGACGATGCTCCAGCAGCGTCGGACTGCGGTCCGCGGTCTGTTCGAGGATCTCATGCTCGACGAGCGGATCGCGGAAGTGTTCCGCAGCCGGGGCGACTACGCGAATGAAGTCTTCGCCGACGGGCGTGTGCTCACGGACAAGCCCGTCGGCGAAGACTTCAGCGACGAGGGCAACGTCCCGCCGGCGGTGCTGCGCCAGGCGTTCGAGGAGCAGAATTTTGCGGTCCTGCCCGAGTACGTGCAGACAGCCGCCGACCAGGCGACGCTGGCGTACTATCAGAACAAGAACGTCCGCCAGATCGACAACGCGATCGACCACGCCCAGGCGGCGCACAGGCTGGATGTCGCCCGGTGCGCGGATGGCGGCGTCTTCCTGACGAATCTGTTCCGCATCCAGACGGATCTGACGAACCTCCGCACGATGCTGCGAGTGAAGTTCCTCCAGGCGGATCCTCGCGACGTGTTCCTGGAGGGCGGGTTCGTCGAGATGGACCGTCTCCGCCAGGGGCTGGATCTGCCATACGAGGCGCTGGGGGCGTTGTTCTTCTCGACGCCGTACCATCACGTCGTCGAAGCCGGCGGCGCCTACGTCGCGTCGAGCGGCTCGTTCCTCAAGGTCGAGCAGCAGTGCGACGACTATCTGACGGGCTACCTGAAGCAGACGATGCAGGTCGCCTCCGGCCCGCAGCCGGTGGTCGCGTTTCTGCTCGCCAAGGAGCACGAGATTCGGACGGTCCGCCTGATCCTGACCGCCAAACGCAACGCATTGGATACGAAACTGATCCTGGATCGTCTCTCGTGAAGCACGTCACGCTTCACGCATCACAAGGTACGAAACGATGGAAGGCAAAGTCGCAGTTTTGGGTGACGCGGATTTCGTGATGCCGTTCTCGGCGTTGGGGGTCGATACGTACGCCGTGGGGCAGGATCGCGAGCAAGTCGTGAAGGCCGCCGAGCAGATCGTCGACGGCGGCTACGCGTTGCTCGTGGTGGCCGAGACGATTGCTGCGACGGCCGACGAGGTCCTCGCAGCCACGGATGCCAAGCCGACGCCCTGCGTGGTCGTCGTGCCCTTTACGCAGGAATCGGAAGGCTTCGCCAGCGAGGCCCTCGGTCGAGTGCTGAAACTCGCTACGGGGATCGACATTCTCAAGAGTAGCTAAAAGGTTGTGACAATGACAGAGAAAAGACAAGGTCGTGTAATGAAGGTCGCCGGACCCGTGGTGGTTGCGGAGGGGATGGCGGGGGCGCGGATGTACGACGTGGTTCGCGTCGGGTCGCTGAACCTGATCGGCGAGATCGTGGAGTTCCGCGGCGACCGGGCGTCGATCCAGGTCTACGAGGAGACCACGGGCATCGGGCCGGGCGAGCCGGTGCTGGACACCGAGGCGCCGCTGAGCGTCGAGCTCGGGCCCGGTCTGATCGAGAGCATCTACGACGGCATCCAGAGGCCGCTCGATGCGCTCGTGAAGCTCGAAGGCGACTTCATGAGCCGCGGCAGCGCGATGCCCGGCCTGTCCCGCGAGAAGAAGTGGTCCTTCAAGCCGACCGTCGCCAAGGGCGCCAAAGTCGGCCCCGGCGACATCATCGGCGAGGTGAAGGAGACCTCGCTCGTGCTGCACAAGATCATGGTCCCGCCGGGCGTCAGCGGCACGATCAAGAGCATCTCGCAGGGCGAATATACGGTCGAGCAGACCGTCGCAGTGTGTGTGGACGCCGACGGGACCGAGCGCCCGCTGACGCTCATGCAGAAGTGGCCCGTGAGAATTCCCCGGGCGCTGAGCAAGCGGCTGGCGCCGACCAATGTCCTGGTCAGTGGCCAGCGCGTCATCGACACCTTCTTCCCGATCACCAAGGGCGGCACCGCCTGCGTGCCCGGGCCGTTCGGAACCGGCAAGACCGTCGTGCAGCACCAGCTCGCCAAGTGGGTCGATGCCGACATCGTCGTCTACGTCGGCTGCGGCGAGCGCGGCAACGAGATGACCGACGTGCTCACCGAATTCCCCGAGCTGAAGGACCCGCGCAGCGGTGAACCCCTGATGCGCCGCTCGGTCCTGATTGCGAATACCTCGAACATGCCGGTGGCCGCTCGCGAAGCGTCGGTGTACACCGGCATCACGATTGCCGAGTACTTCCGCGACATGGGCTACACGGTCGCCTTGATGGCCGACAGCACGAGCCGATGGGCGGAGGCCATGCGTGAGATTTCGACCCGTCTGGAAGAAATGCCCGCCGAGGAAGGGTATCCGGCGTACCTGGCGGCCCGGATCGCGGCGTTCTACGAGCGGGCGGGTCGCGTCAAGTGCCAGGGTTCGCCCGACCGCGAGGGCGGCCTGTCCGTCATCGGCGCCGTGAGCCCGCCGGGCGGCGACCTCTCCGACCCCGTCGTACAGGCGACGCTCCACGTCGTCAAGGTCTTCTGGTCCCTCAAGGGCGAGCTGGCCTATCAGCGTCACTTCCCCGCCATCGACTGGCTGACCAGCTACTCGTTCTACGGCCAATATCTGCCGGGGGCGTTCGAGAACAAGGACATGGGCGACGAGATGGAGCGGATGACCAAGGAGGCGATGAGCCTGCTGGAGCAGGAGGCGGAGCTTCGGGAAATCGTCCGGCTCGTCGGCGCCGAGGCGCTGTCGCCGAGGGATCGGCTGGCGATGGAGACGTCGCGGTCCATCCGCGAGGACTATCTGCACCAGAACGCGTTCCACGCGGTGGACACGTACACCTCGCTGGAAAAGCAGTACGAAATGCTCAAGACCGTGCTGCACTTCCACCATGCGGGACTGGCCGCGATCGAGGCCGGCGTCGAGACCGTCGAGATCGCCCGGATGAGCGTCCGCGAGGACATCGCCCGCGCCAAGTACATTCCGCAGGCGGAGATCGAGAAGATCCGCCAGATCCGCACGAAGATCGACGACCAGATCCGACAGCTCGAAGGGGCCGTGGCCGCCAAGTAGCCAACCAACGCGTCGCGAAGGACGCAGGAGTGTGACATGCTATCCGTGAAAGAGTACCAGACCGTATCGAACATCCAGGGCCCGCTCATGCTGGTCGAGAGCGTGGACGAGGCCAAGTACGGCCACATCGTCGACATCGAGCTGGCGGACGGCTCCGTGCGTCGCGGCCAGATCCTCCAGGTCGAGAACGACAAGGTCCTGCTCCAGGTCTTCGAGGGCACCAGCGGCGTGGACACCGCGCGCAGCACCGTCCGCTTCCTGGCCCGCCCGCTGGAGCTGGGCGTCTCGCCGGACCTGCTGGGACGCGTCTTCAGCGGCCTGGGCGTCCCGAAGGACGGCGGTCCCGCGATCATCCCGCACGAGCGTCGCGACATCAACGGCGCCCCGATCAACCCGTTCGCCCGCGACTACCCGAACGAGTTCATCCAGACGGGCATCTCGACCATCGACGGCCTGAACCCGCTCGTCCGCGGCCAGAAGCTGCCGATCTTCTCCGGCTCCGGCCTGCCCCACGACGACCTCACCGCCCAGCTCGCCCGCCAGGCGACCGTCCTCGGCAAGGGCGAGGCCTTCGCCGTGGTCTTCGCTGCGATGGGCATTACATTCGAGGCCGCGCAATTCTTCATCGACGACCTGCACAACACCGGCGCCATCGAGCGAGCGGTCATGTTCATCAACCTGGCGAACGACCCGGCCATCGAGCGAATCGCCACGCCGCGGTTCGCGCTGACCGCCGCGGAGTACCTGGCCTACGAGTGCAACATGCACGTCCTCGTCATCCTGAACGACATGACGAACTACTGCGAAGCCCTCCGCGAGATCAGCGCCGCCCGTAAGGAAGTGCCCGGCCGTCGCGGCTATCCCGGCTACCTCTACACGGACCTCGCGACCCTCTACGAACGCGCGGGACGAATCAAGGGCAAGAAGGGCTCCATCACGATGGTGCCCGTCCTCACGATGCCCGAGGACGACAAGACGCACCCGGTGCCCGACCTGACCGGCTACATCACCGAGGGCCAGATCATCCTGTCGCGTTCCCTCCAGCGACAGGGCGTCAAGCCCCCGGTGGACGTGCTGCCCAGCCTGTCGCGTCTGAAGGACAAGGGCATCGGCAAGAACAAGACCCGCGAGGACCACGCGGACCTCTACAACCAGCTCTACGCCGCCTACGCTCGCGGCAAGGAAATGCAGGAACTCGCGACCATCATGGGCGAAGCCGCCCTCTCCGACGAGGACCGCAAGTACATGACCTTCGCCAACCGCTTCGAGGCCAAGTACATCGGCCAGGACTACCGCGAGAACCGCACGGTCTTCCAGACCCTCGATCTCGGCTGGGAACTGCTGAGCATGTTCGAGAACAACGAGCTCAAGCGAATCGACATCAAGCTCATCGAGAAGTACATGCCGCAATTCAGGAAGAAGTAGAAGCGTTTGAGCGTAGATGCGTGGATGCGAAGGCTCACAACAGTGCGAGGTTCGAGATTGGAGAGGAGAACGGTTATGGGCAATACGCATAAGGACCTGGAGATTTGGAAACAGGGCATTGAGCTCGTTGTACGCATCTATCAGGCGACTCAAGGGCTTCCGAAAGACGAAGAATATGGGCTGAAATCGCAGATGAGAAGGGCGGCGGTGTCTTATCCGAGCAATATTGCCGAGGGCGCCGCGCGGGCGTCCAGACGGGGATATACGCAATTCCTCCGTGTGTCCCTTGGCTCTCTATCGGAGCTGGAAACGCAGGTGATTATCGCGGACAGGCTCGGATTTCTCAAAGGGACGCCTCTGCTGGAAGAAGTGGAGGCCCTTCGTCGAAAGACATTGAATCTGATCAAGTACATGAAGACGAACAGAAGCGATCAGGCAGGCAAGTAGAGCTATGGACAAGCGAAGCCAACGCATCTACGCATCTACGCTTCTACGCATCAACGAGGTACCATCGTGCTCGCCAACGTAAACGCCACTCGAATGGAGCTCCTTCGGCTTCGCAAGCGGATCAGCCTCGCGAAGCGGGGACACCGACTGCTCAGTGAGAAACGCGACGAGATCTCCCGCCAGTTGATCCAGATTGCGAGGGACATCCAGCCGCTGCGACAGAAGGTCGAGCAGGCTTTGCTCCTGACCTTCCGGCGGTTCATGCTTGCCCGCGCGACGATGGAGCCCGAGGACGTCAAGGCCGCGATGGCGGTCCCGACCAAGCGGTTCAAGATGGCCATTGAGTTCGCCTCGGTCATGAACGTCAAGGTCCCGCGCCTCACGAAGGACATCGAAGGCGACATCCTCTGTTACGGCTACGGCTCCACCTCCGGCGAGCTCGACGTCGCCCTCCAGTCACTCGAGAAAGCCATCGACAGCCTCGTCGAGCTGGCCCAGAAGGAAAAGCAAGCCCGCCTGCTCGCGGTCGAGCTCCAGATGACCCGCCGACGCGTGAACGTCCTGGAGCACGTGGTTATTCCCGACATCATCGAGACGATCAAGTTCATCAACGACAAGCTGGGCGAGGCCGAACGCGACAGCATCACCCGCCTGATGAAGATCACCGACATCATCCGGAAATGACGGCTTGGCCGCCATTTCCGCATCGCTCGTGACTCGTCCCTCGTCGCTCGTGCTCCGTCGCAAGCGACGGCGTTGATGCGTGGGAGCGTTGATGCGTAGATGCGTTCCTTGTTCGCAGGGGCGCCGTTGTGTATTATCGTAGCATGGGCGTCCCGCCCATGATTCCTGACCACGGGCAAGATGCCCGTGCTACGACAGCCGCAAACCAGTCGTCTCACTTCCCTCTTGTCATCCGTGCCGCGAGCCTGCATACTCTCAGCGGAAAAGGCAATCGCTTGGCTGCCGGCCGGGAATGGATGGAAAGGAGCTGCCATGGACCGCAGGATGATGAAGTTGATCGCTGTATTGATGATGCTGGTCTGCTGCGTCGCGATGGGCCAGACGCCCCAGCCCGCGACCAGCCCGGCGGGAACGATGGTCAACGCCAAGGACCACGGCGCGACCGGCGACGGCCAAGCCGACGACACGCAGGCGATCCAGCGTGCGTTGAATGCCGCCCAGAAGTCTGGTCCCGTGTGCTACCTGCCCGCAGGCCACTACCGGCTCGACGGCTCTCTCATCGTGCCGCCCGGGGTCACGCTCTACGGCTCTTCCGGCGGCGTCCCGCACTCCGAGCACCCGATCGGCACGGTCCTGCTCGCCTGCGCCGGCAAGGGCAACGCCGACGGCCAGCCCCTCGTAACGCTCAAGCCCAACGCGGTGATTCGGAACCTCGTGATCCACTATCCCGAGCAGACCCTGCCCGAGGTCGTCGCCTATCCCTGGACCATTCGCGGCGACGGCGAGCTGTGCCAGGTCCTCGATATCACGATCACGAATCCCTACCAGGCCCTCGACTTCGGCACCTGCTGGAACGAGCTGCACCTGATCCGCAACGTCTTCGCCTGCCCCCTCAAGACCGGCCTTTTCATCGACCAGTGTACGGACATCGGTCGCGTCGAGAACGTCCACTTCAATCCGAACTTCTGGACCCGCATGGCCCTCCAGCCGGGCTATCCCGGCGGCGATATCAAAGCGTACCTCGAAAAGAACCTCGTCGGCTTCAAGATCGGAAAGACCGACTGGGAGTTCATGTCGAACTGCTTCGTCATCTTCCCGAGGATCGGCTTCCACTTCGACGACTTCGGCCACGGCCCAGGCAACGCGGTCGTCACGCAGTCGGGCTCGGACATCTGCCCGGTCGCAGTCCGGGTCGACCGGACCCAGGACCACGCGGGCGTCCAGTTCGTCAACGGCCAGTTCATGTCCACGATTATCGTGGGCGAGAACAACCGAGGCCCGGTGAAACTCGCCAACTGCGGATTCTGGACCGTGCCGGAGACGGCAGAGCAGATCGTCAAGCACGGCCCGAGCTCGCTCGTCCTGAACGGCTGCCACTTCGCAGGTTGGGACTCCGCGAAGAAGGGCGCACCGTGCATCCGAGCCGACGGCGGCCGGATGGTCGTCAGCGGCTGCGAATTCATGGCCGCAGGCAAGAAGGCGGTGGTCCTGCAAAAGGGCCTCAAAGCAGCAACGATCTCCGCCTGCCTCCTGCGGGGCGAAGACGCAATCCAGAACGACTCCGGCGCCGACGTGCAAGTGGGCTTGAATACGACGGAGTAGCGCGTTGGAGCGTGAAAGCGTAGATGCGTAAATGCGTTGGCTGAATAGTGTAGGGTGGGTCCTTGACCCACGCGGTGAATCTCCGAGAACAGAGGCTGCCATCGCTCAGAAAGAGCCTGTCGTCAGCAACTCCGCAGGCGTCAGTACCGGCAGTCCAGATCGCGGAAAGGTACTCGCATCCCGGCTGACGATGCACGCCGCACCCGCGCGGATGGCACTGAAATACTGAATCGCATCCTCCAAGTCCTTGAAGTCGGCGTCGATGGCCTGATCGAGGATCTGTTTGTCCAGCGGTACCGGCTCGAACGTATCTCGGAGGAACACCATCATTCGATTGACGGCCGGACGCGTTTGCAGTTTCCTCGTGACATAGTAGATGTTGTTGAAACTTATCACCGAGACGAAACCCCTTACCCGGCCCTGTTCGGCCAACGTCCAGACACCAGCACTGTGTGTATAGAACGGCTCGCGCTGGGCCAGCACGTCAAGGAGCACATTCGTATCGACAAACACATTCATGTCTACAGCCTGTACTTCTCTCGGAGGGAATCGGTAAGCAGGTCCCTGTAATCGCGGCCTTTCAGCTCGATCAGGCCGGAGGCCTTCTTCGCGATCTTGCCGATGGGCATGTTGCTGCCCGCGCCATTGGCCAGCACATGGATGAACCGGCTGAACAGGGCCGAAACGCTGGTATTGCGCTCTGCCGCCAGCCGTTTCGCCTTCTCAATGACGTCTCGATCTGCATTCAACGTCAGTTTCGCCATGATTCGACCCCTTATACGTAACATCTTCAACCATAGTATACGTATACGTCGTCCCGGCGTCAAGGCCTGGTTTGCAGTCTATCTCGTATCCGGCCTCTCGCCTCCTGGATCGGAAAAAGTACCTGACACCGCCGCGATTCCCAACAGCCCCCACCGCACTTTTGCTCCGCCCTTCACATGGGTTCCCAGAACACTTCGATGAGGGTGGCTGTGGAGTCATCTGGCCCATAGCCTGCTATCCAGAACCCGCATCCGCTGTTTATCCCGCTGGCGGCAAGTCCAGCGAGCGTGTTACGGACTATCCCATCCAACGATTGCTCAACATAGTCCGCTATGTTTGCGACGGTCCTTGCGTTGTCGACTTCCGGCGCGATCCGCGTGATGTATTCGACGACTGGGCGGCCGTTCAGCACGTTTTGGCCGTGGTGAGCGATGATGATCGGCCTGCCTCCGAGTGGGAATAGCTTCTGGATCTCATCGGAAAGCACTGAGGATGTGCCGTCCGGATTCACTCCCCGGCATAGGCCGTCTGCCATCAGGATGATCCCCTTCTCGCACTTGGCCGCCAACAGCAAAGTCATATCCCACAACCTCCAATCCCACGCTGTACTCGCGGCATTCACTCTACTCATAAGCTGCACCGCACCGGAACCCAGGATCGTGCCTGCGCATCGCACGTTCTATCGCGGTACTTCCCTATTCCTGGGCCGAAGTCCCTTCTATGTGTCAAAGGACCCCTTCGTTCAGAATCCAAGGTGTCATTGTAGGGCTGCGCAGGAAGAAATGTAAAGGGGGAGGAATGCGAAGCGCTGTTCGTGACGCGTTGCGCCTCGGTGCCACATTGCCCGTGTATCGAGTCGAGAGAGGTTACGCTGATGGATGGTGTGTCGGACCAGACGGGCACGTGCGCCCGTCGAACCAGAACAGAAGCTCATTATGGAGTTGCCAAAGAGCGGTGGGGGGGGGGCGTGAAGCGTCAGATGATGCCTCTTTGTCACTACTGCGGCTTCATCGGTCTTTCGCCGCCTTCGGCGGCACGAGAGACGGGCGACGAGGGCCGAGCGACAGGAGACTTCGTCTCTCCTTCGCATCTACGCTTCAACGCATCTACGCTCCCACGCTCGACTTCCTGCGGGAAGTTGAGCCTCGCGAATTCGCCGAACAGCTCGCGGGCCTTGCGGTCGTAGGCTCGGGCGGCTTCGATTTCGGTGGCGAAGACGGCAATGTGGGTGCTCTTGCGGCCGCAACAGATTTTGGCGGACCATGTGTCGCGTCTCTTGTCGTGGTAGACGCCTTTGTAGATCGAACTGGCGCCGGGCTTCTTTCGGATGTTCCGCATGTTCTGCTGGTTTGTGCAGACTCGCAGATTGGCCCTTCGGTTGTTCAGGCCGTTGCCGTCGATGTGATCGACGAGCATGCCCTTGGGCGGCTTCATGATCTCGCGGTGCATGTAGATCGTTTTGCCATGCTCCTTGCGGCCTGCGTAGGTGTTGCCCGACGCGACGATGTGCCATCGGCGCCCACTGAGCCATTCGTAGTCGCCAGCGTCCACGATGGCGAACTTGCCCTGGGTCAGCGGGATGAAGCGGATACTGTTATCGGGGGACTGGGGCGGGGTGCCACGCAGGACCGGGTCCGGCTTACGCCGGAAGTTCGGACACGAGTCCGGGGGCTGGATGCGGACGATCTCGCCCGGCGCCCCCGGCGTGTTCGCGCAGATCGGCAACGTTCGCTTCCCATCGCGCATCGTCGCGGCCCAGAGGCAGGCAGCACAGCAAGGCTGATGCAGCCGCGACTCGTCGCTCGTGGCTCGTGACTCGTGGGTGATTGGGTGGAGGGCTTGGCAGGGTCCGGTGCGTTGCTTGTACGTTCTCATGACGGCGCCTTCATGTCTCGCTGTCTTCGTTCCTGTAGGTCGTGCGAGGGCCGCGGAACGAAGATCACGTCCCTCTATAATTGCCCGATGTTGCACGAATTTGTCGAAAAATCAGCGTTTCGAGGGGGCGCGAAATCGCGATAAGTCCAGGCCGGAACGGGATTAGAAAAAATCTCGCGCCAGGGGCGTTTTCCGTTTTCAGATGTTGCACGAATTGTGCTATTCCTACTGGAAATCGGGATATTCGCCACAGAGTACACAGAGGGCACAGAGCGGAAGTCGTGTTGTGAAACTCGGCGGTTTAGGAGTGTGACATCGGGCTTCTCCATCGTCTCAGTAGTTGCACCTGTTCCTCTCTGTGTCCTCGGTGCCTCCGTGGTGGGCCGAGTGGCTATTTTGCGATTGGGGATTTACTAATTGGCCGGGGAAGCTTAGTATTTGGGACCGATTGTGACGGCTGTCCGTCTCGCGTGGCGCAGACGGTTGGAGTTGCGTGGCGGCGGGCGGCGGTCAAGGATGGATCGTTCCTTGCAGATCAGAAAGGTGGGTTGAAGATGTCAACGAGGACGTGGCGGTTGGCGGCGATTGCCGTTGTTCTGGTGGCGACAACGATGATGCTGGGCTCGTGCAAGTGCGCGTGCAGGAAGCTCGGCGGGACCCAGGCGAAACCGGCGCTCGATATCGACGTGACGTCGTTCGGCAAGACGCCGGACGGGAGGGAAGTCAAGCTCTATACCCTCTCCAACGCCAAGGGCGCCACGGCCAAGATCACGAACTACGGCGCGATCGTCGTGTCCCTCGAGATGCCCGACCGCAAGGGGCAGATGGACGACATCGTGCTCGGGTACGACAACCTGGCCGGGTTCCTGAAGACCACGCCGTACTTCGGCGCCATCGTCGGGCGGTACGGCAACCGCATCGGCGGCGGCAAGTTCACGCTGAACGGGACGACCTATACGCTGGCGACGAACGACAAGACCAACCACCTGCACGGCGGGAACAAGGGATTCGACAAGGTCGTCTGGGAGCACAAGCCCGTATGGAGGCCGGACGCAGTCGGCGTCGAGCTGACGTACCTGAGCAAGGACGGCGAGGAAGGCTATCCCGGCAATCTGAAGGCGACGGTGACGTACCTGCTGACGAACAAGAACGAGCTGCGGATCGACTACCTTGCGACGACGGACAAGGCGACGCCGGTGAATCTGACGCACCACGGCTACTTCAATCTGACCGGCGGAGCGAGGGACATTCTCGGTCATAAGCTGATGCTCAACGCGGACCGCTTCACGCCGGTCGATGCGGGACTGATTCCGACGGGCGAATTGCAGCCGGTGAAGGGGACTCCGATGGATTTCACGAAGGCGACGCCGATCGGCGAGCGGATCGAAGCGGATTTCGCTCAGCTCAAGGCCGGCGGCGGCTACGACCACAACTGGGTGCTCAATCGCAAGGGCCCCGGCCTGAGTCTGGCGGCCAAGGTTGCCGAGCCGACGACCGGGCGCGTGATGGAGGTCTGGACGACCGAGCCGGGAATCCAGTTCTACGCGGGCAACTTCCTCGACGGAACCATCACGGGCAAAGGCGGCGTCGTCTACAAGCACCGCTGGGGTTTCTGCCTGGAGACGCAGCATTATCCGGATTCGCCGAATAAGCCGAGTTTTCCGTCCACAATCCTGAAGCCGGGCGAGAAGTACCAGACGACGACGATCTACCGCTTCTGGGCGAAGTGAGACCGGGTTGGTCTGAGCCGGGGCCTCCAGACAGACGGGAGGCCGTGAAATCCGCGGGTATTCAGCAGAGAGGTTGGCTATGCACACGATGCAACTGATGATGGGTCAGGTTTTTGTGACGGCCGATTGGGTGGCGATCGCGGCGTATTTCGCGATCCTTGTGGGCTTGGCCTGGTGGGTGATCCTCAAGAGCAAGAACACCACGGACGACTACTTTCTCGCGGGTCGCAACCTCGGGTGGTTCATCGTCGGCGCGAGCGTCTTCGCGTCGAACATCGGTTCGGAGCACTTGGTGGGCCTGGCGGGGTCGGGCTGCACGGACGGCGTGGCGATGGCGCACTACGAGCTGCACGCCTGGTGCCTGCTGATTCTGGCGTGGGTGTTCGTGCCGTTCTACATGCGGTCGCGGGTGTTCACGATGCCGGAGTTTCTGGAGAAGCGGTTCAGCGAGTCGAGCCGGTGGGTGCTGTCGCTGATCTCGCTGGTGGCGTACGTGCTGACGAAGATCGCGGTGGGGATCTTCGCGGGCGGCGTGGTGTTCGGCGCCCTGCTGCCCGAGCTGCACCTCGACCTCGGCCCCCTGCACCTCGACAGCTTCTGGGTGGGCTCGATCCTGGTGATCGTGTTCACCGGTCTGTACACGGTTCTGGGCGGTCTTCGTGCGGTGGCGTACACGGAGGCCCTTCAGACGGTCATTTTGATCGTGGGCTCGGCGTTGGTGACGGTGTTCGGTCTCAAGGCCCTGGGCGGGTGGTCGGAGCTGCGTGCGATCGCGGGCTCGGAGATGTTCAACCTGTGGAAGCCGATGGTGCCGACGGGGGTGGAGAGCACGTGGGCGCCGGTCCGCGAGACGGGCCGGATGGCGTGGTACTTCAACGACGCGTATCCGTGGCTGGGGATGCTGTTCTGCGCCCCGATCGTGGGTCTGTGGTACTGGTGCACGGACCAGTACATCGTTCAGCGTGTGCTGGGGGCGCCGAACGAGAGAGAGGCTCGCCGCGGATCGATCTGCGCCGCGTTCTTCAAACTGCTTCCGGTGTTCATCTTCATCATCCCGGGGATGATCGCGTTCGCACTGGCCAAGAGCGGGCATAACGCCACCCTCCAGCAAACCCTCTTTGCCGCGGACGGCACGATTGCGCGAGACGAATGCCAGAAGGCGTTCCCCATGCTCGTGGCGACGGTCCTTCCGGCGGGCGTCCGAGGGATCGTGGTGGCAGGCCTGCTGGCGGCGTTGATGAGTTCGCTGGCGGGGGTCTTCAACGCGTCGGCGACGCTGTTCACGATGGACTTCTACGACAAGCTGCGTCCCGGTGCGACGCAGGCGCAGCTCGTGTGGATCGGGCGGATCGCGACGACGGTGATGGTGCTGATCGGCCTGCTGTGGATTCCGGTGATCAAGGGCGGCAAGGGCCTGTACGACTACCTGCAAGGGGTCCAGGCGTACCTGGCGCCGCCGATTTTCGTGGTGTTCTTCCTGGGCGTGTTCCTCAAGCGACTGAACGGCAAGGGCTGCCTTGCGGCGTTGATCGTGGGGTTCATCATGGGCCTGTTCCGCCTGGCGGTGGACACGCCGGTGAAGCTCAAGAACGTTAGCCTTTTCCGGGACTTCGCATACGCGGAAGGCTCGTTCCTGTGGATCGTGAACAACATTTACTTCCAATACTACAGCGTGCTGATTTTCCTGACGTGCGCGCTGGTGATGATCGTGGTCAGTTACCTGACGGCGGCGCCGGACTACGAGAAGATTCGGGGCCTGACGTTCGCGACGCAGACGGCGGAAGACCGTCGCCAGTCGCGTGCGAGCTGGACGAAGGGCGACCTGATTTTCACGTGCGTGGTGCTGGCGTTGATTCTGACGGCCTACATCTACTTCAGCGGCTGACGGAGCGTGCCGCATGGATCGTGAAACGCGAAGCGA
>Ga0209200_1000417_pt1 | contig 48463 bp, 46 predicted proteins | sample AD_UKC033_MetaG_FD_184406 | JGI IMG/M metagenome (GOLD analysis project Ga0209200, IMG submission 184406) | Active sludge microbial communities of municipal wastewater-treating anaerobic digesters from USA - AD_UKC033_MetaG (SPAdes) (version 2) | ecosystem: Engineered > Bioreactor > Anaerobic >... | reverse complement strand
CCAGTTCATCGGCCTCTCCTTCCTGATGGTGCTGGTTCAGCGCATCCTGGGCATGGGCTTCTTCGATCCCGGCGGCCCGGTCTGGAGCGAGGTGGACAAATGGGCCGGCGGCGGCAATCCGATCCTCTTCCAGCACATGTTCTGGTTCTATTCGCACCCGGCGGTCTATCTCTTTGTGCTGCCCGGCCTGGGCATCATCAGCGAGCTGCTGCCCGTCTTCGCCCGCAAGCCGCTGTTCGGCTACAAGTGGATCGCCATGTCCAGCATGGCCATCGCCCTGGTGGGCTTCCTGGTCTGGGCGCACCACATGTTCGTCTCCGGCATGAGCAACTACCTGCGGGTGCCCTTCATGATGTCCACCCTGCTGGTGGCCGTGCCCACAGGCGTCAAGTTCTTCAGTTGGCTGGGCACCCTGTGGGGCGGTCGCATCGAGTTCAAGACCCCCATGCTCTTCGCCCTGGGCGCAATCTCCGTCTTTCTGATCGGCGGGTTGACCGGGCCGCCGCTGGGCACCGTCGCCACCGACCTGAACCTGACCGACACCTACTACGTGGTGGGCCACTTCCACGCCACCATGTTCGGCGGCTTCATCTTCCCCTTCCTGGCGGCGCTCTACTACTGGTTCCCCAAGGCGACGGGACGGATGTACAACGAGCGGCTGGGCCAGTTGCACTTCTGGCTGATGACGCCGGCCTTCTGGGTGATGAGTCTGGGCCAGATTTTCGTGGGCATGCATGGCATGCGCCGCCGCATCGCCACCTATGAAGTAGGCTTGGACATCGGCACGGCGCAGATGATGGTGACCATCGCCGGCTTCGTGATCTTCATCTCGGTGTTGATCATGATGTTCAACCTGTTCGTGCTTGCCCGCCGCGGGCAGCGCGCGGGGGCGAACCCCTGGCGCTCGCGCGGCCTGGAGTGGCAGGTGCCCTCGCCCATGCCTGAGATGACCTACCCCGCCACCCCCGTCGTGGTAGGCGAGCCCTATGACTACGGCAAGCCCGGCTCGATCTACGTGCAATTTGCACCAGCCGCACCTGCCCTGCACACGGGCGCAAGCATCACCGGCGGCGACTGAGCGACGCCTGAACACCCGTGGGTTGAGTAGGCGTCTGCGCCGTATCGAAACCCACGGACAAGGAGACTAACGCATGGAACATCTTTTCCTCGTCTTCATCGCTCTGCCGCTGGTGGTGGGCGGCGCGGTTCTGGTCGGCGCCTGGCTGCTGACCAAGATCATGCCCGGCGACGCGGCCGCAGCCAAGGCCGCGGCCGCGGCCCAGGCCGCCGCCATCCCCGCGCACGGCCCCGACTACGCCCGGCTCACCCCCCGGCGCAAGGCTGCCCTCCGCACCGGCATCGTGGTCCTGCTCGGCCTGGCGCTGCTGACCATCGTCGAGTTCTTCCTGGCTGCGCTGGGATCGACCGCCCTGATGTTCGTTATCATCATCCTGAAGGCGGCCTTGATCATGTATTTCTTTATGCACATCGCCGCCGTCTGGCGAACTGAGGAGGCGCATTGATGACTGCTGTCGCTGAGTCTTATCAGGTCCAGACCCGTCGCAACCGCATGGGCTTCTGGCTCTTCTTCCTCTCGGAGTCCTTCCTCTTCGGCGGCCTGTTGGTGGCGCGCTACTATCTGTGGGGCAATACCCGCCCCTCCATGGAAGACACCGTCATCGGCCCGCTGCACATCAGCTACCAGGTCATCCCGCTGATGATCACCGCGGTGCTGCTGCTGAGCAGCTTCTTCATGAACCGGGCCGAGGTGGCCATCGCCAACGATGACCGCAAGACCTTCTCGCGCTCGATCCTGCTGACCGTCCTGATGGGTCTGATCTTCCTGCTGGGCGTGTTGATCTTCGAGTGGGGCTGGAAGACGGTGGACGGCCAGATCGTGCTGGGTCGCCACATCAGCCCCACCGACGGCGTCTTCGGCGCGGTGCTCTACGGCATGACCGGCATGCACGCCCTGCACGTGGTCAGCGGGCTGGTTCTGCTGATGCTGGTCTGGAACCTGGGGCGCAAGGGCCACTTCTCCCCCGAAAAGCACTGGGGCGTCGAGGCCACGGCCATCTACTGGCATTACGTCGACCTGGTATGGGTCTTCTTCTACCCCGCCATCTACCTGATCGGCGTGGGCGTGCATGCGGCAGGACATTGAATGGTGAACGGTGAACGGTAAACGGTAAACCGATACCCTCCGTTCACCGCTCACCGTTCACCGACCACCGTTCACCGACAATGACAAGGGCGCTGCTACTCTCCTGGGACTTCCGTATCGAAGTCATCCTCGTGCTGGGTCTGCTGGCCGTGGTCTATCTGCGCGGCTGGCTGCGCCTGCGCGCCCTGCCCATGCCTGCCGCCGCGCCCGGGCGCGGCGCAGCGCGGCCAGCCCCGGCCGAACGGCGCCCGCTGGCGGCCGGCTGGCGGCTGGCCACCTACTGGGCCGGCCTGGCGACCGTCGCCGTGGCGCTGATGTCGCCGGTGGATGTGCTCAGCAGCCAGCTCTTCTTCATGCACATGAGCCAGCACCTGCTGCTGACCATGGTCGCCGTGCCGCTGCTGCTGATCGGCAACCCCTTCCCGGTGCTGATGTGGGGGCTGCCGCGGCCGGCGCGCCGCCCGGTCAGCGCGGTGCTCAATGGCCAGTCGGTCTGGCGCCGGATGCTGACCAAGCTCACCACGCCCGGCATCGTCTGGCTGCTCTACGTGATCTGCCTGATCGTCTGGCATGATCCGGTGCTCTACAACCTGGTGCTGCGCAATCAGTTCGTGCATGACCTGCAGCACCTTTCCTTCTTCATCACCACCATGTTGCTCTGGTGGCACATTCTGGGCGTGGCGCCCCGCCTCCACCGCTCCCTGTCGGCGGCCCAGCGCATCGTCTACACCATCTCGGTGGTGCCGGTCAACGTCATCATCGGCGTGGTGATCGCCTTTGCGCCGTCGCCCATCTATGTACACTACGTCAATGTGCCGCGGCTGATGGGCCTCTCGGTGATGGCCGATCAGATGATCGCCGGCATCCTGATGTGGATTCCCGGCAGCGAGATGTTCTTCTGGGCCGCGCTGATCGTGCTGACGCAGATCGTCAACGCCGAGGCCAAAAAGCCGGTGCACACCAACCCGCCCTGGCTGCTGGATGAACACAGCGCGGGTGCGCGGTGATGGGACGAGGGCAGTCAACGGCGGGCTTTTCAGACAAAGCCCGCCGCCTGGGGACGCTGATTCTGCTGGCACTGGCGCTGGTTGCCAGCGCCGCGCCGGCCCAGGCCCACGGCGGCGGCACGCCGCAGTTGGTGCAGGCGCCGGCCGGCGCGTATGAGATCTACACCTGGACCAACCCGGATCCCGCCCGCGTCGGGGTGCTCCACGTCACCGTGGCCCTGGTGGAGCCGGCCACGCAGCAGCCGGTGCTCAACGCCGCGGTGCAGGTTCTGGCGCAGCCGGCCGACGGCGGTCAGGAGGCGACGGCCCCAGCTACCCACGACAACGCCGCCATCCGAACCTACTACGAGGCCGATCTTGAACTGCCCGCGGCCGGCCGCTGGCGAATCACCGTTGCCTTCGACGACGCCGCCGGCAGCGGCAGCGCCAGCTTCGAGCTGGACGTGCAGCCGGCCGCCTTCAACTGGCGCCCCGTGGTCATCGGTGCTACACTGGCCGTGATCGCCGTGGGCGCCTGGTTCATGATGCGACCCCGCACGCCGCGGGCCGGCAATGACGAATGAAACAACTCGTGCCCGTCATGCTGCGGTGCGCCTCAGCCTGACGGGGCGACGATGTTGAGTAGAAACCATGCTCAAAGCGCTGTTTAGCCGTCGTTATCTCCTGGTCACCCTGTTGGTCGTGGCCGCCATGGCTGTGATGGCCCGGCTGGGCGTCTGGCAGCTTGAGCGCCGGGAGCAGCGCATCGCCCGCAACGCCGACCTGGCGGCCAAGCTGGAAGCCGCGCCCCTCTCGCTCAACCAAGCTGCGCAGGCCGCCGCCTGGCCGCTGCCTGAGGATCGCAGCGCGGTGCGCAACCTGCGGGCCGAGGCGACAGGCCACTATGACTTTGCCAACCAACTGCTGCTGGTGCAGCAGAACTACGACAACATGCCGGGCGCGCATGTGGTGGTGCCGCTGGTCCTGAGCGACGCCAACCAGGCTGTGCTGGTCGATCGCGGCTGGGTGCCCTACGACGATGTGCAGTCGGGACGTTGGCGGCAGTACGACCAGCCGGCCGGGCCGCTGACCGTCGCAGGCCGCGTGCAGCCATCGCAGATCCTGCAGGGCCAGGACGCCGGGCAGGGGGCGGGCGAGGCCGCGGCGCCGCAGGCCAAACAGGAATGGTATCGCATCGACGTCGCCGCGATCCAGGGCCAGATGCCCTACACCCTGCTGCCGGTCTACCTGTTGGAAGCGGCCGGCCCGGCAGGCAACACCGCCCTGCCCTACCGCATCGAGCCGGAGGTCGATCTCTCCGAGGGGCCGCACCTGGGCTATGCCCTCCAGTGGTTCGCCTTTGCCATCATCGCCGGTATGGTCTATCTGGCGGCCGTGCGCTCCCGTTTGCGCAAGGCGCAGAGCAGCGAAGCCCAGGTCGATGAGATGCCGGCGGCTGACCCCAGCGCGGCATCGACCGATGCAGCCGCGCCAGGGCGCGCATAGACAAGACGTATGAACTTGCGACGTTGTCTTTTTATCGTTCTGACCCTGCTGCTGGCGACGTCGGCTGGCTGCCAGCGGGCCAGCCAGCAGGCTGCCAGCGATCAGGCGCCGGAGATTGCGGCCGCGCTGGCCATCGACCCGGAGCCGGCCGTCGTCGGGCCGGCCAAGCTCCAGGTCACGTTGACGGATGCCAGCGGCGCGCCCATCGACGGCGCCAGCGTCAGCCTGAAGGGCGACATGAGCCACGCCGGCATGGCGCCCGTGCTGGCCCAGGCCAGCGGCGGCGCTGCTGGCGTGTACCAGGCCCAGTGGCGTTGGACCATGGCCGGCGACTGGGTGGTCACGGTGACCGCGACGCTGCCCGATGGCCGCACGCTGGTGCGCCGTTTCGATCTGACCGTGGCCGGCTGACCGTGGCCGGGTGCTGAACTTTCATGGCGCTCTACCAACCGACACCCTCATTCGATCTGCTGCGCGTGCCTGGGCTGGGCCGGCTGCTGCGCTGGCGCTGGGGCCGCCTGGTTTTTCAGCTTCCCTTGCTGGCGCTGGCCGCGCTGGTGGTCTACGACGGACTGACGGGCCCGCCGCTGGCGTCGCAGAACATCGCCACGGTCTCGGTGTGGGTTCACTACCGCGGGCTGGTGATGCTGGCGCTGCTGCTGGCCGGCAACCTTTTCTGCATGAGCTGCCCCTTCACCCTGCCGCGCACGCTGGCGCAGCGCCTGGCCGGCCGCGGCCGGCGCTGGCCCAAAGCGCTGCGCAACAAATGGCTGGCCATCGGCGCGTTCGTGGCCTACCTTTGGCTCTACGAGGCGCTGGATCTGTGGGCCAGCCCGGCGCTGACCGCCTGGCTGGTGATCGGCTATTTCGTCGCCGCCTTCGTGTTGGAGGCGCTCTTCGCCGAGTCGCCCTTCTGCAAATACATCTGCCCGCTGGGCACCTTCAACTTCGCCGCCTCCACGATTTCCCCCTTGCAGATCACCGCCCGCAGCGCGGATGTCTGCCGCTCCTGCGTCGGCAAGGAATGCGTCAACGGATCGACCCAGACGCTGGGCTGTGGCGCCGAGCTGTTCGTGCCCCAGATCAAGAGCAACCTGGACTGCACCTTTTGTCTGGACTGCGCCCGGGCGTGCCCGCATGACAACGTGGCCCTGGCCAGCCGCAAGCCGGTGATCGAGCTGGCCACGGCCGCCTGGCCCCGGCGCTGGGATCTGGCCTTTCTGGCCCTGGTCTTCGCCTTTGCCGGGCTGACCAACGCCTTCGGCATGACCCCGCCGGTCTATGCCCTGGCCGCGACGTTGAGCCGGTGGCTGGGCGTGGCCAACGAGGCCCTGATCCTGGCGTTGATCTTCGGCCTGTTCATGGTGGCGCTGCCGGCCGCGCTGGGTCTCGGCGCAGCCTGGCTCAGCCGGCGCATGGGCGCTGGCCAGGGCCGCCGTTGGAACCGAAACAGCCTGCGGGATCTGTTCACCCGCTACGCGCCGACCGTCCTTCCGCTGGCCTTTGCCATCTGGTTCGCCCACTACTGGTTTCATTTTGCCAGCGGCGCGCTGACCATCGCGCCGGTTGTGCAGAGCTTTCTGCTCGATCATGGCGTCACCCTGTTGGGCAGCCAGCCCAACTGGAGGCTGGGGCCGATCATGTCAGACGATGCCCTGTTCATGCTGGTGCTGGCCGCGGTAGCCATCGGCTATCTGGCCAGCCTGCACAGCCTGCAGCGCGTCGCCGCCGCCGAACAGGCGCCCGCCGCCCGCCGCCGGGCGTTGCTGCCCTGGCTGGCGCTGTGGACCGCGCTGGCAGTGGCCGCGGTGATGGTCTTCTCGCTGCCGATGGAGATGCGCGGGATGATCGGCTGATGGGCGCTGGGTGACTCTCACGCTCAGGCGCCCCGCTCGGGCCGGTCTCCGACCGTGCTCGTCCAGAGCCCCATGCTTGGGCCGGTCTCCGACCGTGCCCGTCCAGAGCCCCATGCTCGGGTCGGTCTCCGACCGTGCCCGTCCAGAGCCCCATGCTCGGGCCGGTCTCCGACCGTGCCCGCCCGAAGATTGGCTTTCAAGGAGCATTCATGACCACAATCAACAAGCACAAACGCTACGCCGGGTCTGAGGTGGCCGAGGCAATGGCCGAGACAGTAGCGCCAGCCGCCAAGCCGTCCTTCTTCAGCACGCTGATGGTGCTGTTCAAGGCCCGCGTCGTCAGCCTGCTGCTCTTTTCTGCCGTGGGCGGCGCATTCCTCAGCGCCGGCGGTTGGCCTGGACTGGAAGCCCTGGGCCTGACCCTCCTCACCGGCTGGCTGGCGGCGTCAGGCGCTTCGGCTTGGAACCACTACTGGGAGCGCAGATCGGACGCCACCATGACCCGCACCCGCCATCGCCCCCTGGTCAACGGCGACATCGCCGACCCGACCTGGGTGCCCTGGGTTGCCACGGGCATGATCGTGCTGTCGGTGCTGATTGCGTTGCCCTTCAGCCTGGCGCTGGCCTTCTGGCTGGCAGCCGGCGCGTTCATCTACGTGGTCATCTACACCATCTGGCTCAAGCCCCGCACCACGCTGAACATCGTCATCGGCGGCGCGGCTGGCAGCGCGGCTGTGCTGGCCGGCGCGGCCGCGGCCGGCGTTTGGACTGCGCCGGCCGCGCTGGTGCTGGCTGTGCTGGTCTTCCTCTGGACCCCAAGCCACTTCTGGAGCCTGGCCATCGTCTACCGCAACGACTACGCGCGCAGCGATACCCCCATGTTGCCGGTGAAGGCCAGCCCCAAAGTGGCCGCCTTCTGGGTCTTCGTACACACGACAGCTACGGCGCTGGCTGCCTTGGTGCTGGCCCTGGATCCGGAGCTGGGTTTGATCTACCTGATTCCCGTTGGGTTGGCCACCGTCGACATGATGCTGCGCAACCTGCGCCTGCTGCGCGTGCCCAGCGGCAAAAACGCCCGCTCCCTGTTCATGGCCTCCAACATGTACCTGACCATCGTGCTGGTGATGGCGTGCATCGATGTGGTGATCACGGCGGTCTAGCCGCGGCCGCTGAATTCAATCAAGAACGCTCCTGGCAAATTTGCCAGGAGCGTTCTTTGTTGCGGCGAATGCCGGCGGTTAGGGTCCTGCTTCGATCAGCACCTGCCCGTTGGTGAGCTCCACCAGCCGCTGTTGCAGCGTCGGCGACTGGTCTGCGGGCAGGCGCAGGTAATAGGTCACGTCGACGCCGTAGTCCTCCTGCTGAAGGGTGGCCCCGAACTCCGCCAAAACCCGCTGCACCGGGGTGACGCTGGCGTAGTCGATCACCACCAGCAGATCCACAGTCGGCCTGTGGACCGCCAGCGGCAGCGTTTCCAGCGCCAGCTTGACCCCGCCGCTGTAGGCGCGCACCAAGCCCCCTTTGCCCAGCAGAATGCCGCCGAAATAGCGGGTGACCACCGCGCTGATGTCGCCCACGTTGCTGTGGTGCAAGACGGTCCACATGGGCTTGCCGGCCGTGCCGTGCGGCTCGCCGTCATCGCTGTAGCCGATCTGGCCGGTGCTGCCCGGCGGCCCCACCAGATAGGCCCAGCAGTTGTGGGTGGCGTCGCCGAACTCGGCCCGCATCTGGTCGATGAAGGCGCGGGCATCCTCCACCGTGGGGGTGTAGGCCACCGTGGTGATGAAACGACTGCGGTCGATCTCCTCATCGACGCGGTGGCGCTGGGCAGGGATGGGATAACGACCGGTCATTGGCGTGGGGACTGCCTCAGCGAACCATCAGCCAGGGCAGGAACATGTTGAAATAGACGCGGCCAGGCTCGAACTCCACTGCGCCGATATCACAGCGCGCGCCGTTCGCGCCGTCGCCGTCGATGGGTCTGGCAACGCCCCGCTGGTCGTCGGCGGGGCAGCCCGTGTTGGTGGCGGCGTCGATGGCCGCGCTCACGGGACGCAGAAAATGGGTCGGGGTTGGCCCACCGTAGTCGCCCAACGCCATCAGCGCCGAGTCAGCGTTGCGCAGATCGGAGGCCTGGTTGAAGCGGCACGTGTCGCCTGTGTCCAGGTTGTACCCTAGGGAGATAAAGCTTCCGCCGCCCTCACACTGAGCACCGCCGACGTTTCCGGACACGATCGTGCTCTTGAAAGACACGCTGCCGTAGTTGCTGACGCCCGATCCGAAGTTGAGGATGGCCGTGTTGTTGGCGATGGTCACGTGGCTCAGGGTCACCGTTCCCGAGTTGGAGATACCAGCGCCGCTGGCCGCGCTGTTGCCGCTCACTGTGGAGTTGGTCATGGTCAGGGTCCAGGTGCTGTTGTTGTGGATCGCCCCTCCATAGACGTGCAGGCCCGTCGACTGATTGTTGGTAAACGTCGAGTGTTCAATGACGGCCGTGCCGCCATTAAACAGCCCGCCGGCCACCTCATCGCTGACATTGTTCTCGATCACGGATCGCCGGATGGTCAGATGGCCGCCGTTGTAGACCCCGCCGCCGTGGTTAGGAGCGTAGTTGTCGCGCACGACAACCCGGTCCAGCAGCAGCTGGCTGTTGTTCATGATGCCGCCGCCATAGCCCTGGAGGGTGCTGTCGCCGTTGCGTACGGTCAGGTTGCGCAGGGTGATATGGCCGTTGAAGATCGCGAAGACCCGCTCCGCGCCGCCGCCATCGACCACAACGGCGGCCGGTGCAGCCCCGGCGCCCTCGATGGTTATGTCGGTGAACAGGTTGACGTTTTCAACATAGGTGCCAGGCGCCAATCTCACCGTGTCGCCGGCGTTGCTTTGGGTGCGGGCGTAGTTGATGGTGCGGCAGGGAGAAGCCTGGTTCGTGCAGGCGCCTGTGTCGACGCCTGAAGTGGAGACGTAGCGTACCGCCAAGGGAGTCGCCGTCGTGGTCGTTGGGTCTGCCAAGCCTTGCGCCAGAAGAAGTATGGCGAGGCCAGTCAGTAGAACAGCTACCGTGCGAGTCATCGTGAAACCTCCTTGCTTGGCCTAGGGTCTTTGCCCCGGACGATCAATATCCTAATCGTGCGATATGTTCTTCTCCCATGCCAAAATAATGGGCGATCTCATGAACCACGGTCTTGCGCACCTGCTCGGCGATGGCCTCGGAGGTGGCAAAATAGCGGGTGAGCGGGCCGCGGAAGATGGTAATGCGGTCGGGGACCACCATGCCGTAATGGCTGGAGCGCTGGGTGAGCGGCACCCCCTCATACAGCCCGAACAAGGTCGAGCCGGGCGGCACGCGGGAGGAATCCAACTGGTAGCGCGAGGGCCATTCCTGCACGGTGACGGCCACGTTGTCCATGCGATTCAAAATCTCGATCGGCAGCGACGCCAACGCATCGACCACCAGCTGATCGAACTCTTCCCGACTGACCATGGGCTCACTCCAAAAGTTGATTGTCAGATTATACGCATCGGCGGGCCAAAGTGAAAACCAACGCCAGCCGATGGTGTTATAGATTCAGCAAGATGAAAACAGCGGGCTCGGTCAGGAGACCGGCCCGAGCGGCTAGTTTCAAGTCAAAAATCGTGACCTGCAAAAACTGGCACAAGTAGTCCAACCGGCTATAATTGTGGCGCGAAGAGCCTGCTCCTGCGGCCATCGCAGGAACAAGGTCCTCGCCCGTATCGCAAACTTCAGAGGAGAAACAGCACAGCAATGGCCAAGTCCAACAAGAAAGTCCGCGTCGCACTGGTCGGCGTGGGCAACTGCGCGGCCGCCCTGGTGCAGGGCGTCCACTACTACAAGAACGCCGCCGATGACGCCGAGATCCCCGGCTTGATGCATGCCACCGTGGGCGGCTACCACGTGCGCGACATCGAGTTCACCGCCGCCTTCGACGTGACCGCGGACAAGGTGGGCAAGGACCTCAGCGAGGCGATCTGGGCCCATCCCAACAACACCATCAAGTTCGCCGACGTGCCCTATCTGGGCGTCCCCGTCAGCCGCGGCATGACCCACGACGGCCTGGGCAAATATGTCAGCACCGTGGTCAAAAAGGCCGACGGCCCCACCGACGACGTGATCGGCATTCTGCGCGACACCAAGACCGATGTGATCGTCAACTTCATGCCGGTGGGCTCCGAGATGGCGACAAAATGGTACGTGGAGCAGGCCATCGAGGCGGGCTGCGGCTTCGTCAACGGCATCCCCGTCTTCATCGCCAGCTCCCCCTACTGGTCCAAGCGTTTCCGCGACGCCAAGCTGCCGGTGATCGGCGACGACGTCAAGAGCCAGGTGGGCGCGACCATCACCCACCGGGTGCTGACCAACCTGTTCAAGGATCGCAGCGTGCACCTGGACCGCACCTACCAGCTCAACTTCGGCGGCAACATGGACTTCTACAACATGCTGGAGCGGGAGCGGCTGGAGAGCAAGAAGATCTCCAAGACCAACGCGGTCACCAGCCAACTGCCCTATGACCTGGGCGCGGGCAATGTCCACGTCGGCCCCAGCGACTACATCCCCTGGCTGACCGACCGCAAGTGGTGCCACATCCGCATGGAAGGCCGCGCCTTCGGCGACGTGCCCTTGCAGATGGAGGTCAAGCTGGAGGTCTGGGACTCGCCCAACTCGGCCGGCGTGATCATCGACGCGGTGCGCTGCGCCAAGCTGGCCATGGATCGCGGGCTGGGCGGCCCCATCAACGCCCCCTCGGCCTACTTCATGAAATCGCCGCCGCAGCAGTTCACCGACGACGAGGCGCGGCGCATGACCGAGGAGTTCATCCACGCCGGCGCCCGCCAGCCGTCGCTGGAGCAGGAGTTGGCCGAGCTGGTCAACTAACTGCTACCAGCAGTTCACGATTTTCCTGCGCATCCGAACCGGGATGTTGAGCCCTTGGCGGCTCAGCATCCCGGTTTCGTTTCCCCAGGGGATGCTTCGTCGCCTGCGGTCAGCATGACAGCCAGGAGACTCTCAACCAACGCTGGCAGGGCCCTGGTCACCTCGGGCGTCAGGCCCTGCCCCGGCTGGGTGGAGGAGATCTCGACTCCCCACAGTTCCACGTGGGCTGGCAGCCTGCCCAAAGCCGCGGCCAGCTCCAGCAGATCATGCACGCCCAGCCCGTGGGAGGATGTGCGCGCCACACCCCGCTCCTCGACACAGCCAGGCGTCCACGCGACGCGATGCCGCGTCCCCGGCGGCGCGCCGCTGCGAACGGCATCCACCACGATCAGCCGCTCGCAGTCGCCCAGCGCATCGAGCAGGCTGGCGTCAGGCTGGCGCAGCGCCAGCAGCCTGGCCGCCGGCCGGCCAGCCGCCGGCGTCATGGCCAGCCGATCGCGCAGGCAGCGCACCGCCTCGCCGCCTACGCCGTCGTCCGAGGCCCAGGGGTTGCCGATGCCGACCACCAGAATGGTCATGGCCGGCGCTGAATGTTGAGCTTGAGGAAGTGCGTCGCGCACGAGATGCACGGATCGTAGTTGCGCACCAACTGCTCGCACTGCCAGGTGGCCTCCTCGATGGGCAGATCGATCACCTGAGGCACGAAGGCCCGCAGGTCGTCCTCCATGCGCAAGAGGTTCTGGGTCGTCGGTGCGTCGATGCGCGCCTCCTGGATGAGGCCGGCGTCGTCGATGCGGTAGCGGTGATAGAGCATGCCGCGCGGCGCCTCGGTGATGTGGCAGCCGACGCCGGCCCGGGGCGGCGCGTCCACGTGCGGCGGCCGCGGCGGTCTATAGCTGGCGATGAGCTGCAAGGCCTCCTCGAAGGCGTGCACCACCTCCAACGCGCGCGCCGCGATGCTCATAAAGGGATTGTTGCTGGGGAAAACCAGGTTGTGCTCCCGCAGCGCCCGCTGGGCCGCAGGCGATAGCTGCTCCACGTTCAGGTTGACGCGCGCCAGCGGGCCCACATGATAGCTGCCGTGGCCCTGGCGATAGACGTGCAGCGCGTTGGAGTGCGCCACGTGCTCCTCGATGAAGTGGCTTTCGTATTCCTCCATGGGGATGTTCAGCCCACGAGAGCTCACCACTCGCCCTTCGTTCATGGGGAACTCGTCGGGGTGGGAAAGCGAGACGAACTCGTAGTCCACCTCAAAGGCGGGGTAGTCCAGGGTCGCGACCAGAGCCACGGTGTCCAGCGCAGCCTGCAGGCCCCACTCCAGCTCAGGCTTGAGCGCCAGCAGCTCGCGCGGGCTGGGCGCTTTGTAAAAGCCGCCCACGCAGGGCGAAATGGGATGCACCTCGCGGCCGCCGATGGCGGCCAGCAGCGCGTTGCCGATCTTCTTCATGCGCAGGGCCTGTTCCACGGCTGGCCGCAGTGCCGGATTGGCCGCCATGGCCATGGCGCTGGGATAGCCCAGGAAATCGGGCGCGTGCAGCAGGTAGATGTGCAGGACGTGGCTCTCGATCCACTCGGCGCAGTAGTAGAGACGGCGCAGGGCCCGAATCTCCGGCGTGATGGCGATGCCCAGGATCTTCTCCAGGGCATGCACCGAGCTCATCTGGTAGGCCACCGGGCAGATGCCGCAGATACGAGCGGTGATATCGGGCGCCTCGCGATAGCTGCGGCCGCGCAGAAAGGCCTCGAAGAAGCGCGGCGGTTCGAAGATGCGCAGCTCCAGGTGCTGGATCGCGCCCTTCTCCACCACGATGTCCAGCGCACCCTCGCCCTCGACGCGCGCCATGTAGTCCACCTTGATGCGTTTGACGCCGTTGGCTGTGCTGCCGCCGACGGGGGAAAGGATCGCGGGCTGGCCCGCCGGCTGCAGGGCCGGCTGGGCGCGTTCGGCCATGGCGCTCATGGGGCCACCTCCTCGTACTTGTCGCTGATCAGGCGGAAGGGGTCGGCGTAGCCGTTGAAGCTGCGGAACAGCCGCACAATGTCCGGCGCATCCAGGCCCAACTGCTCAAATTGATGGCCCAAGGCCGGGCCGTTGGGCGCCTCCATGGGGCCGTAGCAGCCATAGCAGCCCCGGGCGTAGGCCGGGCAGATCGCGCCGCAGCCTGCCTGGGTCACCGGCCCCATGCAGGCGATGCCTTGCGCCACCATGACGCAGGTCACGCCGCGCCGTTTGCACTCCACGCAGACGCTGTAGGTAGGCAAGCGGGGCAAACGTCCCACCAGCAGGGCGATGATCACCTCCAGCAACTGATGTTTGTTGATGGGGCAGCCGCGCAGCTCGAAGTCAACCTGCACGTGATCGCTGATGGGCGAGGAGGTGTCCAGCGTCTCGATATACTCCGGATGGGCGTAGACCATGCGGATGGTGTCGTCCACCTTCTGCCAATTGCGCAGCGCCTGGATGCCGCCGGCCGTGGCGCAGGCGCCGATGGCAATCAGGACCCTGGCCTGGCGTCGCACCTCCTTGATCTGGCGGAGCTGTTCAGGCGTGGAGATGGAGCCTTCCACCAGGGCGATGTCGTAGGGGCCGGGATCGGCATGGCGGCTCGCCTCCACGAAGTAGGCGATCTCCACGGCATCGGTGACGGCCAGCAGCTCATCCTCGGCGTCCAGCAGCGACAGTTGGCAGCCGTCGCACGAGGCAAACTTGAAGACAGCCAGCCGCGGCCTGGCGCGGGCGCCCGCGCCATTGGCTTTGGCGGCGCCGGTTTCTGTCGCGTTCATGCTAGAAATCCTCCACGCCGAAGAATGGCTCGATGGCTGCGTAGGAGAAGACCGGCCCCTCGCGGCAGACGAAGGCCGGTCCCAACTGGCAATGGCCACAGAAGCCCACGCCGCATTTCATGTTGCGCTCCATGGAGACGTAGATCTGCTCCTTGGGAATGCGCCGCGCCAGCGCCTCGTAGATCCCGAAGCGAATCATGATCTCAGGGCCGCAGGCCAGCACGCTGGTCTTCTTGGGGTCCAGGCGCAACTGGTAGAAGAGCATCGGCACCACGCCGACGTTGCCGCGCCAGCTTTCGTCGGCGCGATCCACCGTCAGCCGCAGGTTGATCTCCTGGCGCTCCCAGGAGTCGAACTCGTCGGTGTACAGCATGTCGCTGGGCGTGCGCGCGCCATAGAGCAGGAAGATCCGGCCGAAGTCGGCCCGGTGCTGCATCACATGGTAGAGCACCGGACGCAGCGGGGCCAGGCCGATGCCGCCTGTGACGATGCACAGATCCTGGCCGCGCAGGCGTTCCAGAGGCCAGGCCGTGCCGTAGGGGCCGCGCAGCCCGACGACATCGCCCACACGCAGACGGCCGATGGCCCGGGTCACGTTGCCGGCAAAGCGAATGGTATGGCCCAAGGGCTGCTGCGGGGCCGGGGCGGAGCTGACGGAGATGGGCACCTCGCCGATGGCCGGCAGATAGACCATGTTGAACTGGCCTGGCTGGAAGGAATAGCGTCGTTGCATCCCTTCGTCGTCGAAGACCAGACTGTAGGTCATGATGGCGTAGGCTTCCTCTTTGATCTCCACCACCCTGGCCGGATAGAGCCGCATGGGGCCGTTGCGGGCCGGGGGTGTGGCCGGCGCCGTCGTTGGTTTCATCATCTCACACCTCCGCGCGGATAGCAGCAACCTCGGCGGTGAGGTCGATCCCTACCGGGCACCAGGTGATGCAGCGGCCGCAGCCGACGCAGCCCGAGCTCCCGAACTGGTCGATCCACGACGCCAGCTTGTGAGTCAGCCATTGGCGGTAGCGCGACCGGGTGTGTGGCCGGATGTTGCCGCCATGCACGTGGGAGAAGGCCAAACTGAAGCAGGAATCCCACACCCGCAGCCGATCCGTCCTCTGTCCCGTCAGGTCGGGCTGATCCAAGACATCGCTGCAAAAACAGGTCGGACAGACCTGGGTGCAGTTGGTGCAGGAGAGACAGCGCTGGGCCACCTGGTCCCAGTGGCGATGCTCCAGGTTTTGATAGAGCAGATCGGGCAGGTCAGAGGTGTCCAGGTGGCGCCCCATGTGCTGTTCAGCCTCGGCCAGAGCCCGCCGGACGTTCTGCAGCTCGAAGGCTCCGGCAGGGCGCCAAGGCGTCTGGCTCAGCACCTGCCGGCCCAGTTCCGAGCCCACCTCGACGACGAAGATCTCCTCCAACTCCGTCAACGCCAGGTCGAAGCCGGGGCCGACGCGCGGCCCGGCGCCCATGCTGGCGCAGAAGCAGGTGTTGCCCGGCTCGGTGCAGTTGACCGCCAGCACGAAGGCCCGTTGCCGCCGCGCCCGGTAGTCGGGAACAGGGAAATGGCCGCTCAGGAACACCCGATCCTGGATGGCCATGGCCCGCAGCTCGCAGGCGCGCACGCCGATCAGCGCGTAGCGCGGGGCCGGCTCGGCATTGCCGTCGATCTCGAAGGTCTCGCCCTGCACCGTGAGCGTCAACAGCTTCTGAACCGGCGGGTACAAAAAGCGCTTCCAGGACTGGGGGGCGAGGGTGTAGCCGAAATAGGCGGTGTCGTTGCGCGGGCGCAGGCGATAGGTTGCCGCCTCCTGCTCGTCGCCCCAGCCGATCGGCAGGTCATCCACACCCTCGATCTCGTCGTAGACGATGGCCGTCTCGCCGAGAGTGGGCCCCAACAGCGTGTAACCCATCTCTTGCAGCACCTGAAAAACTCGCGCCAGGTCCTCCTTGGCGATGCTGGCAAACGCGCCGATATTTGGTGTCAGATCAGGCATGGCTCCTCCATGCCCTGCAAGAGCCTGGACGAGCACAGCGTCGCCCATGAGGCAGCTCTTTCGTCTGTAGCAGACAGACACAGGGGCTTTGTGAAAATTATAACACGAAATCACGGTGATGTCCAGAGGTTTTTCTGTAACTCAGCGGGGCCAAACGTTGGTTGAGTAGCTTTTTGAGGCGTACACCTGCGCTTGACACGATGGCGCGCAGGCAGGATAATAGGGCCTGCCCGCGCCGTCGATTGACCTCCAGTCCTCCTTCCCGGTCCCCAGAATACCCGTATGACCACCCAAACCCTGCCCGCACCCACCGCACAGCCCCCGAAGCGCGCCGTCCTCTCCTGGGCGCTCTACGATCTGGCCAACACGATCTTCTCCATGAACATCGTGTCGCTCTACTTCAGCCTGTGGGTGGTCAACGAGATGGGGGGAAGCGACGCGGACTACGGCAACGCCAACAGCATCTCCATGGCGCTGATGTTCTTCACCGCGGCCATTCTGGGCGCGCTGTCGGACCAGGCCGGCCGCCGCAAGCCCTTTCTGATCGTCACCACCCTGCTCTGCGTGGCCTTCACCGCGCTGTTGGGGGTCGGGGGTCTGGCCCTCTCGCTGCTCTTCTTCATCGCCGCCAACTACCTCTTCCAGGGCGGGCTGATCTTCTACGACTCGCTGTTGCCCGTGGTCAGCACCGAGGAGAACCGCGGCAAGGTGGGCGGCTTCGGCGTCGGCCTGGGCTACATGGGCTCCTTCATCGGCGTGGGCAGCGGCCTGCTGCTGCTGAGCCGCATCGGCTACACCGGCATCTTTCGCCTCAGTGCGCTGCTCTTCCTGCTCTTTGCCCTGCCCTGCTTCTTCTTTGTGCACGAGCCGGCGCGCGCCGGCGCCAGGTCGCTCGGTCGAATCGTGGCCGGGGCTATCGATCAGACCTACGGCCGCGGCCTCCGCTCGATTCACAACTGGCCACGCTATTTCGCCATCTGGGCCCTGCTGGGCCTGGGGCAGGGCATCCTGGCCATGGGGCTGGTGGGCCTGGCCGGCCAGCCGGTGCGCTGGTGGTTCCTGCCGGCCGGCCTGGCCATCGGACTGCTGGAATCGATCCTGTTGATGCCGGTGGTAGCGCCGCTGCTGCACGCCACCAGGTATCGCGGCCTGGCGCGCTTCCTGGGCGGCCGGGTGCTCTACACCGATCCCATCAACACGCTGATCGTCTTCATGGGCATCTATGCCACCAACGAGGTCGGCTTCACCGCCACCCAAACCCAACTGCTGCTGCTGGTATCGATCCTCTTCGCGGTGGTGGGGGGCATGGCCTGGGGCCTGCTGGTGGACAGGATCGGCCCCAAGCGCACGCTGAACATCGTCCTGGCGATCTGGGTCGTTGCGCTGTCGGCCGTCGTGGCGATTGCGGTCTTCGACCTGTCCAAGTGGTTTTTCTGGGGGGTGGGAACGCTGGCCGGCGTGGCCCTGGGCGGCGTCTGGGCGGCCGACCGGCCCTACATGCTGCGGCTGGCGCCGCCGCGCTTCGTGGGGGAATTCTATGGCCTCTACGCCATGGTAGGGCGCTTCGCCAGCATCATCGGGCCATTCATGTGGGGCTACATCGCCGAGACGCTGGGGCTGGGCCGGCCCGCGGCCGTGGCCAGCCTGCTGGTCTTCGTCGTACTCGCCCTGGTCGTGCTGCAAGGAGTAGACGACCAACCGCGCGAGTGGCCGGCGGAGCTGCAGTGACGCGGACGAGAAACCGGGTTAGACATCCATGCGCTGGGCGCACAACGGTCAATGAAAATGGCGGGCTCGGTGGCTGCGCACAGACCGGCCCGAGCGACTATTTTCAAGTCAAAGGGTAAACTATTCAGGCTGATGGCGCAGCCCAAGCACGAAGGGGTGATGGCAAGAACGGGTTGCCGACGAGAGCCATGGTGAGGGCATTCAAGACGTTGAGGTCGTTCTTGCAAGCGGTCGAGATGTAGCTGCGAATCACACAGAAAGTCTGTCCGCCGGTATCAGTACGAAGGCAAGCCGACACCTTCTGCTTCAACTTGACCATACGCAGGTCGCGTTCGGCCAGGTTGTTGTCGAAAGGCGCCTTGAAATCGCACATAAAGGCCAGCACGCTGCGTTGCTGCTGGCACAGACGGTCGAGCAGGTTTCTGGCCGGACTTTGCTTGGGCCTGCCTCGGCGCTTGGGGCCATCAGTGTCCTGCACCGGCGCCGGGTTGGCCTGGTAGCCTTGTTCGATCAAGGTGTGATAGCGGCCCTCGAAAGCCTGAATAGTTACCCCCGCAAAACCGTTTCTTGACAACCACCGATCTTGCCAGTCGCCCAGGCTGCGCTGGTCTCAGATTCCACTTGCATTTTCGGCGCTTTTCTGCGATAATTGTTGCGTCACCTGGATCCGCTGGCGGACCGGGATGGCCCAGACAGCACTTATCGCAGGCAACCAAGGAACGTTTGCCCGAAGCGCAACTCATAACCGGTCGTTTCGGACTCTACCCCTGAAAGGAGGGTACCGTGTCAACCACCACCCCCACCCCTGCCGCCGCGCCCGCGGCGCGCAAAAAAGTCACCACCCGCACCTTCCGTCAAAAGAAGCAGCGCGGCGAGCCGATCACCATGCTCACCGCGTATGATTTCATGACCGCCCGCGCCGTGGACCAGGCCGGCGTCGACTGCATCCTGGTCGGCGACTCGCTGGGCATGGTCGTCCTCGGCTACCCCAACACCCTGCCGGTCACCATGGAGGAGATGCTGCACCACTGCAAAGCGGTGGCGCGGGGCGCGTCCGCCGCGCTGCTGGTCGGCGACATGCCCTTCATGTCCTACCAGATCTCCGTCCCTGAGGCCGTGCGCAACGCGGGTCGTTTCCTGCAAGAGGCCGGCATGGAGGCGGTCAAGCTGGAGGGAGGCCGCGAGCGCGCCGAGGCGGTGCGCCAGATCGTCGCGGCCGGCATTCCGGTCATGGGCCACCTGGGCCTGACCCCCCAAAGCGTGGCCCAGTTCGGCGGCTTCGTGCCCCAGGGCAAGACCGCCGCAGCAGCACGGCGGCTGATGGAGGATGCGCAGATCCTGCAAGAGGCCGGCTGCTTCAGCATTGTGCTGGAATCTGTGCCCGCCCAGTTGGCCGAGCTGATCAGCCAGCAGCTCGAAATCCCCACCATCGGCATCGGCGCGGGCGTGGGCTGCGACGGCCAGGTGCTGGTGATCCATGATCTGCTGGGGCTGTTCGACCGCTTCACCCCCAAGTTCGTCAAACAATACCGCACCCTGCACCGCGACATCGTCAGCGCGCTGGCCGAGTACCGGGCGGAGGTCGAGGCGCGCGCCTTTCCGGCCGCCGAACAGTCGATTTTCATGGATGAGGCGGAGTGGGCATCAGTAATGCGTAACACGTAATGCGTAACCGGAATGGTGTGAAGCTTTTCCGGGTTACGGGCTGCGCGAAACGTGACCGGGATGACGCCACGCCCCTCCGGGTTACGAGTTACTCGTTGCGGGTTACGCATCGCAGGAACTTGCCATGACCCTACCCACCTCCCTCCTCATCGTCGGAACCGGCGCGCTGGCCAGCTTGTTTGGCGCGCGGCTGGCCGCGGCCGGCGTGCAGGTGACCATGCTGGGCTCGTGGCCGGAAGCACTGGCCGCGCTGCGGACGCAGGGCGTGCGGCTGGTGGAGAGCGACGGCCGCGAGCAGGCCTGGCCCGTGCGGGCGGTGGCCGACCCGGCCGAGTGCCGCGGCATCCCGCACGCCCTGGTGTTGGTCAAGGCCTGGCAGACGGACCGGGCCGGCCAGCAGTTGGCCGCCTGCCTGCCGCCCAATGGGCTGGCGCTGACCTTGCAGAACGGCTGGGGCAACCGGGAAAGGCTGGAGCAGACGCTGGGGCCGCAGCGGGTCGCGCTGGGCATCACCACCCTGGGCGCGACGCTGCTGGCGCCGGGCGTGGTGCGCGCCGGCGGGCAGGGGCCGGTGACGCTGGGCAGCCATCCCCGCATCCAGCCGCTGGCTGAGCTGCTGGGCGCGGCCGGTTTCGAGATGCGCCTGGCCGAGGATGTGGCCGGGCTGGCCTGGGGCAAGCTGGTGATCAACGCGGCCATCAACCCGCTGACCGCGCTGCTGCGCGTGCCCAACGGCGCGCTGCTGGAGCGGCCCGAGGCGCGGGAGCTGCTGGGCCTGGCCGCCAGCGAGGCCGCGGCCGTGGGCCGGGCCCAGGGGCTGGGTCTGCCCTTCGACGACGCCGTGGCCGCGGCCGAGGAGGTGGCCCGCCGCACCGCCGCCAACCATTCCTCCATGTTTCAGGACGTGCAGCGCGGCCGCCCCAGCGAGATCGACGCCATCTGCGGCGCAGTGGTGCAGGCCGGCCAGCGCGTCAACCTGCCCACGCCGATCAACCAAACGCTCTGGCTGCTGGTGCGCGCCGCACAAACCATCGCCCAGTAACCAAACAGCTCTCCATTCACCCATTCACCATCTGCCAGTCACGATCACAGGACCTGACTCAATGAAAGTTGTCACCACACTCGACGATCTGCGCCATGCCCGCGCGGCTCTGGCGGGGCCGATGGGCCTGGTTCCGACCATGGGCTATCTGCATGAGGGTCATATCTCGCTGGTGCGGCGGGCGCGGACAGAATGCGCCAGCGTGGCAGCCAGCATCTTCGTCAATCCGGCCCAGTTCGGCCCCAGCGAGGACCTGGCGGCCTACCCCCGTGATCTGGCACGCGATCTGGCGCTGTTGGAGGAAGCCGGCGTCGACCTGGTCTGGACCCCCACCGCCGAGATCGTCTACCCGGCCGGCTTCCAGACCTGGGTGACGGTGGAAGAGATGGCGCGGCCGCTGGAGGGCGCCCACCGCCCCGGTCACTTCCGCGGCGTGGCCACGGTGGTGGCCAAGCTGTTCAACGCCTTCCAGCCGCAGCGGGCCTATTTCGGCCAGAAAGACGCCCAGCAGGCCGCGGTGATCCGCCAGATGACGCGCGACCTGGACTTCCCGGTGGAGGTCGTGATCTGCCCGACGGTGCGGGAACAGGATGGCCTGGCCATGTCCAGCCGCAACGCCTATTTGAGCCAGGAGCAGCGCGCGGCTGCGCCGGTGCTCTTCCGTGCGCTCAGCGCCGCGGCCATGGCCTGGGCCGCCGGCCAGCGCGACGCCGAAGACCTGCGCCAGCTCATGGCCGGGATCATCGACGCCGAGCCGCTGGCCAGGCGCCAATACGTCTCAGTCGCCGACCCTGTCACGCTGCAAGAGCTGGAAGGCCCTGTGGCTGGCGCCCTGCTCTCCATGGCCGTCATCGTCGGCACAACCCGCCTGATCGACAACCTGGTTCTGGGCGAGGCCTGACCATGGCCTGCCCGACAATCAAGACAAGTTTTCAACGGACTACACCCCTATGCTTCTGGTAATCGACATCGGCAACACCAACATCACCCTGGGCCTCTACAGCGGCGACCAATTGGGGCCGCGCTGGCGGCTGGCCACGGCCCATGACCGCATGCCCGACGAATATGGCTTGCAGTTTTTGGGGCTGCTGGCGCACGACGGCATCGACCTGGGCCAGTTCGACGGCATCTGCCTGGCCTCGGTGGTGCCTTCGCTGACCGGCAAGATCGGCGAGACCTGCCGGCGCTACCTGGGCCAAGAGCCGCTGGTGGTGGGCGCGGGGGTCAAGACCGGCGTGCGCATTCGCGTGGACTACCCGCAGACCGTGGGCGCGGATCGGGTGGCCGACGCCGCGGCCGTCAAACATCTCTACGGCGGGCCGGCCTGCGTGGTGGATTTCGGCACGGCCACCACCTTCGACGCGGTGTCGGCCGAGGGCGACTACCTGGGCGGCGCCATCGCGCCGGGCATTGGCATCTCAGCCGAGGCGCTCTTCACCCGCACCGCACAACTGCCCCGAGTCGACCTGCTGCGCCCGCCCAGCGTGATCGGCCGCAGCACGGTGCATGCCATGCAGTCGGGGCTGATCTTCGGCTACACCGGACTGGTGGAAGGGATGGTGAGCCGTTTCCGCGCCGAGCTGGGCCCGGAGATGAAGGTCATCGCCACCGGCGGCCTGGCCGAGACCATCGCCCAGGAAACCAGCGCCATCCAGATCATCGCGCCCTGGCTGACCCTGGAGGGGCTGCGGGTGATCTGGGAACTGAACCAGAAGAAAAACTGAAGGAGAACAAACGAAATGTTGCGACAAATGTTGTTGGGCAAGATCCATCGGGCCGTGGTGACGGGCGCCGATGTGAACTATGTCGGTTCAATCACGGTGGACCCGGTGCTGTTGGAGGCGTCCGGCATTCTGCCCTACGAGCGGGTGCAGGTGGTGGACGTGGAGAACGGCGCGCGGCTGGAAACCTACACCATCCCCGGGACGCCAGGCAAGGGAGAGATCCAGCTCAACGGCGCGGCCGCGCGGCTGGTGGCGGCCGGCGATCACGTGATCATCATGGCCTATGCCGCCATGAGCGAGGAAGAGGCGGCCGCGCATCGGCCCAAGGTGGTGCTGGTGGGCGAAAACAACACTATCAAGCGCGCGCTGCACTACGGCGACGCGCTGTGACCATCAGAATCAGATTGACAGCCGGGAAAAACGGACATATACTCGCCCTGTCGTTGCTGTTCTGATTCAGGCATTGCGTCAGCAGAAAGGCCCTCCCATGAACATGAAAACCCTCATCGTCCTCGTGATCGCCGCCGCGTTGCTGGGTCTGACAGGCTGCACCCGTCAGACGCCGGAAGACGCGCTGGCCAAGCTCTGCACCAACGTGCAGAACTTCGACGCTGCTGTTCAACAGATGCAGCAGATCACCCCAGAAACCACCGTGGGCGACGCCAAGAAGGCGCGCGCGGCCGCCGCCGACGCCTGGCAACAGGTCACCCGCTCGGCTGAAAAGCTGAGCGAGGTGCGGGTGGACAGCATCCAGGAAGCGTGGACGAACCTGGAGCGCACCATCGACTCGATCTCGAACCGGGATACCATCGCCGAGGCCACGGCTGAGGTCGTGATCGCCGCCACACAGGTGCGCGCCGCCGTGGCCCAGGTGGGCAGCGTCTCCTGCCCCGATCTCAACCTGGGTGCGGCCGCTCAGCCGGCTGCTGAGGCCACATCCGCCGTCGCCCCCCCGGCAGAGGCCGTCGTGACTGCGCCGCAAGGCGCCGCCAACGTCTACACCGGTGAGATCCCCCTCTCTGACGGCGCGGCCCAGGCGCTGACGCTCACCCTGCACCCCAACGGCGAGGCCTCCATGGTTTTCGGCGCTGCCGGCGGCGCAGAGAGTCCGGCCGAGGATGCACAGGTCTTGCTGGGATCGTGGAGCGAGAACGCCGACGGCGCGCTCAGCGTGGCGTTGGATCGTCTGGAGGGGGGCACGGAGCTGGCCCTGGCCGAGACCTTCCTCTTCACCCGGCAAGATGGTCAACTCGTGGCTGTGGAGTACAACCGAGAAGCTTACGGTCCGTCAGGCTTCACCATGCAGGCAACCATGCAAGCGGCGCTCCCCGTGGAGAGCGCCGTCATCACCAGCACGGTGAGCACGCCGATCACCCCGACGACCGAGGTCGCGGCGGCGCCGGCGGAGGCAGGGGCCGCGCCGCAGCCAGCCGGCGGTGCGGCTGGGCCGGTCTGGCAGCTTCAGCAGATGCAGCAGGGTGTTGCTGTCACCGCCGTGCCCGACCCAAGCCTCTACACGCTGACCCTGTTCGAGGATGGAACCGCGCAGGCCACGGCCGCGTGCAGCGTTGGCAGCGGCGCCTACCAGATGAACGGCAGCAGCATCAGCTTCCAACTGACCTGGGGCGCCGCCACGTGCGCCGCGCCATCGCTGGATCGCCAGTTCGCCACCTATCTGAGCTACGCCAACGCCTATCAACAGCAGGATGGCGCGTTGGTGATCTACTTCAACAACAGCGCGGGCCAGATGCTTTTTGCCGCCGGTCCATGACCGGACGGTCGGGGCTGCGGTCGCCGGTTAGCTGGCCAGCTCAGCCAACTGGCCGGCGATCGCCTCCTGCACCTGCGCCAGGAGATCGACATAGCTCTGCGCCGGCGTGATCGACTGGAGCTCGCTCAGCAGGAACATCACCCAGGCCGGCCATTCGGCCTTGGGCTTCAGCGTGATCAATTCAGCCGCGGTTTGCAGCATCTCGGTGATGGTGTGATCGTAGGGTTGGTCGGTCATGGAGAATACTCCTGGGAAGTTCAGCTCTTCTTGAGCAGATCGCGGATCTCGGACAGCAGCTTGACCTCATCAGAAGGACCAGCGGGGGCCGCGGCAGCCTCTTCTTTCTTGGAACGTTCCTGCATCTTGTTGATGCTGCGCACCATGAAGAAGAGCACCAAAGCAATCAACAGGAAGTTGATAATCGCCTGAATGAAGAGGCCGTAGGCGATGGTAGCTTCACCCACCTGAATGGACATGGTGGTGAAATCAGTGCCGCCCAGAAGCACGCCAATCAGCGGCATGATGATGTCGTTGGTCAGCGAGGTCACGATAGCCGTGAACGCGCCGCCCAAGATGACGGCTACCGCCAGGTCGATGACATTGCCCTTGGCGATGAACTTGCGGAACTCAGCGAACATGCAGATACTCCTTTCCCAACAAAGGCGCAACCGACAAGCTGCTGCGCCAGACTTTGTGATGGCAGGGACCATCGCCTTCGATTGTACCGAAATCTGACCGTGGCGGCAAATCATCAGCGGCAGGGAACGGTTCGACTCAGGACTACAGCGCTTGCGGGGGCGGCGAAGCGTCTGAACAACTGCAAGAGACGCTCAAGGCGTGAGACGGTGAGCAGGAAAGGAGCAGTGCCGGGCCTGGCCGACGCGAGTCGGGCGCGCTGACCCGCCTGAAGGCTCGACTCCAGCTTAGCCGCCATCATATTTGGATTTGCTGGTCTGGCTTTTGACCGTTATGCGTCTGGCGCTATAATAGGACAATCGCCCGATTGCGGCCGATTTTGGCAGTTTCAGCAGTTACTTCACCCCATAGAAAGGCTCCTCTCATGGCAGACACTTGGCTGACCACATTGATCACCGACACCCCCCAGGCCGGTTTCGAGCTGGCCATCACCCTGAGCCGGCGCGGCGTCAAGTACACCCAGCCCGACGCCGCCGTGCGCGACCGACTGCGCACCGAGTATGCCGAGAATGCCGACTCGCTGACAGCCGCGTCGCAGGTTATCGCCATCAACTTCCAGACCATCGCTGCCGCCAACAACTACTGGCGCAAATAGAACCGTCCACGAGAGCTGCGGGCCTCGGTCGGAGACCGGCCCAAGCGATTTTTGGCTTAGTTTGAGCATTGACGCTCGCCCCGGAGGCTCCCAATGGAGTTTGTCCTCAATGGCCACGCCAGACAGTTCGACGGCGACCCCGATCTGCCGTTACTGACCTATCTGCGCGACCATGAGCAGATCATCTCTCCCAAGGATGGCTGCGCGCCGCAGGCGGCCTGCGGCTGCTGCGCGGTGGAACTCAACGGCAAGGCGGTGCTCTCCTGCGTCACCCCCATGAAAAAGGTGGGCGGCGGCAGCGTGACCACCACCGAGGGGCTGGACGAGTTCCGCCAACAGGTCTACGCCCACGCCTTCGTGGCCACGGGAGGCATCCAGTGCGGCTTCTGCATCCCCGGCATGGTCATGCAGGCCAACAGCCTGATCAACCGCCAGGCCCAGCCCAGCCGGGCTGAGATCGAGCAGGCGCTGACCCCGCACCTCTGCCGCTGCACCGGCTACAAGAAGATCGTCGACGCCATCGAATGCGCGGCCGAAGCCATTCGCAACGAGGAGGAGATTCCGCGCCCCAGCAGCAGCGGCCGGGTGGGCGACCGTCACCCCAAGTACGATTCCTTTGCCGCGGTGCTGGGACAGCGCCCCTACGTGGACGATCTGCATGTCGAGGGGCTGCTGCACGGCGCGCTGCGCTTCAGCGACCATCCCCGCGCCCGCGTGCTGCGCATCGACCTCGCACAGGCTGAGCAGGTGGCCGGCGTGGTGCGCATCCTGCGCGCGGCCGACGTGCCAGGCCGGCGCAGCGTCGGCCTGATCCAGCAGGACTGGCCGCTGTTCGTGGCCGAGGGGGAGGAGACGCGCTATGTGGGCGACGCGCTGGCGCTGGTGGTGGCCGAGACTTCGCTGGCCGCGCGCCTGGCCGCGGAGCAGATCACGGTCGAGTATGAGGTGCTGGAGCCGCTGACCGATCCCTTCGAGGCGCTCAAGCCGGACGCCTTCCCGATCCACCCCGGCGGCAACATCCTGGCCACCACCGTGGTCCAGCGCGGCGACATGGCCGCGGCCCGCGCGGCTACGGCCTTCACCGCCGGCGGCCGCTATGAGACCCAGCGCATCGAGCATGGCTACATGGAGCCGGAGGCGGCCGTGGCGCTGCCGGGCCAGGACGGTTTTGCTGTCGCCGTCTACTCCCAAAGCCAGGGGGTCTACGAGGATCGCATCCAGATCGCCGCGCTGCTGGGCCTTCCCCAGGAGCAGGTGCGGGTGATTTTGGTGCCCAACGGCGGCGGCTTCGGCGGCAAGGAGGACCTTTCGGTGCAGGGCCACGCCGCGCTGGCCGCCCACCTGCTGGGCCGCCCGGTCAAGGTCAGGCTGACGCGCGACGAGTCGATCCGCATGCATCCCAAGCGCCACCCCATGACGCTGGACTACGAGATGGGCTGTGACGCGGCCGGCCGGCTGACCTTTGTCCACGCCCGCATCGTGGGCGACACCGGGGCGTATGCGTCGGTGGGCGCCAAGGTGCTGGAGCGCGCGGCCGGCCACGCCACCGGCGCCTACCACGTCCCCGCGGTCGATGTCGAGGCGACCGCGGTCTACACCCACAACGTGCCCTGCGGCGCGATGCGCGGCTTCGGCGCCAACCAGTCGGCCTTTGCCGTCGAAAGCCTGGTGGATGAGCTCTGCCGGCAGGGCGGCTTCGACCGCTGGCAGTTCCGCTGGGACAACGCCATCACCGAGGGGCGGATGACCGCCACCGGCCAGGTGATCGAGGGCGGCGCGGGCCTGCGCGCGACGCTGGAGGCGGTGAAGGAGGCGTTCTACGCCGCCCCCATCGCCGGCCTGGCCTGCGGTATCAAGAACACCGGCATCGGCAACGGCGTCAACGACGCGGCGCTGGTCAGGATTTCGATTCTTGCCCCCGATGTCGTGCTCCTGGATCACGGCTGGACGGAGATGGGCCAGGGAGTACACACGGTGGCCGTGCAAGCGCTATGTACTGAGACCGGCATCGACCCGGCGTTGGTGCGGGTGCAGGTGGATACAGCCTCCGGCCAGGAGGCGGGCATGACCACCGCCTCGCGCGCCACCTCGCTGGTGGGCAACGCCACCATCGCCGCGGCCAAAAAGCTGGCCGAGGACCTGAAGACCCACCCCCTGGCCGAGCTGGTGGGCCGGCGCTATGAGGGCAGTTGGATCTGCGACTGGACCACCGCGCCCGAGGCCGTCACCGACGCGCCTGTCACCCACTATTCCTACAGCTACGCCACCCAACTGGTGATCCTGGACGACGATGGCCAGATCGACCGGGTGATCGCGGCGCACGACGCGGGCAGGATCTTCAACCCGACGCTGTTCGAGGGCCAGATCGAGGGCTCGCTGCACATGGGCCTGGGCTACGCCATCAGCGAGGATCTGCCCATGGAGGGCGGCCATTTCAAGAGCACGCGGCTGCGCCAGTGCGGCATTCTGCGCGCCAAGGAGATGCCGGAGCTGGAGGTGATCGGCGTCGAGGTGCCCGACCTGTACGGCCCCTACGGCGCCAAGGGCGTGGGCGAAATCGGCCTGGTGCCCACAGCCGGCGCAGTAGCCAACGCGCTCTGCCAGTTCGACGGCGTCCGCCGCACCAAGCTGCCCATGACCATGCCGAAGAAGCGCCGGCCGTAGGTCACGCTACCAGCATGACGCCGGACTTCGCGAGCCAGAAAATGGGCACTCCCTACCAAACGCTGATGGCAAGCGTCTTGAAAAATTTTCTCAGGTCGATGGGTTAAACGACCGACGACTTGAACAATATCCCCTACAAGTCACAACTCATTACACCGTGCAAAGGAGCACAACATGATGAAACTGTCGAAACGCATGTCCCGTCTGGGCACAGAGACCGCCTTCGAGGTCTTGGCTAAGGCCAAGGCGCTGGAAGCTCAGGGCCGGGAGATCATCCACCTGGAAATCGGCGAGCCCGATTTCGACACCCCCCACAACGTGATCGAGGCTGGCGTGACGGCCCTGCGCGGTGGGTATACCCACTACACACCGGCGGCCGGCATCCTTCCCCTGCGCCAGGCCATCGCCGACGAAGTCGCCCAGACCCGCGGCATCCCGGTCCACCCCGACCAAGTGGTCGTGGTCCCGGGCGGCAAGCCCATCATGTTCTACGTCCTGCTGGCCATGGTCGAAGCCGGCGACGAGGTGATCTACCCCAACCCCGGCTTCCCCATCTACGAATCGATGATCAACTTCACCGGCGCGACTGCGGTGCCGATCCCGCTGCGCATGGAGAACGATTTTGGCCTGGATGTGGATGAGCTGGCCAGCCTGGTCACCGACCGCACGCGGCTGATTGTCCTCAACTCGCCCGCCAACCCCACGGGCGGCATCGTATCGGCCGAGCAGATGGCGCAGGTGGCTAAGATCGCGCTGGAGCGCGGCATCCCGGTGTTGGCAGATGAGATCTACAGCCGCATGCTGTACGAAGGCGAGTTCGCCAGCATCACCAGCGTGCCCGGCATGCCTGAGCAGACCATCATCCTGGACGGCTTTTCCAAGACCTACGCCATGACCGGCTGGCGGCTGGGCTACGGCGTGATGCCGGTGGATCTGGCCCGCCAGATCACCAAGCTGATGGTCAACTCCAACTCCTGCACCGCGGCCTTCACCCAGATGGCCGGCGTCGAGGCGCTGACCGGGCCGCAGGATTCGGTGGATGCCATGCTGAGCGAGTTCCGCCGTCGCCGCACCCTGGTGGTGGATGGGCTGAACCAGATCCCCGGCTTCCGCTGCCTGATGCCCAAGGGCGCGTTCTACGCCTTCCCCAACATCGAGGGCACCGGGCTGAGCAGCCAGGCGTTGGCCGACAAGCTGCTCTACGAGGCGGGCGTGGCCGCGCTGGCCGGCACCTGCTTCGGCGCCTACGGCGAGGGCTTCATCCGCTTCTCCTACGCCAACTCGGAGGAAAATCTGAAGAAGGCGCTGGAGCGCATCGGCGACGTGGTGGCGAAGTTGTAATGCGTAATGCGTAACCCGGAATCCAGAGCCGATCGCTGTGTTGCGGAGAGCTTTGCGGATGCGTGATGTTGTTGTAATGCGTAATGCGTAATGCGTAACCCGGAATCCAGAGCCGATCGCTGTATTGCGGAGAGCTTTGCGGATGCGTGATGTTGTTGTAATGCGTAATGCGTAATGCGTAACCCGGAATCCAGAGCTGATCGCTGTATTGCGGAGAGCTTTGCGGATGCATGATGTTGTTGTAATGCGTAACTCGTAACTCGTAACCCGGAATCCAGAGCCGATCGCTGTGTTGCGGAGAGCTTTGCGGATGCGTGATGTTGTCGTAATGCGTAACTCGTAACTCGTAACCCGGAATCCAGAGCCGATCGCTGTATTGCGGAGAGCTTTGCGGATGCGTGATGTTGTCGTAATGCGTAACTCGTAACTCGTAACCCGGAATCCAGAGCCGATCGCCGTGTTGCGGAGAGCTTTCCGATTACGCATTACGCATTACGCATTACGAGTTACGTCCCCCATCCACCAACCGACACGACCCGAATCAACCAAGGAAAGATAACCGTGAAACCAAAGGTACTTATCACCCGCCGCGTGCCCCAGCCGGGCATCGATCTGGTAGCCGCCCAGTGCGAGGTGGAGCTGTGGGACAGCGATCTGCCTATTCCGCGCGCCACGTTGCTGGAGAAGGCGGCGGACAAGGACGCGCTCTACTGCCTGCTGACCGAACGCATCGACGATGAGCTGCTGGACGCCGCACCCAACCTCAAGGTGGTCAGCCAGATGGCCGTGGGCTTCGACAACATCGACGTGGCCGCCTGCACCCGCCGCGGCATTCCCGTGGGCAACACGCCAGGCGTGCTGACTGAGACCACGGCCGATTTCACCTGGTCGCTGCTCATGTCGGCCGCGCGCCGCATCGTCGAAGGGGTCGAATACGTGCGGGATGGCCGCTGGGTCACCTGGGGCCCCATGCTGCTGATGGGACCCGACCTGTACGGCGCGACGCTGGGCATCGTCGGCATGGGACGCATCGGCCAGGCCGTCGCCCGCCGCGCGATGGGCTTCGGCATGCGCATCCTCTACAGCGACGCCCAGCCCATCCCCGGCGTGGCCGAGGAGTTCGGCGCCGCCTACGTGGAGCTGGATCAGCTCCTGGCCGAGTCCGACTTCGTGACGCTGCACACCAATCTGACGCCGGAAACCTACCACATGATCGACGCGGCCGCGCTGAAGGCCATGAAGCCCAGCGCAATCCTGGTCAACGCGGCGCGCGGCGGCGTGGTGGATCACGATGCGCTGGTGGAGGCGCTGCGCAACGGCGAAATCGCCTACGCCGCGCTGGACGTGACCGAGCCGGAGCCGCTGCCGGCCGACCACCCGCTGGTACACATGCCCAACTGCATCGTCGTGCCGCACATCGCCAGCGCCAGCATCGCCACCCGCACCAAGATGGCCACCATGGCGGCCGCGAACCTGCTGGCCGGCGTGCGGGGCGAAAAGCTGCCCAACTGCGTCAACCCAGAGGTGCAGCAGTAATCCCTTCGGTTGCCCTGTCAACCGCTCAATTCCGCCAGCAAGGAGAACTACCCCATGTCACCTGATCGAATGGCGCTCTATCTGCAAGACGCCCACGAGCTCTCCGAGGGCATCGAGCTGGCCAAGTACGCCGAGGCCAGGGGCTTCGAGGCGGTCTGGCAGGCCGAGAGCCGGCTGGTGCGCGACGCCATCGTGCCCATGGCCGCCTTTGCCGCCCACACCACCAAGCTCAAGGTGGGCAGCGGCGTCATCAACAACTGGACTCGCAACATCGGCCTGCTGGCCGCCACCTTCCTGACCCTGGACGACCTGGCGCCCGACCGGGTGATCTGCGGCATCGGCGCCTGGTGGGATCCGCTGGCCAAGAAGGTGGGCATCGAGCGGCGCAAGCCGCTGCTGGCCATGCGCGAGACCGTCACCGTGCTGCGCCAACTGCTGACCATGGAGGAAGTCACCTTCCACGGCGAGTTCCACCACGTGGACGGCATCCGGCTGGATGTGGTGCATGGCCGCACCACCCCGCGCCATGTGCCGATCTACATCGGCGCCACCGGCATGCAGATGATGGAGCTGACCGGCGAGATCGCCGACGGCGCGGTGCTGAACTACCTGGTGGCCCCCAAGTACAACCTGGAGGCCATGGACGCGCTGGAACGGGGCGCCAAAAAGGCCGGCAGGAGCATCGACGACATCGACCGGCCGCAGTTGATGATCTGCTCGGTGGACACCGACCGCAAGAAGGCGCTGGACGGCGCACGCAAGATGATGACCCAGTACCTGGGCCAGCAGCCGCACCTGATGAAGGCCAGCGGCGTCAGCCAGGAGCTGCTGGATGAGATCCACCAGGTGTTGACCTGGCCGGCCACCGACGAGGAGATCGAAGGCGCGATGCATCTGGTGCCCGACGATGTGGTGCAGATGTGTACCGCCAGCGGCTCGCCCGAGGAGGTCAAGGCCAAGGTGCGCGAGTACATCGACCACGGCTGCACCTGCCCGATCCTCTACCCGCTGGGCGATCCCAAGCTGATGATCGACATCTTCAGCGAAGGGTACAGTTAAGGCATCCATGCGCCGGGCGCACAACCGTCGATGAAAATGGCGGGCTCGGTGGCTGCGCACAGACCGGCCCGAGCAGCCATTTTCAAGTACAAACCAACATCAAGAGAGCCGGCCTGCGCCGGCTGACCAGCCACCTTCGACCCGCGCAACAACGAGACAGGGCACATCACCACGGATGGCGCCCTGTTTTGTTGTGCCAGTACAACCACCGAAAATGCGCCACCCTCTGCGTTCTCTCCTCATCGGCCTCACCCTGACCTTCGCCAGCCTGGCAGCGGCGCTTCTGCTGCTGGAAGGGCTGACGCGCCTGCTGCACCTGGCGGCGCCGGCCGAACCGACCGGCAATTTCTGGCGCACCGACCCGGAAACCGGCTGGTCGCTGCAGCCGGGCGCGACCGGCCGCTGGTTCAACCCGCTGGGCGAGTATGACGTCGATGTGACCATCAACAGCCAGGGGCTGCGCGATGTGGAGCGGGCTGATTACCACAAACCGGAGGGGGTCTATCGCATCCTGCTGTTGGGCGATTCCTATGTGGAGGGGCTGCGCGTGCCGCTGGAGCAGACCTTCGGCAAAAGCCTTGAACGGGCGCTCAACGCCAACGCGCCGGCCGGGCTGCGCTACGAGGTCATCAACGCGGGCGTCAGCGGCTGGGGCGCCGACCAGGAGTTGCTTTGGCTGCGCGCCGAGGGGGCGAAATACCAGCCTGACCTGGTGCTGCTCTCCTTCTTCCCCGGCAACGACTTCCAGAACGTCTCCGAAGCCCTGGAGGTGGCCAACATGGGCCGGGTGCAGAAGCCCTTCTTCGTCGCAGATGACGCCGGCGGGCTGACGACCCATTACTATCCCTTCGATCCGGCCGCCGCGCCGCAGCCTGATCGCCCTGCCCCGCCCGATGAGCCGACCGGGGACGCCGCTGACCGGCTGGCGGGCCTGCGCGCCTGGCTGACTGACCATTCGACCCTCTATCGCTTCACCGCCAACGTGTTGGACGAAGCTGCACCCGACCTGGCCCTCTCCCTGGCCCGCTGGGGTGCGATCGACGCGCCGCTGGCCCGGGCCAATGCAGCCATGGGGCCGGACTACGTGCCGGTGGCCTATGGCATCTATCATCAGCCGCTGGCGGCCGAGTGGACCGAGGCCATCGCGCTGGCCGGCGATCTGGTCCAGACCATGCAGGATGAGGCGACCGGAATGGGCAGCCGGCTGGCCGTGGTCAGTGTGCCAGCGCCGGAGCAGGTTTACCCCGAACGCTGGCAGCGCATCATGCAGCGCTACACCCCCATGCAGACCAGCCAATGGGACCTGGAGCAGCCCAGCCGCGCGGCGGCGCAGGTCGCCCAGCAGGCCGGCGTCCCCTTTTTCGACCTGTTGCCCATCTTTCAGAAGGCCGCGGCCGCGTCATCCGAGCCGCTGCACCTGCGCGTCGACGGCCACTGGACGGCGGCCGGCGAACTGCTGGCGGGGGAAGCTACGGCAGAGTTCCTGCGCGCCGGTGGGTTGTTGAGCTCACAAGAGTGAGACGGCGCTGCGTCGCAGACGCTATCGGCCAAAGAGTTCGCTGTGGCTTCCGGTACGCACCAACTGAAGCTCCAGGTCTCGAAATTGACGGATGGTGAGCAGCATACTCAGTTCTTCCAATGACAGCAGCAGAAAACGTTCCTACGGATTCGGCAGCAACAGCGACACGCCCGCGTAGCCATCCAGACTGATACGCAGCTCACCCTGGCCGTTCACTGCTCCGGCGACCAGACCGCCGAACATATCGATGGCCTGGCCCGGCTGCACGCCGGCCAGCCGCACTACCTCCTCCACCGGCGCGGCGCCGAAGTTGATGGCGGTCACCTGTGTGCCCAGCCCCTCGGGCAGCTCATGCACCATGACCAGCAGGCCGGGGCTGTGCGTGTCAGGCACATCCACCTGGCGCGCGGCGTAGAGCTTGCAGGCCTGGCGCACCTTGAGCATGGCCTGGAGCTGGCTGGCGAAGGAATCTGGCCGGCTGAGCTGCTCCGGCAGTGGGCCGTAGAGCGAAACGGCCCTGGGCAGGCCGGCCGCCGAGGCCGTCGCCGCCGGATTGGCGCCCAGCAGATCGTAGGCCCCGCGGTTGATCCAGCGGGTGTCGCCGTCGGCCATCATCTCCGCCGCCAGGTCGTGAGCCAGCGGCAGCGCCCCCACCAGGTCCCAGCCGGAGAGAGCGAAGACGCCGGGCTGGAAGGCGTTGTAAAACGCCAGCAGCAGGTGCAGACGCTGGATTTGCCCCACCTGCTCGCCGGTCAGGCCGTCCAGCGTGCGGATGTTCAGCGCCGCGGCTGCCACGCTGGCCATGGTGCAAGCCACGCCGTTGGTGACGAAGCGCAGGTTGTAGGGCGCGTTGGCGCCGCTGATGCGCTCGTACATCACGCCGCGCACCCGCTGGCGCAGCTCCAGCCCGCTCAGCTCCTCGCCGCCCAGGGTGAAGCGATCGGCCGCGTGCAGCGTCCAGAAATGCACCAGCTCCAGGGTCAGCTCGTCGTGGTTTTGCAGGGCGTGGATCAGGTAGGCCGGTTCGATGTCGTGCCGGGCCAGCTCGCGCAGCATCAGGCGCAGGAAGGCGGCGTCGCCGGTGACCAGCGCGTGCTGGCAGGCGGGCCGGGTCACGAAGTCGTAGGCCAAATCGGCCCCGCCGTGGCTCATGGCCGCGATGTCGTCCACGGTCAGGTTGAGCTCCTGAAAGCTGAAGCCGCCCAGCTTGCGCACCGCGCCGGCGATCAGTTGGTTGGCGGTGATGGAGAGCGGATGTCCCTCGGACCAGGCGGGGCCGCCGGGCCGCCGCTCCACCCCCAGAAAGCCGTTGGCGTCCAGCCGCACCATCCTCGCACCCAGCACCCCCAGCGAGTGCAGCGCGTCGCCGACCACCAACCGCGGCGCGGCGAAGCTGGGATCGAGCCAGTTCAGGCTGGGCTGGCCCTGCTTGAAATAGTGCAGGTAGACCCAGCGCCGCGCCGCGCCATCCACCCCCATCACCACATCGGTGGCGCTCCAGTTGCTCTCCTTGACCCCCGGCTCGTAGAAGATCACCCGCTGCAGCTCGCCGACGATGTAGCCTTTTGCGGCCAGACTGGCCACCGCGGCCGGGTCCAGGTTGACCGAATCGGCGTCCGGCGGCACAGCGGGCAGCAGCTCCCAATCCTCGGGCGCGATCTCGACCATGTGGAAGAGGCCGGGATAGTCGCCATAGGCCCGCTCGGCCAGGCGGAAGTCGGCCCCTTTGCCCAGGTGGGCCGGGATAACGTCGTCGATCACCAGCGCGCCGACCGCGGCCGCGGCCCGGCTCATGGCCGCGTATTCCTCGGCCGTCCCGAACTGCGGGTCGATGGCCAGGCCGATGCGGTCGAAGTGGCCGTCGATGGTGGGGGTGAATTCGGTTCCGTCCAGCCCACCGGCCTGCTTCATCGGCCCGGTGTGGATGGCCTGGATGCCGATGTCGGCCAGGGTACGCCAAAGGGCCGGATCGCCCAGCGCGGCCAGCACCGACTGGCCGGCGCGGGTGATGATCGCGCCGGGGTAGGCCGTGAACCAGACCGAGGCCGCCTCCGACGCCGCGCGCGGCCGCGCCTCGGCATAGGGATAGCGCCACTGGCTGCCCTGGCCCGAGTAACGCGCCGCGATGGGGCGGACCGCTTCGAGCATGGCGCGGTCGAGGAGCCAGGAGATGTAGGAATCGGGTGTGTTGGTCATGAGTCTATCTCAGCGAAGGGAAATGGCGGCAGGGGCATCAAGCCAACCCTGTGCGTGCAACCGGTCCGCGGCCAGCCCGATCTGGGCGTCGGTGAACTGCCATTTGCCGGGCGCCCAGTCATGAACGACCTGGGAAATGGCTGGCAACGATGGCACGCCGTCATGCGCCATGACCCAGTGAACGGTGGCAAGCAGTTCCAGGCCAAAGGGCGTCTCGAAGCCATCCACCAGTTGCGTTACCCGGTCGAAACGGGCGTTGGTATCGGTGTGCGAGCGGAGAAAGGCCATCGCCTCTGCAACCGCGCCAGGTACCAGGGACAACTGTTTGTAGGGCATGTCGCCGCCGTCGGCGTAGCCAGCGATCCAATGGCCATCGATAGCGCGCAGCCTGCGCTCGCTCGATGCGGGTCATGCCCTGAGTCAGGGCATAGGTGATGGTGAAACGGGGATTCATATGTATCAGCCGAATTGTCAAGCAACCCACTTGAAATTGCATGACAAATGTAGTATACTATGGTCAATCCATTAAGTGGAGGTTGATGTGCGCTGATGGCCTTGGCCGGAGTACATCGAAAGCACCCTACGGGGTGCTTTTTTTATGGCAACAACTTCTTTCCATAGCCGGTAATGCGTCCCGTAGTTCGATTACGATGAAACTTCGCGCGGTTGAGAATATCAGCGATTTGTCGAGCATAGGCGGATGTCTGCTGAGTGACAAGTCCATTTTCGGCCAGATGATCGTAGTGTGCTGCGTGGGCGAGCAGATCAGCCAGTTGAAGTCCAACGATATCAGCCTGCTTTGTCTTGATTTTGATCTCTCCTGAGGTCAGACATGCTTGAAAGCGTGCCGCGGGAATGTTAGTCGTCCCCTGGTTGAATAGTCGCCTGTAGGACTCAGCCAGACGTTGATCAGGCGCGGTGCCTCTTGCCTCAATCATGACGTCGCCGCGCAGGTTCTGATAGTGCAGAAACAGCACGTATCTTTCCAGCATTGTTGCCAGACAATAGTGATATGGCTCGTATCGCCACACTGAGTACGTCTCAAAGTGACGGCGCTTGTCGATTGTAATCAACAGGGCAACGAAGTCCCACTTTTCATAGTGGACCAGCATTTCATCGCCGAAACGTTGTCGCAACGCCTCATCTCTGTAGAGCACCTTGAAAGGGCCTTGAAATCGAGTGATCTCCTTGCGATGAAAAATGACGGGTTCATCGGGATCGCCCTGAAAGTACGCTCGCTTGATGCGGCGCATATCTGGTTGGACAAAGTCGAGCATATGCTGGCCGTTAACGATTACCCCAAAGAGGGAGAGAAACCGCTCGTTCTCGGCCAGGTTTGGCCTCATGTCATGATTTCCAACTTCGTCGATGTAGAGGCGATACAAATGGTTCATGGCTGTGCGATGTTGAGTCTGTCACCAACTTTCATGACGTGATGAAATGTCATTGTTCAACGTCCTCGGCCAGTTCTTTCATCTCGTCCAACAATTATATCTCTTCCCTTGCATCCTTCAATCCCACCGCCGCCGCGCACAGGTCAATTACAACCGTCAATGAAAATGGCGAGCTCGGTGGCTGCGCCCAGACCGGCTCGAGCAGCTATTGAAGTCGGTAATCCTGTTGAGTTGCTGGGTGTCAATCATGATCGATGGTTGGTGGGGTGCCGGGGGTGAAGGGCGACGCGATTATACCATCGCTGACGCACGGGCGCAACGCGCTGCGCTTTCCCGGTGATGCGCCGACTTCCCCCGTGCTCAACACAAAAGGCCTGGATCAGCGCCAATTGACGCTGATCCAGGCCTTAGGGACGGTAGCCACGACGAGGATTTGCTTTACGACTTCGCGCCGCCAACGATGAACTGCATCAAGCAGCGGCCCCAGATGCCCATGATGACGGGCACGACGCCGATGATGGCCACGATCACGCCGCCCGTGCTGCCGGCCAGCGGCCCCATCAGGCCCAGCCAAATCAACGCCAGACCCAGAATGACGCGCACGACGCGCCCAACGGTGGAATTCATGAAAGTAATCAGACCAGCCATGGATGACCTCCTGCGGTAAAAGGGTGGTTTTGTGTTCAAACTACACCGCTGAGATGCTTGCCAGGGCCGTTCAGGTTACATTTTTCTGGCCTGCGTCGCCTTTTCCAGCCTGAAAACCGCGGTGGTGGCCAACAGGTTCTTGACCTTGATGATGCGCGCCCGCCGGCCGCGGTTCAGGTAGATCTCACGGGTGATGGCGATGCCCACCTGCTGGCAGAAGCCGGCGAAGTCGGTGATGCTGACCGCCTGCCAGCGCGGTGCGTCATACCAGTGCTGCGGCAGGTCGGGGGCCAGCGGCACGCGGCCGGTCAGCAGCAGCTCCAGCCGGCAGCGCCAGTAGCCCCAGTTGGGAAAGCTGACCAGCGCGCTCTTGCCCACCCGCAGCATCTCGGCCAGGATCGCGGCCGGATCGTCCAGGAAGGGCAGGGTCTGGCTGAGGATCACCACATCGAAGCTGTTCGCAGGGTAGTCGGCCAAACCCTCTTGCAGATGGCCCTGACGCACGCTCAGCCCGCGCCCGACGCACGCCATGACGCCGGCCTCGCTCAATTCGATGCCGCGGCCGCGCGCCTGCTTGTGCCGCACCAGATAGGCCAGCAGCGCGCCGTCGCCGCAGCCCAGGTCCAGCACCTTGGCTCCGGCCGGCGTCAGATCGGCCACCGCCTGTAGGTCCGGGCGCAACGCGGCATAAGCGGCCGCCTGCTGGTCGTTTGCTGCTACCATGACGCGCCTCGCGCGGGCGCGGCGGCCAGGCGCAGATCAGCCCGCCGGCGCAGCAAGCTGAGCGGGGCTTTCACACCTCACCCCGCACGCGCTCCAGGAAGCTGCCTAGCAGCCGCGTCATCGTCTCCACCTCCACCAGAAACGCGTCGTGGCCCCAGGAGCTTTCGATGTCCAGATAGGTCACATCGCAGCCGGCCGCGGTCAGCGCCCGCACCAGCTCCTTGCTGTGATAGCTGGGATAGAGCCAGTCGCTGGTGAAGCTGATCACCAGGAAGGCGGTATCGGCGGCGTGCTCAAACGCTGCGGCCAGGGAGCCGCCATGCTGTCCGGCCGGGTCGAAGTAATCCAACGCCTTGGTGACGTAGAGATAGCTGTTGGCGTCGAAGCGGCGGGTGAACTTGTCGCCGTTGTGCTTCAGATAGCTCTCGATCTCGAACTCCGTCTGGAACTCGTAGCCGTAGCGTTCCCGGCCTTGCAGGCGCCGGCCGAACTTCTCGTGCATCGACTGCTCGCTGAGATAGGTGATGTGTCCCACCATGCGCGCCACGGAGAGGCCAGCATCGGGCCGCCGGCCGTTGCTGTAGTAATCGCCCTGGTTCCAGGCCGGGTCGGCATAGATCGCCTGGCGCCCCACCTCGCTGAAGGCGATGAGCATGGGGCTGTGGCGGGCCGTAGTGGCGATGGGAATAGCGGCGCGCACCCGCTGCGAGTGGTGTGCGGCCCATTCCAGCACCTGCATGCCCCCCATGCTACCGCCGGCCACAGCCAGCAGCCGGTCGATTCCCAGGTGATCCAACAGCCGCACCTGCGCCCGCACCATGTCGCCGATGGTCACCACCGGAAAGTGCAGGCCATAGCGCTGGCCGGTGGCCAGATCGACGCTGCCCGGCCCGCTGGAGCCGTAGCAACTGCCCAGCACGTTGCTGCACAGGACGAAGTAGCGGTCGGTGTCGAAGGCCTTGCCCGGCCCGATGCAGTCATCCCACCAGCCTGGCTGGGCGTCGTCGGGCGTCAGATAGCCGGCCGCGTGGGCTCCGCCGCTCAGCGCATGGCAGACCAGGATCGCGTTGGAGCGGTCGGCGTTCAGCCGGCCATAGGCTTCGTAGGCCAGCGTCACCGGGCTCAGCGTCGCGCCGCTTTCGAGCGCGAAGGGTTCGTCCTGGGCGAAGGTGAAGGTTTGCGTCTGTACCAGGCCGACGGAGTTGGATGGAAACATGATACCTGATCCTGAGAGGATGGCTTGGTAGGTTGGCAGATCGACAACGCCGCGGCGTGTGAGCAATCCACCAACCTACCAAGCATCAACTCACGCGCCCAAGGCCTGCTCCAGGTCCCACAGGATATCCTCGATATCCTCCAGGCCGACGCTCAGGCGGACGAAGTCGGGGGTGACGCCGGCGGTGGCCATCTCCTCGGCGGTCAACTGGCTGTGGGTGGTGGTGGCGGGGTGGATGGCCAGGCTCTTGGCGTCGCCCACGTTGGCCAGATGGCTGAAGAGCTGCAGGCTGTCGATGAAACGCCGGCCTGCCTCGGCGCCGCCCCGGATGCCGAAGCCGAGGATCGCGCCGACCCCCTTGGGCAGGTATTTCTTGGCCAGCTCGTGGTCAGGGTGGCTGGCCAGGCCAGGATAGCTGACCCAGGTCACGGCCGGGTGCGCTTCCAGGAACTGGGCCACGGCCTGGGCATTGGCGCAGTGGCGCTCCATGCGCAGGCTGAGGGTCTCGATGCCGGTCAGCGTGTTCCAACTGTTGAAGGGCGCCTGGCACGCGCCCAGGTCACGCAGCACCTGCACGCGCGCCTTGATGATGAAGGGGGGCAGGCCGATGCCGGCCACGTCGGCGTAAGCCAGGCCGTGGTAGCTGGGGTCGGGGGTGGTGAAGTTGGCAAAGCGGCCGCTGCGCCAGTCGAAGTTGCCGCCGTCGACGATGACGCCGCCGATGGCCTGGCCGTGGCCGCCCAGGAACTTGGTGGTGCTGTGAACCACGATGTGCGCGCCCCACTCGAAGGGCCGGCAGAGATAGGGGGAGGCAAAGGTGTTGTCGATCAGCAGCGGGATGGCGTTGGCCTGGGCGATGGCGGCCACCTCCTGGAAGGGGAAGACCTTGATGCCGGGATTGCCCAGCGTTTCGCCGTAGATCACCCGGGTGTTGGGGCGGATCGCCCGCTCGAAGTTGGCCGGGTCGCTGGGATCGACGAACGTGACCTCGATCCCCAGGCGCGGCAGGGTGTAGTTGAACTGGTTGTAGGTGCCGCCGTAGAGCCGGCTGCTGCTGACCACATGGTCGCCCGCCTCGCACAGGGTCATGATGGCCATGGCCTGGGCCGCGTGGCCGCTGCTGGCCGCCAGCGCCCCGACGCCCCCCTCCAGGTCGGCGATGCGCTGCTCCAGCACATCGGTGGTGGGGTTCATGATGCGGGTGTAGATGTTGCCCAGCTCGCGCAGCGCAAAGAGATTGGCCGCGTGCTCGGTGTCGCGGAACTGATAGCTGGTGGACTGGTAGATGGGAACGGCGCGGCTGCCGGTGGTTGGATCAGGCTGCTGGCCAGCGTGGAGCTGGCGGGTGGCGAAACCGAAGTTGCGTCCATTGGTTGCGTCGGTCATGGTCGTTACGTCTCCTGTCAATTGGATTGAACACCTGAGATTGATCGCCAGGGCGTCTCATCGAGCCGGCCGCCTGGTTGATCGGTCGACAAAAAACCTCTCTTGTCTGGAAGACAAGAGAGGTTTGCGGGTGCACCTGACGCATTGCGCTGACACTAAGACATCCCCGGCGGGGATGATCAGGACGTGTCGCGCCACCTGATCTCATCTTCCAGAACAAGTCTGCCGGATTTGGCACCCTGGCGCTCACGCAGCGTCCTTACTGCATGAACCGGGTTGTCGAGGCTTCACAGGGCCGGTCCCTCTGCCTCTCTGGATAAGAGTTCGGAGTATTCGGTTGTAGGGCGGTAGAATACTCAGGTGTGGCCGATCTGTCAAATCTGACGACAGCAGATCAACGCCACGGGCCGCGGGTTACGCCCCGGCCGCGATGACCTTCTGGCGATAATGCTCGTCCGGGCGGGTGTGGATGCGGGCCACCGCTTCGGCGCTCATGAAGTTCGGCCCGCCCATGGCATAGGTCCCGGCCAGCACGCGCGCGGCCTTGACGGCCATGGCCGTGATGTTTTCCACCTGCTGCGCGCTGCGGCCCAGCGCGATCAGCCCATGGTTCTGCATGTGGATGACCTTGGGAACCTCGCCGTAGTAGTCGATGTGCGCGTCGATGTGCGCCTTCACCGCACGCGCCAGCGGCGGGCCAGGATCGACGTAGGGGATCAACACCGGCGCAGGGCCCAGCACCACGATCTCATCGGGGAAAAGCCGGCCGGCAAACGCCGCGTCGAAGCCGACAGAGCAGGTGAGGGCGTTGATGGCCGTCGGATGGGTGTGGCCGACGAAGCTTATCCCGTCCAGTTGCAGGCAGACTGCGTGCAACACCGTCTCGACCGAGGGGTGGCCGCCGCTGGCCGGGTCCATCTTGGCTTCGATCAGCCCCTGCTTGATCTCGGCGTCGCTGAGGGTGGACGCGTTCAGCATGGCCAGCACCCGATCGAAGCGCACCTCCACGAAGCCGGTGGCGTCGATGGTGCGCAGCTCAGTGCCGCTGGCCTTGACCCAGAAGGTGGCGTCGCTGGCCCGCGTCGACGTGTTGCCCTCGCCCAAAATGGCGTAGTCCCTGGCGGGGTCGCCCAAAGCGCGCGACAGCCGCACCAGTTGTTCCAGAAGTTCATGGTTTGACATTTCAATCACCTGTGTCTACCAGCCGGAAAAGGTTTCCGGCGTAATCCACCACCAACAGCTCGCCATCCTCGGTTTCGCCGAAGGAGCTGATCTGTGCGTCGCTCTTCAACAGCTCGGCAGGCTGCCAGCCGCCATCAGCAGCCGGCGCCAGCCCCCAGATGCGGCCAGTGCAGTAGTCGCCATAGAAGTAGACGCCGTGCAGGGCCGGCTGGGCGACGCCGCGATAGACGTAGCCGCCAGTGATCGAACAGCCCAGGTCGTGGCTGTACTCCGTCGCCGGCAGGATCAGCCCTTCCTGGGCGCATGTGCTGGCCTGGAAGCAGTGCGTGCCCTCCATGATGGGCCAGCCGTAGTTCTCGCCGCCGCGGCTGCCGGCCGGTTGCACGTTGACCTCTTCCCATTGGTTCTGACCCACGTCGGCGATCCACAGCTCGCCGGTGAGCCGGTCAAAGGAGAAGCGCCACGGGTTGCGCAGGCCGTAGGCCCAGATCTCCGGCCGGGCGTTTTCCGCGCCCACGAAGGGGTTGTCGGCCGGAACCACCGCGCCCTCGCCGCTGACGTCCAGGCGCAGCAGCGTGCCCAGGATCGTGCCCAGGTCTTGGCCATTCTCATAGCGGTCATCGGCGCCGCCGCCGTCGCCCAGCCCGGCGTAGAGGTAGCCATCGGGCCCGAACGCCAATATGCCGCCGTTGTGGTTGGTGGCCGGCTGCGCCGCGGTCAACAGCGTCGTTTCACTGGCGGGGTCGGCCGCTGTGCGCTCAGGGTTGGCCTGGAAGCGGGCGATGACGGTGTCGCCGTTTTTGTCGGTGTAGTTGACAAAGAGCCGGCCATTGGCGAGAAACTGCGGATCGAAGGCCAGGCCCAGCAGCCCCTGCTCGGAAGCGCTGGAGCCGACGCGCTCCCGGATGTCGAGAAAGGTCTGCGGCTGGCTGCCATCGGCGTTGAGCGCCACGATGCGACCCGCCTGTTCCAGCACGAAGATGCGGCCGCTGCCATCGCCCGCATGGCCGGCGAAGACCGGCTTGGCCAGCCCCTCGGCCAGCGGCTCCAGCGTCAGGTCGAGGCCCTCCACTGTCGGCGCTGCGGGGGTCGCGGTGGGGGAAGGGCTGGCGGTCGGTGTGGCGGTCGGAGCAACTGTATCGGTGGCTGTCGGCGCAACCGTGTCGGCGGCTGTCGGCGTGGCCGGGGCAGCGTCCGTGGCCCCGGGCGTCGCCGACGCGAGCTCCGCGGCCGTGGGCGCAGATTGCACCGTGGCCACCGGCAGCGGGCTGGCAGTCGGCTGCCCGACGGCTCTGGACGAGCAGGCAGCCACGATCAGGGTCATGGCCAATGCTGGCCAGATGCGGTGGTTTTTCACAGAACCTATTTCCAGCGGCTAAAGCCTCGACTTCTCTGGGACAGCAACGCCTCATCAACGACGTCGCGATGGGTCTAGCTGTAGTGTCTGAACCAGGCCAGCGCCCGGCTCTGCTCGCTGCTCATCACCACCTCCAGCAGTTGGCCGTGGCGCACAGCGGGCACATCGATCACCTTGAGCACACCCTCCAGCGCGGCTTGGTCAGGCAGCATGGTGGTCAACAGGTTGGGGGTCTCGGCCAGGAAGCGGCGGTCGAAGAGGGTGCCCTCCTGCTCGGGGAAGACGGCCAGGGGGAAGATGCGCGCTTCCACCAGATCCTGGAAGAAGTGGGTGCCGTAGGAGACCTCAGGCATGCCGCCGCCGGCCGATTTATAGCCCAGTTCCACCAGCATCTTGCTGTTGAACACGTCGGCGTAGGTGACTTTGACCCCCAGATCGAGGTTGGAGCTGCCCCAACGGCCGGGGCCGATCAGGATGAACTGCTCATCCTTCAAGACGCGATTGAGCCGGCCGATGACGCGGGCGATCTCCAGCTTCTCCGAGGGCGGGGCCAGCCGTGCGTACTGGCTGGGATCGACATAGATGATGTAGCGGATGCGCTCTGCCACGCCGTTGGGGACCAGGTCACTGGCGGTGAAGAGGATGTCGTGGCGCGGCACATCGACCGGCACTTCGATGCGCGCGCTCTGGTCGCTGCTGCTCTGCGGCCGGCACTGCAACAGGTGAAAGACCATCTCAGGCTTGCGCGTGGCCCCGCGGAACTCCAGAGCGAACTCCACATCCACCGGGCAGCCATAGGCGGCCTCCAGCGAGGTCAACACCCCCTTGAGCAGCGGCACGAAGTCGGTGCGATCGATGACGTCATCCAGCGTCAGCACCAGCTCATCGGCCGACGCCGGGCTGGCCGTGGAGAGGATGGGTTGAAGGACGCCATCGCTCAGGCGCGAGGCCAGCAGGCGCTGCCAGGGAAAGCTGCTGTCCACCACATCGCGCACGGCGACGGTGCGCACTTCGTTGGCTTGCAGATCGACCACGTCCATGTAGTGCTGGCTGTAGTGGGCGATCTGGCGCGGGTTCTGGTCGGGGCGCAGGGTGGGGTGGCTCAGGCCGATCATGCGCGGGTAGTCGTCGGGCACGCGATCGACCGCCCGCGTGCCCAGCCCGGTCACCAGGCGCACAAAGCCCTCCTCCCGCCGCAGGCGCGGCGTCCACAGGAAGGGATTGCGGCTGAAGCCAACCCCGGCCAGCGTCGGGAAGAACCACTGCTTGTGCGTCTGGCCGGCCACCTTCTGGATGATGATGGCCATGCGCTCGTCGTAGTCGATCAACCCCTTCTGACGGCGGTAGAGCAGGGCGTCAGGGTTGAGCACGCTGGCGTAGACCTGGGAGATCGCCCACATCAGGTCTTCCAGATTCTCTTGCGGCGTGCCCTGGTTGGGGCAGAAGAAGCTGTCATATTTGCCGGCAAAGGAGGTGTTGACGTTGTCCTCCAGCAGGCTGGAGGAGCGCACGATCAGCGGCGCCTTGCCCACCCTGACCAGCAGCTCAGTCAGCTCTGCGACAATGCTCTGGGGGAAACGTCCCTCAGCGAAGCGCTCGGGCAGGTTCTGGTAGTCGGCGATGATCTGCTCAGTCGCCTTGTATTTCTGGTTCAGGTGATCCAGCAGGCCGTTGATCTCCAGAAACTCATAGAACACATCCGCGCCGACGAAGAAGGACTCGGGGATCAGCAGCCGCTGGGTCTGCCCGCTGATCGCCTCTGATTGGGCGCTGTGCAGGATCTTCCAGGCCAGCATCATGCCGGCAGCCTTGCCGCCGATCTTGCCCCGACCGATGCGATGGCGGCGGATGTCGTCCAGATCAGCCACGCTGAAGAAACGCCGGGCAATGCCGACAAAGGCCAACTGATCGCTGATCATGGTCTTGATCAGCACGGCGCGGATTTCCTCAAGATGGTGGCGGTATGGCTCGCGCTCTTCCGGCGGCAGCGCCTCGTATTGCTGCCCCTTGGCGAAGAGCATGTCCCAGGGGGCCAGCTCCGGGTTGAAGCTCATGGTCAACTCATCCCCGCCTTCGCGACCGATCTCCTCCTGGATCATCTCGCCCAGCAGGCGCGCTGGCAGGTTATGGCCGAAGTAGAAGTCAGTCAACTGGTCACGGATACGCCGCTTGCGGCGTTCCCACACCTCCGAAGTCTCCTGCCTGTAAGGATCTTCGATCCCCTCCCGGTCCTGAGATTGCCTGGCCTTCTCCTCCACTTCCTTCTCGAAGACATCAGGCGCCTGGAAGCCGCGCGCGAAAACCTCCTCACGCATGCGCCGGCGGATGCGATCGGACAGGATCGGGTAGTTGGCCAGTTGCAGATAGACCTCGTAGACCTTGGAGAGTGGCAGCGTGGTGTGCTGGTCAGCATCCATAAGATTAGCGATAGACCTCCGGTTTGAGAACACCGATGTAGGGCAGGGTGCGGTGGGTGTCGGCGTAGTCCAGGCCGTAGCCCACCACCCAGACGTCGGGAATGGTGAAGCCAAGGTAATCGACCGGCACGCTCATGGCCTCCGGTCGTTGCTTGCGTGAGAGGGCGCAGGTGCGCAGCGAAGCGGGGCCGCGGCTGGCCAACACCTGTTGCAGGTAGTGCAGCGTGTGCCCGCTATCCACGATGTCCTCGACCAGCAGCACGTGCATCCCCTCGATAGGCATGCGCAGGTCGAGCACGATGCGCACCGCGCCGCTGGTGGCGGTCATGCCGTAGCTGGAGACCGCCATGAAATCGACCGCGTGGGGCACAGTGAGGGCGCGGCAAAGGTCGGACAGGAAGATGAACGCGCCCTTCAGCACGCCCACCAACAACAGGCGCGGCTTGTCGGCGTAATCGCGATCGATCTCGGCTGCCAACTCGGCCACGCGCTGCTGGATGCTGTCGGCGTCGATCAGGACGCGTTCGATGTCGGGATGGGGGTTGGCGCTCATGGCTGGCCTCCACAGAAGCGGCGGAATGACGCTCCCGAACGAGTTCGGGAGTCCGGGCGGCAGTCTGATTATAGCCGTGGCAACCGCTGCCGTCAAAGTAGCCCGACAGCAACACAAAGGACTGACAGTGCTGGTCATCTGCAGGCGTAGTCCAGGCGAGAGCAGCACAGCACAAAGGACTGACAGTGCTGGTCATCTGCAGGCGTAGTCCAGGCGAGAGCAGCACAGCACAAAGGACTGACAGTGCTGGTCATCTGCAGGCGTAGTCCAGGCGAGAGCAGCACTGTCAGTCCTCGCAGCACTGTCAGTCCTCGTTGGCGTCGCAGGCCGTTCGAGGGTATAATGACGCGGCGCCTAGCGGGACTCCCCGGTCTTAGGCTGATGTCATCGTTGCGATCAAGGTCGATCTACCATGAGCTTTTTGCAAACACTGCGCGCCGCCTTCGGCGGCAGCGCCCCGGCCTCCAGCAGCCGCACCCTCTATCCTGTTACTGTGCGTTGTCGCCGCTGCGGTGAACTGCTGACCACCCACGTCAACCTGTCCAACGACCTCAGCCAGGACTACGAGCGGGACATCTTCTTCGTGCGCAAGCTGATCAGCGGCAGCGGCGCCAACCGCTGCTTCCAGCAGATCGAGGTCGAGCTGACCTTCGACGCCAACAAACAGTTGCTGGAGCGCCAGATCAGCGGCGGCAGCTTCGTCGACGAGCCGGGGAGTGTTGCGGAGGCATGACGCACGCAACGTGACACGCGGCGTCGGCAACGGGTCTTGTCCACCCGATCGCCCCATCTCCCCGTCATCCTGTCATCCCATCACCCTGTCACCCCGAAAAGAGGAGCTTTTCCCCATGCGAAAACCGATCATTGCAGGCAACTGGAAAATGAACAAGACCATCGCCGAGGCGGTGGAGCTGGTGCGCGCGATGCGGCGCGACCTCAACGCCATCGAAAGCGTCGAGAGCGTGGTCTGCCCCACCTTCATCGCGTTGCCAGCCGTGGCCGACGCGCTGGCCGGCACGCACATCGCGGTCGGCGCGCAGAACATGTTCTGGGCCGAAAGCGGCGCCTACACCGGCGAGATCGCGCCCGGCATGTTGGCGGGCCTCTGCCAGTACGTCATCCTGGGCCACTCGGAACGGCGCCAGTTCTTCGGCGAAACCGACGAGGGAGTCAACAAGAAAGCCCACGCCGCCTTCAAGCACGGCCTGACCCCCATCATCGCCGTGGGCGAAAACCTGGCGCAAAACCAGGCCGGCGAGACCGATCAGGTGGTGCGCACCCAGGTCACCGGCGCCCTGCAAGGCCTGAGCCGGGAACAGGTCGCCTCGCTGGTCATCGCCTATGAGCCGGTGTGGGCCATCGGCACCGGCCTGAACGCCGAGCCGGCCGGCGCGGCCCGGGTCATCGGCGTCGCGATCCGCGGCGTCGTGGCCGAGTTGTATGACGAAGCCACAGCCCAGGCGGTGCGCATTCAGTACGGCGGCAGCGCCAACGCGGCCAACATCGCCGACTTCATGGCCATGCCCGACATCGACGGCGCCCTGGTCGGCGGCGCCAGCCTGAAGGCCGATTCCTTCGTGGAGATGGTCAAGGCCACCGCCCGCGTGCGCGGCTAGTACACGTCGGCCTAAATCGGTCTTCACTCACTGCTCAAGCCGGTTCCGTGAACCGGCGGCGTTGTGGGCGCAAACCCGGCGGATCACGGATCCGCCGGGAGCAGGTAAACTGAAGAGTTATTTGCGCCTCACTGCTCAAGCCGGTTCCGTGAACCGGCGGCGTTGTGGGCGCAAACCCGGCGGATCACGGATCCGCCGGGAGCAGGTAAACTGAAGAGTTATTTGCGCCTCACTGCTCAAGCCGGTTCCGTGAA
>Ga0209200_1000411_pt1 | contig 48725 bp, 43 predicted proteins | sample AD_UKC033_MetaG_FD_184406 | JGI IMG/M metagenome (GOLD analysis project Ga0209200, IMG submission 184406) | Active sludge microbial communities of municipal wastewater-treating anaerobic digesters from USA - AD_UKC033_MetaG (SPAdes) (version 2) | ecosystem: Engineered > Bioreactor > Anaerobic >... | reverse complement strand
CCGGATGCTTTTCACCACCATCGCGCCAATGACCCCGCCGCCGATAACCAGCACCTTGTCTTTGTCTGCCGGCCTGTTGTCCATTACAGCCTGCAACCCCACCGCCAGCGGTTCCGTAAGCGCTGCCGATTCCGGCGACACGCCCGCAGGCACAACACGGGCCTGACTTTGATGCACAATAACATATTCGGCAAATCCGCCGTTGATGTCTTTACAAATACCGGTAAACATACCGGGCGCGAACGCGCCCTCGGCAAAATTATCGCAATTGGCCGTTGTCCCGGATGCGCAGCTTTTGCACACCGGTTTGATTCCGCGTGTTTCGCAGTTCAGCGCGGGAATGGCCGTGATCAGATCTCCCTTTTTTATTTTTTTCACATCCGCGCCGACATCAACGACATCTCCACAGAATTCATGGCCCGGCACGCAAGGAAACGAGGTAAACGGCATTGCCGACGGAGAGTCTTTCATGAACATGAGATTGATATCGCTTCCGCACACGCCGCAGAGCCGGGTTTTGATCTTCACCCATTCCGGAGAGGGAAGAACCGGTTCCGGAATATCAACCAGCTTCACCGTCGAAAACGGTCCCTGATAGCAGAATTTTTTGCTCAGGGGGCGAAGCGCATGCAACGCCACATACCGCAAGGGATCAAGATTCAGCAACAGCGCTTTCATATGTTTACTCCATCTTGAGCGCCTGATAAAACAACGGTGTTGCCGGACTCGTCACCGTCGGGTCCGTCATCACGTTCACGCACGCCGGCTTGCCGGAGGCAAACGCACGCTCCAGCGCCGGAATGATTTCTTCGTCTTTCGTGACAAATTCGCCGTGTCCGCCGAGGCCTTCCACTACTTTCTCGTAATGCCGGACGCCCAGCTCCGCGCACTGAAGGCGGTCGGCGCCGATGGAGAGTTCCTGGCTGTGCTTGATCATACCCCAGGCGCAGTCGTTGTTGATGACCACCACTACGGGGATGTTATGGCGCACCATCGTGTCGAATTCCATGGCGTTGAAACCGAACGAACCGTCGCCGTTGAGCACCACCACTTTTTTATCCGGCCGCGCCAGTTTGGCCGCCATGCCGAAGGGAATGCCCGTTCCCAGACATCCGAAAAGCCCCGCGGCGGCGGCGATGACGCCCGCCTTCTGCCGGGTCTCGAAAGCAAGGCCGAAATAATTCGTATCGCCTCCGTCCGTAACAAAGACTGTGTCGTCGCCCACGACTTTCTGAATCTGCGCCACCAGACGCACCGGATGAATCGGGACTGTCGCCGTCTCCCGGATCCGGAGTTCGTAATCCAGAAGCGAGCGGCCGGCGGCTTTCAGCGTTTCGGACCACGCGCTGTGATCTTTTTTATCCGCCAGCGGCGTCAGCTGTTCGAGCACCGATCCGACATCGCCCACCAGCCCCGCGTCCGCCATGCGGTTACGGTCGATTTCGTGCGGATCGATATCGATTCGCACTACTTTTGTCGCGGCCGGAATGAGGCTGCCCGACATCAAAAGCCAGTTGAACCTCAGTCCCGCGGCAATCAGCACATCCGTCTGGGGAAGGCCGAACATCAGACCGACGCTGCCCATGTCCATCACCGAATGGGAGTGACTGTCCGGCAATTCTCCGCGTCCGTAATTCATCAGCATAAAGGGAATTCCCGTTTTTTCGATAAACGCTTTGAGCGCGTCGGATTTTCCGCTGAAGCGCACGCCGCTGCCGCCGATAAACAGAGGATTTTTTGCATTGTTGATGATCTGTGCAGCGGCTTTCAAATCGGCGTCGTCCGGATGCACCGTGTATTTGCGGGTGGTACGCCGGGGCATCGGCGCCAGCGATTCTTCGATCTTAACACCCAGAATATCCGGCGGCAGCTCCAGAAATACCGGACCGGGGCGTCCCTCCACCGCGTAGCGGAAGGCAATGGAAAGATATTCGGGAATCCGTTTGGGATCATAACAGGTGGCCGCCCATTTGGTGATGGGATGCACGATGTCCATCTGATTGATTTCCTGCAGGGCCCCTTTCAAATCGTCGCGCAGCGGATGCCTGCCGCATAAAACCACCAGCGGCGCGTTATCCAGATAAGCATTGGCAATGCCGGTCAGGCCGTTGGCAAATCCCGGTCCCGCAGTGAGAAAACATACGCCGGGCTTTCCGGTGTAAACCGACCAGGCATGCGCCATCATGGCGGCGGCCTGTTCATGGCGAACATCGATGGTGCGAATCTTGTACTCCGTGAAACTGTCCAGCACCGCTTCGATATGTCCGCCGGAAATTCCGAATACGATATCGATATTTTCCACTTCCTTCAGATATTTTCCTACCAGATGTCCGCCCATTATTTTTGCCATTGTTTTTCTCCTTTAATAATCAGTTACTGACGATAATTAAAAAATTTAATCTCATTTTTTTGGACAAATCATATTTCTCCTCCCTTGAGGGAAGGCGTTAGAGGAGTAAAATTCACATCACCAGTTTCACACCGTCATTGAACCACTGCGCGAAAAAAGCCATGCCGTCGAGCTTCATCTTGCCCGCGGCGGCAGCTTTGAACTGTTCTTCATTACTCTTGGATGCCATCACCCTGAACCCCGTGGCCGCATCCGACCAGACAATGGCCGCATCATACGGATGATCGGCGCCGCCTTTGGAACTTACTGTCCCCCGGTCAAAGATAAATAATCGGCCCCGTTTACCGTCCGCCGTCTTGATCATGATTCTGACCTGATGAATAGAGCCGACGTAACTGCGATAGACCGGTTTCATTTTCGCCGCCCATTTGAGGATTTGATACAAAATGAACAACAGCGCTGAAAATCTCATGGTGCTCCCCTCCCCCGATGAATGTTTTTATTCGACCCTGATGTGTGACGTGTTTATGGTAGTTTAACCAAAATTAATAAACTTGACAATGACCGGGAAAGACAATTATATTGTCATTTACGGCCAGGATAAAAACCATGAATCAACAATCCAGAGCAGATTCCATCCATCTGATATCGAGCCCGACATTGCCATATTTCCGCTCCGTGAACGGGATTGCGATTCTGGCCCGTTATGTGGAAAAGTACGGTATCCATGTCAATACTCTGCTGACCGGCAGCGGACTTCATCCCCGCGATCTGGACGATCCTGAAATGTTTGTCACGCCCGAGCAGGAACTCGCGGTGATGCGTAAAATTCTTTTTCTGGTGCCGGACCCGAAGATCGGCCTTATTATCGGACAACAGTACCATGTCGGGGTACAGGGCAAACTGGGCGCCGCAGCAATCTTCAGCGACACCGGACTCGAAGCCATCACCATGTTTTTCAAGTATATCGCCCTTACCCTCACCTATTTTCAATATGAGCTGCATGTCAAAGACAAACTGGCTTTTGTAAACGTGAGAGAACTGATCGACCTGAAAGACCTGCGTGTGTTTGTCTGTGAGCGAGAATTTGTTTCCATCTACCGGATTGTCAGCGATATCCTCAAGGCCCCCATTCCGGTCAATGAAATCCGGTTTGCTTATCCGAAACCATCCTATGCCTCTTTCTATGAGGGTGTCTTTCATTGTCCGGTCAAATTTAATGCACCTGAACACAGGATTATTTTCGACAGCACATTGCTTTCCATGCCGCTGCCCATGTCCAATCCCATAGCCAGGAAAACGTACGAGCAGGAATGCAAGCAAATGTGTCAACGGCTGAAGGTAAAAGAGACGATCACCGATCAAATCCGGCAGGAAATTCTTTTCAAGGAGGAAAGTGTCCCGAGTTTCACGCAACTTTCCCGGCACCTGAATCTTTCACCCAGAACCCTCAGACGTCGCCTGACGGATGAAAAGACATCCTATAAATCGCTGGTTGCGGATATCCGGAAAAAGAAGGCCCTCGATTGGCTCAAGACGTCGGACTGTCCCCTTGAGACGATTGCCACAAGACTGGGTTACAGCGATATATCAAACTTCTACCGCGCCTTCAAACGCTGGACCGGACGCAATCCAGGCTTTTACCGGAAAGAGCATGGCAGGATATGATGATCATGACATGCCGCCTTCATCTGAAAGGTCAAATGTAAAAAAAGTATACCGTGAAAGATATGATCATTTTTGAATACCGACTTGGACAAACAAAAGAGGTTCTTCAAAAACTTCTGCGCTCTATTCACCGTCTTCGTATTTATGCAGTCTTTTACGCAGTGTTTTTCGTGTAATACCCAGACGCCGCGCGGCTTCACTTTTGTTGCCGCGACAGCTTTGCAGCGCCTCCAGTATACTTTGCTTCTCTATTTCCTCCAGAGAACGATTCCCGGAAGCTACCGGCATTTTCTGCCCCGCCGACAATACCTCGCGAGAGAGGGCCTGATCCGCCATGGTAAAAATCAGGTCTTCTTCACCGATGGTTTCCGTCCTGCAAAGAACAACCGCCCTCTCCACCGCGTTCATCAACTCCCGCACATTGCCCGGCCAGGAATAACTCGCCAGCTTCTGCATCGCCTGCGGCGTAAAGCCTTTGATGACTTTGGCATTGTTTTCCGCAAACATTTTCAGAAAGGCGTGCGCCATGAGAGGAATATCCTCGGACCGCTCCCTGAGAGGGGGCACGTCCAGCGTCACGACGTTGAGACGGTAGAATAAATCTTCGCGAAAACGTCCGTCGCGGATTTCCTTTTTCAAGTCCTTGTTGGAAGCGGCGATCACGCGCACATCGATTTTAAGAACATCGTGTCCGCCCACGCGCGTCAGTTCCCGCTCCTGTAATACGCGCAGCAGCTTAACCTGCATGGCGGGCGACATTTCGCTGACTTCGTCGAGAAAAATACTGCCGCCGTCGGCCTGAACGAACTTGCCTTCCCTTCGCTTATCCGCTCCGGTAAACGCGCCCTTCTCATGACCGAACAGTTCCGATTCCAGAAGCGTCTCGGTAAGCGCCGCGCAATTGATCTTAACAAACGGCGCGTTCTTGCGGGCGCTGTTGAAATGAATCGCATTGGCGATGACTTCCTTGCCGGTTCCGGATTCGCCGGTAATCAGAACGGTTGCCTGTGTGGCGGCCACCTGTTCGACCACCTCCAGCAGTTTGATCATCGACGGGCTCTGTCCGATCATGTTTCGCCGGTCGAATTTTTCACCCAGTTTCTCTTTCAGATATTCATTTTCCTTCTTCAAGCGGCTGTGCTCGGTCGCCCGGGCAATGGATACCTGCAATTCGTCGAAGTCCAGCGGTTTGGTCAGATAATCGTAAGCGCCTTTCTTCAGGGTTTGGACGGCGGTTTCCACCGACGCGTATGCCGTCATGATAATGACCGGGATGTCCGCATTAATCTGTTTGATCTGTTCAAGCGCTTCAATGCCGGATACATTCGTCATCCGGATGTCCATCAGAATCAAATCAAAAGAGCTCTTCCGGACTTTTTCCACCGCCACCAGACCGTCATCCGCTTCGGTCACATTATACCCCCAGCCGTTTAGAAGCTTTTTCAGCATGACGCGATGCGCACGATCATCATCCGTAATCAAAATATCGAGCCTGGTTTTCATTATGTCTTCTCTCTTTCCCGAAAAATAAATATTATTTCTCAAGCCGGTTGAGGAAATCAGGGGCTTTGCTTTGCCGGACAGTTATGATGAAAGCATTCACGTTAAACAGTTTGTCCGCCCCATGTCCTGCATCGTATTTGCGAACTCAATGACTGATGAAGGTTTCCAGATTTCAACACCCTTCACTTCTTAAAACGTCGTGTCTTACGACACGGCAAACCGCAACGTGACCTTCGTGCCCGCACCCGCCTGACTTTCGATGTTCAAAAAAGCGCCGTGCGCTTCCATAATCTTTTGCACAACCGCCAGCCCTAGGCCTGTCCCCGCCGGTTTGGAGGTAAAATAAGGATCGTAGATCCGGGGCAGATCATTTTTCTCGATGCCGCTGCCCGTATCGGAAATGAGCACTTCCTGCCCGGCCTGTGTTTGTGAGATCCCTACGGACAAGCGCCCGCCGTCCGGCATGGCCGCCAGGGCATTCAGAAATATATTCAAAAGCACCTGCTTGATTTTATCCGGATCGATCTCAACAGCCGGCAGATCTTCCGGCACACGCGCATCCACCTGCACGCCGTTTTTCCGCGCTTCAACTTCAATCAATTTGACACTTTGCATCACCAAACCGGATAGGGCGGTTTTTTCTGTCTTCAGCGTCAGGGGTCGCGCAAATTCGATCAGTTGACCGATGACGCGGTTGAGTCGTTCAGTTTCGGCAATCATAATATCCGCCGTTTCCTCATCATCGGGATTTCCGGCAAACCGCTGTTTGAAATAAACCGCGAATCCCTTGATGGAACTGAGCGGATTTCTGATTTCATGCGCCACACCCGCAGCCAGCGATCCGATGGCGTTCAGATGTCGGCTGTGCGCCACTTCCTTCTCCAGCCCCCTGACGGCTGTCACATTACGCGCCAGCAGAATTTTCCCCTCCGGAACATCCCGATCGGCAAAAGCGGCCACCACCACTTCCCAGATCTGTTCTCCTTTTGTTTCTGAAGAAAGCACGACATCTTCTTCGATCAGACCGGACGACATCGTCACCTTTGTCAGCAACCGGACCAGCGGGCCCGGAAGTATCCGGCCGGCATCCTGTCTCTCAACATTCGACGGATCACCGGCGAACAAATCACGGGCGTGTTCATTGGACGCGATAATCCGGTTGTCTTTGTCCACGGCCAGAAGCCCGATGGGTAAATTTCTCACCAGCGCTTCTGCGAAAACCCTTACGCGCGACAGTGACGCACGTGTCAACCGGTATGTCTGGACCAGAAACAATGACACAATCGCAAGCGATCCGATCAGAATCAGAATAAACGCCCTGATGATGGTCCGGTAAATATCTTCCTGCGACGCCTTTTCGATCTTATCCATGTTGAATCCCACAAACACAATCAGCGAACGATGATGTAACGCCGCGTCTGTTTGCCGCCACGGGAACAATCCCCGGTAGATTTCAAATGTTCCCGCGCCGCCGGGATTGGTTACCTGACGCCAGTGCATGTCCTTGCTTCGGGCAATCTTTTCCGTATCCAGATCTATGCCATACTGCTGATCCAGCATGGAGGGATCGCTGTCCGCCAGAATCTTTCCCTTGCTGTCCGTGACGATCATGTAATCGATATCCGGCTGCTCCGCCGTTGCCATCAGCAGTTTCTGGAAATAAAAACGATCGTTTTTGCCATCCACACGATCTTGCAATCCCGCCTCAAAAGATTGAATCAGCGTTGCGCCCTTTTCGATAAAAAGCGCCTGAGCCTGTGTCTCGCTCTGCTGAAACTGCATGAACATCATCATGCCCAGAATCACCATCAAAACGGTAATCGCGCTGACAGCCGCCCAAATGGAAATGTCCCAGCGTATTTTTTTCTTTTTCTCCTGCATCATTACCTTGTCCCGCCATATTTGGGCACGATGGACCCATCTCAATATCCGAGCCGGATATTTATTATCCACTCATTATTCATAAAAGGCAAACAGAAAACATTCCGTAATAAACCTTCGTTAATCATTACAAATCCTTATCATCACGGCAAGGATTTGCCCTCATATCCGGATCATCAAAAAATATGCAAATCATTCCTCATCGTGCGGACCTTGCCTGCATAATATCTGTCGCGTGAGACGATTGTATCTTTTTAAGGATGTACCTGTTTATGAAGAATCATTACTACGGGCAGGGGATTTATCGGACGGCAAAACAATTGATCAGAAAAATCATTAATCGGCGCTTACTTAAAAACCCTTACTTTGATAAAATTCATCACTTATTGACATGCCTTTTTTATGAGGGCATTGAAGAACGGATTATCGGGTATCTTAACCCACTTTGGATTATCAATGACATCGGAGCTGAAGAGCTTACCGTCCTTGTCAAAATAAAAAATGGAGACATGTCTGATTTTCTTTTCTCTGCAATCTATTTCATTCAAGGATTGAACATTCGATATTTCTTCATATTCCACGGTGGAAAGTTTTTTTTTGGCTCTGTCCCGGATAAACGCCTCTCTGCCTTTATCGGAAAAAACATCTTTAATGACATATTTCACGGCGCCGTCTTTAGAAACGACTTTTTTGTAAAAAGCAACATTCCCCAGATTGCCCGTGTAAAATTCAATCCATTCGGAAGCGCCGAATACAGGACTTGCCGGATGACAGAAGATCATTAATGTGAGAAGCATAACCCAACGCATTGTTTTGATCACGATGCACCTCTGAAAAAAGAAAATTTCTTTGGTACTATACTAACACAATAACGAATTAAAAAAAACAGACATACACACTACCGGAAAAAAACATACGGCCGCGGATCCGTTCGCAGCGGATGGGCCGCCAAGCGGACGCCGCGTCAATATTTTGATACATCCACCGTTCGGATCGAACAAAACGATATGTTCTTTAACGGCTTACCCGCTGGATAGAAGATACGAGCGAAGATTGATTTTGGAATTTCTCAGATTCAATTTTTTTCTTAGATTGTTTCGATGGGTCGCAATCGTCTTGGTTGATGCGTTGAGCATCTCAGCAATTTCTTTTGTTTTCTTCCCCTTTTTGATCAGGCTGACAATCTGCATTTCCTGAGGAGTAAGATGATTGAAGGAGGATTGGAGATTTTTCATAAACGGAGACAAAACCTCGTTCAGATTGCTTTCCAGAATGTCCAGATAATTTTTACTGCGTCCGTCAAGGTTCAAACGTTTCAGTTTTCTCAAATAAGGCATTACGAGATCACGCATGTTGGTCTGCAACTTTTCTTCGATTTCCTGTTTGTCTTCATCCCGTTGATTCATCAACACACGCAGCGTGATATTAGCCTCTTCCAGATCTTCAGCAAAACTTTTAAGCTCATCCTCTGCCTGCTTGCGCTCTGTGATGTCATGCGCAACAACATCGGCAGCAACCACACGGCCTTTCACATCGCAAACATTTCTAATTTGCAGTTGAATATAAAACGACTCGCCTTTTTTATTCAATATTTCAAATTCCACCGAGTCCGGAACTTCCAAATTTTGAGACAATCTTTCCACGCGTTCCAAAAATCTTTTTTTGCTTTCTTCCGTAAGAATGTCAAATGCTGTAAGAGACGTTACCTCTTCCTGACTACAGCCGACATATTTACAAAAAACATCATTCGCTTTCAGGAATCTTCCGGTTTGATAATCGATCTGATATATTCCGGCAGGCGAATTATCAAAAAGTTGTCTGTATTTTTCTTCGTTCTCGCGCAACCTTTCTTCCATCATTTTACGCTCGGTAATGTCAACCACGACTGTAATAATGTAGCGTTCATCATCAATGGTGATCAGTTCTGCCGATTGGAGACATTGAAGCATTTTGCCGCCTTTGACCTGATGACGCACTTCCATATTCCTGTATCTTCCGTTTCTCAGAAGACGTTTTTTTATTTCTTCACGATCCTGATCGAGCCATATGCCCAGTGTTGAAGCCCTCTTGCCGATGACCTGTTTTCTTGCAAACCCTGATTTCTCGCAGAAAGAATCACTCACATCATAGATGGTGCCATCCTCCAATTTCGAAACAACGATGGTATTGGGAGACATGCGAAATATCGTGCGATAGACCATGCCGGTTGACATCAGCGTCTGCCCGACTTTTGTCGTGTTCAGGAGATTTTCCAGCTCTTTAATTTTATTTTTCAGCTCCTTAATTTCTTTTAACGCCTGATTCCTGCCGGTTTCCTTCATGAAAAAGCACCTCGTCCGGTTTGATATAATTTGTTTTTTATATAAACAAGCCTGCCGATTGTCAACGTACACGATCAATATCCGTCATTGCGAATCCCTCATAACTAATCCTGACGACATTTCATTTACGCACGGTTGCGTCATTTTCAGGAGGCAAATATATTCTCGCTTAAAAAATGAACGGGATGAAGCGTTTGGTTCGTGTCATATATACGCGATACGGTCCGCCAATCGTATCGATCAGAGCTTTTTCCTCTGCTTTTACTCTAAGGCTGTAGACAAAACAATTCTCCAGGAAAAGAACGGCAAAACTCAACCAGTTGCCCAGGGCCATACCGATCCCCGCAAACATGATAAAAGCTCCGCTGTATGCCGGATGGCGAATCCAGCGGTAAGGGCCTTCTTCAATAACCGGCTGATCCGCCTTTACAACAACCTCCGGAGTAAAGTATTTTCCCAGAGCACGAATGGAATATTGACGAAATATACTGCCTGCAATGAGCATGCCCGTTCCAACGGCCAGTGCCGGACGCTGCCATGTGATGACAAACCAGGGTGTCAGCGATGCCATTAACGCCAGAACAAAAGCAACGCGATAACCGATTTTGATTAAAAGACGGGTCCCGGCATCCTGCGTGTTGGAAGGATTTCTGGCAAGGGCGCCGGCAAATTTAATTTCCAGATAAAACGATCCGATTAACGCCGTCCAAAAAAGAACAGCTTCCGGATATACAAAAACCGGCGGTATATGCATGTCGCATGTCTCCAAATGACATATGTTTGAAATGTCGTTTCATGTTCAATCTCCAACGTTCAGAAGAAGGGAAACGGGACATCAGTGTTTTTTCGGGATATCCTTTTTCATCTCATGCATGGCCTGCATCAACTCATCGATGTCCACTTCCGGGTTTTCGCCGTATCCCTGCATAAGCGATTCGTCATACATCTGTTCCAGTTGCCTCAGTTGCACCAGAGCCTCCAGATTCTGCCTGAAATCATTTTCCATCATTTTGTTAACGGCGTCTCCGGATTTTTTCAGATCACTTAAATCGATGTTCAGGGATGTGCGGGAAAGAACTTTTTTCAAATACTCGCAGCCTATTTTTGCATTAAACGTTTCAATATACGGCGGGACTCTGGCGACAATGCTGGCCGCCTCTATCCCTTCCCTGCCGGCATGATTCACCAGCAGCGTCGAAAAGCTGCATGGCCCCGTGTAATTCAGGAGCGGGAATGATTGAAACTCATGCTTCATCTCCGGACGGCTCAACACGGCATAAACGATTGTTTCCCGGGTGTGGGGAACCTGGTCAAAGACGCCGCCCAGAACATAGATCCGACACGCCTGATAACGTTTGGCGATGTTCAAAACAGCCGATGTGAATTCCGGCCATGCGACGTTCGGTTCAAAACCGGAAAAAAGAATCAGGTCGTTCTCTTTACCGCTCTTCCAGAAATAAAATTCATTGGCGGGCTCGTTGAGCGATTTGATCAGGCCTCTTTCAACGACCGCATGCGGACGCATGACCTGCGCCGGATCGAATCCCGGTACCTGCCAGATATAGAAATTCCGGATATCAATGGAAGCGAACTTTCGGGCATCGAGTTTGCGGCGCAGATAGTCGATGCTTCCGGTCGCCATCTCACCGGCATTGAGCCAGCCGCGGTAACCGATTAGAATATAGGGATTGATAAGGTCGGGCGTTTCCTGAAAAATGAGATTGTCGTTCATAAGCCCTCCTGAGATGGAACTTGCAGTTGCGGTTTTAAAAACCCATACTACATTTAATTATGGTTTGTCCGTTCCTTTCAGTCAAGTAATTAATGAAACCCTGGTTTCAGAAGAGTAGCACACAAAAACTCGTAGTTGAATTATCAGTTATGGTAATTTGAGTTGCTGGTGGTAGTGGGGGCAAAGAACCCAAAATGGTCTTTCTCCCCGAAGGGCGTTATTACGGCAGCTTGTACCGGTCGTTCCTATGCCGGGAAATCAACAACCTGCTGGTTACCGGCAGAGCGATTTCGATGGATCGCGGCGCGCTGGCCTCGGCGCGTGTGATGGGCCCGTGCCTTGCGGAAGGACAGGCGGCGGGAACGGCATGCGCGCTGGCTCTTTCGTCGGGACAATCGATTGATGCCGTTGACACCGGCAAGCTTCGGGAAATGTTGGCCAAGGATGGCGCACGGCTGAAATGAACTTAAAAAAATCGTTGAATGTTCTTCGCTCAACGTTCCTTGTTTAAGAATTAAAAAAAATGACAATTTTAAGTGGAACGTGGTAAAATATAAAAAAGTTCGATACAGATGTTCCTGATTCCCTCTCCTGCTCAGAAAACTTGATCCCGCTCTTTTGACTGGTCTGTTTGCGGAAGCATTGAACCCCGTCAACACAATTCAAAGGAGGTCACTTATGCCGGCCAAAAAATTGAAAGAGTTTCTGGACAGCCATGGAGTGAAATATGTGAAGCTCACGCATTCGACGGCGTACACAGCCCACGAAATTGCTCAATCCCTGCACATCAGCGGAAGGAAGGTGGCAAAGACCGTCATCGTGATGATTGACGGAAAGATGGCAATGGCGGTCCTGCCGGGCAATCGCTCCGTCAATTTCGATCATTTTCAAAAAGCCGTCGGCGCGAAGAAGATCGAACTTGCCACCGAAGCGCAATTCAAAGGCATGTTCCCTGATTGCGAGCTCGGCGCCATGCCGCCTTTCGGCAATTTGTACGGGATGGAGGTTTACGCGGATCAGCATCTGACGGACGATGATGAAATCTTTTTCAACGCCTGTTCGCACTCGGAACTGGTCGAGATGTCTTATCCGGATTATGAAAGACTGGTGAAACCCAACGTGGTGAAGCTTACGTGATAGCGTTCTAAGTTCAACGTTCAATAAAACATGAATGGGAAATATCAAGAAATTCAGGTTGAATGCTACAGCGGTTTTAAGGCGAATGAACGCCCGGTTGCTTTTACATATCAGGGAGAGCGGCAGGAAATTCAGGAGGTTGTTGATCGCTGGTATCACGGAGGTCTGTACAGCAGCAAACCCGTTATTAATTTCTTCAAAGTAAGGACCGCAGACGGCAAGGTCTATCTTCTGCGCTATCAGTTTGATTCGGATGCATGGTCGCTGCGGATATGATGACCGCAGACGTCAGGATGATGATTTCAGAATCTTCGTTTTCAGTCCGGTGTGAAAAGATTGATCTTATCCTTGGAAACGACTCTGCCCGTTACACCGCAGAAGTCTTTCTCAATCATGGCTGAAAACAGAGACGGATCTGAAGGTGTAAAAGCGGCAAAGCGTTTCCCGTTTTCTTCTTTTCCGATGACAATACCCTTGTTCGCCAAATTGTCCCGGTCGTAAATCACGGTATAGGTGTCCACCGTTGCCCGCCCCGAAGGCGTCGGATCAATCTCATATTTAGGCCGTTTATCGACTGCCTGCTGGCACGTTCGTGTATCGGCTGTCGCCGCCGCATTGTTCTCGGGAGACCGGGTAGAGCACACGGCTGTTGAGTGCTTGGTCATGTAAAAAGAATTTCCCGTGACAAGACAGGTCCTGCCGGGATGCCGGCGCAGAACCTCAACCATTTGCGCCATGGAGTGCATGACATAGTTGTTTCCCGGTCCGCCGAAATAGGGAAGTCCCCCTGTAACGGTCAGATCGCGGCTGTCATTTTCAGGAATACCCAGCATGTCTCGGGTTACCTGCACGGCAACCGGAAAACAACTGTACAGATCAAAGAAATCGATATCTTCGATGGTTAAACCGGCCTGCTTCAGGGCCGTCCGGCCTGCGATTTCAATGGCGGGAGAAAAACCATAGCCTTCTCTTTCCAAGACATTCCAGTGATCGTTGGCTTCGGCATAACCGTGGACATACACCCACTTTAACGGATTCACGCCCATCTTTTGTGCCTGTGCTTCCGATGCGACAAGGAGTGCGGCGGCCTGATTTACCAACAGCATGGCATTCATCCGTTTGGTATACGGGAAAGCGGTGTTGCGATTCGTTTCCGAAAGGGTCATGATTTCTTCCGGCGTGAACGAATGCTGAAACCAGGCAAGAGGATTTTTGGCAGCCACCAAGGAGAGGCGGCTCATCAGCCTGCCTATCTTTTCTGCATGCTCTTCAATTGTGCAGCCATAGCGCCGGCGAAGAGCATTCTCAAACATGGGATAGACATAAGCGGGAAGTGAAAGTCCGTGAATGTGCTCTGTTTCGCAGGCGCCGTCAAACAGCCCCAGCGGAGTCAGTGGCGGCAGGCAGGGCCGACCGGACGCCACGTTCCAGCCGGTAAAGGTTTTGGAATTTTTCGCCTGCTGCATGGTGTGTTGAGCCTCTGCTCCGGTCAAAATAACCAGACCGGCTTTCCCTCCGGCAATCTCCTGCATGGCATGATGCAGCACGGCGTGCGGCATGACACCGCCAAAGCCGGAAACTCTGCATCGTGCGTCGGTCAGATTCAGTTTATCGGCCACGCATCCCGGCGGGTTGGCAATACCGTCATCGGAAAAAAGCGACGTGGTCATCAGCAGGTCGGCCTGTTGTAAGTATTTTTCTGTCACGCCGCCATCTTCTGCCGCAATTTTCACGGCCGCTGCCATAAGGTCTATCGGCGAACCGCCTTGCACAGATGATGCCTCTCTTTTTGTCACCTGCCCTGCCCCGATAATCACCGGAATATTTTCAGAATTCATTTTTCAACTTCCGTTTATTTCTTTATTTTTAAAGATGTTTTACTCTTGTTGCCTCTGCCGAACAACACACGCAGTTCGTCTTTGGCCTGTTCCAATATTGCTTTTCGTTCGGCCGGCAGTTTTGTGCCCGCGCGATTGATATAATAGTTCAGCATGGACATGGCGGATTGAAAAGGTTCCGCTTTTCTTTGCGTAGAGCTCTCGGCGGATTCTTTAAGCGATTCGGCAATCCGTCGCGGATTGTCAAAAGTAAATACACCGGATTGCAAATCGAGGGCAAAGCTGGTTTCCTTGACTTTTTGCGTCCAGCTTTCTTTTGTTGCTTTCTTCATTGCAAAATTATACCAGATTCCTGCCGTGCATTCCATATTCGCGGCTGATGCAGGCTAACGTCAGAATTACTTCCGGTTTCCCATTTTGACGACGGCGTCGAACTCGTCGGTGATTTCTCTGGCAGGCGCTTTGCTGAGCAGGCTGACGACGATGATTGCCAAACAGGCGAAAACAAAAGCGGGCAGCAGCTCATAAATGTTCCAAACGCCGCCGAGGGGCCGTACGAGATATTTCCATACAAAGACCATCACGCCTCCGGAAACCATGCCGGCTATGGCGCCGTATACATTGGAACGTCTCCAGAAAAGGGCAAACAGCATAACCGGACCGAAGGCCGCGCCGAAACCGGCCCACGCAAACGAAATAATGACAAAAATCGAGCTGTCCGGATCTCTGGCGATGAACGCGGCAATGGCAGCAATCACAATAACGGCCGATCTGGCAATCATCATGCCGGTTTTTTCGGAAAGCCTAATGTCGAAACATTCCTTTATGAGATTCTCAGTCACGCTGGAGGAGGCCACCAGAAGCTGTGAGTCGGAGGTGGACATGGTGGCGGCCAGAATGCCGGAAAGAACAACACCGGCAATTAAAGAGCTGATCACGCCGGTGTGGCTCAGAAGCTGTGCCATCCGGATGATGATTGTTTCGGATGCGCTTCCTTCCAGTGCGGCAATCTCACCGTTGAGGGACAGGGTTTGACCGACAATGCCGATCAAAACGGCCACGGCAAGTGAAACCACAACCCAGGTCACCGCGATCTGCCGTGAAAAAACAATTTTCTTTTCATCGCGGATGGCCATGAATCGCAAAAGAATATGGGGCATGCCGAAGTAACCCAGTCCCCAGGCCATTGTAGAAATGATGGTAATCAGTCCGTAGCGTTCCGTCTGACCGGTCGTGGAATTATGTGAAAACATCATACTGAGATAACCGGGAATAGCATCCGCCTTTTGCCACACGGCATCAATGCCGCCTGCAACAGCAGCGCCGAACATCAAAATGCTCAACAGCGCAATGCTCATGACAATGCCCTGGATCAGATCAGTAGTGCTTGCGGCAAGAAATCCGCCAACCGTCGTATAGGCAACGACAACAACCGCACCGATGAGCATGGCCGTTGTGTAATCAAGACCGAACACACTATTGAAAAGCTTTCCGCAGGAGGCAAAACCGGCAGCGGTATACGGAATAAAGAAAATCAAGATGACAATGCTGGCGATCCATGTGAGAATTTTTTTGGAATCGCGATAACGGTTGGAGAAAAATTCCGGCAGGGTGATGGCGTTTTGCGACAGTTGAGAATAGCAGCGCAGACGACGGGCTACCGTAAGCCAGTTGACATAAGTGCCGATCGCCAGACCGATTGCCGTCCAACCCGCATCCGCAATACCGGACAGATATGCAACGCCGGGAAGTCCCATGAGAAGCCAGCTGCTCATATCTGATGCTTCGGCGCTCATGGCAGTGACGATGGTCCCAAGTTTTCTGCCGCCCAGATAAAAATCGCCGATCTGATCATTGCGTCTGGCAAAGACAAAGCCGATGACGATGACCACCACCATGTAGGCGGCAATGGACATCAGCATATAAAAATTGAAGTTTCCCGTCATAATCTCTCAACCATCCCTTCAACCATTAGTCGGGAATGAAACCATTAACATGCCGCTTATTATTTTTTCTGACGCCATAACATTGCTGCAATAGTTATGCTCCCCGGAACCTTAAAAAGTTTTGTTACAATTTTGTCGATCATTCGTCAACCGCCAGTTGCGCTCAATAAAGGTTCTTGACAATTCCGGATAAAATAAACTAATGATTTAACGTTAAATGATAAGGAGATACTATGTTGGATGTAATAGAAAAAGCTTTGAAGGAAGGACGAAAGACTCTTTCGGAATACGAATCCAGGCAGGTAATTGAATCAGCCGGTGTTGCGGTGGCGGTAGCAGCGCTGACCAAAACCAAAGAAGAAGCGATCCGGGAAGCCGAACAAATGGGTTATCCCGTGGCGATGAAAGGGTGTTCCGCCGAACTTTCCCATAAAACGGAAGCGGGGATGGTTGCACTGAATGTCAACAGCGCGCAGGACGTCGCACAGGTTTTCGACGCACTGACCGGCAAGGTAAAAAATCTCGACGGCGTGCTGGTGGAAAAGATGGTCAGGGGGTCGCGCGAACTGGTGATCGGTCTTTCGCAGGATTCGAGTTTCGGCCCCTGTGTGATGTTCGGCCTCGGCGGTATTTTTACCGAAGCGCTCAAGGATGTGACGTTTCGGGTTGCCCCGCTGACGAAACAGGATGCGCTGGAAATGATCGATGAAATCAAAACTAAAAAATTACTCGGCGAATTCCGGGGCAGCCCGGCCGTGGACCGAAATGCTCTGGCCAAAGCGCTTGTGGGCATTGGGGATCTGGCCATCAAGTATGAAGCCATCGCCGAGATCGATATCAATCCGCTGATTGTCTGCGGAGACAAACCGGTTGCCGTCGATGCGCTGGTGGTATTGAAGTAACGCTGTCATTACAGAACACTTTTTGAACATCGTGACAATCCAAAAATATTTTGGTCCCTGTTCTCAACATGACAATTCATTGCCCTGCACGTGTGCCAGCAATGCATAAAACGAAGATTTGGGAGAATGTAATGTTAGATTATTTTTTTAATCCGAAAAGCGTCGCCATTATCGGAGCATCCAGCAATATGAATAAGGGCGGCTATCATATCATTAAAAATATTACGTCCGGATTTCCCGGGAAAATCTATCCGGTCAACAAAAATTACCCGGACATGCTGGGACTTCCCTGCTATAAGGACCTTGCTTCAATTCCGGGCAATATCGACCTGGCTATTTATTTTATTCCTTCGAAAGAATTGCCCGACACGGTCAATGAATGCGCAAAAAAAGGCGTCAAGGGCATCATCATCGAATCAGGCGGATTCAATGAAGCCGGAGCAGAAGGCGCCAGAATTCAGAAACTTGCCCTGGATAATGCCGCCCGAGCGGGCATCCGGTTGTGGGGCCCTAACTGCATGGGCTTTATTGATGCCAACAAAAGGTATGTTTTTTCTTTTATCAATTCTCTGGTCTGGCCGGACGTTTTGCGCGGCGGCAACGTCGGCATGATTGTGCAAAGCGGAATGCTTTCCGCCGGTTTCCTGCTGCATGCCCTGCAGGAAGGCATCATGGGCGTCAGCAAGGTGTGTTCCATCGGCAATAAGTGCGACATCAACGAAAACGACATCCTGGAACATCTCATTGACGACAAGGATACTGAGGTCATTGCCTGCTATCTCGAATCGCTGGTGGACGGAAGAAAGTTTTTGGACCTGGCAAAGAAGACAGAAAAACCGATTATTGTTCTGATGGGCGGCCGCAGCCAGGAAGGAGCAAAGGCGGCGCAAAGCCACACGGCAAGCCTGTCGGGAAATTATAAAATTGCCAGCGCCGCCTTCAGACAGGCGGGCATTATCGAAGTGTTTGATCCGGCGGAACTGACCGACATCGCACGGGCTTTCGCCAAGAACATGCCTTTTCATCCCGAAAAGGAAAAGGGCACGGCTATCCTAACGTTCTCCGGCGGCGCGGGAACCGTCACCACAGACCTGATGGAAGACTGCGGTCTGAAACTGGCAAAATTGAGCGACCGGACCCTCGCGGCGGTCGCGGAACTTTTCCCGCCCTGGAATAAACCCGACCATCCGCTCGATCTCTGGATCGCCATCGAACGCCACGGCTTCGAAAAGGTATTCCGGAATTCTCTGACGGCGGTCATCAACGATCCGGGGGTCGATTCAATCATCTTTCACAGTTATGCCTCGCCATTGATCGGTCAGGATTTTTTTGAAGAACTTGCTGCGATGATTAAGAAAAACAAAAAACCGGCTGTGTTATGGATCGAAGGAAGAAAGGATTTCGCCGAACATATCCGGGGTATTGCTGAAAACGCAGGCCTGCCCGCTTATCGCGAAATGAACCGCTGTGTTACCGTCATGAACGGCATGAAACGTCATTTCACGAAAAAACCGATGAGCTGAAAGGAGATCGCCTTGGCACGCATACCTGATTTTCAACCGGGTCCGGCTGATACGGAAAAGAAATTTCTTCAGGGCAAGCCCCCTTTTGATTTGAATATTTTCAAGATCATCACGCACGCCCCCGTCGGGATTGCCAGGGAGTTTATCGGACTTCCGGCATCTGTGCTCATGGCGGGGAAACTCGATCCGGTTCTGAGAGAAATGGCCATCACCCGCGCCGGCATTCTGTGCAATTCCGCGTATGAGGTGCATCAGCATCGCAAACTCAGCAAACTGGTGGGCTTGCCCGAAGAAAAAATTAAAGCTCTGGATACCGGTTCAGCATCCCCGGTCTTTTCCGGCATCGAAAAGCTCGTTTTGCGCTTCACCGAAGAAACCGTCCTGCAGCGAGAGGTCAGCGATGCAACATTCGCCGAAATCTCGAGACATTTTTCTGAGGATTTACTGGTAGAACTTTCTATCGCGGTATGCTGCTACATGGCGGTCAGCATTTTCCTCAATACGTTTGAAGTAAATCTTGAAGAAAATGATGTACCCTTTTAACCTTAATAATTGTTTTCTTTCCATCAGTTTCATTCATCTTGACAGCAATTGGAATCCTCATCCGGTTTTCCTTTTATTACGAATTTAAAAAACGAAAATAATTTGAAAATATGCAAATTTCCCCGCTATAAAAAACGGAATATGTTTATCGTAAAACGATTTTTCCGTAAAAACGATTACAGCCCAAATGGTAAAAATGTAAGCAATTGATATTATTAAGTATTATTATTGCATAAACCTTGTGCATATTGGTGGAAATTCGTAATAATTGAACACTTATGGCGCCAGTTAACAGGGTTATCAACAGGTCTTTCCACAATATTGTGGAAAGACCTTCATCACGGAATAAAAGGTTAAAAATTAAAAATATTTTTGTCTATTTAGATTTTGTTGGACAATAAATTCGATGAACAGATAAAAAAATTATGCAGCACACAACCATTGTACCGGACGTTCTGAAACATTTTCTCCGGTCACGAACAGTATCCCTTGCCTTTTACCTTCTCCAACAGGTCGCATTTTCCTAATTCACATGCTTTTTGCGCATCATTGCAACCATCTTCTTTATTCATATGATCAAAATAAACGTTGGCTCTGTTGTAATAGGCATCCACGTAATCCGGCTTTATTTTAACAGCTTCGCTGAAGTCCTCAACAGCTTTCTGATATTGACCTAAAGCAAGATAAGCGGCGCCTCTGTTGTTGTGGATGATGGCACTATCCGGTTTCAGGCGGATGGCTTCATTATAATCTGCAATGGCTTCCTGATGTTTCCCGAGTTTACTCAAAGCCAATCCCCTGTTGTTATAACCGTAAATCGATTGCGGTTGCAGTTTGATGGATTCATTATAATCTTGAACAGCTTCCGGATACTGGCCGATTTCAATGTAGGCGTTTCCCCGATTGTTGTAGGCATCGGCATAATCCGGTTTTAATTTAATGGCTTCGCTCAGATATTCAATGGCCTTCCGGGGATCGGTGCATTTTCCGCTGATACACAGTTCAAATGCTTTGCGAAATAATCCATTCGCCTCATCACGGGCGGGTGCAGCAGCTATCATTCGGTTATCGGAAGCTGCCGGCTGATTTACAGGCGCATAAACGGCTTGCTGTTCGACCGCCTGTGTGTTGCTCACTTCAACTTTCTTTTCACTACATTTTTGTACGATTGCAAGCAGAATACCGACAATCAGGATGATCACGACTATGAAAGGATATTTATTTCTGTTCCATGTTTTTCCGAAACCGGTTTGACGTTCGATTGGAGCTTTGCCTTGTCTCTTCTTCCGCGAATCTTTGACAATCTTAGGCTGTTTCGCCTGCTGATCCGGTTGCGGCGGTTGAGATGCCGACGCTGGCGTCAGGGGTTCCAGCACAACATTGCAATAACGGCATTTTTGAGTTTTATCCTTAAAGCGCGTCTGGCAAACAGGACATATCTTCATAATGATGTCTCCAAAAGGTATCTTCTAACCGTCATCCGAATATTTCTTCTCCCGTTTTGGCATGGCTGGATTCTTCACGTTTTAATCTCGTGATGCTATCGTTATAAATTTTCGGGGGAAACTCTTGTTGCCACAAAATGACATCCGGCAAAACCCCAAACATTGCAGAATTAAACCGTTTCCCGAATAACAGGAAATCGTTGAATTCGGATTTAAATGGTATTTGGCTATTATCATTTTATGTGGCCTATGAAAAGACAAAAACAAATATTTTTTTAATATTCTTAAAATAAATAAAAAAAGAGTAGGAATAAGTACAGGTATTGTACTTATTTTCGCTGATTATCGAGCATCGTTTTGATTTGCCGCATGAAATCTGCGGGATCTTTTGTTTTCAAGGCGATGACTTCACCGGGGCAGACCGCTGTTTCATCCTGCGTCAGAATATTGGCCGTGATGCCCGCAGCATTCATGAGGATTCCATGATCTTTTAGAAATTTGTCCGCCGGAGCGGAAGCAACTGTTGTGTTCACTTTCGCGATAATGCCCGAATAAACGACCAGTTTGGCCGCGGCCAGTCCGATGATTTTGTCGTGCAGGATCAATCCGGATTTTGCCCGGAACTTTTCAAGCGCCTCGAAAAGCGGACGCACCCCCTTGCCGTTTGATGCATGGATTAACGCGCCCCCCTCGAATAAAGCCAGAGAATATTTTGAGAAATCCGGGATCAGCATAACAGTTTTCGCAATGGTTTGTTGATGGCGCTGATCAGAACGGCCCATAAAATGTCTGCCAGAAATAAAACAACAACCAGTTTTAGAATAAATGCTTCTGAAAGATGCATCAAATAATAATCCGAAACAACCAGCCAGGGAAGCTGACAGATGAAAGCCAAAATAACTGAAAGAATCAGATTATCCGTCTTTTGGTAAAACAGTCCCGTAAAAAAACCCAGGGCCGCGTTCCCGATGATCAGGTAAGGATTGCCCAGCAGAAAAGCGGAATACAGGGAACCTGCAACGCCGGCGGCCAGTCCGCCCGTCGCACCGAATATCAGAGCCGCCAGAATAATCGCGGCCGGGAAAAAATGGACCTTCCACTGCTGCGCAAATTCCAGATTAATGAGACTCAACACGAAAGGGAAGACAATCAGCAGAAAAAAAACCTCCGCCATGCGTCTGTATAGCGTTGTGCCGCTTGCTGTCGTTGATGAATGCATCATATCGGGCACCTCTCGTTTGTTATTTTTGAGGTTTAGCTTACACTATTATCGATTCTTTGAACAGACTCGAAGATGATTTTTTGATGCAATAAAAAACAAAAAGATTTAAAATATGTTATCCAAATAAGGAACGGAGACGGACCATGAAAGATTTATTCTTTGAACCGGTTAAAGGCGGGAAAAAACCTTACCTTGAATCGCTGAGAAAGCTTCTTCAACACCTCCGGCCTCCCTTCTCCGCCGGCGACACCGTCGGCATTAAATTGCACTGGGGAGAAAAAGGCAATAAAGGTTTCCTGCCGCCTGATTATGCAAGGGAAATTGCTACCTGGCTAATTGCCCACGGAACTAAACCGTTTGTTTTTGATACAACGGTTCTCTATTCCGGCGGACGCCGTACGGCCGAAGACTCGCTCATAACGGCCGCCTCCCACGGCTACACGCATGACTTTCTGGGTTGTCCGGTGATTATCGCCGACGGCATGGACAGCCGCAATCTTGTGGATATTCCCGCCGGGTTCAATCATTTCAGGACCGTGCAGGTGGCCAATGTTTTTGAGAACGCGCAGGGGTTTGTCATCTTCTCCCATTTCAAAGGACACATGGTTTCGCTTTTCGGAGGCGCCATTAAAAATATGTCTATGGGTTTCGCGTCCCGCGCGCAGAAGCAACGCATGCATTCCGATTATCATCCCGTCCTGAATAAGAAAAAATGTACACGCTGCGGAGTTTGCGCGGAAATCTGTCCGACCGGAGCGGCAACTATCGCAACATCCGACTATCCCACATATGATTTAAAAAAATGCATCGGCTGCGCCCAGTGTATTGCGATGTGTCCGGAAATGGCACTGCAGATTTTCTGGAATTCGGACATGACGGTTTTTCAGGAAAAGCTTGTGGAAACGGCGGCGGCCGTGTGGAAAATAATCAAGGACAAGACCATCGTCATCAATTCACTGCTGAATATTACCGTGGAATGCGACTGTCTCCCCGGTAAGAATCCGGTGATTCATGAGGATATGGGATTTATCGGCGGTTATCATCCCGTGCCCGTGGATGCGGAATCGCTCAAAATGACCGGCGCAGATATTTTCGAAAAAGTCCATCCCGGCATTCCCTGGCAACGGCAATTCACCTATGCCCGGGAAATCGGTTTTTCTCCTGCCCGGAACATCACCGGATTTTAAATTTGAAAACCGCCGGGCGAATCCCGCTTATTCCGCAAGAACGTAAGCGAAAATCAGAGGGGCAACAATTGTGGCATCGCTTTCAATGATGAATTTTTTTGAATCGGGGCGGATCTTTCCCCAGGTGATTTTTTCATTAGGAACGGCGCCGCTATACGAGCCGTATGATGTCGTGCTGTCCGAAATCTGACAGAAATAGGACCATAACCGGCAGTCCATTTTCATGTCCTGCTGAATCAGGGGAACAACACAAATGGAAAAATCTCCGGCAATACCTCCCCCGATCTGGAAAAAGCCCGTTTCGCTGTGCCGGGATGCATCTAAATACCAGTCAATCAAGGCATCCATTGTTTCCAGACCGGATTTCACAATCGAATAATGCTTAAGTTGTTTCCTGCGGACACTGGAAACAAAATAATTGCCCAGAGAGGAGTCCTCCCATCCGGGAACAAAAATCGGAATGTTTTTTTCACAGGCGGCAACCAGCCATGAATCTTTTTCATCGATTTCATACTGATCTTTCAGCACGCCGCTGCTGATGATCTGCATGATGAATTCATAGGGGAAGTACCGTTTATTCTCATCCGCAGCTTTTTTCCAGAAACTGAAAAGCTTGCCTTCGACCTTCCGCATGGCTTCTTCTTCGGGGATGCAGGTGTCCGTCACCCGGTTCAGCTTGTTTCTCAGCAGTTCCGCTTCATCCTCGGGTTTCAAATCCCTGTAATTTGGAACACGCTTGTAATGCTTGTGGGCGACCAGATTGAAAAGATCCTCTTCCAGATTTGCGCCTGTGCAGCATACGGCATGAATTTTACCGCTGCGAATCATTGCCGCGAGAGTGATACCAAGTTCCGCGGTGCTCATGGCCCCGGCCAGTGCCATCAGCATTTTCCCGCCGTTATTAATATGATTCGCGTAGGCCTCCGCTGCATCCACGACGACAGCGGAATTGAAGTGTCGATAATTGTGTTTTATGAATTCCTTGACGAATTGAAATTTGGAAGTGTCGTGATCATACATTTAATACCCCCCAAACCAGCACTTTCATTGGCACCTTACAATAAATGCAAAATGTTCTCAATGACAAAATGAAAATATAAGTATTTTTAACGTATTATGAGCATCGTGTCTACATTCTTTATCAAACGGAAGCCGTTTCAACAAAGCCGGACACGGGGGAAGGCGGCAAATTCAACGAATCCCTATCGGGAGTGTTTAAAAAGAAGATGATGAGATTGCAGAACCGGCTTTATTTTTGCGGCCAGTTTTTCGGCTATTTGAATCGTCCCGAAGTCTCCAAGATGCACCATGTCCGGGCAAAGACCGCCCGCAACATCCGGCATCAGGTCCTGACCTTCTATCAGATAGAGATTATCCAGCGCAGAAGTTTCCACTGCGTTCCGAAGCAGTTTGCGGTACAGGTCGGGCTTTTTGCTTTCGATATAATCTCCCAGATACGGCTTGAGCGTGATGCAAAATACCGGACGGCTTTTGTTGCTGCCGGCGATCCTGTTGATCATGTAACTGACCCGCCTCGAAAATTCTTCCGGCGAAAATGTGTCGACCATGTTCAGGGAAAGATCAAGCGTCGCAAAGTTCCAGTCCTTTCTTCCGGCGATATAGTCGGCCATTTCCGGTTCGCAATATGCCGAGCAGGAAGAACCCAGGTTGATGACGTCCGCGTCGAGACGGCAGCCGACCAGATTCGGATAGCTCAAATGCGATTCCGAAGCATAAGCTCCCTGGGTAAGCGACGTTCCATAGGCCAGATAGCTCAGGCCGGGCAATTCCTCCGCGTGGGGAGGTCTTATTTTTCCTTCCGTTTCAATGCCATGAAACCGGATGGGAGCGCCCATGGTCGTTCCCCAAAACCTGATTCTACAGACATGGGGAGAAAACGGCGCATCGGTCGCAATTTTCTCCGCCAGTTCGATGAATTTCGGCGGCCGGATGATTTCCAGCAGGGTTTTGATTCTCTTAATCACAAAACGCTGCCTCGTTTGAAAGGTTCCGAAAAAAACCCGGGCATCGGTAATAATTCCGTCGCCGAGATGCTTTGTGATTTTATCCACGGACAGGGTGATTTTCACAGGATACGTTTCACTGACAAAACGGATTTCCGAACCGGAAGGACAGATCATCATCATTTGTCCGGCTTTGCTGAGACGTGCGGAAACGTGTTCGGGAATACGTCCTAACAGAAGCCCTTCAATATCTTTGTGTTTGTATAGCCCGTCTACGTTATGAAGAGCCACATTTTCAAAAATCATCCGTTCTCCCGTTTTCAGGATTGACTTAATTCTTTATTTGTTTTCCTGGCGTCTGAATTTGAATTCAACGCCGGCCGGTGTTTTCATAACCAGACACCGATTCTCGTTAATCTGGAGCATCGTATCTCCGATTCCCATTTGACATTTCAACAGGTCCCCCTCTTTGATACAGGGGAAAGATCCTAAAGCGGTATCGACTTTATAAGCACTGCCGCTTTTGGTTATGGTCAGCATTTCCTTTTCTATCACGTCGTTGAACCATTTACCCGAAAACGGGTCGCTCATTCCGCACGATAAAAGGAAGAGGGCTATGAGCATCACCGCCACAACGGCAGATTTTCTGATAATCACATGGACCTCCTTTTTCAAATATACTAATTGCGATGCCCGTTGTCGCAGAGCGTTTAGCTGATATCACATGCAAGTTTTTTGTCAACACAGCGATCGCGTTATTTAACCTGTAACGTTTGCAGCGGCATTTCTGTATGCGGCGCAATATCATTATTACCGTTGCGCGAAACACCGGATATTTCCTGCAATGCAACGACCGATTTCATCGCCTTTGGTTGCATCCATGGCGCGTACAATGAAATATATGCGCATACCTTCCTCATCCCGACAAGTTTTTTTTATCCTGTGGCGTGCCGGTCGGAATGGCCTCGCCGGTTTTCCCAAATACGATGTTGCCGTACGCCATGATTAAAATGGTAATGAATATGATCTGCGTCACCACGCCGGTATTCATATAGGGCAGCGCCATGGCTTGCGGTATGCTCAAAAAAAGTAAAATGGTTATCAGGCCTCGCGGTGCAAAATAAAGCAGCGGGGTCATTGAAATCCGGATAATGCTCTTTAAATACAAAGCCCGTAACGCATATATTGCGGCAACAATCAGAACGGAAAATAATAAATTGTTTAAATTCAGCAAATCAAAAAGGCTCGTATAATATCCGAACAGGACAAAAAAGAAGGAACGGACGATAAAGGTCATTTCCGACGTAATATTTTTAAAAGCATTCAATTCTGTGTTGAAGTCTTGAAAATTAATGAACTGAGCGGTGATGCTGTTTTCGAAAAGATTATTGTTGTTCATCACCAGGCCAAAAATCAGGACCACCAGCAGAGACGGCAGATGAAGCAACCTGGACAGCGCATAGACAAGAATAATCGCGGTCATAATGATGATGTATTTTACATGATGGTTGATCTTATGCAAAATGACAGCCAGAAATGCGCTGAATAACACAGAGGCAAACAATGTGACAATGATTTCCAGAAGAAAATTCAGAATGCCTGAAAAAAGATGACCGTTACTGATGACCACATAATTGAATGCCAGAATACCGAAAATATCAGAGATAGAACTTTCATATATGACAAATTCCCGGTTATTTCCCGACAAACCGACCGCCGATGGAATCGCTACGGCACTGCTGATGACGGCAACTGGAATAATGTTAACCAGAGAGGTCCTAACATCGTAACCCAGACCATAGGATAACATAAGCGCAAACAAGCCCGTGAATACCAAAAAAAGAACAATGGCTGAAGACATGGACTTGAGGATCAGGGACTTTTTTTGTTTGCTCAGGGTCAAATCGAGACTGGCTTCCAGAACAATCAGGATGAGCCCTACCGTCCCCATGACCGGCAGGATCACATCAATTTGTGATACTTCAAAGTTAAAATAACTGTCGATGGAATTGATGGCCATTCCCGTAAGAATCAGAAGCAGAACACCGGGAATTTTTGTTTGCCGCGATGTCACGTCAAAAAAATACGCCAGCAGGATAACGACACAGAAGGCAATAATGATGTAATAGGTCATTGCAGAGGATCCTTTTTCGAGCAAGCGATGTGGTGATTTGCAGTCCAATCAAACGGGCGCACATTCGTGGACGTAATTTTAACGATTTTACAGTATTCCTTCTTCGGCAAAGCTGTAATAGTTCCCGTCTCCGATGATGATGTGATCCAGAACTTTGATGCCCATCACTTTTCCCGCCGCCAGCAGATCCTGCGTAAATTTTCGATCTTCCGCACTGGGCGAAATGTTGGCACTGGGATGATTATGAACACAAATAATGGCTGCTGCAAATTTCTGCAATGCAGCGTGAATGATCTCCCGGACAATCGGTATGGCATGATTCACCGTGCCTTCCGCAACGTCGCTGATGTCGATGATCTTATTGTTGCTGTTAAGATACAGGACTTTAAATAATTCCGTTTTGCGATCTCGCATCTGCGGCATGACGATTTCAACGACATCGCAGCAGGAGGCTATTTTTTGTTTTCCTTTCAGCGCCTCCACTTCGCGAAAACGCCGGCCGATTTCCAGAGCGGCCTGAATCTGCGCCATTTTGGCGGGTCCCAATCCCTTAAATTCCTTCCATTCGCGCACATCCGTATGAATCATGTTACGGAACGTGCCGAATTTTTCCACAATCCGGCGAGCCAGATCGATGGCACTTGCACCCTTGACGCCCGTTCGCAAAAGAATTGCCAGCAGTTCCGAATTGCTCAGTGTTTCTGCACCCTGCCGCAGAAGCTTTTCCCGGGGACGGTCGTCCTCTGGCCAGGAATTGATGCCCTTTGAATGTTTTGATTCAGATTGAATCACGTGATACTCCGTCAGATACGTTTTTATTATTTTTTGAGCGCCTTATCCATGAAACGGTTTATGATCAGCATGACAAGATGATACAAAGGGAAACATGTCCTTTTGATAAAGTAAAATAATTTTACATCCAGTGACGTGATGACCAGGTACTTATTTTTCAGGATCGCCTGAATAATCAAATCAGCGACTTTTTCCGGCGTCATGGCGATTTTCACAAACATCTTGCGTGCTTTATTGGTTGCCTCATGATCATCCGTGCGAATGTCCGCCGTATTGACTAACCCTGTATGGACGGCACCCGGACAGACAACGCTGACTCCGATCTTGTACTTTCTTAAATCATATCGCAATACTTCGGACATACCCACCAGAGCATGTTTTGTGGCGGCATAGGCCACATGCCAGGGAAGCCCGATAAGACCTGCCGTCGACGATACTGAAACGACATGTCCGCCTTTCCCTGCACGAATCATCTCCGGCACGAAGCATTCCAAACCGTGAATGACGCCCCACAGATTTATTCTGATGATTTTCTCCCAGTCCCTATGTTGCATGTCTTCTATTTTCGCAAAAAGCGCCACACCCGCAACATTAACCAGAATATCGAGCGAACCGAATTCCGCATGAATCTCCGAGGCAAACGCCCGCATGGCTTCATAATCGCCAACATCAAACGGACGGGACAGACACACGTTGTCACCAGCGCTGCTGATCATATCCGCCGTCTTCTTCAGACCTTCAGCATTAATATCTGTCAGAAACAGCCGGCAGCCCGCCAGCCCCATGGCCGCAGCGGTAGCACGACCTATTCCGCTGGCGGCGCCGGTAATCAATACATTTTTATTCGATAACATCTTCATTTTATGCATTGCCACCTGATAGAATAAAAACGAATGCGTCCCATTCTTCCCTGTCCCACAACGTCTACTGTTGTTTCTGAATCAAAGCCAGCAATCTCTTCAATCGATTTCTGGCTATTTCTTTGATAAATTTTTCGGTAATAAATTTCCGTTTGGTGATTTTTGCGCGATCTTTAATAATATCCATTTCAGGACTGTCCAGGTTGCTGTTCAGCACCCACAGATTGTAACGTTTTTTGCATTCCACTCCCTGCTGTCCGAGGTAGGCATAGGGAAAAATTAAAACCATGATGCTGTCACTATTATAAATCTTACCGGCGATACTAACCGCGTCCTGCAATACCGGCCACGGCAGCGTATGATCAATAACAATGATTTTGATACTATTGAGGAGTTCGGACATATTGACGCCCAGATCCGACGTATCAACAATCAAAGCTGCTTTGATCCGCCCGTCATGCTTCACGGACAGGACCCTGCTCTCACGTTTCAGTCCTATTTTATTATACATGTCCATGATATTGTTCTTATTATCCGTCAGAACTTCATGAACTTGACCGGATAATTCGGTTTCTGCCGCCCGACATTCCAGGGCATAAGCATCAAGCATCATCCCCCCGCCGATGCCGCTATAATATTCACGCATGAGCGCCAGATCATCGCGAGAAAAGTTCTCTAAACTCCAATCAGACGGGAGGCCGGTTTTCTCCGCATCAACGGTCATCGGCATATAACCGAAAAGATCCATCGAACATATTTCCCGACGCTTAAATATTTTGCAAACGCCGCCGAAATAATAATCCGAGAATGTGTTTTCCGGTCTGTAGTAACAAAATGTATAACGCATGGTCTTGGAAGAGACCGGCAAACGGAACAGGCAATCCAAATAGTTGATAAAATAATTGAGGGTTTTAAGTCCGGTCCGCTTCCCTTTTAGAGGACGCGCAGCCAGATGATGAATGATCCATGAATTTTCGTATGCTTTGACCATGGACAAATGACCGTAAACCTGTCCTTGATCCTGGTAAGTCAAATGCGTGAAAATATCCTGACCTTCTTCATAAAGGCGGCGGTATGTCTCTTTCAGCGCTTCCGTATACGGACTGATGATGCCGTATTTGTCGGGATAGATGAATCCCGAATCAAAAAACAGCTCCCAGAGAGAATCCATGTTGACTCGCCCGGTAAGGTTGACATGCGGGTCGGCGGCTTTGCTTACGGCATCAAAGAGTCTTTTCTGATCGTTCAACGACATGTCCAGAATATAAAATCCGTATTTCACCATGTTCTTTTTCAATTTAAGGCGGTAAACCACTTGAGCGGCGCAGACCAAATCATTGAACATTCCCGGCAGATGAAGAGTCATCTGCGGAAGAAGCATTCCTGGAATAAGGAGCGATTCATTATCGGAAACCGTTACGGAAAAACCGGAGGCTGAAATATCGTCAACCTTGTTCTGAACGGCAAGACCGCAAAGCGGATGTATGAAATTGATCACCGGCGGCGGCGTTATCCTGACCCGGTCGGCGGCGTATTTTCGGGGGGATAAGACCGGACGATTCTGATGAACGGGCTGAAGGATAATGTATGAGCCCTCATTATCGGAACGAAGCATCTGACACTCGCCCATGAAATGCGTCTGATCGCTCTGACTGAGTTTCAGGAACAAATGATTGGCGGGATTAATGTCTTCCGGTGCTCTGATGCATACTCTTAAATCATGGGGGTTGATGTCTTCCAGAACACCATGAACATTGAGCGTTCCCTGAACAATTTCCGCGTCAACACCTTCGCAAGTATGACGCACGGCCTGGCGCTTGCTGTAGGAATGAGCCACATCGGGCATCTTAAAAACAATGGATTCATGATTGACCGACTGCAAATCAATCGGAAAAACGATCAGGGATTTACGGTTGTCTATAATCAGATTCAAGGGATGATGCCGCTCCAGATCGAATGCCCCGGGATCGATAAAACGGATGGTCACCGTATCATTGAGATAAGGACCCGGCTCTCCCTGCTGGAGAATTTCATCGCCGGTGTTCAGATCACGAATGTGAATGGAAACCTGTTCCTTTGTAAAATGCAGGTGATTAATCAGATTGATTAGAATTTTTTTATTTACTTTTGGAGACGTCGCCAGCGCTGACGATACGACACGGGGATCAATTTTCTTAAAGGGGAGATTGTATTTGAATCTGAACTTCCGGGAATCGTAACTTTCCTCCGCACGATTGGCGTCTTCCGTCACATCTAACTGAAAGGACGGCAAAATCGCTGAATATTCCGCATCAGCCGTGGATATCCCCGCATTTCCGCGCACCGCATAATTATTTTTCTCGAAAATGCCCGCATAGTATTCTTCAAGTTGCCATGCTTTTTTTAAAATACTGACAATACGTCGAGGAGGAGGACGTTTAATTATATTTTGCTGCCAATCATGTCTGAAATTTTGAACAAACTTCATCATGAACTTCCTCCATGCAAAACATTTTCAAATCATTATTTTTTGTGTTCGATAAGATTTTTCATCGGGTGTCTACTCTATCCTCTGCGACTTCTCACAAAGGCTTTCTACCTCTGCACAGAATCATTGGAGAATATGTGAAACGCCGTGGATCTCTGAAAAAAATTCTAAAATCATCTAAAAATTTTTTACTGCCCCCTGCGTAAGACTCAAATATTTCCGGCGCTTTCAGAGCGCCGATTTCCAGTTTCTTCATCCAATTGAATTCGTCCGAATGTTGAAGTTTGCCATAAATAAGATGATGCGCCACAACATTCAGCGTTAGATCTTTAAAACCCAGGTCATACAGATGAGCATAACATTTGCGTCCCGCATAGAGATCAAAATTAAAGCAATTCTGCATATGCAGCATTGCCTTGATAACCACGTCTTCCATCTCCCGAGGCATTTCCCAATGACAAAGACAATTATGATCAAGATCCAGAAGGCACATGTAACCGCCGGGCTTCAAATTGGCGCTTATGTTTTTGATGATATCAAAAGCCCCTTCGCGATAATATTCCAGAACAAAGCGTACCCAGATAAAATCGAATCTTCCCAAATCTGCCATGGGTTGACGGACATCCCGGACATCGAATTTTATCCCTTTTCTATAGCCGTAGAATGAACGTGCATAAAGAATGCGGCTTTCAGCAATATCCACGCCTACGGCTTCCCCGTCAGGCTGGACTACATCATGTAGCAGCGCCGTCGTTTTACCGGGACCGCATCCCACATCCAGCACTCGAGCACCGGGCCCCATTCCAAACCACAACGCCTGCTCTTTAACCGCATCCGGATCTGTTTTAATATCCAGACGTTTTTCCTCATCGCTGTTTTCCATCAAATACGTTTGTGTCTGTGTCATTAAATCACCTGATTCATTTTATAATTATTTCTCATCTTAAGATTATTTTTCACATCTGGGGAAGAGAATTCGTTTTTACATACTTTTTTGCGAGGCCATGTTGTTCGATGTATAAAATTTTATAAAGGCTTCAACAATTTCACGACTGAAATGAACATCACTTTCCCTGCGCAACATTTCAAAGGCTTCATCCACTGGTATAGGATCACGGTATAACCGTTTTGCCGTAATCGCCTCAAAAAAATCAGCCACTGCAATGATTCTCGAACCAATGGGTATTTCATGCCCCTTCAAACCGCGCGGATAACCGCTGCCATCAAGTTTTTCATGATGCGCTTCAGCTATTTCAGGCACAAGACTATATGGCCCGTGAAACTCGATTTTTTCCAGTATTTTTCTGGTTTTCACAGAACGGGTTTTAACCGTTTCGTATTCCTCAGCGGTCAGAAGGCCTTCTTTCTTCAACAAAGCATCTGATATGCCGATTTTACCGTAATCATGCAGCGACGCGGCAACGGCAACAACCTCCGTGTAATCAGACGGCATATTCATTTCCTTACATATACCCACCGCGTATTCGGTTACTTTTTCCGAATGCCCCGCCGTATAGGGATCGCGTGCGTCAATACTTGCCGCCAGAGCTTTCAGAATAGATTTCAATTGACGGTTGCGCTGTTCATGCAATTCCGCGTTTCGGATGCTGACGCCGAGCACGGAGGCAATGCCCATAAGCAAACGGAGATCACTTTCGACAAGTGTCTTCTGAGTCTTGAAATTATCAACAGTCAGAATACCGACGGACTTTGTATCGGAAAGAATAGGACAGCAGATAAAGGACTGAGCTCCCATGTCCTTGACGAACTGCAGACTTTTCTGTGATAACTTCCCTGTAATCGTACTGATGTCATTGATCAGGTATGGTTTTTGCTCGCGAAAAGAAGTTACAAACACTCCTTTTGATTGAGGCTTTGTTAAGTCAAATTCCGTTGATTTGACAATGGCCATTTGTTTTTCTGTATACCCGTAACCCGCCTTGAAAACAAGCCTGGTTGCGTCTTCGTTTGAAAAAAGGATAACGCATCTGTCATATCCAAGTCTTTTTTCCAGTACTTGTATTACATTATCAAGGATTTCATTTATATTGATGTATTTGTTGATCGCCTGACCGATTTCGTGAACCATTTGCGAATTATTATAATTAATTTCCATTTGCTGAATCAGGTCGTCGCGGGAATGTTCAAGATTCAAGATGCTGTCTCGAAGTTCTTTCTTTGTCTGTTTGTCGTTTAGAAAATTGATGATCAGAATCGTTATGATTATGATCGGAATGAAATATACAAGCTCATCTACCGGATAGATTATTGTCAGGATAATGGCGACTATAGCCATAACTATCGCTATGATATTTCTTGTTCTTTTTAACAGATACGATCGGTTGTTCCCCCATGATATGATATATCGACAACAATCACCCCCTTTAAACATACATTCGGGATGTTCTATCTCAGGGATAGCGTTATTAAAAACCAGCGATATTGACTCGAAATGACCCATCCTGTTTTCACACTGAAAAGGTTGTTCTTGAACTCCCTCTTTTGGGGTAACAGTGATTTCAATTTTTTGGGGATTTATTTCTCTGGATTCGTAAATCGAGGAACGTGAAAACTGGCTGGTCACTTTACCGATCATTTTATAGACCGTACCGGGATTCGCCATTCCCAAAACGTACTGCCTCATGACACCTATTGATTCTGGAGATGCAACATACCGGCCTGCCTCACGCGCAATATTGGTCGATCCGGTGAGCTCCGACAATTTTTCATGAAAACGATTAATTTGTTCCTGAGTAAACCAATGATTTTGATCGGCAACTTCGTAAGGTTCTATTTGCGCATATTCATACAGCTCATCAATATCTATATTTTCATAACATTTTTTTATATATTTAATATAAGTATTAATAATCCGGCTGTTATAAAGAGGTTTTGAATCCAAACAAGCACTCCCTCTGGGTAAATAAATATTGGCACTTTCTTGATTTACGCGGGAGTATATAAAAAAGCTCGTCGTCTGTCAACGAAATACAGACGCTTGGTGATTATATCCTGATTAAGCATAAAAGGAATCTATTCGAAAAATAATTCAACCAGAACCGGAAGAAAGGTCTTATTTGTTCCTTCGCATGGACGCCAGTTTGGTCTGCAGATCATCGATGCGTTGATGATTATCTTCGGAACCGATGTAAGTACGGAACAACCATTCCTGTTGACGCATGGCCTGATCCAGACTGGAATTCAGAAGCAGATGCGCCAGTTGCTTGGTTTCCTTGAGGCAGCCGCGATCATACGTTGCCATCTCACGGGCAATGGCACCGACTTCTTTCAGAAGCTGCCCTTCGGGGAAAATGCGTGAGATGTACCCCATGCGTAAAGCTTCCTGTGCGTCCCAAATGCGACCTGTCAGGGCGGATTCCATCGCATTGCTCAAGCCTACAATTCGCCAGAGCGGATCTATGGTGGGATTGAGAGAAAGAACGATTTCCCGTTGTCCGAATCTGGCACGTTCTGAAGCGTAACGGATATCGCACATCATGGTCAGATCGAACCCGCCGGCAATGGCCGGCCCGCCGACAGCGCAGATCACCGGCTGTTCGCAAAACATGACGGCGCGATAGGCCCGGTGAAACAGGGCCGTGTAGGCTTCGTTATGCGCTTTCTGCAAGGTACGGATGTAGGTCAGATCAAACCCTGCAGAAAAATAACGTTCGCCGCCGGTCAAGACGACGACATGGACATCCTGGCGGCGCGACAGTTCTGTAAATGTGTGTTCTATGTCTTCCAAAACCTGCGGTGAAAGTGAATTGCCTTTATCCGGCCTGTTGATGGTTGCGGTCGCCACATTTTCCTCAACATCAAGTAACAGATACTGCGCTGTCATAATTTTTACCTTCCTAATTTTTTATTTTTTATTTTTTCGTCTTCGACGGCACTGCGGGTTTTGATTTTCTTGCCGAAGCTCTTTTCATTTTTTTCTGCGGGACCGGTTCCAAAGCCAGCTTGATAATGTCCATCATATCTTTAACGAAATGGAAAGATATGCTTTTACGTACGTTGCCCGGAATATCTTCAAGGTCTTTACGATTCCACTCAGGCAAAAGAATCGTTTTGATACCCGCCCGGTAAGCAGCCAGAACCTTTTCCTTGATGCCGCCCACCGGCAGTACGGCACCGCGCAGTGTAATTTCTCCGGTCATGGCCAGTTGCTTTTTCACCTTGCGATTGGTCAAAAGAGAGGTCAGGGCCGCAAACATAGTCACCCCGGCCGACGGACCGTCCTTGGGAATGGCGCCTGCCGGAACATGGATATGAATATCCGTATCGTCAAAAAACTCCGGTTTAATATTCAGGGCATAAGCATTCGTCCGGATGAAGCTCAGCGCTGCCGCCGCCGATTCCTTCATCACATCGCCAAGCTGACCGGTCAGCGTCAGTCCTTTCTTGCCTTTCATTGCCGTGGCTTCAATAAAAAGCATATCGCCCCCGACCGGCGTCCAGGCCAGGCCGATCGCAATGCCCGGTTTGGCAATGCGGGCGTCAAGGTCGGTCATGACCCGCACCGGCCCCAGATAGGCCGAGATATCCTTTTCCTCGAGCGTGCCGGATTTCACGGCGCCTTCGGCAATCCGCGCCGCCACGCCGCGACAGGCGTTGGCGATTTCTCTCTCCAGATTGCGCACGCCCGCCTCACGCGTGTATCCCGTAATGATGGCGTTGAGTGCTTTGTGAGTCAATTTGAATTGCGACGAATTCAGGCCGTTTTCTTTCAACTGCCGGGGGATCAAATACCGTTGGGCGATCTTCACTTTTTCTTCCTGCGTATAACCGTTCAGTTCAATAACTTCCAGCCGGTCCAGCAACGCCGGGGGAATCGTATCCAGCATATTGGCTGTAGCAATAAACATAACTCCGGAAAGATCGAACGGCACATCCAGATAATGATCCGAAAAAGTATTATTCTGCTGCGGATCAAGCACCTCCAGCAACGCCGAGGACGGATCGCCTCGAAAATCGCTGCCGACCTTGTCTATTTCATCCAGCATGAAGACCGGATTGTTCGATTCCGCCCGTCTCAGTCCCTGAATGATGCGGCCGGGCAGAGCACCGATATAAGTGCGGCGATGGCCGCGGATTTCCGCTTCGTCGCGCACACCGCCCAGCGAAATGCGCACGAACTTGCGCTCCAGCGCTCTGGCAATTGACTGTCCGAGCGATGTCTTGCCTGTTCCCGGAGGTCCGACGAAACACAGAATCGGTCCTTTGGAATCCGGCTTGAGTTTGCGCACCGCCAGATATTCGATGATGCGTTTCTTGGGTTTGGTCAGACCGTAATGATCTTCATCAAGCACCCGGCGAGCCTTGCCGATGTCAAGATTATCGTTTGTCGATTCATTCCACGGCAGCGTCGTCATCCAGTCCAGATACGTAGAGGAAACGGTGTATTCCGCAGACGACGGATGCATGCGTGACAATCTCTCCAATTCCCGCAAGGCCTCCTTTTTCGCCTCTTCAGGAAGATTTTTTTCTTCGATCTTTTTACGGTATTCTTCCGTCTCCACGGCATTCTCATCGGTTTCTCCGAGTTCCTGCCGGATGGCCTTCAACTGCTGGCGCAGATAGTATTCGCGCTGGCTCTTATCGATGTCGTCCTTGACCTTCGTCTGAATCTTGTTGCCGAGTTCCAGAACATCCATCTGATGATTGACCATCAGCGTAAGTTCTTTCAGACGTTTTTTGATGTCGGCAATATTCAGTATCTTTTGTTTTTCCTCCACCGGCGCATTGATAATCGACGCGATCAAGTCAGCCAGCGTTCCGGCTTCAGTAATGGATTTGGCCATCGGACCGAATTCCGGCGGCAGAAAGGGTGAAAGCTTCAGGATGCGATCAAACAGGGAAAGCAGGTTGGCCATCAGTGCTTCCGTCTCCAGATCTTTGGCATCTTTCTCTTCCAGAAGTTTAATGCGCGCCTGCTGATACGGTTTTCCTTCAATAATTTCTTCTATCGAAAAACGGCTGACCCCCTGCAGCAGCAGTTGTGTGTGATTATCCATGGTTTTAGCCATCTTCATGATCACGGCACAGGTCCCCACCGGATGCAAATCATCTTTCTTATAGTCGTTGGGTTTGTCCGGTTCCTTTCTGGACATAATCAGACCAATCAGGCGATCCCGAGTCATCGCTTCATCCACCAGCACCGAAGCGCTGCCTGTCACTTCCAGCGGAATCATGGTTTTGGGAAACACAAGCACGTTATGCAACGGAAGAATGGGGATAATTTCCGGGATATTAAAAGTGTTCTTATTTTGTTGCGGGACAGTTTGTTCCGTCATTTTTAACCTCCAGTGTGATTTTCCGAAAAGAGATTTTCGCTATTTTTCCGAAATGATGGAAATGCGATGCGACTTGCTCACGGGCAGCTTGTTGATTCTGACCATTAAAATTCCGTCGGCATAGGACGCTTTCGCCGACTGGGATTCGACGGGAGCAGGCAAAGAAATGATTCTTTCAAAATAACCGTGCGGAATTTCGGCCTGACAGTAATGTGCGTTTTGTAAATGCTGAACGGCCTTGCGCACTCCGGCTACCTTGATCTGCTTTCGGTTCACCTCGATGTGCAGTTCTTCCTTATTGAGTCCGGCCATGTCCGCCAGTACAATGATTTCATCGGTGGATTCATACACATCCACATTGGGACGCCAGATGCATTCATAGTTGTGAAAGGCCGGTCTGACCAGATGAAATACTTCATCCACCACTTTCTGGAACTCGTCTTCAAAATTACTGCCGAAATTGATTTTAATGTACGTCATGTTGCTGCCTCACAAATCTGTCTCTATACTGGTTAAAATATAATAATGCCCTGACGACTTGTAAATACCGCCTCAAAAATTCTTCCGTTTGACATGTTTGTACTCCAGTCGACTCCGCTAGGGCAAGAATATCGTTTGCCTTTTTGAATCATACACAGCCGATCTATAAAATCAAATCCGGATTTGGACACTTTAAAAACCATGCCAAAATTAAAATCAACAGACACAGAGAGGCCCTTTTACATCATGTCCCGGAGCCATGCAGCAATCGGCGGCACCACGTCATCCACGTTGTTGGTCATCACCAGATGCTCGGTGTCTTTAAAAAACAGATATTTCTTCGGACAGGTCAAGCGGTTGAAAATGTCCTCAACGTAAGCCTGCGGGAAGATGGAGTCCCGTTCAGCATGAATCAGCATGACAGGCACCTTGATTTGTTCCACCGGTTTGGCCAGATCCGTTTTCATCAACGACCCTAGCGCTCTGAGCGTAATCCATTTCACGGTGACCGGATTATTTTTGATCAGCGTTTTGGCATCCGTTCCGCTTCTGGATTTTTCCTGCGTCAAATCCAGATAAAGAAAAACCGGAACGGAAAAACGTTTGTACAGGTCCGCCAGAAATCCGGCAATAGGCGCCATCCATACCGGGGGCCTGATCTGAGAAAGAATCAGATTGTCCTTCCCGTTCAGATCAGCGAGATTGTGACATACGGCCGCCGCAAGGGAATCATCGCGCGCTGCCGCGTAGAAGGCGGCAATACCGCCCTGGCTGCTTCCGACTACGGCGACAGGGCCGCTGAATCGTTTTCGTGCAAATTTGACAACCGCCAGCGTATCCTCAACAATTTCATTGACGGTATAATCTCCCCGGAGACCGCTACTCATCCCGTGACCGCGCGGGTCAAAACCGACTACATTGAATCCCTGAAGATAAAGTTTATACATGCTTTCAATATAAAATTTGGAGTACACGGACGTGCCGGGAATAAAAACAATCGTCGGCCCGTTGCTGCCTTTCGAAAAAACATCCAGATGAATCCGGATGCCATTGGCTTCGATGGACATTTCTGTAAAGGCATGACGATCGATGCTGATTTCTTCGTCTTTTAAAAGTTTATCAAACGCTGCCTGAGCGGTTGCGTCATCGGGAATTTTTTCATGCTGAACCGAACGACTGACCGCATACCAGGCGATATGAAACAAAACGGCCATCAACAGGACTAACATAATAATTTTTTTTGTCATCGCCACTGAACCTCCGCTTTTTTTCTGGACACTGTATTTTTATAGCGATACGCCGGGTAACCCATGACCAGCGTCGCATAGACCCTGCGGTTATCCGGAACGCCGAATGTTTTTCTCAACCGGCCGCTGAAACGCAGCATCAGGGTCATCATGCCCACAAAACAGGTTCCCAGACCGAGCGTATGCGCGTAATTGATGATGGTTGCCGCGGCAATATTGGAATCATCGCAAACGAACATTTTTCTTTTCGCCGCGTGAATCAGTATCACGACAGGGGCATGATGCAAAATGTAATCCCTGCCTTTTTCGGCGTTTTGCATTTGTACGTACGCCATCAGATTATAATAAGGGTTTTTGTTCAGGCCGGTGAGATTGATTATCCGCCGGCCGATGCCTGATGTTGTCATGTTATACAAACGGTTTCCCCAGCCGAATAAATCCGCCGCCGTCTTTTCGATCAGCGGCTTATCCGTCACGACAATGTAGCCGACATCCTGATGATTTCTCGCCGTAGGCGCATACCGGACCAGATCAAGAACTTTTTCGATTAATTCGCGTGGCACCGGTTCGTTTCTGAATTGCCGGATGCTTCTGCGGCTCATGACGATGTCGCGGTAGACATCCGGATTCAGGTTTTTTCTGTTGATCCCGGCCAGTTCTTCTTTTCTGAGACCGTCGTGAACAATGGCGTCACAGGGGCATATCGCGATACAGTGACTGCAGCCATTGCAGAGATCAACCGCGACCGGTCTGGATTGACCGTCGACTACACGCCATACGCCCATCACGCAGTCATGGACGCAAAGCATGCATCCACTGCATTTATCCTCGATTTTTTCAATACGCATTCAATGATTCCGCAAAGACGTCTGCTGTTTTGATGAGATTATATCTGTTTTGAGTTGGATATATAAAGAAGCAGCAGGCATGTCAATAAAATATTCGTTGCCGGATTCGGGACAGGCGGCGTTTTGTTTTTGCCTGTTGCAGCGGCTGATTGATCAGACACTGCAACAGGCCGGCTTTTCTAAAATCAATTTTGGTATTTTAATCAGGCAGATATTTAAACGACACCCTCAGCTTAACGCGGTATTCAACGACTTTCCCGTCTTCAACCCTCATATCCAGTTCCTTGACTTCCGCAATTCTGATTTCCTTCAAGCTTTTCGCTGTCATTTCAACCGCCTTTTTAGCGGCCTCTTCCCATGATTTCTCACTGCCCCCGATCACTTCAATAACTTTATAAATGCTGCTCATTTTTGCCCTCCTTTCGCCTAAATGGTTTAAAAATATTTAAACATTTCACGGCGGCTTTCCGGCCGTCAATCCTGGATAACGCACTGGGCAATCCAGTAAGAAAAAACACAACGTTCATACCCGTTTACAGATCGGAAAACACAACCCGGCAGCAAAACAAAAGGGAAATCACAGAAAGGGATAACAGATTATGAATTTTTGTTAAATTATAATTCATTTTTAAGAAACGTCAAATGATTATTATAAGTTCTGAATATTCAATCCATAATTTAATATTCATGTTTCGATTGAATTTTTCATAAAAATGACTTAGAGTCACAAACCGTAAACGAAAATATTTATTTCTGAAGAAATCCGCGCGCGACCTCAACGTCCGCGTGACCATACAACAAGGAGTATTTTATGCACAAATTCACATTGGACAAGCCCGACAATCTGGTCGATTGGTGGGAAGAAAGCGTGACCAAATTTTCCGAGAGACCGCTGTTCGGCACCAAAAACAAAGAAGGCGTTTATAAATGGGCGACCTACAAAGAAATCGGCAACCGCATTGACAACCTTCGAGCGGGACTGACCCAGCTGGGAATCGGCAAAGATGATGTCGTCGGCATTATCGCCAACAATCGTCCGGAATGGGCGGTGATCGGGTATGCCACCTGGGGATGTCTGGCCCGTTACGTGCCCATGTACGAAGCCGAACTGGTTCAGGTCTGGAAATACATCATTAACGACAGCGGGGCAAAAGTTCTCTTTGTTTCCAATCCTGCAATATATGAAAAGATAAAAGATTTTCAGAAAGATATCCCGACACTCAAACACATTTTCATCATCGACTCCGATGGTGACAATTCCATGGCCTCTCTCGAGAAGAAAGGCGCTGAAAAACCGGTTGCGCCGAAAAGCCCCAAAGCGGAGGACGTTGCCGAACTGATCTACACATCGGGGACAACCGGCAATCCCAAGGGCGTTTTACTGATGCATATGAACTTCACCAGCAATTCACATGCCGGCCTGAAAATGTATCCTGAACTCTATGAAAACGAAGTCGTTTCTCTCACCATTTTGCCGTGGGCGCATGTTTTCGGCCAAACCGCCGAATTATTCGCCATCACGCGCCTGGGCGGACGAATGGGGTTGATCGAGAGCACAAAAACTATCATCAATGATATTGTTCAAATCAAGCCTACCTTTATCATTGCCGTCCCCACCGTTTTCAACAGAATTTACGACGGTCTGTGGAATAAAATGAACAAGGACGGAGGACTAGCCAGAGCGCTCTTTGTGATGGGCGTCGAAGCCGCCAAGAAAAAAAGGATCCTAGCGGAAAAAGGCCAGTCCGATCTGATGACAAACTTCAAAGTGGCCGTTGCGGATAAAATTGTCTTCAAGAAAATCAGGGAGCGGATGGGGGGTCGAATGCTCGGATCCATGACCGGCAGCGCGGCCATGAACGTTGAAATATCCAAGTTCTTCTTCGATATCGGCATTCCCATTTACGATTGCTACGGCCTGACGGAAACATCACCCGGCATCACCATGAATGGCTCTCAAGCTTATCGGATCGGCAGTGTCGGCAGACCCATCGATAAGGTCAAGGTCGTTATCGACTCTTCCGTAGTTGAAGAAGGGGCGACCGACGGTGAGATCATCGCTTACGGACCGAATGTCATGAAAGGCTATCACAACCGGCCGGAAGACACCAAAGCCGCTCTCACACCGGACGGCGGTTTCCGCACCGGCGACCGCGGACGACTGGACAAGGACGGATACCTTTTCATCACCGGCCGCATCAAGGAACAATACAAACTGGAAAACGGAAAGTTCTGCTTCCCCGTCTCGCTGGAAGAAAACATTTGCCTGGCTTCTTTTGTCCAACAGGCGGTTGTTTACGGTCTGAACCGTCCCTACAATGTCTGCATTGTCGTTCCCGACTTCGACGTACTTTTGGACTACGCCAAAGAAAAAGGGTTACCAACGGATATCAACACGCTGGTCGAACGAGAGGATATTATCCATATGATCAGTGAAGCCGTGACCGGCCAACTCAAAGGTAAATTCGGCGGTTATGAAATTCCCAAGAAATTTATCATTCTTCCGGAAGCGTTCAGTCTGGACAACGGCATGCTGACCCAAACGATGAAACTCAAGCGCAAAGTTATTCTGGACAAGTTGAATGACCGGATTGAAGCGCTTTACAAAGAAGACAAATAATCCGATAATGTTTCCAGACCTCCCGTAAAAAGAGAAAGGCGTGTTTTCCGGACACGCCTTTCTCTTTGGTTTGCTGATCCGTCTCTCCGTTTATCGATTGGCCGGCCTCTTTCCGGAAAGAATGCTGTCAACCGTGTTCTGTTTGGAATAATGCCCGCGCGTAAAAAAATGCCTTGCATCTTCCCGGCCCAGAACTTTTTGCCGGATGCGTTGCGGTGACAGTCCCCTGTCGCGCAGTCTGAAAACATCATCCCGCAAACGCTCCATGGTTGAAATCTTTTTTGCCAGGGCTATTTTGCCGTCTTGCACAACGCCCTTGAGGTTGCAAAAAATAGTTTCTATGTTCAGGGCACTGAGTTTTTTCAGTGTGTCCAGTATCTGCAAGTAATTTTCGTCCTGCCTTAAATATACGAAATTTGTTCCGCAAAAAAGATCGCCCGTGAAAAGCCATTTTTTATCCGGCTCATATAAACATATGTGATCCTCGGCGTGCCCCGGCGAATGAATGACTTCCAGATGATAAGGTCCCGCCTTTACAGAGGCGCCGACAGCCTCGCCCTTTGACGGTCTGGGCCAGTCCCACACGATCCGCTGATACAGATGCAAATCATTCAAACGGGGATTTTCCAAATACGGCAGCGTCAGCGGATGCGCGTATATATTGATCCCGAAGTGTTGCTGGACATCGGCATTGTTGCCGATGTGATCTTCATGATGATGGGTGTTGATGATCCCGGCGATCCTTCTGCCCTTCAACGCTTCAAGGAATTCATGCCCCGCACGATTGGTACCGGTATCAATCAGAACGTCGCCGACTAAAAAAGCATAAACGGGATACAGAAGGATTCCCAGGGGCGACCGCCCCATATAGAAAAGAAGGATCGATTCCTGTTCGCTGATCTTAAACAATTTTCCCCACCGCTTAGACAGACGCTACAGCCTGTTAAGGTTTTGGTAAAGTCTATTCAGGAATTGCAGACAGGGCCTTGCCTGCATAGTCTGCATAATAGAGACTCCTCCGACGAAGCGATGTATCCTTGCGTCGGGGCGAATTGGATGTTGCAACGCACTCGATTTCTCCCAGTTCAGTGATGACCTCTTCCGTTTCGGGGAAGGTTACGGCAAACCCGCATTCGCCACCTTCATATTCAACACTGGCCTTGTAGGTTCCGGGGGAAATCGTGCTGCCTCCGGCTTTTATCATCCGTGTAATAGCATGGCAACTTTGCTTATCCGCGACGGTGGAGGATCCGGCAGCATCATCTTCGCCAAAAGAATTCTCCAGATAGAATTCTCCGCCTTTCCCGGTAGGAGACAATAATTCTTTTTCACCGATCTTCATGGCGATCTCGACATATTCCAACGGAATTTTCTTTCCTTCTTTTCTCGCAAAGATCGTCCCCGTAACCGCGCGCAACTGCTGGGCATCGAAATAAATACAGGAACCGCTCCACAAAGAAGGAGACAGGGTCTTGTTGACATCCGATATTGTAAAATCAATCGGAATATTTTTCGTGTCGAGAGTAATCTTATTCTGACCGTAGGAAGACATCGTGGGTACAACCATTGTGCCGAGAGAACCCACTTTCCCGATTTCCTGACCGTTGTTGAGCACTGACGCACCCGGAACGTTTTTATTGAAAAGCACCACGCCGAAACTGTCGCTGACCGGCCGCGAAAGGCCCAGATATTCCCCGGCCCAAACCATCGACCCCGCCGCCGACAAATTATACGATTCCGTTGAGATTCCGTTTTTAGAATCCTGAATCTGGGCATCAAAGGAATAAATGCCGTAGCGGGCGTTATACTGAACGTACGGGTTGGTCGTATACACGGTATTGGCGGCTGTTTCGGAACGATTAACGGAAGCGCGGTATCCCAGCCCTTCTCCAACCGGAATGTCTTTTTGCACTTGCAGCGTTTCGGAGTTTACATCGTCGCTTCCGAAATTCACCTGTGCCGAACCGCGAACGTTATCCATTAAAGCAAAGTTTAAACCGATAAATCCGCTGTAGTTCGTATCTTCCCCTGTTGCGCGTGTCGCCGAACCGGTCGCAAAAAGACTGATAGATCTATACAGTGTCCGGGAGTAATTCAATGATATGACTTGCGTATCCATCCCTTTAAAATTTTCCGTCTGAGCGTAATTAACGGAGAAACTTCCCAGCGGATTTAAAGAAAAGCCCATGCCCGCTCTGATTTCGTGGCGCGTATTATCTTCCGTCGGCAGCGGATTGCCGATGGTTGCATAGTATCGCGAATACTTGCGCAGCAGTAAATTCGTACTGAAATTCCCCAGTTGCAAATTGTGCTGCAGAGAGACCGCATCGCCTCTTTTGTCGATTTCATCCGAAGAACTTCCGGACAACTGCACGGTAAACTGTCCGGCAAGGGGAACGGCAAAGGTTGTGGAGATGCCTCCGTTATAAACGCCATCCGATCCTTCCGCACTCGCACCGATATTCACTTTATTGGTCACGCCATAGCGGTGAAAAGCGGAAAAGGCCAGATCGCCGTACTCATTGCTTTCTGATCCGTACTGTTCCCGAAGGAAACCTGCATTATAGCTGTATTCATGCAAGCCCTTGCGCAGCATCTGAGCGCTGAAATACGCCATATAGGAAATTCGTTGAACATTTCCGAACGGATCTTTCAGAACAACTTCAATGTTGTGAGAGCCTGTCTGGGAATAAATATTTTTTAAATCGAATGATCCGGGGGCAATGTCCTGTTTCCCGATCAGGACGCCGTTCAGATAGATTTCCGCCTGTGTGGGATAAATAACTGTGCCCTGAAGATCCATGACGGGTTGCGTGATAAAATACGGATCGAGTCTGTACACCTTGGAAAAGCCGATGCCTCCCATATTCACCGTACTGCCCAATTCTCCGGAATTGGCGTACTGGTCCCCCATCACCAGCCATTGCAAATCTTTCCGGCGCTCATACGTCGCACTGCTTTGAAGCCGTACAAGATCATAATCGGATTCCGTTTTTGTAAAAACAGAATCCGATGTGAAAAACATATCTCCGGTTCTGAACCCCAGTTTGTTCGTGACCGACAACGTCTGAAATCCGCCCTGACCGGTAAAAGCGTAGTTCACCCCGTAATTGACAAAGGCGCTCGTCTCTCTCGGGTAATAGATATTTTTGGTTTCAGCCCGCAGGGAAAAAAGATCGGCAGCGGTTCTGGTCGATTCCGTGGTCTTGCCGATCACCGTTACTGTGAGTTTCTTTTCGTCGAATGTGGACGTCACATCCAGAAGAGCGTTCAAAGGAACATGCGGCTCATCCCCGCGCAGAATGACGATCCGGTCTTCGGAATATTGAAGTTTCAGAGCTTTGGCATCGTCCGGCCTGATATACAGATTACCGCGATCATCGAGCTCAGCAAAGATATCTCCCCTGGACTGCGTATTGATAATAACACTGACGACAATCGGGGTGGTTTCTTTTGGAGTGAACGCAGAGGATTTCCCGGATTCGGCAGGAACCTGTCGCGCACTGCGAGCCGTTTCTTCGGCCGTATATGCCGGTGCGGCAAAAAAGGTTATCAGAAAAAACACGACCGCAACAAGAAAAAATGTCTTCTCGCACGATCCCCGCCGCGATAAATATCTGGTTGAAAAATCCGTAAAGTTATTCGGGACACATGTTCTTTTGAACATTCAATATTCCGCTGATGTCTTTGTCTTCCGTTCGGACATTGATGTCGATTTTGGCCAGTTGTCCGCATACGTCTTTGGGAATTTCCGCTTCGTAAGAGGATGACATCCCGTTTAAGATATACCAGCCGGCCACTTCCTTGGAATACAACTCTTTCCCATCGGCGGCTTTCCCGCTGAACGTGACTGAACGCAGTTTCACATGAACATTGCCGGTGTTTTTGACAACCGCCCTTGCCTTCCCGGCGGCCATCTCGACTTTGTCGATCGCATATATTTCCTGCGGCTTGAGCGGTTTGACGAAAATCGGCATGGAGAACCGGAAGGCGATGGTCACACCGGCCTTGACCTTTTGATTGACGTCAATATCCTGTGTTTTTTTCTGGGTGGGGATTTCCTGAACAAAAAGCCTGTATGTTTTTTCTCTGGCGCCGGGCGGTGTTTTGAGTCCGATTCTAACCGCCCTTTGAGAATTCGGATCGATACTCATAACCTTCGGGAAGAATACAATATCATTTGTATCGGTGTAAGCATCTTTACTGTTCTCGTCCTGATTCCATGCTTTAACGGAAACCTGAAAGTCGATTTTCTCGTTGCTGTTATTAATCACCGAGAAAACCCCGCTTTTTACTTTTCCACCTAAATCCATTGTCGTCGGTTGCACCTGAAAGTCGGCGGCCAATGCATGCGTAGAGGAGATGATTACGAACAATATAACAGTCAGGAATCCGACAACTTTGTTCATGGGTGGATCGAAATTTTTACAAGTTTGGAGCGATATCCTTGTGGCCCGGTAATTATTTTTCATCATATAACTCCGATTATTTTATTTTTACACCCAAACGCCGTTTCTCAAATAACACAGATTGACCTGCACTGCAAGCCGCAGACCTTGGCCTAATATGCAATCGTAACTGTGACATTGTCCGAATAATCCCCGGGCGGTGCACTTTGATATGCTGAAGGCACAACCGATATCCCAACGGGAATTTCCGATGCCGGCGCCGCGCCAAAACCATTTCCGGTTATTTTCCCCGAAACCCCGCAGGTCGTGACATTGTAATTAATGTTATCCGTTCCTTTTTTCAATTGGCCTGCCGTGGAGCCGCTCGACGTTTCGCACGTCACATTGGGTTGTGAAGCATTGGTGCATTTGACGGTCGGCGACGTCCCGTGGAAGTTCGTGCTTGCCGTAATGGTGGTATTCAGAGACGGATCGATGTCGAAATTCATCGTGCCGTTTGTCGGCGTACCGCAGGCGGGAATCACCGTGACATCCGAAACATTGACATAAGCCGAAAGCGAACCGCCGGCCCAGCTGATCTCAACCGTTATCGGGTTGCTGAAGGAAGAGACGCCTTCAACAAAACCGGCGTAGTTGGTAATTGCCGAATTCGTGGTCAGCAAGGGGATATCCACGGCACCCGCGCCTGTACCGTTTGCATGCAGACCCAACGTAAAGGGAATGGTATTTGCGCCGGTCAACTGTAATTGACCCACCGGATTTGTAACCGCGATAGAATAAGCCAAACCGGCAGCGCATTGAAAATTAATCTGCTGGGTTACGGTATTATTGACGGGCGCCGGATAGCTTGATGGATCAAGAACGCCGAATGAAATACTCCCCGTGCTGCCGCCGACAAAATAACAGCCAAGAGCAACCACGTTAATAGTACTTACGCACGAATCTTGATTGCCGTGATTCCGGTAATACAATATCGTGAAATTATAAGTCCCCGGTGTATTTGGCGTACCTGACAAAACACCTGTAGTTGCATTTATAGTCAAGTTCGGCGTAGTACCTGAAGATATGCTCCAAGTATACCCCGGTGAATCTGACAAAAAAGGATACGAATATAATGTCCCAACGGTCGCCGTGCTGGTGGGGGGGCAATTCGTAATGGATAACCTAGAATGAGCAGTGCCTGCCAACCCTCCCAGCAGTAATAATAATATTAGAACAATGTATCTCTTTTTAATGTTGTTCAATCTCATAACTTAATACCTTTATTTCATTATAATAGAAAACGCAGCCTGGTACAATTATCCTTTTTTAGGGCAAACAGGCTGCGTCAATGAATTTTTGAACTACTAGTTTTAAATATTTTAAAGATTCCTGTTTGGTCGAGTTTTTCGAGGAGATTTTCTCCCGCCT